>Ga0075423_10001540_pt1 | contig 20354 bp, 20 predicted proteins | sample SoiMethybrSBSTD2_FD_80114 | JGI IMG/M metagenome (GOLD analysis project Ga0075423, IMG submission 80114) | Bulk soil microbial communities from a Populus tree surrounding site in Tennessee, USA - Soil MetaG P. TD hybrid SBSTD2 | ecosystem: Environmental > Terrestrial > Soil > Tree plantation...
CGGAGCAGGCCGCCGTGAACGGCACCAATGAGATCGGCTTCGCGGTGATCGCGACGACGATCGCGCTCGTCGCGGTATTCACGCCGTTGGGATTTCTGCGCGGAACCGCGGGCCGGCTGCTCAGCGAGTTCGGCATCGCCGTGGCCGGCGCCGTGGTCATCTCGGGGTTCGTGGCGCTCACGCTGACCCCCATGCTCTGCGCCAAGATCCTCCGCATGTCGCACTCGCACGGCGAGGTGTTCCAGATGTTCGAGCGCGGCTTCAACGCGCTGTCGGAGCGCTACGCCGGGCTGCTCAGGCGTGCGGTCGACCATCGCGCCGTGGTACTCGGCGGGACGCTGGCGGTGGTGGCCTCGTCGGTGTTCGTATTCCTTATGTTCCCGCCGACGCGCCTGCAGAACGAGCTGATCCCCGAGGACGATCGGGGGTTTTTCCTCGTGGTGGTGCGTGGTCCGGAGGGGGCGTCGCTCCCATACACCGATGGCTACGTGCGACAGGTCGAGCAGATCATCAATAAGACGCCCGACGTCAACGGGTACTTCACGATCGTCGGCGGGTTCGCGGGCGGGGTGAACAGCGCATTCATCGGCGTCATCCTCAAGGACTTTGCCGAGCGCCATACGACCGTCCAGCAAATGATCGGCGGGCTGTTCCCGCAGCTCATGGGCATCTCCGGCGTCCTGGCGTTCCCGTACGCTCCAGGAGCGATCGGCTTTTCGCAGCCGATCCAGTACGTGGTGCAGAATCCCGATTTCGCCAAGCTCACGGAGATCATGGGGCCGTTCGTAGGTCGCGCCTCGCAGGTCAAAGGACTCGCGAACGTGCAGACCGATCTATACGTCAACAAGCCGGAGCTGCGAGTCACGTTCGAGCGCGACCGCGCCGAAGATCTGGGCGTGCCGGTACGCGACGTCGCGTCGGCGCTCCAGACGTTCCTTGGCGGCCGCCGCGTCAGCACGTTCACGCGCAACGACAAGCTGTACTACGTGATGGTGCAGCTCGATCCCAAGGATCGCGCCACGCCGAGCGACATGCGGGGGATCTACCTGCGGGGCAAGGGCGGGCAGCTGGTCCAGCTCGACGCCCTGGCCAACGTCCAGGAAGGCGTGGGCGCCCGGCAGATCAACCACTTCAATCGCGTGCCGGCCTTCACGCTGTCCGCGTCGCTCCTGCCGGGGCTGGCACAGGGCGAAGCGCTCGACTCGCTCGATGGGGTGGCGCGCCAGCTGTTGCCGCCCGGGAGCACGACAGCGCTCGCGGGCGAGTCCCGTGAGTTCCGCGAGAGTGCCGGCGCGTTGTACTTCGCCTTCGGCGTCGCGCTGCTCGTCGTGTTCATGGTGCTGGCATCACAGTTCGAATCGCTGGTGCACCCCTGGACCGTGCTGCTGGCGGTGCCGCTGGCCATCACCGGCGCACTCGCGACCCTGAAGCTGGCGGCGATTCTGCACCGGTCGGGAGCGACGATCAACTTGTACAGCGAGATTGGCATGATCTTGCTGATCGGCCTCGTGAGCAAAAACTCGATTCTGCTCGTGGAGTACACGAACCAGCTGAAGGCGAAGGGGCTCGACACGGTCTCGGCGGTGCTCGAGGCGGGCCGGATCCGGCTGCGGCCGATTCTCATGACGTCGGTGGCGACGATCATGGGCGCGGTACCGGTCGCGTGGGGAGTGGGGGCGGGTTCCGCGGCCCGGAAACCGCTCGGCTACGCGATCGTCGGGGGCGTGTTCTTCTCGACGGCGCTGACGCTGTTCGTCGTGCCCGTCGCCTACATCCTGCTGGACCGCTTGACGGCGCGAAAGCCGAGCGGGGTGCGGGTGACGCAACCCGTGGAGGCGGACTGATGCTCGCGCTCCTCGCGGCTCTGCAAGTGGCTGGGGCGGCGGCCGACTCGCTCCCGACCGTCACCCTCGCCGAAGCCCTTCGGAGGGCGACTGGGCTCGACCCCAACTACGTCGCGGCCTTAGGACAGGTGGATAACGCCGTGTGGGGGCGGCGCGGCGCGTTCGCGGTGTTTATCCTGCCTTCCGTGACGCTCGGCACCCAGGCGAACCACTACACCCCCGGGTTCTTCAACATCGCGGACCCCTCGAAGCCCGCGAAGGATTTCGTCCAGGCACAGGCCACGTTGTCGTACGACGTGTTCACCGGCGGCCAGAAAGTGGCAGAGCTTACCCGTTCCGCGGCGGCGCTCGATGGAGCGCACGCGGGCGAGCTACGGGCACGGTTCGCGGCGGCGCTGGCGACCGAGTCGACGTACTACGCGGTGCTCGCGGGAAACGAGTTGACGCGCGTGGCTCGAGAGCGCGTGCAGCGCGCCGAGCAGCAGCTCGGCGTGGCGCGCGCTCGGGTGACGTCCGGTGCGGCAGTGCAGACGGACTCGCTGCAGCTGCAGCTCGAGTTGGCGCGAGCCCGCGTCGGCTTGCTGCGCCAGGCGACGGACTTGCGGGTCGGCCGGCTCGCGCTCGGAAGCCGCATCGGTGCCGACGGGCCGGTCGAGGCGGCGCCACTCGATAGCGTGCTGCCCGCGACGCTGCCGATCGCGCTCGACGCCGCGGTGGAAGAGGCCGCCCTCCAGGGCCCGCAGTACCGCCAGGCCCGGGCGAACGAGCGTGCCGCCGCCGCTGCGTTCCGCGCCCGCCTGGGCACGTATCTCCCGAAGGCCACGCTGTCGTGGAATCGCACGGGGTTCGACAACCGGTTCGCTCCCCAGGCGTTCAATGTGAACACGCTCACCTTGAACGTGTCGTTCCCCCTGTGGGACAACGCGCGACGTGAGATCGCGCTGAGCCAGGCCCGGGTGGATCACGACGTAGCCCGGGCGACGCGCGCAGAGATGGAGCGCTCGGTGCGGCGCGACGTCACGGCCGCGTACGACCGCTTCGTCACGGCGCGCGCCGCCGCCGACATCGCCAAGCAGGCCGTGGCGGTGGCGCGCGAAGCCTTCCGCGTCCAGCAAAGCCGCTACCGGGCGGGCGCGTCCACAATCCTCGATTTGCTCACGGCGCAGGCCGATCTCGATGACGCGGAATCGGGACTCGTCCAGGCACGGTACGCGACGCGCTTGGCGCTCGCCGGACTCGAAGCGATCCTCGGCCGGCGGATCTATCCAGAACAGGAACAGCGGTGATCGGTATGATCAAGACACGTGATGCGGTGTGGCTCATGGCGCTCGCGATCGCGGCGGGCGCCTGCAAGAAGGGCAAGGCGGGCGGTCCGGATCCCGCCGGCGGTGCCGGGGGGGGCGCGCCGATGGGCATGCCGGTGGAAGTCGTCGTCGCTCGCACGGACACCGTGCGCGATGAGATCAGCGCGACGGGCCAAATCGAAGCGGTGCAGTCGATCGACCTGCGGCCCGAGGTAGACGGCCGCATCGTCGATATCCTGATCCGCGAGGGCCAGGAAGTCGAGCAGGGCACGCCGCTCTTCAAGGTCGACGATGCCCAGCTCAAGGCACAGGTCGCGCAGCTCGAGGCGCAGCGCGACCTCGCGCAGCAGGCGCTGGCCCGCGCCAAGGATCTGGCGCAGCAAAACGCCTCGTCGACGGCCGATCTGGAGAAAGCCGAGGCCGAAGCACGCAGCGCGCAGGCCCAGTACGACCTGCAGCGGATCCGGCTCGAGCGGACCACTGTGCGGGCGCCGTTCGCCGGCGTGGTGGGCCAGCGTTACGTCAGCCTCGGCGACTACGTCACCAGCAGCACCAAGCTCGCGTCGTTGCACACCGTGAACCCGCAGCGGGCCACGTTCCAGGTGCCCGAGCGGTTCGCGCGTCAGCTGCGGCCCGGCCAGCGCGTGTCGTTCCGCGTCGCGGCCATCGCCGCCCGCGACTTTACGGGGGAGGTCGACTTCGTGGACCCCGTGGTGCAGCTCCCGGGCCGCACGATTCTCGTAAAGGCGCGCGTCCCCAATCCTGCGCGCCTCTTGCAGCCCGGGATGTTCATCGAGGCCCGGTTGGTGACCGCCGTGCGCCCCCAGGCGGTCGTCGTGCCCGAAGACGCGGTCGTGCCCGCCGAGGGCTCGAGCTTCGTCTGGGTCGTGGCCGCGGGCAAGGTGGATCGCCGCAAGGTGGATCTCGGCGTACGGACGCCGGGCTTCGTCGAGGTCACGGACGGCGTGAAAGCAGGCGAGCAGGTGGTGACGGGCGGCCTGGAGATGCTCGCGCCCGGGGCCCCGGTCATGGCGCGCGTCGTGGAGCGGAAGCCGGCGGCGACGACGCAGCCCTAGGCGGAGTCAGCCTAACGACACCAGCCGCGCCCGGGGCGGGATCCCCGCCTCGAGCTCCATAATGCCCACACCCGGCCTGAGCTTGAACCGGGGATGCCCCGCCCCGCCGGGATTCATCACCGTGACCGTGCGGTCCACGAGCTCGAGCAGCGGCTTGTGTGTGTGGCCGTACACGATGATCTCGGCCCTGGGAAACGCCGCATGCAGGTTCTCAGGCGTCGGGTGGCCGAGCTGATCGCCATGCGTCACCACTATGGCGAACCCATCGAGCTCGACCTCCGCCACCTGCGGTAGTCGCGCCCGCAGCTCGGGCCCGTCCGAGTTGCCGTAGACCGCGGTCACTGGGGCGATCGCGGCGAGCTCGATCAGGATCCCGGGCTCGCCCACGTCTCCGGCATGCAGGATGTGATCGACCTGCTTGAAGACCTCGAACACCTCGGGCCGCAGCAGCCCATGCGTGTCCGAGATCACGCCCAGTCTCACTTCCCTTCCCAGCGCTTCACCAGATTGATGTCGAGGCCCAGGTGGTCGAGCACGCGCTGCACCACGAAGTCCACCAGGTCGCGCACCTGCTGCGGCTTGTGGTAGAACCCGGGCGCGGCCGGCAGCACCACCGCGCCGGCCTCGGTGGCGAGGGTCAGGTTGCGAAGATGCACCAGGGAGAGGGGCGCCTCGCGCGGCACGAGGATCAGCGTGCGCCGCTCTTTGAGGACGACGTCCGCGGCGCGCTCGACGAGCGAGCGGCTCGTCCCATGGGCGATCGCCGCCACGGTCCCCATCGAACACGGGCAGATCACCATCCCCGCCGTCTTCGCCGATCCCGACGCCGGCTCGGCACCACGATCGGTATCGTCGAACACCCGCACGCTCGTCCACTCGCCCCCGGTGGCCTTCTTCAGGTCGCGGTCGTCCTTGATGCCGCACTCCTCGGTGAGGAGCCGCCAGCCGTGGCTCGAAACCAGGAGCCACGTGGGCACGTGGTGCACCGCGAGCATCTCCAGCAGCCGCACGCCGTAGGGAGCGCCGGAGGCGCCGGTGATGGCCAGGATGACCGGGAGCCGGCTCATCAGCGACCGCGCCGGTTGGGTGTGGGACTGCGCTTCGGATGAGCGGGCGGACGAGGGGGCGCCGGCGAATGCGGAGTGCGGAATGCGGAATGCGGAATTTCAGGGAGAGGTCGATGCCCGCGCTGACCCTTCGGCGGCCTCTTTGATCGACCTCGCCTAGCCATTCCGCACTCCGCATTCCGCATTCCGCATTGTCATAGGACTCGGTCCACCAGCGCGCCCAGGAACACCACGATGCTCACGATGCCATTCGCCGTAAAGAACGCCGCGTTGAGCCGCGACAGGTCTCCCGGCTTCACGAGCTGATGCTCCCACGCGATCAGCGCCGCGCCGACGGTGACGCCGGCGTAGTACGCGACGCCCAACCCCGCACCGATCCCGAACAGCACGAGGGCGATCAGGGCCAGCCCGTGCAACAGCTTCGCCGCGAGGATGGCCCGCGCCTGCCCGAGCCGCACTACCAGGGACTCGAGCCGCTCCGAGCGGTCGAACGCCTCGTCCTGAAGCGCGTAGAACACGTCGAACCCGCCCACCCAGAACGTCACGGCCAGCGCACCCACCGGCAGGAGCCACCACGGCTCGCTCCATCGCCCGGTGACCGCGAGATATCCCGCCGGCGTCGCGATCCCGTCAGCGAGACCGAGCCACAGATGCGACCAGTGGGTGAACCGCTTGGCATAGCTGTACGCGGAAATGAACACCAGGGCGAGCGGCGCGAGCGCGAAGCACAACGGGTTCAGCGCCCACGCCGTCGCGAGGAACAACACCGCTGCGAGCACGACGGCCACCCACGCCTGCCGCAGCGTGAGGCGGCCCGACGGCAGCTCCCGCGACCGGGTGCGTGGGTTGCGCGCGTCCAGCTCGCGGTCCGCGATGCGGTTGAACCCGAGGGCGACGAACCGCGCACACGTGAAGGCGACCACTACCAGCCCGAGCGTTCGCCACGTGAGCGCCGTCTGGCGGGACGCGACGAGCAGGCCGAGCAACGCGAACGGCAGGGCGAACACCGTGTGCGGCAGCTTGACGAGGTTCGCGTAGCGAACGAGCAGAGACTCGCCGGCGAGCGTCTGCCCTTCACGCGCCGGGGAGGTCAATTCCCAGCTCCTTCCACAGCGCGTCGACTTGCTGCTTCGTCTCCGGATCCATGACGATCTTGTTCGGCCACTCGCGTGTGAACCCTTCTTCCTTCCACTTGCGGGTGGCGTCGATCCCCATTTTCGATCCGAACGTGAAACCGCGGCTCGAGTGGTCGAGCACGTCGATCGGCCCCATCGTGAACCGCACGTCGCGCTCCGGATCGATGTGGTTCAACGCCACCCACCACGCCTCCTTGGGGTCGCGCACGTTGACGTCCTTGTCCAGCACGACGATCGCCTTGGCGAGCGACATGAGCCCCTGCCCCCACAACCCGTTCATCACCTTGTAGGCCTGTCCGGGATACTGCTTGTCGATGCTCACGAACACGAGGTTGTGAAAGATCCCCTCGGCCGGCATGTGCAGGTCTACGACCTCGGGCAAGGTGAGCTTCAGGAGCGGCAGGAAGATCCGTTCCGTAGCGTGGCCGAGCCAGTAGTCCTCCATGGGCGGACGGCCCACGATCGTGTGCGGCCACACCGGCTGGCTGCGCAGCGTGACCGCGGTGACGTGCACCTTGGGATAGTAGTCGGCGAGCGAGTAGAAGCCCGTGTGGTCGCCGAACGGCCCCTCGAGCACCAGCTCCTCACGCGGATCGATGTAGCCCTCGAGCACGATCTCCGCTTCCGCCGGGACCTCGAGATCGGAGGTCACCGCCTTGGCGAGCCGAACGGGCTCCCGCCGCAGGAATCCGGCGAACAGGAATTCGTCGATGGTGGGTGGGAGCGGCGCGGAGGCGGCGTAGATCGAGGCAGGGTCGCCGCCCAGGGCGATCGCCACCGGCATCTTCTCGCCGCGCTCTGCCATCGCGCGCCAGTGCGCCGCCCCGACCTTGTGGCGCTGCCAGTGCATCGCCAGCTCGCGCGGGCCGATCACCTGGATGCGATACATCCCGACGTTGCGGACCCCGCTGGTGGGATCGCGCGTGATCACGCCAGGGAGGGTGATGTAGGGCCCACCGTCTTCCGGCCAGCACACCGGCACGGGAAACTGCGCCAGATCGACGTCCTGCTCCCGGATCACGCTCTCCTGACAGGGCGGCTTCCCGCCGATCGCCTTGGGCGGGAACTTGGCCACCTCGGCGAGCTGCGGCAGCATCGCCAGTTTGCCGAGCAGGGTGTCCGGGACCTTCATGTTGAGCAGCGTCGCGATCCGCTCGCCGATCTCGTCCAGGCACCCGACGCCCAGGGCCAGCGCCATGCGCCGTTCGGAGCCGAACAGGTTCACCGCCACGGGATAGCGCGCCGGCGCGCCCGACTGGAGCGTGGGGTGTTCGAACAGCAGCGCCGGCCCCCCGCCGGGAGACTTCATGCAGCGGTCGGCGACCTCGGTGATCTGCTTGTCCACGGACACCGGGTGCGCCACGCGCGCGAGCTCGCCTCGGGCATCGAGCGCGCCGAGGAAGTCCCGCAGATTATCGAGTGCCATGATGCACGGCGCAGATCCCGCCGGTCAGGACCTCGTAGCCGACCTGCGAGAACCCGGCGCCCTCGAGCCGGTGCGCGAAGCTGTCCGGGTCGGGAAAGTCGAGCACCGACTCTGGCAGGTACGTATAGGCGTCCCTATGTTTCGACACCGCACGACCGATCGCGGGGAGAATGCGTCGGAAGTAGAGCAGGTAGAGCGCGCGCAACGGGGCGAAGCGCGGTGTGGTGAATTCGAGCACGACGAAGCGAGCGCCGGGCCGGAGCACGCGGTGCGCCTCTCGCAGGCCCGCGTCGAGATCCGCCAGGTTCCGGACCCCGAAGGCCACCATGGCGCCGTCGAACCGGGCGTCGGCGAACGGGAGCGTGAGCGCGTCGGCACCGATGGGACGGGTGCGTGGCGCCTTCCCCTTCCCCCGCACCAGCATGGGAATCACGAAGTCCGCGCCGAGCACGATCCCACGGAACCCGGGCGCGCGGGCGAGCGTCGCCGCGAGATCGAGCGTGCCGGCGCAGAGATCGAGATACGTGCCGTCCGGTCGCCGCTCCCACGCGAGCCGTCGCACCGCGGCGCGGCGCCAGGAGCGGTCGACGTTGAGGCTCAAGAGGTGGTTCAGCAGGTCGTAGCGCGGGGCGATCGCGGCGAACATGCTGCGCACGTACGACCGCTTCGCTGCGCCACCCGAGTGCGCGGCAACCTCGAACGCAGGATGCGGAGGAGGGGGGGGCGTCATAGGCGCGAAAGATAGGCCGGCCAACCTGACCGGCGCCAGCGATCCGGAGGTCGTGGCGTGGGCCAAGCAAGGCCACGAAGCCGCGTTCCGCGAGCTGGTGCGCCGCTACGAGCGACCCATTTTCTCGCTGTTGTATCGCATGGTCCACGACCGCGCGCTCGCCGAGGACCTGGCCCAGGAGACGTTCATCAAGGTCCTGAACGCCATCGGCACGTACAATCCCCAGTTCAAGTTCTCGTCGTGGATCTTCAAGATCGCGAACAACGCCGCGATCGATCATCTCCGCAAGCGGGAGCTCGAGACCCTTTCACTGGACGGCTCGCCGCATGCCACGACGCCCGACGAAATGAGCGCCACGGCACCACAGCTGGGCGACCGCGGCGAGACACCCTTGCAGGAGCTGGAAGCACGCGAGCTGGGCGGAGCGATCGAGCACGCCATCGCCCGCCTGCGGCCCGAGTATCGGACGTGCATTTTGTTGCGCCACGTCGAGGGCCACAGTTACGAGGAGATCGCCCGTATCCTGGACCTGCCCCTGGGCACGGTCAAGACGTATATCCACCGGGCGCGCAACGAATTACGGGGCTACCTGGAGGACCGCCGGGAATGACCGGGCTGAAACCTCGAAACGTCCGGGCCCGTAGGACGGACCAATGACCGACCCCACGCTGCTGCACCTGACCGCGGACGAGACCGAGCTGTGGGCGCTGGGGCTGCTTCCCGCGACCCGAGACGCTCACCTCGCGCAGTGCGCCGAGTGCCGTAGGGTGGCGGAGCGCGAGCGCAAGCTGATCCGCGAGCTGGCTCAGCTGACGCGCTTCGCGCCCGAGTTCGGCTTCGTGGAGCGGGTGATGGCGAAGGTGAAGATCCCCACGCCCTCAGGCCCGCACTTCCGCCCCCACACCAACTCCTAAGAGTCTCGCGGCGCTGCCGTCGCGCACCGCGATCTCCACCGCGCCGCCGCTGCCGACGAACGCCACCAGGGCACCCCGTCCCACATCTCCAAAAGTGTGCGACAGGGTGCCGATCTCCGTGCCGGCAACCTTGATCCGCACGCCGGGCTCCACGGCTTCACCGGGAATGTTCGAAATCAGCGTCCCGAATCGATCGACGTAGATGACCTCCCCGATCAGCGCCGTGCCGTCGTGCTGGGGAGCGGGGAGCGGCGATCGGTGCACGTCGGTGACGGGATGACCCACGTACGACAGCGGCGCGCCCAGCGCGAGCTGGCCCGCCACTGGCGCGAACACGTCGCGTGCCTGGAACGTGGGAGCCGCGCCCGCCGGAATAGGCAGTCCCACGAAGGGCGCGTCCTCCGGGAGAAACGACAGCAGACCGTTGTCCGGGGCGACGAAGAAATGCCCCGCCGTCGACGCCGCCAGCACGCGGCGGTCGGTGCCAACACCCGGGTCCACGACGGCGAGGTGCACGCTCCCCTGCGGGAAGCGGTGCCAGACGCGGGACAGGATGTATTGTGCCGCGCGTACGTCGCCCGGGGGCACCTGGTGGGTGATGTCGACGAGGGCGGCGCCGTGCACCTGCGACAACAGCACGCCCTTCACCTCACCCACGTAGCTGTCGGCGCTCCCGAAGTCGGTGAGCAGAGTGATGAGGGTCGCCATCAGGGCGTCAGACGGTTGCGCGCCGCCAGGCGCCGGTCAGCCAGAAGGTGGCCATGACGATGCCGCGCGCGATGGCCGTGACCGAGAGCGCGAGCCAGATGCCGAGCAGCCCGATGGCCCCCGACCACCAGGCCGCGAGCGGCACGCGCAGCAGCGTAAGCGTGGTGCTGGCGATTTGGGGCCACAGGGTATACCCCGCGCCGGCGAGCGCGCCCTCGAGAATGATCTCGAACGTCTGGCCGATCTGCGCGAAGGCGATCACCCGCAGGTAGAGACTGCCATCCGCGATGACCGCTGCGTCGGATGTGAACAGGGCCACCAGTGTCTCCGGAATCGTCAGGAAGGCGATCGCCGTAGCCGTGGTGACCGCCAGACAATAGCTCACCGTCATCCGCACCGCCTGGCGGGTGCGGGCTTCCTGCTGCGCGCCCAGGTTCTGCCCCACGAGCGCCGAAGCCGACAGCGCGAACCCGGAGATCGCGATGAACCCCAGCCCTTCCACCTTGTGGCCGACGCCCAGCGCGGCGAGCGCGGCCGTGCCGAAGCCGGACGTGTACCGCGTGAGCCACATGTACACGAGCGAGAGCAGCACCCCCGCGAGGGAGAGCGGCGCGCCGATGCGGAACACCGTGGGCACGGCGCGCCAGTCGGGGGCGTCGAGGCGGATCAAGCCACGGCGCCACGCGATGCCGATCCCGATGAGAAACCCACCACCCCGCACCATTACGGAGGCGAGGGCGGCGCCCTGGACGCCGAGTCTCGGGAACGGGCCGATACCGCCGATGAGCAGCGGGTCGAGGCCCACCGACAAGACGACGGAACCCATGAGCAAGAGGAACGGAGTGCGCGTGTCACCCGAGGCCCGGAACGTCGCCTCGATCGCGAAGAAGCCGAACACCAGCGGTCCGCCCAAGAGCCAGGTGTCCAGGTAGGCGCGCCCCAGCGTCGCCACTTCACGCGGGACGCCCATGAAGCGAAACAGCGCGTCCGTGAGCGCGAACCCCAGGAGCGACACGACGGTCCCTGCGGCCAGGGCGTACAGGACTGCCGCGCCGGCGGCGCGGGCGGCGGCATCGGGCAGCCCCTCGCCGTGGCGACGGGCGGCGACCGCGATCAACCCGACTTCCACCATTTCCCCGAGCGACAGGAGCACCCACACGTAGAACCCGGCGGTCGAGACGGCGGCCAGCGCCGCGGGCCCGATGAGGCGGCCCACCCACATGGCATCGATGAGGTTGAAACAGAAGTGGCACGCCATCATCGCCACCGCCGGCGCCGCGAGCTTCAGGATGACGGGCCGGAGCGGCCCGACGGTGAGCGCGCCGGGCGTGCGGGTGGTGCTCGTCATGGCGCGGAAGCTACCGGGGCCCCGGTCCGGGGGTCAACGAGCGGGTTCTTTGGTCCGGCTCTTACGGCGCGCCTTGGTCTCGTAGAGCGAGCGGTCCGCGGCGTTCATGAGCGCTTCGAGCGTTGCCCCGTCGCGCGGATGAACGGCCACGCCGACGCTCACGGAGAGGGGCGGCTGCTCGCCGTCCCGGGCCACGCGGTCGGCGACGCGCCGCGCCACGTGCCACGCCGCGGCGTCCCCGGTCTCGGGCAGGACCAGGGCGAACTCGTCCCCACCGAAGCGCGCGGCGGTGTCGATCCCCCGGCACGAGCCGAGCAGTGTCTCCGCCACGCGCCGCAAGGCCAGGCTGCCCACCAAGTGACCGTAGCGATCGTTGATCTTCTTGAGACCGTCCAGGTCCATCAGCACCACCGCGAACGGCCGATCGGTGCGGGACGACCGCCGGATCTCCGCGTCCAGCGCGTGGGCGAGCTGACGGTAGTTGGAGAGCCCCGTGAGCGGATCGCTCACGGCCAGCCGACGCAACCGGTCCACCGCTTCGGTCCGCTCCGCCACGGCCGCGGCGAGGACCAGGGTGACGACCGCCGTGACCCCTTGGAACGCTTGCAGCAGGAGCAGCGACTCGTTGAACAGCGGCCGGGCAAACGGTCCGTAGCCACGCAACGTGCCCCAGATGGCGACGCCGGCCAGGAGCACCACGACCGTGGCCGCCTCGCGCTGCTCGAACCGGAACGCCGCCCACAACAGCAGGGGCACACACAGGAATTCCAGCGGATAGTGCTTGTCCTTCCACGGGACCACACCGTCGAACACGGTGATCCCGATGACGGCGAGGCACGCGAGCAGCGCGACGGCCTCGAGCGCCTGCCGCCGGGTCCAGCGCACGCGGGGGTGCGCGGCCCACAGCAGCACCGCCGGTGCGATGACCAGATCGCTCACCGCATCGCCCATCCACCAGGTGGACCAGATGGACCCGAAGTCCGCCCACTGCGCGGAGCCGCCCAGCGAGAGGGCGACCACGCCGGCCGTGGCGCTGATCGTCGTGCTGAGGAGCGCCGCGAGCCCCGCCAGCTTGAAGACGTCCCGCGCGCGCTCGCAGGCGCGGTGACCGCGGGCGAAGCGATTGACCAGGTAGGCGCCGACCAGCCCTTCGAGGGTGTTGCCGGCCGCGACGGCTGCACACGTCGCCACGGAGCCCGCCGCGGCGATGTTGAGGAGAAAGGCGCCGAGCAGGATGGCCGGCCAGACCTCGTAGCCGGCGAGCAGGAAGGCCGCGAGTGTGAGCCCGGTGTTGGGCCACACCGCGGTGGCGCTGGGGTGGACGTACGCCGCCTCGAGCCCCAGCTTGCCGGCCACGACGTAGCCGGCCGCGAGGGCCGCGAGCAACCCCAGACGTCTGAGCAATCGCGACTGCACCATCCCAGTCCTCGGTGTCTCGGGACGGCGGGGCGCGCGCCTTCGACGGTACCTAAGGATGAGATCGACGGAACGACGTCGCGCCGCCGCTCATCCCACTCCGATGAACCACTCCTCCCACGCGACGCGGTACGTGCGGTCGCAACGGGCACAGCGCATGGTCTGCGGCGCGCCTTTGAGCTGCGAGCGGTTACGGCAACCGGGGCACACGGCGTACTTGTCGCCCCACAGCGCCGAGAGACTCTTCGCGTCAGCCGGGCGCACGACGATCGTCCAGTATTGCGGCGGCGTCGAGACGATCTTCAGAGACGCGCGCGGCACCGGGACCCGCTCGCGATTGACGTCGAGCGTGGCTTCCGCGGGCGTCAAGCCCGCGACCCGATACCACGCGCCACGCCGCAGGCGACAGCTCACGTCGCGCTGTAACCGAGCCCACTGCGGATCGGCTGCGGCCATCCCCACGTGTGGTACCATGAAAAAATGGTAAGGATTTCGGCTGAAAGCGGTAGAGTGGCGCCGACGCAACAGTGAAGTGACGGAGGTCACACTCCCTCAGGGCGCAGGCTCGGCGGTCTCGCGCAGAAATCGCTGGAACACCGGATTCCCGGGGAAGCGGGAGCTGAGCCGCAGCACCTCGTCGCGGGCCTCCCGCTCGAGTGCCGCGCGTTGCGCCTCATCGCGCGCCGCCTCGCGCACCAGCGCCGCGGCGAGCACCCAACCGGCCTCGACGCGCGCCAGATCTCCCTCCGCGGCCACGCGCCGCATGTACGCGATCCCCCGCTCCGCGTTGCCGCTCCCCAGTCCCACGATCTTGGCGAACAGCCGGGCGAGGGCGCTGGCGCGCGCCAGACCGTACTGGTACACACCCAGGCCGAGGTAGCAATCGGTGCAGCTCGAGTCGACGGCCAGGACGCGCGCGTAGGCGTCGCGCATCGCCTTGCCGTCCTTGGCGGCGCCCCACGAATGTCCGTGCAGGTCGCGCTGGCGGGCGCGATACCCCAACGCCGTCGCGAGCCAGAAGTCGTGGGCCGGACCGGGAGAGGTGGCGCGGGCGCGCACGATCGCGAGGTCGAGCAGCGAATCGATCCGCTCGGCTTCGTAGGCGTCGTTCTCGAGCGCAGCGGCCCACCAGATGTACGCGCTCGCTTCGAAGGTCACGGGCGCGGGGTCGGTCGAGTCCCGCCCGGCGAGCTCGGCGAAGTAGGTCGCGGCGGTGGGAAAGCCCCCGCCGTACAGCGTGTCGAGCCCGGCGCGGATGTCGGGTCGCTCGGCGCGAGGGTGCTGCAGCAGCGACAGCGCGGCGAGGAGGAGCCGCACCGTCAGCGTGGGAGCGCGGCCAGCGCGTCGCTGACGCGCCGGGCGACGGCCTCGAGGGCCTGCGCGGCAGGGGAGTCGGGGTCGGCCGCCACGACGGGCCGGCCGGTGTCGGCGAGATCGGCGAGCCGCGCCTGCAACGGCACCTGGCCGAGCAACGGCACGCCGAGCTCGTCCGCGAGGCGCGTGCCTCCGCCGGCGAGGAAGATGTCCGTTCGCTCGCCGCAGTGCGGGCACACGAAGTGGCTCATGTTCTCGACCACGCCCAGCACCGGGACGCCGACACGCTCGAACATCTTCGCCCCGCGCAACGAGTCGCCCACCGCCACTTCTTGCGGTGTGGTGACGATGATCGCCGCGCGGATGTGCACCGTCTGGGCGAGCGAGAGCTGCGCGTCGCCCGTCCCCGGCGGCAGGTCCACGAGAAAGTAGTCGAGCTCTCCCCAGTCCACATCCTTCACGAATTGCCCGATCACCTTCATGATGATCGGGCCGCGCCAGATCGCGGGCGCGTCCCGCTCGACGATGAGCGCGAGCGACATGAGTTTCACGCCGTGGGCCTCGAGCGGCTGGATCTTGCCGCCCTGCACTTCCGGCTTCTGGTCCACTCCCATCATCCGCGGGATGTTCGGCCCGTAGATGTCGGCATCCATGAGCCCGACACGCTGCCCGGCGCGCGCGAGGGCGACGGCGATGTTGACCGACACGGTGGACTTCCCCACACCGCCCTTGCCGGACGAGATCGCGAGGACGGTGCCGAGGTGGGGGAGCTCGACCGGCGTCGGAGGTGGAGGCACGCCCCCCCCCGGACCGGGCCGGGGAGCGGTCTGGCGGGGAGCCGTGCCCGCCCCTGCATTGCTGGCGTCGGTGACGTTGACGCGCACCGCCGTGACGCCCTGCACGGCCTGGACCGCTTTACGCACCTCCCGCGCGAGCGACCCCGGATCGTCGCGACCGAGGAGGAAGGTGAACGCCACGGTACCATCCCCGGTGATGGCCAGCTCCTTCACCATGCCCGCGGAGAGGACGTCCATCCCGCTGCGGGGGTTCTTGAGCTGGGACAGGGCGTGCTCGACGCGCTCCTGGAGAGTGTCGGAAGGGGCCACGGGAGAAAGGTAGAGGGGCGTAAGCACGGGGGGCAACGAGCGGGCACGGGGTTTGCGCCGCCCGGGAAGGGCCCATCACGCGCTCCATGCCCGAAGATCCGAGCACCGCGCGCCGCGCCGGGCACGCCGTGGCCCGGTGGACGATCTGCCTCCTGCTTGCCTTCCTGGCGCTCGAGGCCGCCACGATTGCGTCCGGCGTCTCCTACCGCGGCCTGCTCGCGCGGCTCGCGGCGGGTGCGGTGCTCCTCCCGCATGAGGCGGCCGCGACCGCCGCGCGCGAGCGGGCGATCGGGCTGCTCAAGCTGGCGGCCCTCACGGGCACCGGAATCGCCTGGCTCGTCTGGCTGTACCGGACGTACGGCAATCTCGTGCTCGTCGGATCGAAACGGTCGCGCTTCAGCCGCGGCTGGGCCGTAGGCTACTGGTTTATTCCGCTCCTCAATTTGGTCCGCGCCTATCAGGTGATGAAGGACCTGTGGCTGCGCAGCGATTCGCTGAACGACCGCGACGCCTACGACAGCCTGCCTGCCCCGGGATTCCTCAACGGATGGTGGGGGATGTCCCTGGCCTGGGGCGCGCTGGGGCGGCTGCCCGCGATCATGGCCCAAGACGCCCGCACACCCCTCGAGCTGATCAACGTCACCGATGTGGGCATGGTGGTGAACGCCATCGGCATCGTTGCCGGCGTGCTCGCCATCAAGGTGGTTCGAGAGATCGACCGGCGGCAGCAATGCTTCGGCGTGAGTCCCGTGCAACATCCTGGCGCGGCGACGCAACGTGGCACCCAAGCGTCAGCAGGCCCGTGGACTTAGTCGACTGATGTAGAACTCGTGCCACTCGATGACGTTGCCGACCGGGCCCGGTCATGAGGTGGCTACAACGCCGCGTTCTTCAAGAACTGGATGTAGATCCGGACCGCGTCGGCGTACGCCTGCACGCCGACCCGCTCATCCGTGCCGTGCACCCGGCGTATGTCGTCCTTGCCGATCGCCGTCCCGGCGAATCGCAGCACGTTGGGGGTGAGCCGGGCGTAGTGTCGTGAGTCGGTCGCGCCGACGACGAGCCAGGGGGTCACCACCGCCTCGGGCACCACCTGCCGAATGGTGCGGGCCAGGAGCTGGAACGGTTCGCCATCCACCCTGGTGACCCCCGATGGATTGCTCTTCGTCTCCTCGAGCGCCTGCACGCTGATCCGCTCGTCAGCCACCACCCGGCGCACGTGCTCGACGACGCTCTCCACGCTGTCTCCCGGGAGAATGCGGAAGTTCACGAGCGCGCGCGCCGACGACGGCAACACGTTCTCCTTGACCCCGGCCTGGAGCACGGTAGGCGCGGTGGTCGTGCGGAGCATCGCATTTCCCTGAGGAGTTGCGCCGAACTCGCGCGCCAGAATGCCGCCGAGCAGCCAGCGATTCGCCATGACGAGCCGCGGCCCGAATGGCATCTCGGGGCCCAGGTAGTCGAACATGGCGGCCGTCGGCCCGCGGATGGCCCGTGGCATCTGCCGGTGCTCGAGCCGCGTGATCGCCGCGGCGAGCATGCCCACCGCGGTCTCGTCCGGCGGCATCGAGGAATGCCCGCCCTCGGCCTGGGCCGTGAGCCCCACGGTCACGTATCCCTTCTCGGCGATGCCGATCAGCGCGACCGGCGCGGAAATGCCGCTGACCAGTCCGGTGGCGAGCGCGCCCCCTTCGTCCAGCACGAGCTGGGGGTGCACGTTGCGCGACGCGAGCAGATCGGCGATCCGGGCCGCGCCGCGCCGGCCCCCCACCTCCTCGTCATAGCCGAACGCGAGGTAGACCGTGCGCCGGGGCTTGACCCCTGCGGCGACGAGCTGCTCGACCGCCTCGAGAATTCCGACCAGGCTCGCCTTATCGTCCAGCGCGCCGCGGCCCCACACGTAACCTGCGGCGATCCGCCCCTCGAACGGCGGCTCCGTCCAGCGACTCTCCGTTCCGGGCTCCACCGGTACCACATCCTGATGCGCCAGCAGGACGATCGGTGACAGATTCGGATCGGCCCCCGTCCACGCGTACAGCAGACCGTAGCCGTTCACCTTCTCGAGGGTGAGCGCGGCATGGAGCCCGGGGAACGTCGCCCGCAGGTAGCGCTGGAAGCCGTCGAACTCCCGCGCGTCGAACTGGCTCGAGTCCTGATAGGAAATCGTCTTGAAGCGCAGGGCGCCCGCCAGGCGCTGCGCGAGCGCCGTGGTGTCGAGCGGCTGCACCGCTACCGCGGCCGCCTGAGGTTGGCGCGAGCGGAACGTGAAGGTGCGCTCGAGCGCCACAGCGGCGAGCACCAGCAGGACGACGAGAACAGCGCCGAGAATCTTTTTCATGGTGCGCGAAGGTGGCGCGAGGAGGCCCTCCCGGCAAGGGGCCCGGCCGGCCGATCCATCGGTTACACTCCCATACGTGATCGTCGGCTTCGACTACGGCGAAGTTCGCTATTTCCGGATGGCTCGCACCGTGCTGCGGCGGGCCTTCTACTGGACCGGCGTCTATCTCGTCGACGGGCTGCTGGTGGACTCGGGCCCGCCGAACCTGGCGCGGGACGTGGGGCGACTGGTGCGGGAGCTCGGCGTCCGGCAATGCGTCACGACGCACCACCACGAAGACCACTCGGGCAACCATGGGCTGCTGGCTCGGGAGCTGCGCATCACGCCGCTCGCTCACGCCTCCGCCATCCGACGGCTCGCGGAGCCCGAGGCGCGACCACAGCTCTACCGTCGCGTTGCGTGGGGCGCGCGGCCCGCCGCGGCCGTGGGCCCGCTCGACCAGCAGCTCGAGACGCCGCGCTTCCGTTTCCAGGTGATCCACACGCCCGGCCACGCGACCGACCACGTGGCGCTGTTCGAGCCCGCGCGCGGCTGGCTCTTCTCGGGCGATCTCTATCTGGCGCCGCGGCTCCGCTACCTCCGCGCCGACGAGGACGTGCACGCCATGATGGACTCGTTGCGGCGCGTCCTGGCGCTCGAGCCGCAGGCCCTGTTTTGCCAGCACCGCGGACGCGTCGAGGCAGGGGCGGCGCGGCTGCGGGACAAGCTCGACTTCCTGGTCGAGCTGGGCGGGCGGATCCACCAGCTGCACGGCCGCGGATGGGACAACGCCGCCATCGCGCGCGCGCTTCCGGGGAGCGACCTGCTCTGGCGGCTGTGGACCGGTGGGGACTTCTCCAAGCGAAACTTCGTGCGGGCGTTCCTGCGAAGCCCTAGCGCCCGTTGAGATACTCCCGGGCCGCCGCGAGCACCTGCGCCTGCGCCGCGGCCAGCGAGCCCTCGAGCGACGCCCCGGCGGCCTTGCGGTGCCCGCCGCCGCCGAAGCGATGCGCCAGCTCGGCGACGTCCACATCACCGAGCGAGCGGAAGCTGACCTTGACCTTGCCACTTGCGAGCTGACGGAACAGCAGGGCCAGCCGCACCCCCGCGATAGAGCGCGGATACTCGACGATGCCGTCCAGGTCGTCGGCGGTGGCGTGGTGGCGCTGCAGCGCGTCGGGCGGGACGGTCACCCACGCCAGCCCCCGTTCCGCTTCGACCACCAGCGTGCCGAGCACTTCGGCCGTGAGACGGACGCGACCCTCGGGCGCGCTCGCGTACACCGACTCGTAGATCGACTCCGGATCCACGCCGCGCTCGAGCAGGGCGCCGGCAACTCGCAGCACGCGCGGGGAGGTGTTCGCGAACCGGAACCCGCCCGTGTCGGTGAGAATGCCGACGTACAGTGCGCGCGCGGCCTCCGGGGAGAGCGGCCACTGGAGGGCACTCGCGAAGTCGAACACCAGCTCGGCCGTGGCCGCCGCTTCGGGCGCCACCAACCGCGGGCCCCCGGGCAACGAGCCCCCGCTGACGTGATGATCGATGCACGCCACGGCGTGCGACTGCGTGATGGCGCGCGCCAGATCACCCAGCCGGCTCACATCGGAAATGTCGAGCACCACGACCACGTCGGCAGCCTCGATCTCGCGCGCCGCGCGCTCCGAGTGATCGGCGCCCGCCGGCAAGAGGAAGTGAAACCGCTCGGGGATCGGTGTGGGGTTCGCGATGGTCGCCCGCAACCCGCGCGCGGTGAGCAGGTGCCACAGGGCCACCTCGCTGCCGACGCCGTCCCCGTCGGCGTTCACGTGCGTCGTGAGCGCGACGCGCCGGCCGGACGCCAGCACCGCCGCCACGGCCTCGGCCGCCCGGGCGCGCTCCGGGGGAATCGAGACTCCGTTCGTGGTCATGGCATCAAGATAAATAAAACGTCGAGCAGAGGCGTCGCGCGAAGACGTCAAGCACATGCGTCACGCAAAGACGTCATGAAGAGGTGCCGACGCTACTGCCTCGTCCCCACGAGCGATAGTCGTTGGGTGCCCACAGTCCCGCTCACGGCCAGCGTGTCGTTCCGGAGCCGGTACGTCCCGACCAATTGGGTCTGCAGGGGGCTCGTCAGATTGACCGTGATGCCGTCCGGATTGGAAAGCGTGTACATGCCGCTGTAGGTAGTTGTGCCGATCGTGGCTGTGAAATCCGCATCCGTGATGACGACGCTGCCGCTGGCTCCCGGCTGATCGGGCTTCATTCCCGAGCATACCGACTTGAGATCATACGTGCCGGGCAGTCCACCGGAATTTCCAGTCAAGATGCCGCCGGTGTACGTATCACACGGGAGCGGCCCCGTAACCTTGTCCCCGCCACACGAGGCCGCCGCGAGCACGACGCAGAACGACCAGAGCTTCATAGCCACCTCCCGCGCGTCTACCGTCGGATGCCGACGCTCCAGTAAACGTACGGTGAGACTCGTCAAAACGACAGAACCGCCGGGCTACACCCGACGGTTCTCCGCGACGCCTTCTCGTGACGTCGTTCGGTGACGCCTGTGTTGCGACGCTCTCTATTTTCCTGCCCCGCCCGATGCAATCTCCCGCTGCAGGACGCTGTGCTTGCGGCTGTACCCGAAATAGATCCCGAGTCCGATCATCAGC
>Ga0075423_10001541_pt1 | contig 20350 bp, 14 predicted proteins | sample SoiMethybrSBSTD2_FD_80114 | JGI IMG/M metagenome (GOLD analysis project Ga0075423, IMG submission 80114) | Bulk soil microbial communities from a Populus tree surrounding site in Tennessee, USA - Soil MetaG P. TD hybrid SBSTD2 | ecosystem: Environmental > Terrestrial > Soil > Tree plantation...
CGCGCCTATCAGAACGGACGCGGTGTCGCACCGGATGTGAGCCGAGCGCGGACGCTGTTTCAAAAGGCGTGCGACGGCGGCGGTACCGTTGGCTGCTTCGAGGGCGGCCTTCTCGTCATGCGCGGCGTCGGTGGCCCAGCCGATCCCACCCGCGCGGCTTCGATGTTTCAACAGGCGTGCGACAAAGGCAGCCCCATCGCCTGCGCCAACCTCGGGTACGCGTATCTGCGCGGCGACGGCGTCACCAAGGACGAAGGCCACGCCGCGGAGCTGTATCAACGTGCATGCGATTCGGGCGGCGCCCCGGCATGCAATTACCTGGCGGGGATGTACACCGGCGGACGCGGAGTGACGAAGGATCTCGCTCGCGCGGCAACGCTGCTCGAGCGATCGTGCGACGGCAACTATGCCGATGCCTGCCGCACGCTGTCGCAGCGCTACGGGCAAGGCATCGGTGTCGGCCGTAATCCGACACGCGCCGCGGAGCTCGCGCGCCGCGCGGCGCAACTCGGCGCGTCACAGAACACGAGTGGTGGCGGACGCGCGGGCACGGGACCGGAAGGCACGACAACGCCTCCTCCAGGAATTGTGGGCGGAGTCGTCGGAGGTGTCTCCAGTAAAACCGTTGGAGGGATCCCCGCCGCACCACCACCCCCGCCGCCGCCGGCTCGGCCCGTGCGTGTGGGCGGGAACATCAGGAATCCTCGGCAGACCAAGCACGTCAACCCGGTGTATCCGCCGATTGCGCAATCGAGCCGCGTTCAAGGCGTCGTGGTCATCGAGGCCGTGATCGGCCCGACCGGAAAGGTGTCCGACGCCAGAGTGCTGCGTTCGATTCCTCTGCTCGATCAATCGGCGCTCGACGCGGTCAAACAGTGGGAGTACACACCGACGCTCGTCGACGGCGTGGCGGTTCCGGTGATCATGACGGTCACCGTGAGCTTCGCGCTGCAGTAATCACTCGTTGCGGGCAAGGGCCACACCAGACCTGCGCAATTCCTCGATCTTTCTCACGGTCGCCGCGATCTCCGCCGCCGCCGCGTGCGGCGGCTTTCCTCGAGGATGAATGCCACACACGGCTGTCGTCAGCGAGTGATCGAGCTCGCGACTCCAGCGCAACTGCCCTGCCGCGTCGAGCCCGTACGTGATATAGGCAGAGAGCGTGTTCAATCCGGTGCCCGGCCGCTCGCCAAGCAGATGGACGACGACCGTCGCGCCAGTGAGCCCGCCGATCTCGTAGCCGACACGAACGCGCCCATCCCGCACCACGATCTCCGACTCGCCAACCTGCTGGCCAGCGGTCGAGAGCCCGCGACGCAACTCCGGCAACAGCGCGCGCAGCTGCTCGTTGACGGCGTTGGCGTTGAGCCCGTCGGAGATCACGATCTGCACCTGCGGTCGTTGCGCTGGGTACATCCGCGCAACGACCCGCGCATCATCGTCACGAAGGCGTTCGCCCGCCGGCGGATGCGATAGGTAGTCGTCGCGGCTGATTGCCGCGGTGCGCACGTGCACGGGATGCCGTGCGATATCTTTGATCACGTGCTCGTCGACGGCCGCATAGAGTGCGCCACGAGCGTTTGCGTAGATGGCGTCGAGTCTGGCGTCAGACTGCGCAGGATCGTCGATGCCGAGATCGAGTCCGCGCTCGCGCAATTCGCGAAGCCGGCGGCCTCCCTCCTCGTGCAGCGATGACATCGAGCGCGCATCACCTCCCGCTTTCATATACGTCGCATAGAGCTGGGCGGTGAGCGATGAACCAGGCGGCACATCCACGCCAACACTCGATCGGCCCAGGACCTCGAGCCGGCGATGCATCGCCGGTGCGATGTGGCGCCCCGTCTGGCGGCGCAGCTGCGGGTGGTCGTGAAATGATGTCGTCAGGTACCCGAGCATCGGATCGGCGTTGCCGGCCACGGCCATCAGATAGGCCGGCGCTGCACGTTCGACGATGCGCGCGGTGATCTGTCGCAGCTCCATGGGCGCGATGCCCATATGGAACGTCGCACACACATCGAGGCCCATCGTCAGCCCATGGAGCCGCGCCATGACGATGTCCTCGAGGCAGGCGCGCTCGAGCTGTGCGCCGGTGCGAAAGACCTCGGGTCCGATGAACCCGGCGACGTCGTTGACGATCATCCAACGGGTCGATGTTTCCTTCGCGATGTGGCGAGCCACGCCGTAGGTGCGCGACTCCAGGGTCACCATGTCGACGCCATCGGCCGTGCCGTTGGTCACTTCCGAGCCCTGACCAGTCTCGAAGTACAGGGCGTCGAACCCTCGAGCGAGATCGAGTACGCCGTCGACGTCGAGTCCAACCATGCCGGTGAGGGCCTTCGATGTGCCGGCCAGGCTCTGAAACGCAACGTCGATGCGCGTGCGGCGCCGCGCCTGCTGCTGCTTGACGATGTCCGAGAGCACGCAGAACCGCGTGGGCAAATCGAGGCGCCGAACGATCTGTTCGAGCAGCTGCTCGAGCCGAACGATGGTGTCGACGTCGTCGGCGGCGGGGTTGAGCCCGATGATCACGTCGCCGCATCCGCACGCCAGGCCTTCGAGCACCGAGAACAAGATCTCGTTCTCGTCGTCGCCGGCGCTATTGGGCTGAATGCGTGAGCCGAGCTGCTGCGGTGCCTGATAGAGCGCGCGAGCCACGACCGAAAGCTCGTCGTCGGTCATGACCTTGGCGGCAGCAGCGATCGCCTCGCTGCCGAGCGCGCCGCCGTATTCGGATGCCCAGGATGGGCCGCGAGGGCCAAGCAGCGCGGCGCGAACGTCGCCGACCGTCCACGTCGACAGCTCCGCGTCGCGACGTCGATCGCGCGACCGACGTAACGCGGTCGTCACACCATCGTCAATCAGCGGTGTGTGATGGATGTCGCCGAGGGTCGTGGCGAGGAGGACCGCGCGCGCTTCATTGCGGAGACGGTCGTCGACCGTGCCTCCGAGGACGAGATCGCCCTCTTTGAATGCGCTGGCTAGTGCGAGAATGCGTCGGAGCTCGGAACCGTCCATGGGCTGCCAGTCGCGTCAGAATACCCGACGCGACCTGGGCCCGATGCGATCAGCGTGTGAGTTCAGGACGCTGCGGGAGGCTCGACCGACTTGAGCTTTATCTCGTTCTGGCCGCGCAGAATTGAGCACCAGTTCTTATGTTCGGCAATCGGCATCCCGCATTCCACGCAGACGCGGACTCGGGGTTTGGGTGGCTCGGTGCGGCCCAGCAAACGTTTGATCAACGACACCTTTATACCTCCAGGAATTCCCCAGGGGGCAACGACTTCGTATACGTTTGACGTCGCACACCGGTTCAAGGTTGGCCCGACAAGGAGAAGACCGATGACGATTCGCAGGCAATTCATAGGGGGAGCCGCATTTCTGCTGGTGACCCTGGGGGCGGTGCTGGGTCAGGCGCAGTCCACGGCCAGGCTGCCATCCGACCTCGATCCCGATTCCCGGGCCCGGCTTCCCTATCTCCAGAAAAAGGACATGGACGAGCGCGGGCAGAAGATCTTCGACACCCTGCCGGGCCGCGGCCAGGACGGCGTGCTACGCGGGCCGCTGGCGTTTGCCGCGTATAACCCCGGGGTGGCGCAAGCGCTTTTCGATCTCCACAACGCAGCCGTGGCAGGGACGCTCGACCCGCACGTGCGCGAGCTCGCGATCCTGGTTGCCTGCCGCGAGACCAATTACAGTCTCGAATGGAACGCGCACACGCCGAGCGCACTGAAAGCCGGGGTCGATCAGAAGACCATCGATGTCGTCCGAAACAATGGCGCGCTCACCGCGATCGACGAGAAGGACGCGGCGGTGATTCGCTTCGGCCGCCAGCTGCTGCACGACAACAAGATGGACTCGGCGACGTTCGCGAAAGCGGCGCAGCTGTTCGGCCGCAAAGGTGCGATGGATCTGGTCGCGGTGATGAGCACGTACGCCGTGAGCGGCTTCTACGCCACTGCGGTCGACGAGCACATGCCCGCCGGGCGCGTCGATCTCGATCGCGCGTCGCGCACTCAATAATTTCCCTGAGACCCAGCACGAGCGCGCCCGTGTAGCTGCGATACGCCACGGCGCGCTCGTCCGCTCGCGGACTTCCCTTTCCAACGGCATTTCTCGCAAGCGCCTGCCCTCTCGCTCGCTGGTAAACAGCTTGCTTATTCAGCGCAGCAAGAAGAGGGAACTCCAATGTTGAAGCTCATCACACACGTCGCGTTGATCGGCCTGTTGGCCGTACCGGCGTCCGCACAGGTCGTGATCACGCCCGCTCAGCCTTCGCAGGCTTCTGAAGCGCGTGGGACAGCGATCTTTCGCGTCACGGTCGTCGGCCGCACCGTGCAGGCAATCAACTACAGACCGCGAAGCGGCGATACCAAAGTCGATTTGGTCGGCACGGCGCTGATGCCGCAGGCACACGGCTTCGCCGAAGTCTCGGGCAAGAAAGGCCACATCGAAATCGATGCGCATTTCGACAAGATGCAACCGGCCACCCGCTTCGGTCCCGAGTACCTCACCTACGTGTTGTGGGCGATCACGCCCGAAGGGCGCGCCAAGAATCTCGGCGAAGTCCAGATCAAAGGTGACGACACCCGCATCGAAGTGACGACCGAGCTGCAGGCGTTTGCCTTGGTGGTGACCGCGGAGCCCTACTTCGCGGTGGCGCAGCCAAGCGATGTGGTCGTCATGGAGAACGTCGTTCGCGACAGCACGCAAGGCACGGTTGAGACCGTGCAGGCGAAATACGAACTGCTGAAGCGCGGAGCGTATCTGCTCGATCAATCGGGCTCATTCAAGGCCAGGGCGATCGAGCCGGGCGCGCCGCTGGATCTCGCCGAAGCACGCAACGCGCTCGACCTCGCGCGAATCGCGAAGGCCGATCGCTACGCGTCGGACACGTTTACCAAGGCCCAGCGTCTGCTGTCGGAAGCGGAGGTCGCACGGGAGAAGCATCAAAAGGCCAACGAGATCATGATGCCGGCGCGGCAGGCGGCGCAGACCGCTGAAGATGCCCGGCTGATCGCGTTGCAGCGCCAGGAAGAGGAGTTCACGGCGCGACAGCGAGCGCTCGCCGCTCAGCGCGAACGCGAAGCGGTGGAACGCGAACAGACCGAGCGTCAGCGCGCGCAGGCAGAAACGTCGCGTCGGCTCGACGCCGAGCGCCAGGCCAAGGCGGCCGCCGCCAACGCGGCAGCCCAGAAGCAGGCCGCGGAGCGCGAACGGCTCGAGATCGAACGCGTACGGCAGGAGGCGCTGAGAGCCAAGTCCGAGGCCGATCGCGCACGGGCTGCCGCTGAAGCCGCAAAGCAGTCGGCCGATGCCGAGGCCCAGCAGGCGCGTCTGCAGGCGCAGCAGGCACAGGCCGCCGCCGAGCAGGCGCAGCGCGATCGCGCGCAGGCCGAGCAGGAGAAGAGCGCATTGCGAGAACGGCTGCGCGAACAGCTGAACGCCGTGCTCGACACGCGTGAAACCGCGCGCGGGCTCATCGTCAACGTCTCCGACGTCCTCTTCGATACGGCGAGCGCCACGCTGAAGCCAGGCGCGCGCGAAAAGCTGGCACGGGTGGCCGGCATCCTCGCCACGCACCCCGATCTGCACATCGAAGTGGAAGGCCACACCGATAGCGTCGGGTCGAATGAATACAACCAGAAGCTGTCCGAGAGACGCTCGGGGTCGGTGAAAACATATCTGCTGCAACAGAAGATTCCGCCGGCCGAGGTCGACAGCGTCGGATTCGGCGAGAGCCGACCCGTGGCGAGCAACGCTACGGCGGCGGGGCGCCAACAGAATCGGCGAGTCGAGCTCGTGGTGAGCGGCGAGTCGATCGGACGCACCGCGACATCGACCGGTTCGGGACAGTAACGCGGTCCGGTGTCACTCCCAATTCCCGTTCGCCAGTCTCGAGTGAGCTGGTTGGGAATTGGGAGCCGGCGGTTTGATTGGGAATTGGGGGTCAAGGGCGTGAACGACGGTAACACTTATGATCAAAGTGATCGTGGCGACAGTTGTCGCCGTGCTGGCCGTTCCAGTATTCGCCCAGGTTGCGACGCCGCCTGTGCAACAGAACGTCAACGTTGCGGTCCCCGTATATCGCGTGACCGTGGTCGGTCGCACGACCGCCGCTCTTGCGTACCGGCCGAATAGCGGCGACGCCAGAATCGATCTCGTCGGCACAGTGCTGATGCCGCAGGCGCGCGGCGTCGCAGACATCTCGACCAAGAAGACATCCCTCGAGATCGACGCGCATGTCGAGAAGATGGTGCGCCCCTCGCAGTTCGGGCGCGAGTACCTGACGTACGTGCTGTGGGCGATCACGACTGAAGGACGTCCGGCCAATCTCGGCGAGCTGCAGGTCCGCGATGGCTCGGCACGGGTTCGCAGCACGACCGAACTGCAGGCCTTTGCGCTGATCGTGACCGCGGAACCGTATTTCGCGGTGACGCAGCCCAGCGACGTCGTGGTCATGGAGAATGTCGGCAGCAGGAGCGCGAGCGGCGACGTCGACAGAGTGCAGGCGCATTACGAGCTGTTGCAACGCGGCTCGTACTTGCGCAATCAGGAGGCGGCGTACACGATCGGACCGCCCGAGCCAGGGACGCCGCTCGACTTGGCTGAGGCACGCAACGCGATCGCGCTCGCCCGCATCGCCGGCGCCGATCAATTCGCGACCGATTCCTACATCAAAGCCACGCGATTACTCGCAGCCGCAGAACAGGCGTTCGGCCAGCACAAGCGATCTGCGGAGATCACGCTCACGGCGCGACAGGCGGCGCAAACCGCGGAGGACGCGCGCCTGATCGCCGTGCAGCGGCAGGAAGAGGCCCGGCAGGCGCGCGACCGCGTTTCTGGCGCGCAGCGCGAACGTGATGCCCTCGATCTCGCACAAGTGGAAGAACAGAAACGCCTCGAGGCGGAGAAGGCGGCGACCGTCGCTCGAGCCGCTGCCGAACAGGAGCGCATCGCGCACGAGCGCACGCGCCAGGAGACGACACAAGTACAGGCTGACGCCGCGAGCGCGCTGGCTGCCGCAGAAGCGGCCAGGAAGGCCTCCGATGACAACGCGCGCGAGGCGCGGATGGAAGCCTTGCGGGCGCAGGCGGCAGTTGCCGTCGCCGAACAGGAGAAGAAAGCGCTCAGGGAGCGGCTGCGACAGCAGCTGAACGCAATCCTCGAGACCCGCGAGACGGCCCGCGGTCTCATCATGAATGTGCCGGACGTCCTCTTCGATACGGCAAGTGCGAGATTGACGGCCGTGGCTCGAGAAAAGCTGGCTCGCGTCGGCGGCATCCTGGCGGCACAGCCCGATTTGCATATCAAGGCTGAAGGCCACACCGACAACGTCGGATCGGCCGACGAAAACCAGCGCCTCTCGGAACGACGCGCGGCTGCGGTCTTTGCCTATCTCGTTCAGCAGAAGATCCCGCTCACCGCTGTCGATACCATCGGCGTCGGCGAGGCCCGTCCGATTGCGTCGAACGACACGGCAGCCGGACGACAACAGAATCGTCGCGTGGAACTGATCGTGACTGGCGAATCGATCGGACGCACGACGCCGGCGAGCGGATCGAATCAGTAAGGGAATGGGCCGCCTGAAGGCGGCCCCAGATCGGCGTATACCGCTATCGTGCGTCGACCGACTGAATCATCCAGTCATCGCGAACCTTTGCCAGGTTGAACGTCCACTGCCGTCGATCGACCAGCGTGCGGCCGCCGATGCGTGGCACGTACCGTGTCACACCGGTGCAGACGGCTTCTGCACGAGTGTCCTTGATGTTGGTCTGACAGCCGTCGAATGCGATCCGCTGTTCCTTGAGTTGATCGAATGCACGTGTGAGCGTTCGCGTGTCGACGGTGGGCCACACCTCCGCGGCGGCACGGGCGTTCAGTGCGTTGAACGCGCTGCGATATCGAGCCAGCGCGCCTTCGATGGCGCGGACATCCGCGTCTCGCGAGCGATCCACGATCGGGGCTGCCGAGCGCGGCGCGGCCGCGGCAGCCGATGCAGGAGCGCTGGTCGATGCTGCCGGCGCAGTCGGGGCCGATGCCGGCGGCGCAGAGGCTGGTGCGGTTGCAGCGGCAGCCGCAGGCGCGGCTGCTGGCGCAGTCGCTGGCGACGCGGGTGCGGGCGGCGGCGCAGGCGTACGGGCGGCGGTCTCCGCCGATGGAGCAGCGGTGTTGGCGCCGGGTCGCGATGGAAGAGCGATGACGCGATTGACATCCGATGGCAGTCGAACGCGATTGACGTCGGAGGGGACGGCAACGCCGTTGGCATCGGGCCGTGTTCCCGTTCGACTCGCATCGGTTGCGCTTGGTGTGGTCGTCGGCGCGCTTGCTGCCGCAGTCGGCTGCGGGGCTGCGGCGACGGACGTTGCCGGTGAAGGCGGCGTCGGTGCTGCCTGCGCCGGCGTCGAAGACGGCGGCGGTGCGGTGGTCGTAGGCGGCGGTTGCGATTCCAGTGCGCGAGGCGGAACAGCATCGTTCCGCGGGGTGAACGCAGCACTCTGACTCAGTGGCGGTTGCTTGGGAGCCTCGACCCTCGGAACTGGAGGAGCGAGCGCGGGCGCCGGCGCCTTTGCGATCGCGGCAGGCCGAGTTGTTTTCGGAGGCGCGACGCGATCAGCCTGCTTCGGAGGCTGGACCGGTGGAGGCGGCGTTGGCGCGACGCGCGCTGCGGCCTCAGGAGGGACACGTTGGGGTGTGATGGCCGTGTCGACAGACGACCGTTCACTCGGGGCCGGAGTCACAGCAGCATTCGCGTCGGTCGCCGGCGAGGTCGCGGCGTTGGGCGTGTCGACGACGGCAGGAGGAAGCGTCGCCGCAGGCCCGTTTGCATCGGTTGCCGGCGCCGACCTGCCCCAATCGAACATCGACGAGAGATTCCCTCGCTGTAATATCGGTATGGCAAACAGGCCCGCGGCCAGCAGCACGCCGAGCAGGCTGAACCTGAAGACCCGTTTCCTGAACTCGCTTGCCGCGGCCTCGCGCATGGCGTCGGCCGACAAATCCCAATCAAGCGACTGACGCGTCGAGACCCGCTCCTGGTAGACGAGATCGAATCGATCGCCGGCGGGGGGCTGGTCGACCGCGCCTTCGGGTAGAAAGTCGAACTCGGAGCCCGTTGTCGTGGCTCTATGTCGTGGATCTGGGAGAGTGTCCTTCATGAAAGACCGTCGCTCTATTTGCCAAACCAACCATCGAACGTGATAGTTGGCACATAGTCGGCGTTGAGGCCGACCGATGTGATCGAGCGTAGCACGCTGGCGGTCATCAGCCAGGTGCTGGCCACGTTCCACTTGAACCCCGCGACAGCCATGAGACGATTGGTCGCCTCTCCCGAACTGGTCAGCCTGATCGTGTCGACTCCGGCAAGCCGCGGATGCGGCTGGACCGTTTCAATCAATCGTCCGAGCCCCTCGAGCCTACGGCCGAGCAGCTCGCCGATGACCGTGACCCGCGGCGCGGCGGCAACGGTCACGGCCGCGGAGTAGGCGAGCGCGTTCGAGACCTTGTCGAAGGAATAGCCGAAATCACCGTGAACGCCGATGCGATCGCGCTCAACCGAGCCGATGACCACCGGCGTGAACGCCAACTCTCCCGCACCAAGCAGGTTCTCCGCGCTTCCGGTCGGGAGTCGCACTTCGGCGCCGACCGCAACCCCGCTCGCGCCCTCGGTGAGCACATTGTAGCGGCTGCGTACTATTACATCGCCGAAACCTGAGGCCGAGGCGGTGCCTCTTGCCTGCACCAGACGGCGACCGCGATAGGTGTCGACGCGCTCGCCCTGCAGGCTCAGGTGTACGAACGGAATACCGGCACTGATGTCCAGCCGATCGGTGATGCCGTAGCTGCCCGTGAACGTCATCGAGTCGGTGCGGATGCGCAGCGACACGGTCTCGATGTCGAACGGCGCGGCATCGCCTCTCAGAATGGCGGCCGTCGACAGCAGCGTGCCGTCGCGCAGGCTGCGGCCGTCGATATTCGTGAAGTTCGTGCTTCGGTAGCTCACGCCGAACGACGCGTGGTTCTGTCCAGCGAGCAGCGATCGCTGGGTAAAGATCGGGCCGAAGCTCTCGGTCGTTCGAATCGGCGTGCCGAGCGCCGGATCGAGACGGTAGCTGAATCCGGCCGCGGACGAGGACGGCAGGCTCGCGAGATCGAGCACGAACAGATTCGCGATCGTGTTGCTGGTCGCGATCGCCGCCTGTTCGTCGTGCACGAAGTCATCGGTCGGAATCGATCGGTTGGTCAGCAAGAACGACAACACGTCGGTGATGGTTTGTTGCGCCTCCGCCGGTCGCGCAACAACGACGGACTGGACGAACGACAGACAGAAGATCACGAACAGTGTTCGCATGACCCCATCCTTTATCTATCTTCTTCGACCGTCACGGTCTGACCCGCGACGGTGATCGTCCCAGTTCGCTTTATCGTGCTGGTGTTCTTCGCAATCGAAATCGACACGTTGCCATTGCCGCTGCCGCTCGCTCCTGAGGTGATGGTGATCCACGAGGTGTTACTGGACGCAGTCCAGGTGCAGCCGCTCGCCGTCGATACCTTGATCGATTTGTTGCCGCCGTCCTTGCCGACTTTCACATCGGTCGGCGAAACCGAATACGTGCACGTCGGCAGGTTCAGGGCCGCCGCCTGGTTCACGGTGAACGCCCGACCTGCCACCGTGATCGTTCCGGTTCGCGCGGCACCGGCATTGATCGCGACGCTGAAGCCGACCGATCCGTTGCCGGTGCCGCTGGCACCGGACGACAGCGACAGCCACGAGGCGGTGCTGCTCGCGGACCACTGGCATCCGCTCTGCGTGGTCACGGAAAACGATCCGCTTCCGCCAACTGCGGAGACGTCCTGACTCGCCGGCGTGATGGTGTAGGTGCACCCAGGCGTCGGACCCGGACCTGGAGCGCCGGCCGCAGCCTGCGTGACGATCGCTCGCTGCCCGCCGATGGTGACCGTGGCTGTCCGTTCGGAGCCGCTGTTGGCTGGCACGCCGAAGCCCACCGTACCGTTGCCACGACCGGAGACCGAGGCGGCCAACGTGAGCCAGCCCGAATCGCTGTTTGCCGTCCACGAGCACTCGCTTCCGGCGCTGATGTTGATGCTGCCGGAGCCTGCGCCTGCACCCACGGTTTGGCTTGCCGGCGCGAGTGAGTACTGGCACGCCGCCTTTTGCGACACGCGCACCCGGCTGTCGTTGACCACGATGTCGCCTTCGCGTACGGCCGATCCGTCGTTGGGTGCGACGCGGAATTCCACATCACGCGTCCCCTGACCCGTTCCGGGCGACACGCTCGAGATCCAGTTCACGGTGCTGGATGCGTTCCATGAGCATTCAGGCTGTGTCGTGACCGAGACCGTTCCCGTGCCGCCCGTGGCCTCGACGGCCGACGGCGTGCCGAGGGTCACCTGACATTTCGCGACATCAGACGCAGCGGTCACGTCGGTTGCGGTCGACGAGGTTTGGCAGCCGGCGACAAGCGCGGCCGCGATCGCCACGAGGCAACACGCAGCGGCCATCGCGCGCGGGCAGACGCGGGCGCGGGAATCGAACGATGAGGTCGACATCATGGACGTGAGAGCGGGGCAAGGGCCAGGCCCGAGCCGCCTCCGCTTTGTTGCTGTTGAACCGTGGCAGTCTGGCCGGCGATCGTCAGCGTGCCCGTGCGGCTGCCGCCGATGTTCGTCGCGACCGCGAACATCACGGTGCCATTGCCCGTGCCGCTCGCGCCGTTGGTGATGACGATCCAGGTGGCATTGCTCGATGCCGTCCACGCGCAGCCGGCCGACGTGGTCACGTTGACGCTGGCGACGCCGCCCGTCGAAACGATGGTCTGCGACGGTGGCGCAATCGAGTAGGTGCACGACGGCGCCGGTGCCGCCTGATTGACGGTGAAGGTCTGGCCGGCAACGGTCAGCGTTCCGCTGCGTGCGCTGCCGGTGTTTGCGGCGATGCTGAACGCCACCGATCCGTTTCCAGTGCCGCTGGCGCCGGACGTGATCGTGAGCCACGCGGCGTTGCTGGTCGCGGTCCACGCACAGCCTGCCGTGGTCGTCACCGCGACGGAACCGCTGGATGCCGTGTCAGGAGCGTTCTGGCTCGGTGGCGCGATCGAGAACGTGCATGGTGCCGCACCGGCGTCCTGCGTCACGGTGAACGTCTGACCCGCGATCGTCAACGTTCCGCTTCGCGCGGCGCCGGTGTTGGCCGCAACGCTGTAGCCGACGGTTCCGTTGCCGGTACCCGTTGCTCCGGCGGTGACGCCGAGCCACGCCGCGTTGCTGGCGGCGGTCCAGGCGCACCCGGCGCCGCTCGTCACGTTCACCGTCCCTGAACTCGCGCTTGCGGGCGCGGTCTGACCGATAGGCGCGATCGAGTACGAGCAAGGCGCGGCACCCGCTGCCTGCGACACGGTGAACGTCTGGCCTGCAATCGAGACTGTGCCTGTGCGCGCCGCTCCAGTATTGGCCGCCACGCTGTACCCCACCGATCCGTTGCCGACGCCAGTGGCCCCGGCAGTGACGGTGATCCAGACGGCGTTGCTGGTCGCGGTCCACGAGCAGGTCGCGACGGCTGTAACCGTGACGCTCCCCGTGCTTGCGGTTGCGGGCGCGCTCACACTGGGCGGCGCAATCGTACCGGCGCACGTGAGCGAGCCTGCTGCAGCCTGCGTGACGGTGAGCGTGCGACTAGCGATGGTGACCGTTCCCGTCCGCTCGGCACCGGGATTGGCGGCGATAGCCAACGCGATCCCGCCGTTGCCAGTCCCATTCGCGGCCGAGGTGATCGTGATCCACGGCGCATTGCTGATCGCGCCCCATCCGCATCCCGATTGCGCCTGGACCTCAACGGACATCGCTCCGGCAGCGGCGGGGATGCTCACCGTGGAGGGTGAGATGTTGTACGAGCATTGGGTGGGCGTCGAGGTCGATCCCGACTGCACGATCGTGGCTCGCTGTCCGCCGATGACCACGCTGCCGGTGCGCTCGCTGCCGGTGTTGAGCGCAACAGTGAAGCTCACCGTGCCGTTGCCAGTGCCGCTGCTCGGCGCGGCCACGGTGATCCAATCGCCGTCGGCCGCTGCGCTCCATGCACAATCGCTCGCGGTCGCGACCGCGATCTGGCCGCCGCCTCCGCTGGCGGCGATGTTCACCATCGCAGGTGTCAGCACGTAGCGGCACGGCGCCCTCTGCGACACGCGCACGCGGCTGTTGTTGACGGCGATCTCGCCATCTCGTGCGGCCGCTCCATCATTGGCCGCGACTCGAAACGCGACGTTGCCGTTGCCCTGCCCGGACGTCGGCGAGATTCCCGATATCCACGTCGCCGTTGTGCTCGCGGTCCACGCGCATTCGGGCTCGGCGGTGATGCTGAACGTGCTCGAGCCGCCTTCGGCCGCAATCAGCGGCGGCGTGCCCACCGCGACCTGACACTTCGGCGAGTCGGGCGCGGTGGCCACCGAGGTGACAGAGGACGACGTTTCGCAGCCGCCGACGATGATGCCGGCAAGAAGCAGGAGCGCCGCGAGATGCCACCCAGGCTTCACTATCATCGCGCCCTTGGTCCGCGCGTCTCGAGCCGCTCCATGCGGTCTCTACGACTGACCGCGTTGCGGTCGAGCCGTACGCGCAGCGTGGCTCGAGCAAGACACATTCCAGAGCGCGGCGTGGCTCAGATGCGGGGAGTCAGCGGATCAGGTTGGTGGCTGGAGCGTAACGAACGGACGTGGCGGAGTGTCGTGCGTCGCAACATGCATCATCGTGCTTGGTGATGCAGATGTCGAGTGGTGGAATGGAGCGGCCTATCGCGTCGGGTGTTTGCCGCGACGTATATCAGGTGATTCACTGAGTCGTGGTACGCCCTTCAGGATCGAGGACTGCCGATCGTGATCGAGACGCCGACAACGCCGGGCGCGATGAGCGGGGCCACCGTGGGATGCGGACCGGGCAGCTTGATCGCAAGACCACTCGCGACGCCGATCGCCGCACCGAAGGTGACGTCGCTCAAGTAGTGAACGTTCTCGAGACGGGTGACGCCGATGAACGTGGCAACGAGGTATGCCGGCACGCCCGCCTTCCAGCCCCACTTGCGCTGAAACACCGTGGCAGTTGCGAACGCCGCCGACGTATGGCCCGACGGGAACGAGCCCTTCGTCGGCGTCGCGGTGTCCTGATAGGGCCGCGCGCGCGGAATCAGCTTTAACCCCCGCGTGAGGATCGCATTCACCATCTGCGTCCTCACGATCATGATCGACAGGTCCTGTGCGTCTTGATTACCGATGGCGCGAGAGATGAAATACGCGGCCGCCGGCGCGCCGAACTGGACGCCGGCTTCACCGAGGTATCGGCCAACTTCGATCGACGTGTCTTGATCGGGTTCCGACATCTTCTTTCGGACCTCGTCGTCGAGCAGAATGCTTCCCCCCGCGAGCAGCCCTCCGACGGCGAGCGACCGCAGGGCATCGCCCTGCGCGATGCCGCTCACGTCGTGCGGAATGCATCGAAAGAAGACGGTGACGAGCCGATAGCCATCGCAGACCGACGTGCTGTGATCCTCGGAGGCCGGTGGGGTGAGCTCCGTCGTGCCTTGCGCCGACGCCGCTGCCGTGCACAAACAGGCGACGACGAAAGTAGTGAGCGCGCACCTCTCCCTGAATGAAAATCGCATCGGCGTCGGTCCCAGGTTTTCGGGGTTCGTCGGAGTCGCTGCGACGATAGCACGAGAGTGCGCGTTCACACCACGTACGCACCGGCCTTAGCCGGCCACGTCAGCACCAAATACAGGTGCGACATCAGAATCTGAACAACACGCCGAACACGAGATGATGCGTGCGCGACGGGATCTTCGCGGTGCCACCGGCCACGTCGATCGTCGGCGAGGCGTCGGTGAACTTGTACTCACCGAGCGCGCCAACGCCGTGTCCGAGCGAGACCTCGATACCGCCGCCGACCTGCACGCCAAGGCCCCCGCCCTCGTACTGCTCCATCGTCACATTGCCGAGATTGCTCTCGGCGTGCGGCATCGTTGGGCCCGCTCCCGCGCGAACGACGCCGACGATCCGATGCGCGCCGCTCGGATCGGCCCGACCAAACCCGCGCCGCGCGGCCACGTTGACGAGAATGAAATTGAGGCCGTGCGACATCGACAGCCGCTGCACGACTGATGACAGCCGCACATCTGAGGCGAGCGGCACGCCGAATCGCGTGCCGGTCGCCCGCACGTCGCGATCGACCTCGGCGAATACCTTCGCGTGAATGAATTCGCCTTCAATCCCCAGCCACGGGCTGAGCGTCCGGGTGAGCCGCAGGCCGTAGTACTGCGGCGACTGAAACGATTCGCCGCGATACTCGGCGCCTTCGAGCTGAAGGTGCGTTGCCTGCCCCGGGAGTGAAAGATCGATCGTGCTCGACTGCGTCTTCGCGGCGCCGAGGAAGCCGCTCAGGATCCAATCGGCTCGGGCCGCCGACGGTACGAGCATCGCGACAACGGCCACGACGGCCACGCGCGCCGTCCACGTTCTCTCAAAAGGCATAGCCAACCTTCAGCGCCAGCGGCACCATCACGCCCGCGTTCTCGGACATGAGATTGCCATTCGAATAGTGATTCAGATTCAGTTCGACGTTCAGCCGTCGATCGGAGCCGATGAAGAAGCCGAGCGCCATGAAGTCCTGAAAGGTGAAGTGGCTGCCCGTCGGAAGCTCGTCGAGCTCGACGCGCGAGATGTAGGTTGGGCCCGCCTCGGAAAACGACGCGTAGACATCGGCCGGCTTGGTGCGCAGGAAGGTGAATCGCAGCACCGGATACAAGGACAGCGTGCGAAAGGCGCTGTCGGTGGCGCGGCTCCGCCACTCCGAAAAGCTCGCGCCGAGATCGATCGCGAACACCTTCTTGGTGTGAAACAGGTTGCGCTCCCACTGCAGGCTCACGATGCTGCGTTTCACCTTGACGTCACCACCCCAGAAGATGGGCAGGTCCTTGTTGAAGAAGTTATTCAGCGCGAAGCCGAATGCGTCGGTGGCGTAGCCGACCTGTACGAGGTTCTCCGGAAACGGATAACCGGAGTCGATCGACTCCGACACCCGATCGGGCGGCAACGGCCGCATGGTGTAGCGGATGCCCGCCGACGTGAACATCGTAGCTGGATTATTGGCTTCGTCGCGCCGTGGAATAAACGCTGTGCCGACGAGAAGGTCGAGCTTTTGATTCAGCCGGTATTCGACGCCCCCGCCGACGAGCGGCGACCAGAAATGCGCGTCCCTGACACCAGGCTGATCGCCGAGCTCGAACCCGCTTCTGTTGGTGAGCGCGACGCCGCCCTCGCCGAAGATCGCGACACGGTTGGCCACCGGCGCCCGCACCTGCGCCGTCACGGTGCCGAAATGCATCCACACCGTATGCGTGGTGCCGGTTCCGTCAACGTCTCGGTACCGCACGTACTTGATCGGCCGCATGTAGCTGCCCTGTATCGAGACGTACTTGCCGAAGTGATGGCCGAACAGCATGACGCGCGCCGCGACATGCGGCACGGCGATCGAGCCAGCCTGATGTCCTGGCTCGAGCTGTTCCTGCGAGAAGTCGTAGTTGATCGAACCAACGTTCAGTGTGACAAACGAATTTGCCAATCCCTGCGGGTATTGGACGCGTCCATCGTCACGCGGATTGACCGCGGTCTGCGCCGAGACGGCAGCACCGAAGCAGAGAGCCACACCAAGGGCAGCCAGGACGCGCGACTGTCTGTTCATGGATGGAGCATTGTAGCGCCGTGGTTTAATGAGGGCCATGCGGCGCGCAACTCTGTCCACGTTCTCGATCGTCATCACGTGCGTTGTCGTCGGCGTATCGCTGCACGCGCAGTGGCTCCATCAGCCGATGGCTGGAGCGCCACGGACGCGCGATGGCAAGATCAACATGACCGGGCCCGTGCCCCGGTTGAACGGGAAACCCGATCTCTCCGGCATCTGGCAGGCGCCAGGTGATCCGCGCGCACCAGGCGGGCTCTTCGGATTGGGTGAGTCGCTCAACTCGCGGTACTTCAGGAACGTCCTGTCCGACTTCAAGCCCGACGAACAGCCGCTCACGCCAGCCGGTCTGGAGCTGCTGCGTCAGCACACCCAGCAAGGCGCTTTCAATCCGACGCTGAACTGTCTGCCAGACGGTGTGCCGCACGGCGATCTGCTGCCAGAGCCCTTCAAGATCATCCACTCGTCCGGCGTCATCGTGATGCTCTACGAGGTCGAGACAACCTTCCGTCAAATCTTCATGGATGGACGCAAGCATCCACCCGACATGTCCCCGACGTGGCAGGGATACTCGGTCGGTCGCTGGGAAGGCGACACGCTGGTGATCGACACGACTGGCTTCAACGATCGCGGCTGGCTCGATGCGCGCGGCACCGGTCACAGCACCGAGATGCGCGTCCAAGAGCGCTTCCGCCGTCGCGACTATGGCCACATGGATCTGACAGTCACCATCACCGACCCTGTGGTGTTCACGAAGCCGATCACCTTCAGCGTCGTCGAGGAGCTGCTGCCCGACACTGATCTGCTCGAACACTACTGCCTCGAGAACGAAAGGGACGACGCGCACTTTCCAGGCCGCGAGAGGAAGTAGCGTTGAAGTGGACGGCCGCGGTGTCGCTGATCATCGCGCCCGTGCTCATCGTGCTGCTGGTGACGCTGTGGCGAACGCCATATCCGGTCACCGAGGCAGTGGCGCTGTTCGAAGATGTCGCGCGCGTGTCGTCGCCGGCGCGGTTCTGGGTGCCTGAGACCTCCTACTACCGTCCTCTCTTTCACAGCACGTTGTGGGCGATCTGGCACGCCAACAGCTCGCTCGACACGAAGCTGGCGCTGGTCAAGGTCGTTCACCTCGCGCCCATCCTGCTGCTGGTCGTTGTGTTCGTCTGGTATCTGCGTCCGCAGACGATGGCTGCGGCCGCGGCGACGACGTTGGCGACTGCGGTGCTCATCGGCAGCCCCGGCCTGCGCGACAACCTCGAGATTCCTTTGAGCTACACCGCCATGGCCATGCCGATCGTGGTGCTCGTGTGGATGTTGGTGCACCAGCCGACGCAACGCTGGCGTAGCGCCGCGATCGTGACGCTGGTGCTGATCGCAGTCGGCTTCAAAGAACAAGGACTCATTCTGATACCAGTGTTGGTGGCGGCCTGGTGGATGCGTGCGCCTGGGGCAACGCGGACCACCGCGTGGACACTGGTCGCCATTGGCGTGGCCTACGTTGCGATGCGGCTGCTCTGGCGAGGAAAGTGGCCGCTGTTCGAGCAGTCGCTTGGTCTGGGTTTTTCGATCGTCGAAACACCGGATGCGACGGCGCAGTTCGGGGCGTTTCCGTATTTCATCTTTGCGTATAACAGCGCCAGCACGATCGCCAACGTCCTCTTCTCGGAGCCGACGAGCGGACTTTTCTACACCCTGCGCGACATCGTCTACAACCAGATCCAAGCGTGGCGGATCATCAATCTCCTGTCGTCGATCGTGTTGACCGCTGCCATCGTGTGGTGGGGCGTCTCGTCGCTCAGGGGCGCTCGGGACCAGTGGACCACCGACGCGCGATTGTTCGTGGCGTTGGCGATCGCCCTGCTCGGGTGCGGCGCGTTGAGCTTCGACTACTCGCGCGATCGACTCGGGGGGATGGCCGTGGTCTTCTACGCGCTGGCGGCGTATCACGCCGTGTACGCTGTCGCGGCACGTGTGGCGATGGCGCCGCGGCGGCTCTATGTTTCGGGCGCGGCGGCGCTGGTCATGCTGGCCGCGGCGTGGGAGATCCGCGCGATCGGCACGATCGAGTGGACGCGACGATTCGCCCACCGCAACGAGATCGAATGGCTCGTCGAGCTCGCGCCGCGTCGATCGGAGTTTGCCGATCGTCGGGTGTATCTCGACATCATGGAACGGATGATCGCGCAAGGCACCAGGCCCGGATCGCCGAAGCCCACCCGCTATCCGCAATGGGTCGCGCGCACGATGGTGCCCGAATGACGACGCCCCTGGAGCGGCGACAGCAGGTGGTCGCACTCGGGATGATCGCGGCGATGGCGACGCTTGCACTCGCGGTCGTGTTGGTCGAAGTCGAGCGTTGGCATCAGCCGTTGTCGCGTCTGTTCGCGTACCCGAGCTACTCCTCGCTTGCGGATGCGATTGCCGCCGACGATGTCGAGGCCACCTATGCGCTGCTGCGAGCGGGCGCCAGTGCCAACGACGCGATCGTGGTGCGGGATCCCGCGCTCACGCGCGGCCGGTCGGTGCCAGTCTCGCCGCTCGTCTGGGCGGTGGCGACGCAGCATCGACGTCCCGTGCTGATGCTGCTCGCGCACGGCGCGCGAATCGAGAGCGATGCCGACAAGGCAGCGTCGTGCCTCGCGGATGCGGTGGGGAACGCAGAACTCGCTGCCCTGCTACGCAAGTACGGCAACACGTTACCGCGTGAGAAATGTCCGCCACCGCGCGATGCTGCCGCACCGCTTCTCTCGTTGATCGGGGTGACGGACTAGCCGCGCACGGGCGTGCGGGGCTCGCTTGCGCTCGCCGTGCGGGGGCTCGCTTGTGCTCGCCGTGCGAGGGCTCGCTGGCGCTCGCCGTGCGGGGCGCTCGCTCACGCTCGCGCGGTGCGGGGCTCGGCGGTGCCGAGCGTGCGAGCCTCGCTACCGCTCGGCATGTGCGGCGCTCCCTTTGCCCGTAGTGTCGCGACGCGATCTATTCGACAATCCAGTCGCTGGTGGACATGCTTGCTGCGGGCATCCCGCACGCGAGCGCACCGAAGCCCCGCACGTGAGCGCAGCGAGCCCCGCACGGCGGGTCTTCAGACCCGCCTCACGGCTTCGGCAAGGCGACGTGGATCGGATAGGCGCGCTCGCCCGCCAGCAGTTTCACGTCGAGACGATTCTCAGGAATCGGGATCGGGCACGTCGTGTAAGGGTTGAACGCACACGGCGGATTGTAGGCCTGGTTGAAATCGAGCACCGTGGTGCCGTCGTCGCGCAGATCGGAGTACAGAAAGCGCGCCGCCTCGTAGGTTTCCTCCCCGCTGGATCGATCGCGGAACACGAAGTAGAACCGCTTGGGTCGTGTGATGAACGGCCGCAGTCTCAGCGTGCGGCCCTGCAGCGTGAACTCGACGACTCCCTCAGTTTTGTAGGTGTCGACGTCTCCAAAGGTGTTCACCACGTGCATGTCGCGCGGGGCGGCGTCGCGAATGAACCGAGCGGTCACGCGGTAATCCATCTGAATCGGAAACCAGCGGAAGCCGAGAAATCCTCGCGCCTGCTCTCCTTGCGGATCCCACACGCGAAGCGTCTTGCGGCGACCGCTTCGATGCACCATCATCCGGACG
>Ga0075423_10001544_pt1 | contig 20341 bp, 18 predicted proteins | sample SoiMethybrSBSTD2_FD_80114 | JGI IMG/M metagenome (GOLD analysis project Ga0075423, IMG submission 80114) | Bulk soil microbial communities from a Populus tree surrounding site in Tennessee, USA - Soil MetaG P. TD hybrid SBSTD2 | ecosystem: Environmental > Terrestrial > Soil > Tree plantation...
CCCGTAGGAGTCTGGGCCGTGTCTCAGTCCCAGTGTGGCCGTCCGCCCTCTCAGGCCGGCTACCGATCGTCGCCTTGGTGAGCCGTTACCTCACCAACTAGCTAATCGGACGCGGGCCCCTCTACAAGCGCCAGGTTGCCCCAGCTTTGATCGCCGCCTGTTCAAAGGCAGGATGTTATGCGGTATTAGCGTCCCTTTCGGGACGTTATCCCCCACTCGAAGGTAGGTCACCCACGTGTTACTCACCCGTTCGCCACTCAGTCGCTCCCTTGCGGGAGCAACCGCGTTCGACTTGCATGTGTTAGGCACGCCGCCAGCGTTGATTCTGAGCCAGGATCAAACTCTCATGTTAAACGCGCTGTCTCCCTCATAACATCCAACCGAAGCCGGACACTACGAAGAAGCGCAACTCGATAACGCGATCGCCTGTTGACTTGGCTCTTGCGTTGTTTCGTACTGTGTTTTTGTCAAGCGACTCCGGCTTCTCCCCTCACGGGCTTCACCAGAACCGCCTCTCCCGCCTCACGACGAGAGAAGCTGACACTTGACGGGTGTCCATTCCCCACTGGCGCGGGGAACAGACATGATCTCGACTCGCCAATCCCTCGAGCGGTAAGGCCCTCAGGCGGTCGGTCGAGACCGTTGTTGTGCTTGCACGCACTATCTAGTTTTCAAAGAACCGGAGGCACTTTCGCGCGGCCGTGCGTGCTTCTGCACCGCCACCGCTCCAGCGTATCCCCACCGAGCGGCCGTTACCAACCGTTTTTAGGGGAACCTTCTAAGGTTACTACCCGACCTCGCCCTTGTCAAGATCCGGAGCCGCCGAACGGGCAGCACAGGCTGAACTTGGTGTGGGGGCGACTGGAAGGACCGAATCCCTCAGACGAACCTACCGATCCTACGGAGTCGTTACGCCGTTGTCAACCCACCCGCGCGATACGTACGAGGTAGTTGTCGCGCTTTCCCTTCCGCACAACGAAATACTCGCCGTGCATCGCATCCTCAGGTCGCAGCCGCCCCTTCTCGTCCGAAACCCGACGGCCATTGACCGAGATCCCTCCCCCCCGGATCAAACGCGCCGCTTCGCCTTTCGACGCCGCAACAGCGTTCGACAACAGGAACTCGGTGATGAGCCATCCATCTGGCCGGAATTCTGTTTCGGATGACGGAACGCTGCCGAACACCTCGCGCAACTCCGCTGGCGACATGGTGTCGATCTCACCCGTGAACAGCTTCTCCGCCGACCGTTCGGCGTCGTGCACCGCGGCCTCTCCGTGCACCAGCCGCGTGACCTCCTCGGCGAGCGCCCGCTGCGCCTCGCGACGATCGGGCTGCTCACGGCTCGAGCGCTCCAAATCCACGATGCGAGCCTGGTCGAGAAACGTGAAGTACTTCAAATACTTCACAACGTCGCCATCGGCCGTGTTCAACCAGAACTGGTAAAACGCATACGGCGACGTGAGCTCCGCATCGAGCCACACCGCGCCGGATTCGGTCTTGCCGAATTTGTTGCCAGACGAGGTCATGATCAGCGGCAGCACGAGCCCGTGCGCTCGAGCGCCTTCGACACGCCGAATCAGATCCATGCCCGCAGTGATGTTGCCCCACTGATCGCTGCCGCCCATCTGCACCGTGCAGCGAAACCGGCGATACAACTCGAGGAAGTCGTACGCCTGCAGCAGCGCGTAGCTGAACTCCGTGAAGGAGATCCCGTCGGTTCCTTCGATGCGACGCTTCACCGAGTCCTTGGCCAGCATCGCATTCACGGTGAAATGCTTGCCGACGTCGCGCATGAACTCGATCGCGCCGAGCTTCGTCAACCAGTCGGCGTTGTTGACCAACCGCGCGGGATTGCCCGCGGCATCGAAATCGAGAAACCGTGCGAGCTGCCGACGGATGCCGGCGACATTCTCCTCAACCTTCTCGGCGGTCAGCAGCTGACGCTCGGTCGCCTTGCCGCTCGGATCGCCGATGAGTCCCGTTCCGCCGCCGACGACAGCAATTGGCGAGTGGCCGAAGCGCTGCATCCGGGCCAGCGGCATGATCGCCTGCAGGTTGCCCACGTGCAGGCTCGCCGCGGTCGGGTCGAATCCGACATAACCAGTGATTGGCCCTCGCGCAAGTTCCTCGCGCACGCCCTCGGTGGCACCGTAGACCAAGCCGCGCCACTCCAACTCGCCGAACAGGTCCATCGCGCCGTACTATAGCGGAAGCTCATGCCCATCACGCGCCGCGCCGTGCTCAAAGGCGCGCTCGCGGGCGCAGTCGGCGCCTGCACTGGTGCTGCCACGTACGGGATCGCCGATGAACGCCATCGCGTCGGAATCACCGACGCGGTACTGCCGGTGTCGGGGCTCCCCGAGGCGCTCGACGGCGTGCGCATCGCGTTGCTGACCGACGTGCATCACAGCCACCTGGTGCCGGCCGACGATGTGGCGAGAGCGGTGTCGCTGGCACAATCGGCACACGCCGATCTGATCGTGCTGGGCGGCGACTACGTGACCTACGGCGACCGCGATTACGTCGAACCGGTGGCCGAACTGCTCTCGCCGCTCAGCGCACCGAACGGCGTGTTCGCGATCCTCGGCAACCATGACGATGATCGCGATATGCCGGCCGCCCTCGCGCGCCGCAAGTTTGTGGTCTTGAAGGATCAGCGCACGCGCGTGGAGATCCGCGGCGAGATGGTCGACCTCGCGGGCATTCGCTTCTGGACACGCAAGGTCACGGACATCGCTCGCGTCCTCAAGGGTTCCGGCGATCTTGTGCTGCTCCTCGCGCACGATCCACGCCGACTGACCGAAGCGGCGGCGCTCGACGTCCCGGCCGTGCTCTCGGGACATACACACGGTGGTCAGGTGGTGATGCCGGGCGTCGGCGCGATTGCCCGGGCGCGCTTTCCGATTCTGCAAGGGCTGGGTCGACGCGAGAACACGTCGATCTTCGTGAGCCGCGGGATCGGGACGGTTTACGTTCCGATTCGCATCAACTGTCCGCCCGAAGTCGCCGTCATCACACTCCGGCGCCAGTCGGCGATTTGAGGAAACGCCGGCCTTCCACTCTCCATCCGCCGGCGAGAATCATCGCCACGGCTTCCGGATACGCCATGTGTTCCTCGACGAGAATCCGCGCCGCGAGCGTATCGGCGGTGTCGTCGTCGAGGACCGGAACGGTCCGCTGCACCACGATCGGGCCCGCGTCGAGATCGGCCGTGACTAGATGCACCGTCACGCCGCTCACTTTCACGCCGTGATCGAGGGCTTGCTGGTGTGGACGCAGCCCAGGAAACAACGGCAGCAGCGACGGATGGATGTTCATGATGGCGTTCGGGAATGCGTCGAGCATCACCCGACTGAAGACGCGCATGAACCCGGCAAGGCAGACCAGGCCGACGTCGCGGATCTGCAATTCGCTCAGAATCGCGCGATCGTACTCCTCGCGCGACGGCCAGTCGCGGTGACTGAGCACGAGCGTCTCGATTCCGGCGCGGCGGGCGCGCTCGAGTCCGGCGGCATCCGCGCGATTCGAGATCACCACGGCCATCGTTGCATCGAGTCGCCGATCGCGTACTGCGTCGATGAGCGATTGCAGGTTGGTGCCGCGCCCAGAGATCAGTACGGCGAGGCGTTTATTGGGGTCGGAGGTCATTTAATGAGGACACTCGCGATTCGGGAGAAGCCCACGTGCGGCACCACAGTTGCGTCGATCAGGTCTTCATGGCAAGAGGCCGACGAGTATTTCCGCCCGGTGTGGTCTTTCATGTCTTGAACAGGGCAGCGAAACGCGCCCAACTTTTCAAGACATCCTCTGACTACGTTACGTTCGAGCACCTGTTGGCCGCCGCTGTCGAACGCGACGAGGTGGCACTTTTCGCGTACTGCGTGATGCCTAACATTGGCATCTTTTGCTATCTCCCACCAAACCCGGATCGCTTTCACGCTTCATGCACTGGCTGACGACCACACACGCGCGTCCATGGCAGATCAGCCGCAACGCCGATGGACAAGGTGCGGTCTATCAAGGCCGCTTTAAAGCAGTCGCGGTCTGCAATGATCGTCATTTCCTCTGGGTCTGTCGATACGTTGAACGCAATGCGCTCAGAGCAGCGCTCGTCGATCGAGCTGAGGATTGGCCGTGGTCCAGTCTTTCAAACGCTACCGAACCGCGAATCAGATTGAAAGAATGGCCTGTTGCCCGACCGGCTGACTGGAACGCATTCGTAAACGCGCCGCAAACTGAGGCCGAACTCGACGCGATCCGAAACGCAGTCCGAACCTCCGAACCCCTCGGAGACGACGAGTGGAAGGAAGCCGCGCTTGGAAGGCGCCCCGCGCGCAAAGCGGGCCGGCCCAGAAGACCTGAGCCGCGACTGTCCTCTACAAATGACCTCCGACCCCAATTACCGGTTCACAGATTGATATAGCTCACCGAAGGCGGCTCGCCGGGGACGATTTCGCCGATCACGCGCGCGTCGCGACCGCCGCGCGCGGCGAGCTCTTCGATCAGCGGCTCGGCGTGATCGCGGGTCGTGATGATGATGAGACCGATGCCCATGTTGAACGTGCGCATCATGTCCTCGGCGGGCACCCCCCCGCTCGTCTGCAGCCAGCGGAAGAGCGGCGGCACCGGCCACGCCGCGGCATCGACGATTGCCGCCGTCCCGTGCGGCAGAATGCGCGGCAGGTTGTCCGTAATACCGCCGCCGGTGATGTGCGCCATGCCCTTCACGCGACCGCCGTCGAGTATCGGGCGCACGATCGACAGATACGATCGATGCGGCGCGAGCATCGCCTGACCCACGGTCATCGACAACTCCGGCACGTGACTGTCGACGCGCAGACCAAGCATGTCGAACACGATCCGCCGCGCGAGCGAGTAGCCGTTCGTATGCAGCCCTGATGACGGCACACCCACGACTACGTCGCCGACCGCAATCGCGCGCCCGTTGATCAACCGCTCGCGATCGACGACGCCAACGATGAAGCCGGCGAGATCGTACTCGCCGTCCGCATACATCCCCGGCATTTCGGCCGTCTCGCCGCCAAGCAGCGCACACCCATTGTCGCGGCACGCCGCCGCCATTCCTCGGATCACGGCTTCGGCGACATCAGGCGACAGCCGCCCGGTCGCGAGGTAGTCGAGGAAGAACAGCGGCTCCGCTCCCTGCACCAGAATGTCGTTGACGCAGTGGTTGACGAGATCGACGCCCACCGTATCGTGGCGGTTGGCGAGGAATGCGACCTTCAGTTTCGTGCCGACGCCGTCGGCGCTCGCGACGAGCACGGGATGGCGATTCTGTCCGGTATCGAGCTGAAACAGACCGCCGAAGCTCCCGATGTCGGAGAGCACGCCCGATGTGAACGTCGATCGCGCCAGGCCGCGGATCCGGCGAACCGTTTCGTTGCCGGCATCGATATCGACCCCCGATGACTTGTAGTCCATGCTCCGCGTGCCGAAGCGTCAGCTGACGACGGGATCTTTGTCGAAATCGTGAATGTGCACCGGCGAGGCCTCGGCGCGCACCGGTTCGGTATTGAGCTTGAGCGCGAGCTGAAGATAGGCCTCTTCGTCGCGCGGGAACGCCACCGGATACTGCCCGGTGTAACACGACGTGCAGTAGCTCGTGCGGCCGCCTCGAACCGAGTCGATGAGGCCGTCCAGACTGAGATACGACAGTGTGTCGGCGTTGAGATACTTGCGTATCTCCTCAATCGAATGGGTCGCCGCGATGAGCTCCGATCGTCGAGGGGTGTCGACGCCGTAGAAGCACGGCGAGATCGTCGGCGGACAGCCGATCCGCATGTGCACCTCGGTGGCGCCGGCGTCGCGGACCATGCGAACGATCTTGCGGCTCGTGGTACCTCGAACGATCGAATCATCCAGCAGCACGACCCGCTTGCCTTCGAGAATGCTGCGGACCGGATTGAGCTTGACGCGAACACCGAAGTGACGAATCGACTGCTGCGGCTCGATGAACGTGCGCCCGACGTAATGATTGCGAATCAAACCCATTCGCATCGGCAGCAGCGAGGCTTCGGAGTAGCCAATCGCCCCGCAGACGCCCGAGTCGGGAATCGGCACGACCACGTCGGCGTCGACACCGGACTCGCGTGCCAGCCGCCGGCCAAACTCGGTGCGGATCTCGTTGACGCTCTCGCCGAAGACGTAGCTGTCCGGTCGCGCGAAATAGACGTGCTCGAAGATGCACTGTGCCTGACGAGCGGTGGCAAACGGTTTGATCGACTTGAGGCCATGCGTGCTGGCCACGACGATCTCACCGGGCTCGACGTCGCGCACGTAGGTCGCGCCGATGAGATCCATCGCGCACGTTTCCGAGCAGATCACCCACGCATCGCCGCGCTTGCCGATCGCGAGCGGTCGGAAGCCATGCGGATCGCGCACGCCGATCAACGAGTCCTTCGTCATCATCACGAAGGAGAACGCGCCTCGCACCTGCGACAGCGCCTCGACGATCGCCGCCTCAGCCCCGTCGCGGCGAGAGCGCGCGAACAGGTGCACAATCACTTCTGTATCTGTCGTCGCCTGAAAGATCGCGCCCATCCGGACCAGCGCATCGCGCAACTCGCTGGCGTTGACGAGATTGCCGTTGTGACCAACCGCGAGTTGCCCGTGCATGCTGTCGACGACGATCGGCTGCGCGTTCGCGAGGCGGCTCTCGCCGGCCGTCGAGTAGCGCACGTGACCCATCGCGATGTAACCAGGAAGGTGCGACAGCGTGTCGGTGTTGAAGACCTCGTTGACGTAGCCCATCGCCTTCGATACGCGAATCTGGGTGCCGTCGGCCGAGGCGATGCCCGCGCTTTCCTGACCGCGATGCTGCAGCGCGTACAAGCCCAGATAGGTCAGGTTCGCTGCTTCCGGATGTCCGAAGATCCCAAAGACGCCGCACTCGTCGCGGAACTTGTCCATCACATTCAGGCCCCAGGGTTCACGGCTCAGGCCTCAGTGGTCCCGGCTGCTGAGCACTCTCAGTGTACGACGCTAGGCAATAGCACGCGTGCGCTCGAAGTACTCTTCGAGGGCCGTCGACCAGATCTCCTCGGCCGCCGCGCGCGACTCGTCCAACACACGCCGACCATCGATCGACATCCTGATCCGATCGCCGCCGACGATCCCGATGGTAGCCGCGGACACGCCAGCGGCCGCGGCCAGCGCCAGCAGCTCGTCGACATGGCCCGGCGACACTGACACGACCGCGCGCGACGCCGACTCGCCGAACAACGTCGACACCTCGCGATGAGCAGCGCTCTCGCCCGCGACGCTCGCAAGATCGACCTCGACGCCAAACGACGTGTCGAAGCAGCACTCGGCGATCGTGATCGCCACGCCGCCCTCCGCGCAATCGTGCGCCGATCGAATGATGCCCTGCGCGGCGCCGTCGACGAGCACACGCTGCAGAGCCGCCTCGCCGAGCAGATGCAGCGCCGGCGGGATTCCACGGGTGATGCCGTGGGCCATTGTGAGGTACTCGCTGCCGCCGAGCTCGTCGTAGCTGTCGCCGAGCAGCACGACCACATCGCCGACCTGGCGAAACGCGCGGCGCACGACCTTGTCGGCATCTTCGATGAGACCGACCACGCCGATCACCGGAGTCGGAAGCACGCCCCGACCATCAGTCTCGTTATAGAGGCTGACGTTGCCGCCCGTGATGGGGATGTCGAGCGCGCGGCAGGCCGCGCCGATACCCTCAACGGCACGCGCGAACTGCCACATGATGTCGGGTCGCTGCGGGTTGCCGAAGTTGAGGCAGTTGGTGGCGCCAATCGGCAGGCCGCCGGCGCACGCGACATTGCGCGCGGCTTCGGCGACGGCGAGCTGCGCGCCGAGGAAGGGATCGAGATACACAAACCGGCCGTTGCCATCGACCGACATCGCCAGCGCCCGCGACGTGTCCTTGACTCGCACGACGCTGGCGCCCATCCCGGGCAGCACGAGCGTGTTGGTGCGCACCATGTGGTCGTACTGCCGGTACACCCAGCGCTTGCTCGCGATCTCGGGCGATGCCAGCAATCGCACGAACGCGTCGCGAGCCGCCAGCGGCGCACCCAGTGCTTTCACATCGAGCCGCTGCGCCTCCTTGAGATAGGACGGCTCGGCCATCGGCCGCCGATACACCGGCGCATCGTCGGTGAGCGCACGCGTCGGAATCTCGGCGACAACCTCGCCGCGGTTCTTCACGCGCATCAGATGATCGGTCGTCACCTGGCCGATGTGCACCGCGTGCAAGTCCCACTTGTCGAAGATGCGTTCGACGTCGGCCTCGCGACCCTTCTTGACGACGAGCAGCATGCGCTCCTGCGACTCGGAGAGCATGATTTCGTACGGCGTCATGTTGGTTTCGCGCTGGGGCACGTGGGAGACGTCGATCTCGATGCCCGCGCCGCCGCGCGAGGCCATCTCACATGTCGAACAGGTCAGACCGGCGGCGCCCATGTCCTGAATGCCGACGAGCGCGTCGGTCTTCATGACCTCGAGGCACGCTTCGAGCAGCAGCTTCTCCATGAACGGGTCGCCGACTTGCACCGCGGGACGCTTCTCGGCCGACTTGTCGTCGAACTCGGCCGACGCCATCGTCGCGCCGTGAATACCGTCGCGACCGGTCTTCGCGCCGACGTAGTACACCGCATTGCCTTCGCCGGACGCGGTGCCCTTGATGATCTCGTCCGCACGTGAGAGGCCCAGGCAAAACACGTTCACCAGCGGATTGCCGGCATAGCTCTCGTCAAAGCCGATCTCGCCGCCGACCGTGGGAATCCCGATGCTGTTGCCGTAGCCGCCAATCCCAGCGACCACTCCGGCCATCGTCCGCCGAACGAGGGGATCGTCGAGACGACCGAAACGCAGCGAATTGAGCAGCGCGATCGGGCGGGCGCCCATGGTGAAGATGTCGCGGATGATTCCGCCCACACCGGTCGCGGCGCCTTGGTACGGTTCGATGAACGACGGATGATTGTGCGATTCGATCTTGAACACCGCGGCAAGGCCGTCGCCGATGTCGACGGCGCCCGCGTTTTCGCCAGGTCCCTGCAGCACGCGTCGACCTGTCGTCGGCAGCGTCTTCAGATGCACGCGTGAGCTCTTGTAGCTGCAGTGCTCCGACCACATCACTGAGAAGATGCCAAGCTCGGTGAGGGTCGGCGTGCGGCCGAGCGCATCGAGAATGCGTTGATATTCCTCGCGCGTCAGGCCATGCCGCTCGAGGACGGAATCCGAGATGGGGTCGGAGGTCATTTGTCGAGGACACCTACGGACGCGCCGGCAACGGTGGTCGAGAGTGTCCTCGACAAATGACCTCCGACCCCATTTATCACCGACTCGAAGATCACGCGACCATCGGCGCTGCCCACCGCCAGCTCGCACGCGCGCTCGGGATGCGGCATCAAGCCAACCACGTTGCGCGTGTCGTTGGTGATGCCGGCGATGTTGTGGACCGAGCCGTTCGGGTTGGCCGCGTCGGTGACGTCGCCGTCAGGAGTGACGTAGCGAAACACAATCTGCCGATGTCGTTCGAGCGCATCGATGACGGCAGGCTCCGCGTAGTAGTTGCCTTCGCCGTGCGCGATTGGGATGCGCAGCACCTGTCCTGCGCGACAACGGCTCGTGAAGGATGTGTCGGTCTGTTCGACGCGGACGTTCACGTGCTCACACCGGAAATGCAGGCTGCGGTTTCGCAGCATCGCGCCCGGCAGCAGCCCGGCTTCGAGCAGCACCTGGAATCCGTTGCAGAACCCGATCACCGGACCGCCAGCGGCGGCAAACGCCTTCACGGCCTGCATGATCGGCGAGAAGCGCGCGATCGCTCCGGTGCGCAGGTAATCGCCGTGCGCGAACCCGCCGGGGAGAATCACGACATCGGCACCGCCGAGGCTCGTGTCCTTATGCCACACCAACTCGGCGTCCTGGCCGAATACGTGCTTCGCCGCGTAGTACGAGTCGTGATCGCCGTTGGACCCGGGGAAGACGACAACAGCGAATTTCATCGGGCGTCGACCTCCACGCGATAACTCTCGATCACCGGATTGGCCAGGAGCTTGTCGGCGGCCTCGGAGGCAAGACGCCGCGCTTCGTCCGAGCTGCTGGCGTCGATTTCGAGCTCGAAGTACTTGCCTTGACGCACGTCCTTGACGGAGGCGTATCCAAGCGTGTGCAGCGCGTCGGTGACCGTGGTCCCTTGCGGATCGAACACCGACGGCTTGAGGGTGACGAAGACGCGCGTCCGCATCAGACGGTTACCTCCTGAAAAACCCGATCGAAGATGTGATCGACGTGGCGCAGCTGCGCGTTCAAATCGAATGCGCGCTCGATATCCTCGGCCGACAACACGCTGGTCACGTCGGAATCGGTTTGCAGCAACGCCTTGAAGTCGCGCTGCTCGTGAAACGCCCGCATCGCGTTGCGCTGGACCCACTCATAGCCCTGCTCGCGCGAGACCCCGCGCTGCGCGAGCTCGAGGAGCACCGTTCCGGAAAAGACGACGCCGCGCGATCGCTCCAGATTCTCGCGCATCCGCTCGGGGTAGACGATCATCCCGGCGACGATGCGCGTGAACCGGCGCAGCATGTGATCGAGCGCGATGAAACTGTCCGGCAGAATGACGCGCTCGACCGACGAGTGCGAGATGTCGCGCTCGTGCCACAGCGCATTGTTCTCCATCGCCGCGACGACGTGTCCCCTGAGCAGCCGCGCCAGACCAACGATCTGCTCGCAGCCGATCGGGTTCCGCTTGTGCGGCATCGCCGACGATCCCTTTTGCCCTTTTGCGAACGGCTCCTCGACTTCGCCGATCTCGGTCTTCTGCAAGCCGCGGATCTCGAGCGCGAACTTCTCGAGCGATGACGCGGTAATCGCCAGCACAGACAGCAGCTCGGCGTGTCGATCGCGTTGAATGACCTGAGAGGCCACCGGCGCCGGCTGCAAGCCGAGCATGCGGCACGCCTCGGCCTCGATCGAGGGCGGCAGATGCGCGAAGGTGCCGACCGCGCCCGACAGTTTGCCCACCGAAATCACGTCGCGCGCACGTCGCATTCGCGCGATGTCTCGCCCGAGCTCGGCGTACCACAGCGCCAGCTTGAGACCGAACGTCATCGGTTCGGCGTGCACGCCATGCGTGCGACCGATCATCGGCGTACGGCGATGCTCTTCGGCTCGCGCCTGCACCGCCCGCATCAGCTCTTCGAGGCCGCGCAGGATCAGATCGCAGGCTTCGCGCATCTGAAGTGCTTGGGCGGTGTCGATGACGTCAGACGAGGTCAATCCGAAATGGAGCCATCGCGCGGACGGTCCGACGTGCTCGGCCACGGCGGTGGTGAACGCGATGACGTCGTGCTGCGTGGTCTGCTCGATGGCTTCGATGCGCGCGACATCGAAGCGGCTGCGTTCGCGAATGTCGCGTGCGGCCTCCTGAGGAACGATGCCCTCGCGGGCCATCGCCTCGGCTGCGGCGATTTCGACCTGCAGCCAGGTTTCGTACTTGCGCTGATCGCTCCAGATGCGACCCATCTCGGGGTGGGTGTAGCGACCGATCATGTCCCCTCAACCCAAACGGCAAAACGCAAAACTCAAGAAAGAGCGCCCAGGGCTGCCTCCGTCCCTTCTTTTTGAGTGTTGAGTGTTGAGTTTTGAGTTTATCAACCCAGCGCCAATCGCTCGCGTGAAATTTTCAAGCCGTTCACTGCACCGAGGACAGTGGCCCCCAGCGCACCGTCAGCGAAGAGATCGCGCGCCACGCGCCGCATGTCGTCGGCCGACACGCGCTCGACGCCTTCGAGCGTTTCGTCGAGGCCGTACTGCCGATCGAAGTAGATTTCTTGCCGGGCGAGATGCGACATGCGGCTGGACGTACTCTCCAGGTTCAGCATGAGGCTGCCCTTCAAGTGGTCCTTGGCCCGGCGCAGCTCCGTCTCGGGCATAGGCTCCTCTTTCAGGCGCCGCAGTTCGGCCACGACGACATCGATCAGCTCGCTCACCGCATCGTTCGCGCAACCGGCATAGATCGTCATGGTTCCGGTATCGCGATAGGCGCTCAGCCCGCTGAAGACGGCGTACGCCAGCCCGCGCTTCTCGCGGACATTCTGAAACAACCGCGAGCTCATCGACCCGCCGAGCACCGTGTTCAAGGCGTAGCTGATATACCGGTCGGAGTGATCCTGTTGATAGCCCGTGGTGCCCAGGCACACATGGCTCTGTTCGAGCTCCTTGCTGCGCACCTGCGTGTGCGGGACGACTCGCGGCGGCTCTTCCGCCACCGGCCGGCTCGAGAGGGGCAGACCCTCGAACGCCCGCATCACGAGATCGCGCACGCGTTCGTGCTCGATGTTGCCGACCGCGGCCACGATCAGATTGGGGGCCGCGTAGGTATCGACGAAGTAATCGCGTAACGCGTCCCGCGACAGTGCGTCCACCGTGTCTCGCGTCCCGAGAATCGGACGGCCCAGTGCGTGCCCGCGCCAGAAGTTTTCCGTGAACAGCTCGTGCACGAGATCGTCTGGCGTGTCCTCGACCATCTTGATCTCTTCGAGGACGACCTTCTTTTCGCGCGAGATATCGTCCTGGCTGAACGCCGGACGCATCACGATGTCGGCGAGGAGATCAACCGCCAGCGAGAGGTGCTCGTCGAGCACCTTGAAGTAGTAGCTCGCGTACTCCTTCGCGGTAAACGCATCCATCTGCCCGCCGATCGAGTCGACGGTCTGGGCGATGTCTTCGGCACTGCGTGTCGAGGTGCCCTTGAAGAGCATGTGCTCGACGAAATGGGCGATGCCGCTCTGCTCTTCGGGCTCGTGACGCGACCCGCGCGCCAACCACACGCCGATGCTGACGGAGCGCACGTGGGGCATCCGCTCGGTGAGGAGTCGGAGACCGTTGGGAAGCACGTCGCGGACGATGGCCGGTTGAGACACTGTGCGTTTTGAGATAAGCAGCTGGCGCTGGAGTAGGCAGTCCAGGCTTCAGCCGCAAACCATTGACAGACAGGGGATTAGCGACCTGCATCATCATAGCACGAAAGCCCGCCGAAATGACACCCCGGTGCCCACGATCTGCGGCCCACCGAGGTGGGCCGGCCCGCATTCTGGTAGAATGAAGAACTCGCATCTCCAAGAAAACGCGAGAGATAGCCGTGACGCCCAACAGCAGCGACCTTGCCGAGCTGGAGACTGCCGAACTCGAGGTGCGACTCGAGTCCGCCGGCTGCGAGCGCTTTCACGCCCGCCAGGTGTATCGCTGGATTCATAAGTGCGGAGTCACCGATTTCGATCGGATGACGAACCTATCCCGGCCGCTGCGCGGCCAGCTGGCGGCGCTGTTCCTCATCACCACACCTCGGGTCGTCGGCGATGAACAGTCGGTCGATGGCACTCGCAAGTTCGTTCTCGAGCTCGCCGATGGCCGCCGGATCGAATCGGTTTTCATTCCCGACACGCCGTCGATGACCTTCTGCATCTCGACTCAGGTCGGGTGCGCGATGTCGTGCGGGTTCTGCCTGACTGGGAAGATGGGACTGGTCCGCAATCTGACCGCTGGGGAAATCGCCGGTCAGGTGCGGGTGCTGGCCGAAGCCACAGGCTTGCTGAACGAGCCGTTCAATATCGTGCTCATGGGCATGGGTGAGCCGCTTCACAACTACGACAACACGATGAAGGCGCTGCGCATGCTCCATAGCGAGCATGGGCTCGCGGTCTCACCACGACGCGTGACCCTCTCGACGGTCGGCATCATTCCCGGACTCGAACGACTGGCTCGCGAGCCGTTGATGCCGAATCTGGCAGTCTCACTGCACGCAACGACCGACGAACAGCGCACCACCCTGGTGCCGCCGAACCGGCGATATCCACTTGCACGGATACTCGAGGCATGCCGGCGCTTCCCGCTGAAGAAGCGAAGCCGCATCACATTCGAGTACGTGATGCTCGATGAAGTCAACGACACGCCCGAGGACGCGCGTCGTCTGGTGAAGCTGCTCTCGGGCATCAAGGCCAAGGTCAATCTCATCCCGCTCAACCCCGCGCCGGGGATCCCTTATTCACGCCCATCGGACGAGCGCGTGAATCGCTTCGCGCAGATCCTTGCCGACCGTTACATCACTGTGTCCGTTCGGAAGAGCCGCGGGCGGGATATTCGCGCGGCGTGTGGTCAGTTGATCGTCGAAGGTGGGATCAAGAAGACGGCCGCGCAGCAGATGGCGATGCTGCTCGGCTGAGCAACTCCCAACTCCCAACTTCCAACTTCCAACTTCCAACTTCTAACTTCTAAATACGCTCACGGATTTCTTGGGGCGTTGGAATTTGGGATTCGCTTCAATCGATAGTCACTGAAATCCACTCGTTTCGCGGATAGGCGCGATCGAGCTGGATCTTCACGTAGTTGTCCGTCACCGCCGATCGACCATCGTCCACCGTGAGCGCGCGGCGCGTGGTCCCCTGCTGCTCGCGTCGAAAGCGCGCGCTCATCTCGCGGCCGATCGCGCGAAGGCGGCTCCCGCGCTCACGGATGATGACGCCGTCGACTTTGCCACTCATGGTGCTTGCCGCAGTGCCCGGACGATCGGAGTACGGGAACACATGGAGATGGGAAAGAGGAAGGTCGGCGAGAAGCCGTTCCGTCGCAACGAATTCGTCGTGCGTTTCACCTGGAAAGCCCACAATCAGATCGGATCCGATCGCCGCGTGGGGCATGACACGATGAATGCGATCGACAAGCCGTCGAAAGTATGCGGCTGTGTAGGGCCGTCGCATGTTCGAGAGGACGCTGTCGGCGCCGTGTTGCAGCGGCAGGTGAAAATGCGGCGCAAGCCGTTCTGAACCCGCGACGACATCGACGATCTCGTCGGTGCAGTCCATCGGTTCCAAGGAGCTGAGCCTGAAAAGCACGTTCTTGTCCCATTGCGCCAGACGCCGGACGAGCATCGCGAGCGACGTGCCATCGTCGAGATCGCGTCCGTACGATCCCAAGTGCACACCGGTGATGACCACTTCTTTGTAGCCCGCGTCGATCGCGCCGTGAATGCGATCGATCACCAGTGACTGCGGTAACGAGCGTCCGGGACCGCGCGTCTGCGGGATGATGCAGTAGCTGCATCTCTCCTCGCATCCGGTCTGCACGCGCAGCGTCAACGCCGTGCGCCCTGCGATACCCGGCTCCACGGCGCGGCCGCACGGTCCGTCACCGCTGTCATCGAGGAGACCGACCAGGTTGTCCTTCTCGGTATTCGAAACTACGCGGACCACATTCGGCAGCGTGCGAAGTTCGTCCGGACGGCGGGTGGCATAGCAGCCGGTCACGACAATGCGTGCCTCAGGGTTGTCTCTCGCGATCCGCCTGATCGTCTGACGCGCGCCCTGATCGGCGCTCGCCGTCACTGAACAGGTGTTGACGATGACGAGATCCGCGGCGTCGAGAGGAACACTCACCGCACCTCGGCCCCGCAACTGGCCTTCAATCGCGATTGAGTCCGCCTGATTCACGCGGCACCCAAACGTGACAACCGCGTACTTCATCGCAGACCAGAGGTCACGGCCTTGCGGCCGATATCGCGGCGGTACTGCATTCCGTCGAAGTGAATGCGAGAGGCAGCCTCATAGGCGACCTCGATGGCTTTTTCGTACGAGCTCCCGCGACCCACTACCGTCAGCACACGGCCACCCGCCGTGACGAGATCGTTGTCGCGCTTCGACGTGCCCGCATGAAAGACCAGCGCTCTGGGAACGGCTGCCGCTTCGTCGAGTCCGGTAATCGTCTGGCCTGCTTCGGGAGTGTCGGGGTACCCGCCGGCTGCGATCACCACGCCAACATGCGGCTCATTGCGAAACCGCGCGGCGCGCGAGGGCAATGCGCCGGTGGCCGACTCACCCAGTAGCCACGAGAGATCTTCATCGAGCATCGGCAGCACGACCTGGGCCTCGGGATCGCCGAATCGCACGTTGAATTCGACGACCTTCGGACCATCGGCCGTCAACATGAGACCAACGTAGAGGAAACCTCGATACGGGGACCCTTCCCGTTCCATGCCGGCGAGCACCGGACGGACGATCTCATCGCACACGCGCCGGTCGACATCGGCGGTGACAAGGGGGCTCGGTGAGAACGCGCCCATGCCGCCTGTATTCGGACCCTTGTCGTCGTCGAAGATGCGTTTGTGATCTTGCGCCGATCCAAGTGTGACGAACTGGCGGCCGTCGGCCAGCACGAAATACGACGCTTCCTGCCCGACGAGAAACTCCTCGAGCACGACGCGATCGCCCGCGTCGCCGAATCGCCGATCGACCATCATCGATCGCACCGTGGCCTCGGCCGTCTCGCGATCCTCAGCGATCACCACGCCTTTGCCGGCAGCGAGCCCATCGGCCTTGAGCACGATCGGGTAGCCGAAATCGCCGCGATGAATGATCGCCAAGGCGTCTGCGGGCGATTCGCACACGAAGAACTTGGCGGTCGGCACCCCGTGCCGCGCCATGAAACCCTTCGCAAACGACTTGCTCGATTCCAAGCGCGCGGCCGCTCGGGTTGGTCCGACGATCGGACGCCCCGCGGCGTTGAAGACGTCGACGATGCCTCGACTCAGAGGAAGCTCGGGACCAACGACGGTGACGTCGATGTGCTCACGGTTCGCGATCTGAAGGAGCGTCTGCGGGTTGGCGACGTCCGCCTGTATGCAGGCGGCGACTGCTGCAATCCCTGGATTCCCGGGAGCACACACAACGCGCTCGACATCGCGCTCGCGCGAGAGGCGCCATGACAACGCGTGCTCGCGCGCGCCGCCGCCGATCACCAGAATCTTCATGGAAGCAGGCTAACCGCCTGATCGAGAGTGACTTGTCGGGTTCGCTAACGGATGTGAGGCTGGCGATCAAGCCCGAAGCAGACTGTGTGCAGAGTCCGTTACGGCACACGACTATTTCGTTGACCTTGGCGCCGTGTTACGCCTAGGATCCGTTTTTCCGTGTGATAGCCTAGCATATTCGCCGCTTTGTCAAAGAGATAGGCAGAGGATACACAGAGTAAGACAGGGCAAGAAACGGATAACGACCGTAGGTCATCACAGGGAGCCACCGGGCCGGTGAGGGGGTGTTCAGGGCGTGGCTGAAGTCAAGATTCAGGAAGGCGAGTCGATCGAAAGCGCACTCCGCCGCTTCAAGCGCAAGGTTCAGCAGGAAGACATCATCAAGGACATTAAGAAGCACTCTTTCTACTTGAAGCCGGGTGACAAGCGTCGGGCCAAGCAGGCGCTGGCGCGCAAGCGGAACCGCAAGAAGCTCCGGAGGGAAACGGAGTAAAGCGCGACCGCATCGACGAGCACGAGGTGGCGACCGATGGAGTTCCAAGACAAGGCCCTAAGGTGCGTGGACTGTGGGTCGGAGTTCATCTGGACGGCCGGTGAACAGCTGTTCTTTGCCGACAAGCAGTTCAAGAACGAGCCCAAACGCTGCAAGACGTGCAAGGCCAAACGGGCAAATCGGGTCAGTTCGGGTCCGTCTCCAGTACGGGAGCGGGTCGAAACCCAGACACAGTGCTCGGCGTGCGGGAAAGAAACGACGGTACCGTTCCGGCCTACTCAAGGTCGGCCGGTCTTTTGTAAAGAGTGCTTCCAGCAGCGGAAGTTCGCTGGAGCTGGCGGCCTTTAGCCCGCGGTCTCGCTAGTAGCGCCACGCGCGGAACTCCTCGTCGCTACCACGGCAGTGGTTCTCGGGCCAGCTTGCGTTCATGCGCAGGTCTGGCCCGCCCTGTCTATGTGCTAGAATTCCGGCTTTTACGACGCTGAAAGTATTCGAGGAACCCATGCAGATCGAGGAACGATCGGCCGGCGATGTGATCATTCTGGACCTCAAGGGCAAGATGACCCTGGGTGAAGGGGACGAAGCCCTGAAGGACAAGATCAACAGCCTCGTGCTGCAGGGCCACAAGAAGCTCGTGCTGAATCTAGCCGATGTGCCGTACATCGACAGCGCCGGGCTCGGCGAGATCGTGCGCACGTTCACGACGGTCAGCCGCCAGGGCGGAAGCCTCAAGCTTCTGAGTCTGACCAAACGCATCACCGATTTGCTGGCGATCACCAAGCTGCTCACGGTCTTCGAGACGCACGACAACGAGGCCGATGCGATCCGCAGCTTCCAGCCGTCGGCGAATGTTTAGGTGACCGCGGGTTGACACAACCCGCGCTGTGATGGCGCGCCCTTCGAGCACGTCGACCGCCCAACCCGATCACGCGGCGACCGCGGCTACCCTCGCGCCGCATACGGTGTCCCGATCGAGCCCGCGCCTTCTGCTGTTATCGCTCCGCCCCGAGCAGTGGACGAAGAATCTCTTCGTGTTCGCTGGAGTGCTGTTCGGCGGCCGGCTCAGCGACATCGGCGCGCTTGGCCGAGCGAGCGCCGCGTTCGGAATCTTCTGCGCATTATCGGGAGTGGTGTACATCCTCAACGATTTGGTCGATCGCGAGGCCGATCAGCGTCACCCCCTCAAACGTCTGCGGCCTATTGCGTCAGGACGACTCTCGCCCAACACCGCCGCCACGGCAGCCGCGATTCTCGGGGGTATCGCGTTCTCGGCCGCGGTCCTGCTGTCCCAGACATTCACTCTCGTCGCCGCTGCCTACGTCGTGCTGCTGATCGCCTACTCATTCGTGCTGAAGCACCTGGTGATCATCGACGCGCTCACGATCGCCGCCGGGTTCGTGTTGCGGGCAGCCGCAGGCGCGATCGCCGTGTCGGTGCCGATTAGCCATTGGCTGCTGGTCTGCACCACGCTGCTGGCTCTGTTTCTGGTGTTGAGCAAGCGTCGCCACGAGCTGACGCTGCTCACCGAGGGCGCGATGACCCATCGGCCGATTCTCAACGAGTACAGTCCTTATTTGCTGGACCAGATGATCGCGGTCGTGACCGCGTCCACACTCGTGGCGTACAGCGTCTACGCGACCAGCACGGAAACGGCCGACCGGCTTCATACCGATCGGCTCGGGTTGACCATTCCGTTTGTGCTCTACGGCATCTTTCGATATCTGTACTTGGTGCACCAAAAACGCGCCGGCGGCAGCCCAGCGGATCTGCTGCTCACGGATCGGCCGCTGCTGACCTGCGTCGGCCTCTGGGCTTTGACGGTTGCCGTGATCCTGTACGCCCCGTTCGGACGCTGAATGCCTGTTGTTATTGAAGCGCCTGTCGAAACCCCTTCGAGCCGCGGACCGCAGACGGCCCGCGTGGCCGTGGTGCGTACAAGACCGGACACGGTCATCGCCGACTACGCGCGGGTCATGGACCTGGCCGGTTACCAACACACCATCGGGCGTGATCACGACACGCTGATCAAGCTCAATCTGTCGTGGACGAAATACTTCCCTGCCTGTTCGTCGGAGCCATGGCAGGTCGACGGCGTGCTCGGCAAGATGATTGCCGACGGCTACTCGCGCGAGCGTCTGATCCCTGTCGAGAACAAGACGGTGGTGACCAACCCGCGCGAAGGCTGTCGCAACAATCGTTGGGAGCCTGTGCTCGCGCGACACCGCGTCAGCTTCACTCCACTACCCGAGGTGGAGTGGCAGGTCTATCGCTTCAAGAGCCCGTTGCTGAAATTGAACGAGCTGTTTCCCGAAGGCATCCAGATTCCCGCCATTTATCCGGGCAGGCAGGTCGTGCATCTGCCCACGGTGAAGACGCACGGCCACGCCGTGATGACCGGTGCGGTGAAGAACTCGTTCGGCGGCCTGCTTCGAGAAGTGCGCCACTACGCGCACAAGTACATGCACGACGTGCTCGTCGATCTGCTCTACATGCAGCGTGAGCTCCATCCGGGAGTCTTCACCGTCATGGATGGTACCGTGGCGGGCGACGGCGCCGGTCCACGTACGATGATTCCGCGAGTGAAGAACCTGCTGCTGGCGGCTGCCGATTCGGTGGCCATCGATGCCATCGCGGCTCGGCTCATGGGATTCGATCCGCTCTCGATCCCGTTCCTGCGGATGGCCCATGAACGCGGCCTGGGCATCGCCGATCCGCGGCAGATCGAGCTCGTCGGCGATGACGTGTCCAGTGAGAACTTCGGCTTCTCGACGCGACGATCGCTGGTCATCTGGGGCGACCAGATGATTCGCAAAGGCTTCCTGCGTCCACTGGAACGCGTGCTCCTCCATTCTCGGCTGATGGTGTGGGCACCCATGGCGTCCAACATCTACCACGACCTGATGTGGTACCCCACGATCGGTCAATCGCGGATTCGATCGTTCATGCAGACCGAGTGGGGAAGCCTGTTCAAAAAATACTGATGGCAATTGATCACAACTCTTCGGGCCGGCGTCCGCACTATCACCGGGGCCGCCGTGGCATGGATCGCC
>Ga0075423_10001546_pt1 | contig 20335 bp, 17 predicted proteins | sample SoiMethybrSBSTD2_FD_80114 | JGI IMG/M metagenome (GOLD analysis project Ga0075423, IMG submission 80114) | Bulk soil microbial communities from a Populus tree surrounding site in Tennessee, USA - Soil MetaG P. TD hybrid SBSTD2 | ecosystem: Environmental > Terrestrial > Soil > Tree plantation...
ACTTCGGCCTCGTCGTTGTAGTAGTGGACGCTGGCGCGAACGACGACCGGTTGCGGCGGGTCGCGCTGCGGAGACGGCGCCTGGCTGCGGTGGACGTTGATGTTCATCGCCCGGAGGCGCCGTCGGGTGGCGTCGGGCTCCTCACCTGATTTGCGGAATGTCACGATCCCGCATTGCTCCACGCCGACGTCATGGACCTTGATCCCGCGCTGCTTCGCGAGCTCGCGGCGGAGCAACGCCGCGAGCGACTTCACGCGCGCCTCGATGGGCGGGAGACCGAGCGCCAGCGCGTAACGCGCGGCGACACCCAGTCCGATCTGGCCGGCCACGTTGCGCTCCCAGTTCTCGAAACGCCGGGCATCGTCGCGGATCGTGTAGGTGTCCGCGCCGGTCCACGAAGCCGCCTCGAGGTCGATGAACGGCGGCTCGAGCGCGCCGATCGTGTCCCGCCTCACGTAGAGAAAGCCAGTGCCGCGCGGGCCGCGCAGGTACTTGCGCCCAGTCGCCGACAGCATGTGGCAGCCGATCCGTTTGACGTCGATGGCGAGCTGGCCGACCGACTGGCAGGCGTCGAGGAGATACAGAATGCCGTGGCGCGCGGCGACCGCGCCGACCTCGGCGGCGGGATTCACGAGGCCGCCATGAGTCGGGACGTGGTTGATGGCGATGAGCCTGGTCCGCGGCTGGATCGCGCGCTCCAGCGCGGCCACGTCGAACTGTCCGGAGGCGTCGTTGTCGACGACGTCGATCTCGACGCCGACGCGCCGCTTCATCTGCAGGAACGCGAGATAGTTCGACAGGTACTCGGCGCGCGCGGTGATGATCCGGTCGGCAGCGCGGAAGGGGATGGCGTAGAACGCCATGTCCCAGGCCCGCGTCGCGTTCTCCATGAACGCGATCTCGTCGGGGCTGGCGCCGATGAGCGTCGCGATTGCGGGATAGACGTCGGCCAGTCGCTCGGCCGCATCGGCCGCGGCCTCATAGCCGCCGATCGCCGCTTCGCGCTCCAGGTGGCCGGTCACTGCCGCGAGGACGGGCCGCGGCGGCAGGGACGATCCGGCGTTGTTGAAGTGGAGCACGTGGCCGACGCCGGGCGTGTCGGCTCTCAGGCGGGAAACGTCCAGCATCGGCACGCCTTTCTTTCCGGAAATGGTGCGCGAAATTCTGGCACGCGAGACTAGGTGGGTCAAGCGCGCGCCGGCGAGTTTGCCGCGCGTGATAGGCTCTCGGCCGTGGTCACGATTGCCGCGCCCGAGAGCTTCGTTCCGTTCGAGCGCATCGCCATCGAGCAGAGCCTCGCGCGGCGATTCGCCGAGCAGGTGAGCAAGGGCCCCGAGCGAGTCGCCGTCAAAGTGGGAACGAGCCGCCTCACGTACGCCGCGCTCGATCGCCAGGCGAATCGCGTGGCGCACGCGATCCTCGCCCGAGGTCACCGGCCCTCACCGGTCGCGGTCGTCGTCGCCCAAGGCCTCTCGGTGATCCCGGCGATCCTCGGCGTCCTGAAAGCCGGGCGCATCTACGTGCCGCTCGAGACGGCGCTGGGCGGCGAGCGGCTCGGCTACATGCTCCGAGACTCGGGCGCGACCGCGGCGCTGGTGAGCGGATTCGCGATGTCGTCCGTCCGGACCATCGCCGGCCCGGACGTCGATCTCATCGACATCGACGATCTCGCTCCTGGGCTCAGCTCGGATACGCCTTCGGTCGAGGTGGGCGCGGACGCGCCCGCGTACATTTACTACACGACCGGCTCGACCGGACAGCCCAAGGGCGTCGTCGACTCCCACCGTAACGTGCTCCACAACGTGATGCGCTACACGAACACGCTCTGTATCGGCGGCAACGACCGCCTGACCTTGCTCCAATCGCCCAGCTTCAGTGGCGCGGTGTCCAGCATGTTTTGCGCGCTGCTCAACGGCGCGACGTCGCTCCCGTTCGACGTCCGCCACGCGAGCGGAAGCGAGCTGGCCGACTACGTCGGCCACGAGGGCGTGACCATCTATCACTCGGTCCCGGCGATCTTCCGAAGCTTCCTGAGGGGAGACCGCGTGTTCCCCAGGGTCCGCGTGGTCCGGCTGGAAGGCGATCAGTCCGGGCGCGTCGACGTCGCGCTGTTTCGCCGTCACTTCTCGTCCGGCTGCGTCCTGTCGAACGGACTCGGCACCACCGAGACCGGCCTCGCCCGGCGCTTCCTGCTCGGCCGAGACACCCCGCTCGCCGGCGACATCGTGCCGGTCGGCCATGCCGTCGACGACGTGGACGTGGCGGTACTCGACGGCGCCGGAGCGCCGGTCGAGGCCGGACAGGTCGGCGAGATCACGGTGCGCAGCGACTACCTCGCGCTCGGCTACTGGAACCGCGCGGATCTCACCGAGCGGGCGTTCGCGCCTGACGCGGAGGGCCGGCGATCCTACCGGACCGGCGATCTCGGCCGTCTTCGAACGGACGGATGTCTCGAGCATCTGGGGCGCAAGGATTCGCTCGTCAAGATCCGCGGCGTCTCGGTGTCGTTGACGATGGTCGAGGCCGCGCTCGCGTCATTGCCGAGCCTGCGCGAGGCCGCCGTAGTCTCGACGATCGACGTGAACGATTCGCGCCGGCTGATCGCCTACTACGTGCCCGTCGCCGGCTCCGAGCCGACCGCCAGCGAGATGAGGCGCCAGCTCGCGGAACGCCTGCCGCCTCAGATGATCCCGTCGCGGTACGTGAAGCTCGCCGCGCTACCACTCAACCAGAACTTAAAGATCGATCGCGCGGCTCTTCCGGCTCCGACCCGTGAGCGGCCGGGGCTCGACCACGCGTATGCGCCGCCCGAGGATCCGACCCAGGCCGAGCTGGTTCATATCTGGCAGGAGCTGCTCGACGTACAGCCCGTCGGGATCCACGACGATTTCTTCGACCTCGGCGGCGATTCACTTCTCGCGACGGCCATGATGGCGGCCATCCAGGACGCGCTCGGGATCGAGGCATCGCCGTCGATCCTCCTCTCGGGATCCACGATCGAGCATGTCGCCGCGAGTCTGGCCCGGCCGGCGCAGCCCGTTGCCGAGGTCGTTCCGGTGCAAGCCGGCGGCTCCAGGGCGCCCGTCTACTTCTTGCACGGCGACTATCTCGGACGCGGCATCTTCTGCCGCAAGATCGCCCGCGCGCTCGGCCCGGAGCAGCCGGTCTTCGCGCTGACGCCCTGCGGGCTCGATGGCGAAGCCGCGCCGCCCACGATCGAGGAGATGGCGGCCCGTCACCTGAGCGCGCTGCGTCGTCATCAAGCGCGCGGACCCTATCGGCTGGTCGGCAACTGCAACGGCGGGCTGGTGGCGCTGGAGATGGCGCGCCGGCTGGCCGAAGAGGGCGAGGCCGTCGAGCACGTATTCGTGATTCGCACCTCGGCGCAGAACGCCCGATTCAGCGCGGCGCGAAGATTGATCGAGCGCGGCGGCCGTCTCCTCGGCATCGCCGGGGCGACCCAGCGCGATCTCGTCAGGCGGTGGCAATGGTTTGCGCGCGAGTGGAGTGCGGCGAAGCCGGCCCGCCGCGCGAAGCTGCTCGGCGCCAAGCTGGTGAAGCTGGCGCGGTTCCAGAGTGTGCAGGCCCCGATGTCGGCCGCCATGTCGCCGCGCGCATCGGCTCCCGACGATCGAGCCGCGCTGATCGGCACGTTCAGCGAAGCGGCGGCCGACTACGTGCCGCTGCCGTACGACGGCAAAGTGGTGATTTTCTGGCCCCTCGAGGATTCGGAGCCGGCCGGCGACGCGCTGAAGTCGTGGCGGCGGATTTCGCCTCGCGCGGAGGTCGAGACCATCCCCGGCGATCACCTCACGTCGATCACCGTGCACGGCCAGACGTTCGGCCGCCGGCTCGCCGCGCGGCTCGGCGGGTAGCTCAGGCCCGCAGGGCCGTGTACAAGCGCTGAACGTCGGTCCACATCCGCCGGTTCAGAAGCGACAGGCATGGCAGATAGACCGCGGCGCCGATCAGGATGAGCACGGGAAGCCTGTAGCCGTTCGGCGCGCTTGCCAGGAACGTCCGGCCGACGGTGACCATGGCGTACATGGCGCCGCCCGCCAGGACCGGATCCCGAAGCGTGCGCGCGACGTCGCGTACGGGAACCTCCAGCTTCTTGCAGTTCCGCGGAATCGTCATCGACAGCACGACGAGCAGAGCCACCGCCCACGCGGTCGCGAGCCCGTCGACGCCCCATCGCACGCCGATCAGGAAGCAGGCCGGCAGCACCACGAGATTGATCGCCGTGTTCCAGAGGTCCAGGGCGCCCACGCCGATGATCGTGGTGGACACGATGCCCGACACCATCCGGAGCGGGATGAGCAGACTGACCACCCGGAGCGGATACGTCGCGTCCTGCCACGTCGGACCGAGCGCCAGCTCGACCAGCTCGGGTGCCACCGACGAGATTCCCCACATGACCGGAACGCTCACGAACCCGAGCAAGCGCAGGCCGGAGAGCAAGCGCTCGCGCAGGCGCGGACGATCGTCTTGAAGCCGCGCCACCGCCGGGAACACCACCTGGTTCACGATGCTCATCACGCGCTGCATGGGCAACGTGGCGAGATGGAGCGAGACGGAATAGAGCCCGACTGCGCTCGGCGTGAGGAATCGCCCGGCGATCAGGACGTCCGACTGGTTGATCACCTGCCAGGCCAGCCGGCTCGTCGCCAGCGCGCCGCCATACGTCACGTGACGCCCGACACCGCCGAGGCGGAAGACCGGCCACACGGTCTCTCCGCGCAGGAACATCGCGGATCGTACGGCGGCTGCCGCCAGGCTGCCGAGCACCAGCGACCACACGCCCGCGCCGTGGAGAGCGAGCAGCAAGGTGACCGCGCTCGAGGCGAGCGCCGAGATGAGCTCGATCGAGGCGCTCCACTTGAAGTTCATATCCCGATAGGCGAGCGCTTGCGGGACGATCGACACTGCCGCGAGCACGAAGTGCAGCGAGGAAACCTGGATCACTCTCGGCAGTACCGCTTCCTTGAAGAAGAGGCCGGCCAGCGGCGCGCCCAGCGCGACCACGGCGCCGAGCCCGATGTTGAGTAGCATCGCGAGCCCCGCGACACGAGCCAGCGCCTCGCGATCGAGCTTCGGCGCCTGAACCAGCGACGCGCCCAAGCCCAGCTCGGCGGCCGTGGAGAAGATCGAGATGATCACGGCGCTGACCGCGACGACACCGTAGTCGGCCGGCGCCAGCAGCCTGACCACGATCAAGGTCACCGCCCAGCTCACGGCTTGACTGATGAAGCGGGCAGCGCCCGTCCACTTGAGACCGGAGATTGCTTGGCTCTCGATGCTCATGAAGGGGTCCGACGAGTAGTATGTCTCGCGACTCACCCGGTTGCGAAGCAAACGGGTTCCGCGAGGTGTCGGAGGAGCGGGCTGAGCGAGCGCGTCTACTCCTGAAGAGTCCTCAAGCGCTCAACGGCCGGCGGAAATCCAGATGCGGCGGCCTTTCGATACCATTGCATCGCTTCGTTTCGATCGCTGCTCCCGCCGAGCCCCATCTCGTAGGCGCGGCCCATGCAGTACATCGCGAATCGGTCGCCGGTGTCGGCGCCTTTCCGGTACCACTGGAGCGCCTCGTCCATGTCCTTCATCAGCCCGCCGCGCCCGCCCTCGTACATGAGCCCCAGGCTGGCCATGGCTTGGCCGTTCCCGGCCTGGGCGCCGCGGCGATACCAGAGGACCGCGTCCTTGTCGCTCGTCGGCAACCCGCCGCGCCCTTCCTCGTACATGCGCCCCAGGTTCGCCATCGCCGCCGCGTCGCCGAGCTCCGCTTGCCGGCGGTAGAGGCGCGCGGACACCGCCTCGTCCTGCATGCACGTTTCGATCTTGGTGAAGTCGGACCGCGACTGCACGGTCGCGCTCCATTGTCCGTCAGGCCGCACGTGATCGAGCGTGATGTCGCTGACGTTCGTGATGGTCTTGCACTCGGAGAACTTCGTCTTCACCCACCGTTGTTGGACCGTGCTGGCGCATGCGCCGGTGACAGTTAGCAAGATAAGGGCGAGCGCAGAGGCTCGGAGGCAGGCCGAGAAGGGAGCTCTTCCCGTGATGCGCATTGCCGTGCTTCACAAAAACCATAGGTCGGACGAGACACGGCGTCAACGCCTTCCCGAGGATGTTTTGGCGACCCGGTGGTCAGACCGCGAGGCGAGCGCGAAGCATTTGCTTGATCATCGAATCGAGTGCGGTTACGTCAACCGGTTTTTTCAAAACTGCGACACCGGGCTGCGCCGCGCGGGGATCGCCGACCACCGGTGAGCCCGTGACGATGACCACCGGAATGTGAGGATCGCGCTGACGCAACGCCGCGAGGACTTCCCAGCCGCTCATGCCCGGCATCACGAGGTCGGTGAGCACGATGCCGTAGCGGCCGCGGTCGAAGAGATCGAGCGCCTCTTCCCCGCCGGCCGCAGCATCCGCGTGGTAACCGAGCGACCCCACCAGATCGACGAGCATGTCTCGGACGATCGTGTTGTCGTCCACCAGCAGGACTCTCGGTTCCGGGTTCACCGGCGTCATGCTCGCGTTACAGTGCGAACCCGATGCCACAGCCGGAAATCTCTGCAAGTGGCTGTCGTGAAAGGGTTCTCTCGACCGCTCTGTCGTGCCGTGGAGTGGTCTGGTTGTGATCAGTCCGGTTCCCGGAATCACGGTTTACCGATGGTAAGCTTCTTTACGATGCGCGTATTCGCCGGGCTCCTTGCGGCGCAAGCCCTCGGATTGGCGGTCGTCGCCTCGGCAGGCGACATGACCGCCGAGGAAGCACGGCCGAGAGTCGAACATCATCTTGTAGAGGCCGAGCAGATCGTCCGGCACTTCGAAACCGTGATCGCGGAGGACTGTCCACGGTTCGATAGCTCAGCCGAGCGTCGCGCCTACATCGACGGCGAGGTCGAGCGTGTCGTGCTCCTGGTCGCGCACCTCGACGAGGCCTGGTCGGAAGCCAAGCGGACGTCGGACAAGGACGTGCGTCGAGCCGCCAAAGCGCCGCGAGCTCAGGTCAGCCACGCGCAGAGCCTGGTGACGAAGCTCCAGACTTGTGCCGGCGACGTCGGGGCGAAGCTGGAGCCGCGAGTGGTCTGGCGGCGAATCGAACAGGAAGTGCCGCGCCGGCGGGCCGAGATTGCCCTCCCTTGATGCAGAGGAGCGCGAACTCCACGAGCGCGTCCTCGTCGCCGCCGGACGCCGCCGCGTAGAGCCGGTCGGCCCGTTTCTCTTCCCACCAGACCAGCACGACGCCCCGTAGCGACGCGAAATAGAGCTCGGCGCCGTCCACGTGGCGCTCGGTCCAGCCGCGCCGGGCGAACGGCACCCGTCGCGTGACGAATAGCGAGATGGACCGGCCGCTCCGGTCGTAGAGGGCGTACGCCGCCGGGGCGTCCGCGACGGACGAGATGCGGCCGCCGACCAGCCGCTCCGGACGCCGCGTCGCCGAGGGCAGGCGAACCGGGAACCCCAGGCGCCCCTGGAACCAGGTCCCCATCTTCGCCGGCTCCGACGTCATGAGCTCGAGCGCGCCGCCGTGCCCTTCGCCGTAGAGCAGATGCTTGCTCGCCAGCTCGGCCGCCAGCGGCGTCATCGGACGCGGCAATAACCGCTCGGTCGCGAGCCACGCCAGCACGGCGAGGCCGACGAAGCCTGACACGACGCCGAATCGCACGACCAGCCGTCGCGCCGGATGGAGTTGCGCGGCCGGCCCCGGATCGAGGTTGCAGAGAATACGGGCGCGGAGATGATCGGTCGGCACCGGCTCGGCGCGCGCCGCCTGGACCAGCAGGCCGTGCAGGGCCGCCTCGGATTCGAGAATGCGGCGGCAGTTCTCGCAAGCGGAAAAATGCTCGTGAGCCTGCAAGGTGGCGGTGACTGACAGCTCTCCGTCGAGATACGCGTCGAGCACGCTCGGAACTTCGTCGCAGGTCATCAGATGCTCCGTGTGCCTCGGGTCGGTTCGCGAAGCTCGCTTCGCAGCAGGCGCCGCGCCCGAAAGAGGCGCGACATCACCGTTCCCAGCGGAATCGCGAGGATCTCGGAGATCTCCTTGTACGAGAAGCCGCCGACGTGGGCGAGCACCAGGGGCTCGCGATACGGCAAGGGTAGACGGTCCAGAGCCTGGCGCACCTCGCCCAGCGGCGTTTCCTGGATGGGGCGTAGCGCCTCGTAGGTGTCTTGCAGCACCTCGCCGGCCTCGAGCAGCGATGAGTCGATGACGTCGAGGCTGGCCGAGTGCGCCTGGCGCTCGATCCGGCGCAGGAAGATCGATCGCAAAATTGCGAACGCCCAGACCCGCCCGGCGGCGGGGCTGCGCAGCTGATCCATGCGTTCGAAGGCCCGCAGGCAGGTGTCCTGGGTCAGGTCCTCCGCCTCCGCAGCGTTTCCGGTCAGTCGCAGCGCAACCCGATAGAGATCCTCGAGATGCACGAGCACGTCCGCCTCGAATCGGCGGACGCGGTCGCGGGCGGCGTGCTCCGGTGAGCTCATTTCACATACAGAGATACGTGAGCGAGCCGTTTTGTTCCCGGTGCCGATCTGCCCGATCGCCCCAGTGGACAGGGGGGGACCCCTGCGGTATCGTGCGCGCCATGGCCAAATCACCCTTCTCGCTCGAGGGCAAGACCGCGATCGTCACCGGAGGCGGCACGGGCATCGGTAAATCGATCGCGATCGAGTTCGCGCGGGCGGGCGCGGACGTCGCCCTGTGCTCACGGAAACTCGAGCACCTCGAGCCGGTGGTCAAGGCCGTTCGCGACGTGGGCAAGCGGTCGTTCGCCATGGCCGTGGACGTGCGTCAGGAAGACCAGATGAAGGCGGTGGTCGATCGAGCCGTCCAGGAATGGGGCCGCCTCGACGTCATGGTGAACAACGCCGGCGCCTCGTTCCGCGCCAAGCCCGAGGACATCTCCGTCAATGGCTGGAACACGGTGGTCGGTATCAATCTGACCGGAGCGTTCCTGGGATGCAAGTGGGCCGGTCGCCAGATGATGCAGCAGCAAACCGGCGGCGTCATCATCAACATCTCGTCGGTCGCCGGCGTCTACGGCTCGACGATGATGCCGCACTACGGCGCCGCCAAATCCGCGGTCATCACGCTCACGCGTGAGCTCGGCACCGCCTGGGGGCGCAAGGGCATCCGCGTGAACTGCATCGCGCCGGGACCGGTGGAGACCGAGGGCTACCTGGACGTGCTCAAACAGGCGGGGCCGGACGGCAAGAAGACGTACGACGCGATCGCCGCGCGTGTCGGCATGGGCCGATGGGGCAAGGTGGAGGAGATCGCGTACCCGTGCGTCTTCCTGGCGTCCGACGCGTCGTCGTGGATGACCGGCGAGACGATCGTCATCGACGGCGGGCCCTCGCCGCGGGAGATGGAAGGCTAGACGCTGCGCGGGCGCTCCTGTAAGATCAGGCCCTTGCGCGGTGACCGTAGCTCAATTGGTTAGAGCACTGGACTGTGGCTCCAGGGGTTGTGGGTTCGATTCCCATCGGTCACCCCAACAAGAGAATATGCGTGGTACTCCGCGCCCGTAGCTCAGCTGGATAGAGCGTTGGCCTCCGAAGCCAAAGGCCGCAGGTTCGACTCCTGCCGGGCGCACCACTTGGAGTCGAGTTCGCGATCGCGAGTCGTAAAAGGTGGGACGGGCCGTTAGCTCAGTTGGTAGAGCAGCTGACTCTTAATCAGCGGGTCCACGGTTCGAGTCCGTGACGGCCCACCATTCTCTCGGGTAGTAGAAGCGGCGCCGGTTGCGCGGTGCGGGGAAGACTCGCTCCGCATCGCGCGACCTTCATCCCCACTGTCCCCCTCGACATGAACCGCGCATCGCACGGACGTCAGCGCATGATCAGCCTGGCAGGCACCGAAGGCGCGTCAACCGGGAGCGGATTCTCCCAGCACTTGAGGAACCTGACGGCCCACAACGGGTGAAGCACACCCGTCACGCCCGCCAGAGCATTGGCTCGCATGAATGAGGCTCCAAGCCCGTCGCCAGACGCCCTGATCTTCGCGAGCGGCACGGATCCCCGGACGTAGGCGAAGTGTAGGTGCGGCGGCAGATGCTTGGCTCGAAGCGCCCTGGCATTTCCTGAATAGCCCATCGTGCCGATCAACTGACCCGCGGTAACGTGGCTGTTCGCGTTCACCTCGACCGTGTGCAAGTGGCCGTAGATGGTGTGGCCGCCGTCCTGGTGGTCGAGGATCACCGTCTTGCCGAGCTTTCCCCAATCGCTTCGTGCCGCGACCACCACCGTGCCGTCCGCAACGGCAAAGATGGGCTCGCCCACATGACCATTCAGATCCACGGCGCCATGAATGCCGTTCGCGCGAGCCGCTTCGAATCCGCCTCCCTCTCGTGCCTCGGAATCGCTGCCGCGCACCATCGCGACTCGACCGAGCGGGCACGTCGTGCCGGACGCGGGGTCGACCAGTGGAGACTCCGGCTCCGGCGGCTGGGCGTTCGTGACGAATGGCATCGCGACGCTGAGAACGGCGGCCAGCGCAACGACGGCTTGCGGGGGCGCGAACCGCATCATCCACCAACAATGTGTTCGCGCCCCCGAGCTCAACTGTCAGTCCTCACTTCGGTTGTTCGACCTGACCTCCCGGGGCTGGCTGGCTGTGCCCCAGGGACAGCCGGGTCAGGACCTTGTCGCCGTTCTCTTGTTCCCGATACATGGCGACGACGAGCATGCCCTGTTCGAGCGCGCCGGGCCGGAGCATCGACCCCGGCGGGGTGAGCAACATCGTCCCGTCCTTGAGGGTGATCTGGGTCCCGGTTTGATCGATGCTCTGCACCTCGCCGACGAGCATCTTCTCTTCCGCCTGCGTTTGAGCGGCCGCGAACGTCGGGGCGAGGCCCACCATCGCGAACAGACCAGCGAGCAGCAACTTCTTCACTGAATCCTCCTGCGCCGCAGACGCGCTGCGGCGATCGGTGATGACTGGCGAACGGTGACGACTATTGAAGGCGGCAGCTCGGTCGTGAATCCAGTGGGGCATTCCTTCAACGTGGGATCGGGTCTTTCCCTCGGAGCGGTCGCTGCGGCTTGACTGTCTTTTGCGGAGCGGTAGGTTGGGAGTCGTAGGACGCCTCCGCAATGTCGTCGTGATCACAAAATTCATCTTCACGGCAGCGTCCACGAGGGACACATGACATCAAGTGTCGACGTCCTCATCATCGGCGCCGGCCCGGTCGGTCTCTTTCTGGCCAATGAGTGTGCACGGCGCTCGCTGCGCTGGCGGATCGTCGAGCAGCGGCCGCGGCAGTCCGAGCACTCGAAGGCGCTCGCGGTGATGCCGCGCACGCTCGAGATCTTCGACATGGCCGGCATCGTCGCGCCGTTCCTCGAGGCGGCCAATCGCGTGACCTCGGTCGCCGTGGTGACCCACGGCCATCAGCTCGCGCAGATTCCGTTCGCCCCGCCAGACACGCCGTACCCGTTCGTCGCGATGGTGCCGCAAGACGTGACCGAGGCCCTACTCGTGCAAGCACTCCGAAGCCGAGGAGGCGCGGTCGAGTACGAGACCTCGTTCGTGTCGGCTTCCCAGGACGACGCCGGAGTCGACGTCGTTCTGGACCACCTGGGAACGCAGTCTACGGTTCGAGCTGCTTTCGTCGTCGGATGCGACGGGGCTCACAGTGCCGTCCGGCATCAGCTCGGCCTTCCGTTCGAAGGCGCGCCATACGACGCGACCTTCATGCTGGCCGATATCGACACCAACGAAGCCCTCCGCGGTGACGAGCTCCAGCTGTGCCCGCACGAGGACGGCCCGCTCGCGATCTTTCCGATGAGCAGCCGGCGACGGCGAATAGTGGCCGCCGTCGGTAAGAGCGACGGCGATGCGCCGACGCTCGATGACGTGCGTTCTGTGCTCGCGCGGCGCGCGCCCCCCGGCCTCGAGGCGCAGTCGCTCAACTGGAGCAGCTATTTTCGGATCCAGCATCGGCAGGTGGCGCACATGCAGGTCGGGCGGATCTTCGTTGCCGGTGATGCGGCGCACATCCACAGTCCGTTCGGCGGGCAGGGCATGAACACGGGCCTTCACGACGCCTGGAATCTCGCCTGGAAGCTCGATCTCGCCATCCGCCACCGCGCCCGACCCGAGCTGCTCGAGAGCTATACCGCCGAGCGCGAGCCGATCATCCGGGACGTCATCGAGACGACGCACCTCATCACGAGAGCTCTGGGAACGGCGAGCCGATTCGCGCAGGGCATTCGCGACATCGTGATTCCGCTCGTGTCGCGCCTCGCGCCGTTCCGGTACCGCTTCGTGCAGCAGCTCTCCGAGCTCGGCGTGGACTACCACGGGAGCGCGATGGTCGAAGGAACCGGGCACCGGTATTTCGACGAGTCTCTGCGCGGTGGTCGCGGCATCAGCAGCCGGTTCGTGCTACTCGTCGGCGCGGACGATGAATCCGAGACGGCGGCTGAAGCCCGGCGCCTGGCCGACGACTATCGAAACGTCCTCGAATTGCGCTCCGGCGTGCCCGCGGGGATCGCGCTGGTTCGTCCGGACGGCTACACGGCCTATGAGGCGTACCGCGGCGCCCCCTCCGCGGCGCTCGAATCCGTACGTGAGGTGCTCGAACGCCAGGTTGTCGGCTCGACGTGATGAGGGCCCACTCGGCCCGACGACCCGGGCGCTGAACGGGCGTTGACGGGCGAAATTTCGGGAAGCGGGCAAAAAGCCCGAGATCTGACGCGCGCCGCCGAACACCGACTCCCTCCGCAAAGTCGCGGATACACTGGACTCCTGCGCGCATCACGGCCTTGGCAAGCCGAGTGCTCTACGGAAGGCTCCGAGAGCATTCGATCACCCAACCTGGAGGAGCTTGAGCATGACGATCAGCGCCGCAACGCTCGAAAGATCGCGAACCAATGTGAGCGACGCCGACATCGCCAGCCTGCGAAGCAACGTGCGCGGCGAGCTCGTGGTCGCCGGAGACGCACGCTACGACGAGGCGCGACGAGTCTGGAACGGAAACGTCGATCGCCGGCCGGGCCTCATCGTGCGGTGCACGGGCGCGGCCGATGTCCAGCAGGCCGTGAACTTCGCGCGATCCTTCGGTCTCCTCGTCTCCGTTCGCGGCGGCGGCCACAGCGCACCGGGGTACGGCACGAACGAAGGCGGTCTCGTGATCGATCTGTCGCCCATGAAGGGCATCCGTGTGGATCCCGACGCGCGCACGGTCTCGGCGCAGGGCGGCGTGCTCTGGCGCGAGCTGGATCACGAGACGCAGGCGTACGGCCTGGCGACGACGGGCGGCACCGTGTCGAACACGGGTATCGCGGGCCTCACCCTGGGCGGCGGCCTCGGGTGGCTCATGGGCAAGCACGGATTGACCGTCGACAACCTGATCTCGGCCGATCTCGTGACCGCAGACGGAGAGTTCCGCAAGGCGAGCGCGAAGGACAACCCGGATCTCTTCTGGGCGCTGCGCGGCGGCGGTGGCAACTTCGGCATCGTCACGTCCTTCGAGTACCGGCTCCATCCGGTCACGCAGGTCCTCGGCGGCATGGTGATCTATCCGCTCGATCAGGCGCGCGACGTCCTGCGTTTCTATCGCGACTTCTGCAGCACCTTGCCGGACGAGGCGGAAGCGTACGCGGCGCTACTGACCGCGCCGCAGGGGATGCCGGTCGCCGCGCTGATCCTCGGCTACAACGGGCCGATCGCCGAGGGCGAGAAGGTGCTCGCGCCGGCGCGGCGGTTCGGCAAGCCCGTCGCCGACGTCGTCGCGCCCATGCCGTACGCCGCCCGCCAGCGCATGCTCGACGAGCCCAACGCCACGCACGGCCTGCAGCGGTACTGGCGCTCGGCGTTCACCGAGCAGATCTCGGACGGGTTGATCGACGTCATGGTGGAAGGCGCGTCGAGCTTCAGCTCGCCGCTCAGCGCCCTGCTCTTCTTCCACATGCACGGGGCCGCGACGCGGGTCTCGCCGCTCGCGACCGCCTTCGCGCCGCGGCGCACGCAGTGGGACTTCGATGCCATCGGCCAGTGGGCGGACGCGGGACAGTCCGCGACGCACACGGGGTGGGTGCGGGCGCTCTGGACCAAGCTGGAGCCCCATCTCAAGGGCAGCGCGTACGTGAACCATCTCGCGGCGGATGACCGGCCCGAGAAAGTCCGCGCTTCGTACGGGGACAACTACGCGCGTCTGCGCGCGCTGAAGGCGACCTACGACCCGAAGAACCTCTTCCGCGTCAACGCGAACATCGCGCCCTGACAGGCAAGAGTGTGCAGGACGCCGGGCTATATTGCGTCCCGGCGATTGGCCGATGAGGTGACTCTGAGGCCACGCGGCGGGCACTCCGGCGAAAGTCGGCGGTGCCCGTCGTGGTTTTAGCGCTCCGTGTTCCGGGATCGTGAGCCAATCGAGCGCGGCACGACCGCGAATTGGAGCAGTACAAAGCGCGAGGGAACCTGGATACTGAACGTCGCATAGCATGCCCGGACTAGAGGACGCCTCAGGTAGCGAGCCGGAGTCCGCGTATGCGTGGACCCGGCTGTGTGCCGCGCTGTTGCTGTCGGCCATCGGCGGCGTCGGCATGTGGTCGGTGATCGTGGCCCTTCCGGCGGTCCAGGCCGAATTCAACGTCGCGCGCTCCGCCGCCTCGCTGCCCTACACCATGACGATGATCTGCTTCGGCTTCGGCGGCATCCTGATGGGGCGGCTCTCCGATCGCTTCGGCATCGTCGTTCCCGTCGCGAGCGGGGCGATCGTGCTGGGGATCGGCTATGCAGTCGCCGGCCAGGCGACCAGCCTCTGGCAGTTCACTCTGGCCCAGGGCCTGCTGGTGGGTGTGGCCAGCTCCGTCGCGTTCGCGCCGGTGATCGCTGACACGTCACTCTGGTTCACCCGTCATCGCGGCATGGCCGTGGCGATCATCGCGTGTGGCAGCTACCTCGCGGGAACGGTCTGGCCCCCGGTCGTGCAGCACTTCATAGAGCGCGAGGGCTGGCGCCGGACATACCTGGGCATCGCCGTCTTCTGCGTCGCGACCATGCTGCCGCTGGCGCTGGCCCTGCGGCGGCGGTCGCCGCTCACCCAGGCGCCGTCCGCGACATCGCATGTCGTGTCGCGGACGCTGCAGCCCTTGGGAATGTCGCGTGGGGCCCTGCAGACCGTGCTCATCATCGCCGGCCTGAGCTGCTGCGTCGCGATGTCGATGCCGCAGGTGCACATCGTGGCGTACAGCGGTGACCTGGGGCATGGCGTAGCGCGCGGCGCGGAGATGCTGTCGATGATGCTGGGCTTCGGCGTCGTGAGCCGCCTCGCGTCGGGCTGGATCTGCGACCGCATCGGCGGACGGCGCACCTTGCTGCTCGGCTCGAGCCTGCAAGCGCTGGCGTTGGTCTTGTTCCTTCCGTTCGACGGCCTCGTCTCACTCTACGTCCTGTCGGCGCTGTTCGGTCTGTTCCAGGGCGGGATCGTGCCCGCCTATGCCGTCATCATCCGGGAATTCTTCCCTCCCGAAGAGGCAGGGCTACGCGTCGGGACGGTGCTGATGGCGACCGTGTTCGGCATGGCGCTCGGCGGCTGGATGTCCGGCGTGATTTTTGACCTGACCGGTTCCTATCACGCCGCATTCCTCAACGGCATCCTGTGGAATCTGCTGAACCTCGGCATCGCCGTTGGCCTGCTGCGGCGACCGGGCAGACCGCTCGAGCACGCCCAGCCGTAGCAGTACTCACGCCTGGGTGTAGCGTGAAAAACGAGGGCTCGTCGCTCCTCCCTGTCGATTCGGCGCCCCGCCGTTCGATCTATAGACAGACAGCAGAGCGCACAGGAGGCATCCATGCCCAAGACCACACAAAAAATCACCCCGTTCCTGTGGTTCGATAGCCAGGCCGAAGAGGCCGCGAATTTCTATGTGTCGATCTTCAAACAGTCCAGGATCGGCGGGATCACCCGCTACGACGACGAGGCGTCGAAGGCTGCGGGACGACCGAAAGGCTCGGTCATGACGGTCGAGTTCGAGCTCGACGGGCAAAAATTCATAGCCCTGAACGGCGGGCCGCACTTCAAGTTCACCGAGGCGATTTCCCTCTTCGTGAACTGCGAACACCAGAAGGAAGTCGACTATTTCTGGGAGAAGCTCTCGGCCGGCGGCCAAGAGGTCGAGTGCGGCTGGCTCAAGGATCGATTCGGCCTGTCATGGCAGGTCGTCCCCGCGGGGCTCCTCGAGATGCTGCAGGACAAGGATCCCGAAAAGTCCAAGCGCACCATGGCGGCGATGCTGAAGATGAAGAAGCTCGACGTCGACGCGCTGAAGAAGGCGTACGAGGGACGGTAGTCACCCCATCGCCGGCCGACGCCGCCGGCGCGAGGCGAGGCGCTCTCGCGCGCCACGGCGCCGCATGATAGATTTCGCGGGTCACCTCGCGCCGTTCGGCGGGCGGTATCCTGTCGGCTCGTCCGAAACAATCCAGGCGAGGCGGAGCGGCATCCCGCGACCGGTCATTGCGACAAGCAATCGCACGGCGACTGAGCGTCATTGGCTTCGCACTGGCGGCCGTCCTCCTCGTCATCGCGGGCGGGGCCGCCTGCGATCGTCTGGCGGAGCTTCGCCAGGCCAACCGCTGGGTCGAGCACACGCTGACCGTTCAAGCGAGCCTGGCCCAGGTCCTCTCGCTCGTTAGCGACGCCGAGACGGGGCAACGAGGCTTCCTCCTCACCGGCCAGTCGCCGTACCTCGAGCCCTACGACGCCGCGCGCACCCGCCTCCCGCAAGAGCTCGAGCAGCTCCGTCGGTTGACTCAGGACAATCCCAGCCAGCAAGAACGCATCGCGGCGCTCGAGAGATTGAGCCAGCAGAAACTAGCCGAGCTGAGCGCGACCCTCACGGCGCGCGCGAGCCGTCGTCCCGCCGAAGCCGCGCGCATCGTGCGCAGCGGTGAAGGCAAGCGGATGATGGACGGGATCCGCGCGGTCGTGGACGCGATGCGCGCCGAAGAAGGGCGACTCCTGACGGAGCGCACCGCAGTGCAAGCGCAGCACGGCCGGCACGCCACCCTGACGATCCTCAGCAGCCTGGCGCTCGCGCTGGTGATCGTCGCGGCGGCCGTCCTCACCCTGAGCAAGGTGGAGCGTGAGCGGGATCGCGAGCGCGCGGCCCGGACGACGGCCGAGGAGGTGGCGGCGGCGATTGCGATCTCCGAGGACCGCCTGAGGGTCACCCTCGCCAGCATCGGTGACGGGGTGCTGGCCACCGATACTCAGGGGCGCATCACCCTGTTGAACCCTGTGGGCCAGGCACTGACCGGATGGACCGAGGCCGAGGCCGTCGGGCGCGGAGTCGAAGAAGTCCTCGTCATCGTCAACGAAGAGACGCGCCGACCCGCCGAGCAGCCGATCGCTCGAGTGCTCCGCGAAGGCGTGGTCGCCGGGCTGGCGAACCACACGCTTCTCATCGCGCGGGACGGGCGCGAGATCCCGATCGCCGACAGCGCGGCGCCGATCAAGGGGCGGGATCAGCGCATCGTCGGCGTGGTCATGGTCTTTCGTGACATCACGGGGCGCAATCAGGCGCAGCGCCGCGAGCTGGCGGCGCTCCGCGAGGCCGAAGAGGCGAACCGCTCGAAGGACGAGTTCCTGGCGATGCTCTCCCACGAGCTGCGCACGCCGCTCAACAGCATCCTCGGCTGGGCGCGCCTCCTTCGCGAGGGACAGACCACGCCGGAACAACGGGAGCGGGCGCTCCGCTCCATCGAGAGGAACGCGCAGCATCAGACGCGGCTGATCGAGGATCTCCTCGACGTGTCACGGATCGTCTCGGGCAAGCTGACGCTCGAAATCCAGCGCGTCGACCTGGCCGCCGTCGTCGACGCGGCCCTCGACCTGGTCCGGCCCGCGGCCGAATCCGCGGGCGTCGAGATCGTGCTCGACCTCGATCCATCGACCCCATCGATGACTGGGGATCCGGCACGCCTGCAGCAGATCGTCCTGAATCTCATCTCGAACGCCGTCAAGTACAACGAGCGCGGCGGCCGCGTGGAGATTCGCCTGCACAAGGCGGAGGCATCGGTCGAGCTGGTCGTGCGAGACACGGGCATCGGCATCCGCCCGGACTTCATGCCGCATCTGTTCGATCGATTCCGACAAGACGAATCAGTCGTACGCCCTCAGGGCGGGCTCGGAATCGGCCTGACGATCGTCCGCTACCTCGTCGAGCGTCACGGGGGAACGATACGCGCCGCGAGTCCAGGCGAGGGACAGGGCTCGACGTTCACGGTTCGGCTGCCGATCAGTCACACTCCCGGCGACGCGCCCGGGCGATCGGTCTGAGCGCGGCGCACGACGGGCGGCCGGCACGCCCGAATCACTGGTATCGCTCGGGGCTCCAGTCGCGGGCCACGTCGATCAAGGTCGGGAGGATCGTGCGGTCGCTCGCGCAGGCAACGATCCCGGGCAGGCGAAACATGTTGGCGCGCTCGTCACGCCACGTCCGGCGAAAGTCCACGGGCCGGCCGTCGTGCACCCACAGCGCGTCACCGCCGAACACCCGCGCGATGTGCATACACACCGGGAAGTCGTAGACGTTCGGCGTATGGAAGAGGGCGCCGCCCAGGTAGCCGCTCGCCATCAGCGGGAAGAGGCTTCCGGGCGTGTCGCCGCCCAGGACGCCGTCGAGCCCGGCGGCGCTCACGGCGCGTGCCCGCTCCGCCTCGCGGCCGAGGAAGCCGCTGACGAGAATTCGTCGGCTCTCCGGGCGGCGATTCAACGCGAGCGGCGGCAGGGCATCCAGCGCCGGCCGGGCGGCAACCGTGCAGTCGTCGAGCCCGAGGACAATCCGATCGTCACGCACTTCGAGCCAGGTTCCTTGGGCTCCCTCTTCGGGCAGATAGACCAGGGAGTAGTGGATCGTCGCCGGGTTCCGCAGGTGCAGCATGACCGCGTAGCGATTGCCCGTGCGGTCGCGGTATTCCCGGGTGCCGTCGATTGGATCGATGGCCAGCACCCACTCGCTCTGCTCGGCGAATCGGGCGAGGTCGCCCGAGCCTTCTTCGGCCTCGATCCGGCAGCGGCGCACGGTGGGACCCATGTCGCGGAGCGCCGCGACCAGGATCTCCTGCACGGCCAGGTCGGCGAGCGTGAGCGCGTCGGTATCGGCGGAACCGGAGTGCTTGCCGCTGAGGGAGATGTCGTAGCGGCGAAGCTGCCGCGCCAGCGCGCCCGACCAGCGAACGGCGCGCGGCAGCTCCGCCGCGAGGAGTCGGATCAGCTCGTTCACGCCCGCGCGCTCAGGCGCGGTTGACGGCGCTCACCACCGCGCGCAGAGACGCGGTCACGATGTTGGCGTCGAGCCCGACACCCCAGCGCGCCCGGCCGCCGATGCGCGCCTCGACGTAGGCGGCAGCTTTCGCGTCGGCGCCCTCGCTGAGCGCGTGCTCCGAGTAGTCGGTGAGCTCGACGACGATGCCGGCAGCGCGCAGGGCGTCGACGAACGCGTCGATCGGTCCGTTGCCGTGCCCCTTGAGCCAGCGCTCGGCGCCGTTCAGGTGCACGTGCGCCTCGACGGTGGCGTCGCCGGTGTCCGACGTCGTGATCACCGGGTGCCCGATCAAGCTGAGCGGCCGTCCCACCGTCAGGTACGTCGACTCGAACGCCGACCAGATCTGCTCGGCCGAGATCTCCGTCCCGCTGGCCTCGGTGAGTTTCTGGATGACCGACGAGAATTCGATCTGCAACCGGCGCGGCAGGTCGAGGCCGTGCTCGAACTTCATGATGTAGGCGACGCCGCCCTTGCCAGACTGGCTGTTCACCCGAATGACGGCCTCGTACGAGCGGCCGAGGTGATGCGGATCGACCGGGAGATAGGGAACCTCCCAGACGTCGTAGTCCTTGCCGAGCGCCTCGAAGCCCTTCTTGATCGCGTCCTGATGCGAGCCGGAGAAGGCCGTGTAGACGAGGTCGCCGACGTACGGATGCCGCGGATGGACCGGCAGCCGGTTGCAGTGCTCGACGGTCCGGCGCGCGGCGTCGATGTCGGAGAAGTTCAGCTGCGGGTCGACGCCCTGGCTGAAGAGGTTCAGCGCGAGCGTGACCACGTCCACGTTGCCCGTCCGCTCGCCGTTACCGAACAAGGTGCCCTCGACCCGATCGGCGCCGGCCATCACGCCGAACTCGGCGGCGGCCACCGCGGTGCCCCGGTCGTTGTGGGGGTGCAGCGAGAGCACGATCGTGTCGCGGGCGCGGATGTTCCGGTGGAACCACTCGATCTGGTCGGCGTAGACGTTGGGGGTGGCCATCTCGACGGTGGCCGGCAGGTTCACGATCACGGGGCGCGCCGCGGTCGGCCGCCACACGTCCATGACCGCCTCGCA
>Ga0075423_10001547_pt1 | contig 20325 bp, 14 predicted proteins | sample SoiMethybrSBSTD2_FD_80114 | JGI IMG/M metagenome (GOLD analysis project Ga0075423, IMG submission 80114) | Bulk soil microbial communities from a Populus tree surrounding site in Tennessee, USA - Soil MetaG P. TD hybrid SBSTD2 | ecosystem: Environmental > Terrestrial > Soil > Tree plantation...
CGATCGAGATGGCGACGATCTACTACGAGAAGGACACCGACCCCGGCGTCGTGGCCGACCAGAAGATCGCCGTGCTCGGCTACGGGTCGCAGGGCCACGCGCACGCGCAGAACCTGCAGGACAGCGGGCTCGACGTCCGGGTCGGGCTCCGACCCGGATCGGCGAGCCGCGCGCGGGCGCTGGAGGCGGGGCTCCGCGTGCTCGACACCGCCGACGCCGTCCGCGAGGCCGACGTGATCATGTGCGTCCTCCCCGACACGTCGCACGGCGCCGTGTACGGGACCGACATCGCGCCCAACCTGAAAGACGGCGACATGCTGATGTTCGCCCACGGCTTCTCGATCCACTTCGGGACGGTCGTGCCGCCGGGCGGCGTCGACGTGACGATGATCGCCCCGAAGGGCCCGGGGCACCTCGTCCGGCGCACCTACGAGCAGGGGATCGGGACGCCGGCGCTCGTCGCGGTGCAGCAGGACGCGACCGGCAAGGCGAAGGCGCGCGCGCTCGCCTATGGCTCCGCCATCGGCGCCGCGCGCGCCGGCATCATCGAGACCACCTTCAAGGAGGAGACGGAGACCGATCTCTTCGGCGAGCAGACCGTGCTCTGCGGCGGGATCTCCGAGCTCGTCCGCAACGGCTTCGACACGCTCGTGGCGGCTGGATACCAGCCGGAGATCGCGTACTTCGAGTGCCTCCACGAGCTCAAGCTGATCATCGACCTGATCTATGAAGGCGGCTTGTCGTGGATGCGCTACTCGGTCTCGGACACCGCCGAGTGGGGCGACTACCAGAGCGGGCCGAAGGTGGTCGACGGCCCGTCGCGCGAGGCGATGGAGCAGGTGCTCGCGGCGATCCAGGACGGGTCGTTCGCGAAGCGATGGATCGCAGAGGCCGACGCCGGCTTCCCGGAGTTCCTCCGACTTCGCAGCGAGGCGCAGACGTCCCAGCTGGAGACGGTGGGGCGGCAGCTGCGCCAGATGATGCCCTGGTTGGAGTCCGAGGAGAAGGTGCCGAGCTGATGGACGAGAACGGTGTAGTACGCATCTTCGATACGACCCTGCGCGACGGCGAGCAGGCGCCCGGCATCGCGCTGACCCAGGCGGAGAAGCTCGAGATCGCCGAGCAGCTCGCGCGGCTCAACGTCGACATCATCGAGGCCGGCTTCCCGATCTCGTCCCCGGGTGAGTTCGAGGCCGTCCGGCAGATCGCGGACACGGTCCGCGGGCCCGTGATCGCGGCGCTCGCGCGGACCGCGACCGGAGACGTGGAGCGCGCGGCCGAGGCCCTCAAGGGCGCCGAGCGCTGGCGGATCCACACGTTCATCTCGACGTCGGACGTGCAGCGCGAGTCGATGCTTCGGATGAGCCATCGGCAGGTGCTCGATGCGATCGACGAGAACGTCCGGCTCGCGAAGAGCTATACGGAGGACGTCGAGTTCTCGGCGCAGGACGCGACGCGAACGGACCTCGAGTTCCTGCTTCAGTGCTTCCGCCTCGCCGTCGCGTGTGGGGCCACGACGATCAACGTCCCCGACACCGTGGGGTATGCGACGCCGACGGAGTTCGGCGAGCTCGTCCGGGTCGTCCGCGAGGACACGCCGGATCACGTCGTGATCTCGACGCATTGCCACAACGATCTGGGCCTCGCCGTGGCGAACGCGCTCGCCGGGATCGAACACGGCGCCCGGCAGATCGAGGTCGCCGTGAACGGGATCGGCGAGCGAGCGGGCAACTGCTCGCTCGAGGAGGTGGCGATGATCGTCCGGACGCGCGGGGAGCACCTGGGCGTCCGCCACGGCCTGAACCTGAAGGAGATCACGCGCACCTCGCGACTCGTCTCCATGACCACCGGCTACGGCGTCCAGCCGAACAAGGCCGTCGTCGGCTCGAGCGCCTTCGCGCACGAGAGTGGGATCCACCAGCACGGCGTGCTCGCGAACCGCGCGACCTACGAGATCATGGACCCGGTCGAGATCGGCCTGGAGGGCAACCGGCTCGTGCTCGGCAAGCACAGCGGCCGCCACGCGTTCGTCGACGCGCTCGACAAGCTCGGCATCACGCTCACCGACGATCAGGTGAACCGCGCGTTCGCCAGGTTCAAGGATCTGGCGGACCGCAAGATCACGCTCACCGATCAGGACCTGGAGGCGATCGTCTCCGAGGAGGTCGGCAGCGGGAAGGAGGACGTTCTCGTCCTCGACGCGGTCCAGGTCGGCGGCGGGACGCACCTCTCGCCGACGGCGACGGTCCGGCTCCGCCGCCGGGACGAGGTGATCGAGGAGTCCGCGATGGGCGACGGCATGATCGACGCCGTGATGGGCGCGATCGGCCGCGCGGCGGGCGTCGATCCGAAGCTCGTGGCCTTCAACGTCTCGAGCGTCACCGGCGGATCCGACGCCTTAGGGGACGTCGTCGTGCAGCTCGACGTCGACGGCCGGCGCGTCACGGGTCGCGGCGTCGCGACCGACGTCGTCGAGGCGAGCGGCCGAGCCTACCTGGCGGCGATCAACCGGGCGCTGCAGATGGCGCCGGCCGAGGGCGAGGGGGGTGCTGTCTCGTCATGACCCACCGGATCGCCGTGATCCGCGGCGACGGCACCGGGCCCGAGGTGGTCGCGGAGGGCCTCAAGGTCCTCGAGGTCGTCCGCGACGGCTTCGACGTGGAGCTCACGGACTTCGACCTGGGCGCCGACCGGTACCTCCGGACGGGCGATGTGCTCCCCGATGCGGACCTGCACGCCCTCGGAGGCTCCGACGCGATCCTCCTCGGCGCGGTCGGCGATCCGCGGGTGAAGCCGGGGATCCTGGAGCGCGACCTGCTCTTGCGGATCCGGTTCGAGCTCGACCAGTACGTCAACCTCCGCCCGGTGATCCGGTACACGGGGGTGCAGACGCTCGTGCCGTCCCACGCCGAGGAAGACGTGAACTTCGTCGTCGTCCGCGAGAACTCAGAGGGCCTCTACAGCGGCGCGGGCGGGTTCCATCGGAAAGGCACCGCCCACGAGGTGGCGGTCCAGGAGTCGATCAACACGCGTCACGGCGTCGAGCGGATCGTGCGCTACGCGTTCGACGTTGCTCGGAACCGCCGGAGGCACCTCACGCTCGTCCACAAGACGAACGTGCTGACGTTCGCCGGCGACCTGTACCAGCGGGTGGTCGACGACGTCGCGGCCGAGTTCCCCGAGGTCGATACGGACTACGTGCACGTCGACGCCGCGTGCATCTACTTCCTGGATCAACCGAGCCGGTTCGACGTGATCGTCACCGACAACATGTTCGGCGACATCATCACCGACCTCGGCGCCATGATCCAGGGCGGGATGGGCGTCGCCGCCGGCGCGAACATCGCGCCCGAAGGCGTGTCGATGTTCGAGCCGATCGGCGGCACCGCCCCCGATCACACGGGGAAGGGGACGATCAACCCCCTCGCGGCGATCGCCGCCGTCCAGATGATGCTCGTCGTGCTCGGGGAGGAGAAGGCGGCCGACCGCGTGCATGCGGGGATCGGGTTCGCGACGCAGCGCATGAAGAGCATGCGCGCAGGCGAGATGGGCCTCTCGACCTCTGCGGTCGGCGACCTCGTCGTCGAGGGGATCGAGGCGTGAGCGACGCCGCGGTCTCCGTCGAGCTGTACGACACGACGCTTCGTGACGGCGCGCAGCGTGCCGACCTCAGCTACTCGATCGACGACCGTCTCCGGATCCTGCACAAGCTCGATTCGGTCGGGTTCCCGTACGTCGAAGGCGGCTGGCCGGGCGCGAACCCGCGCGACACCGAGTTCTTCTCGATCGCCGTGAAGGAGCCGCTGCAGCGCGCCCAGCTCACAGCGTTCGGCATGACGCGGAAGGCGGGCGAGCGAGCGGAGTCGTCCCAGGTCCTGCGCGATCTGGTGGACGCGGGGACGGAGGTCGTGTGCCTGGTCGGCAAGTCCTGGGATCTCCACGTGACGCAGGCCCTGCGGACCGATCTGGACGAGGGCGTCGCGATGGTGCGCGACTCCGTGACGTTCCTGCGGTCGCAGGGTCGGCGGGTGTTCTTCGACGCGGAGCACTTCTTCGACGGCTACCTGGCCGATCCGGGCTTCGCGCTCCGCGTGCTGGCGGCGGCGGAGGAGAGCGGGGCCGAACGCCTCGTCCTGTGCGACACGAACGGCGGCATGCTGCCCTTCGACATCGCGCGGATCGTGGCGGCGGTGCGCGAGCAGGTCCGGACACCGCTCGGGATCCACGTGCACAACGACGCCGGCTGCGCCGTCGCGAACTCGCTCATCGCGGTCGACGCCGGCGTCCTGCAGGTGCAGGGAACGATCAACGGGTACGGGGAGCGCACGGGCAACGCCGACCTGATCCCGATCGCTGCGGACCTCGTGCTGAAGATGGGGGCGACCTCGGCGCTGCCCGACGGCGCAGTCGAGCACCTCACCGAGCTCGCGCACTACGTAGCGGAGGTCGCGAACGTGGCGCCGGATTCGCACCAGCCGTACGCGGGCCGGCATGCCTTCACGCACAAGGCGGGACTGCATACGAGCGGCGTGTCGAGGATCTCGCGCGCGTACGAACACATCGACCCGGAGACGGTCGGGAACCGGCGCGGGGTCGTCGCCTCTGACTACGCCGGGGGGTCGACGATCCGGATGAAGGCCGAGGAGCTCGGGGTCGAGCTCGACGAGATCGACATCCCGGCGGTCGTGGACGAGATCAAGCGACGCGAGGCGTCCGGGTACGCCTTCGACGTCGCCGAGGCGTCCCTCGATCTGCTGATGCGGCGGGCGTCCGGCTGGCGGCAGCCGTTCTTCGACGTGGACAGCTACCGCGTCCACGTCGAAGAGCGCGTCGCCGACGACGAGCCGCCGCTCGCCGAGGCCACCGTGAAGGTGCGGACGAAGGGCACGCGCCACATCGAGTCGGCCGAGGGCCAGGGTCCCGTCGGCGCCCTCGACAACGCGCTCCGCAAGGCACTCACGAACGACTACCCACTGCTCGACGCGATGGAGCTCGAGGACTTCCGCGTGCGGGTGCTCGACGAGAGCGTCGGGACCGGCGCCGTCGTCCGCGTGTTGATCGACATGTCGGACGGCGGACAGGCGTGGACCACCGTCGGGGTCTCGGAGAACATCATCGAGGCCTCCTGGGAGGCCCTCACGGACGCCTACCTCTACGGCATGCTCCACCCTCGTTCCTCCGAGGGCTGAAGCCGTGTCGGTGACCGTCCGCGGCGCGACCGCGGACGATGCCCGGTCGATCGCCGAGGTTCACGTCGCGTCGTGGCGATGGGCATACCGGGGTCAGGTCACCGACCGGATCCTTGACGAGCTCTCGGTCGACGAACGCGCGGCGATGTGGCGTCGATCGATCGCGGAGGGCAAGGGCCGGACCGCGGTCGCGATCGACCCTGCCGGCGACGTCATCGGGTTCGTCGAGACGGGCCCCGCCGGCGACGAGGACGCGGACGAGCGGACCGGAGAGGTCTACGCGATCTACGTGCTGGAAGACGCCGCCGGTTCGGGCATCGGGACGGCGCTCCTCCGACGAGGTGAGGACGACCTCCGATCGGACGGCTACCGGCGCGTGACGCTCTGGGTCCTCACATCCAACGTGCGTGCGCACCGGTTCTACGAGCGCAACGGGTGGGTGTTCGACGGCCGGAGAAGCACCTACCGCGTCGGCGACGTCGACCTGCCGATCCTGCGCTACGCCCGAGTTCTCTCGCGGTAGGCTCCGCCCGACGAGGAGGGTCGCATGGGGCTCACCCTGCTGTGGCTGCTGATGCTCTTGGTCGTGATCGTCTCGATCGCGGCGATCGTCGACGCGGTCCGCCGGAGCGATCTCACCGGTGGCGCCAAGGCCCTGTGGGTCGTCGTGATCCTGATCCTGCCGCTGCTCGGCACGATCATCTACGTGATCGCTCGGCCTCGCGGTGGCGTGACGTACGGGCGCGAGCCCGGCTCCTGAGCGGCGTTAGGGCGTCGGGTCGCTCGCCTGCGTCCTCACGATCCGAACGATCCTGTCCTCGAGCGTCTTCGCCGTCCACTCGCTGAAGCCGTTCGACAGGATCGAGAACTCGACCCAGCGACCCGTCTCGAGACGGACCCAGCCGGACAGCGCGGACGCGTCGTGGAGGGTTCCCGTCTTCGCGCGGATCGGCACGCCGACGAGCCGGTCCTTCAGGGTGCCTTGACCCCCGGTCGCGAGGGACGCGCGTAAGGTCTTCCCCCACGGTGATCCGCCGGCGACCCAGAGCAGCTCGAGGATCCCTTTCGCGGTGGCGCGGTTCGCGTAGCTGAGCCCCGACGAGTCGTAGACCCTGAAGTCCTGGCCGCGGGCGTCGGTGAACCGGTCGATCGCCCGGGCGCCGGCGGCGATCGTCCCGCGGCCGAACTCGTCGAAGCCGAGGCGCTTCCCGAGCACCTCGGCCCAGAAGTTCCGCGACCACACGTCCATGTGCCGGATGATCGTTCGGAGGGGTTCCGAGGGGAGGGCGGCGATCCGGCGGAGGCCGCGCGGGATGCGGCCCATCGCCGGATCGCCGCGCACCGCCACGCCACGCCGCTCGAGCTGCCCGGTCAGGCGCTTCGCCGCTCGTCGTTCCGGATCGCGGATGTGAACGCCCTTCGAGGTGTTCTCGCGATACGTGAGCGCCGTCGGCAGCGGGATGTAGTCCGCGGGGAAGTAGTCCCTCCACCCCTTCGCCCACCAATCGCGTGCGAACGGCCCCGTGCCGCCGACCACGGAGCCGCGGATCAGGTGGACGCCTGCCGCGTCGATCTCCTTCGCGAGACGACCGATCTGCGGGCGATCGATCTCTGGGTCGCCGTGACCGACGATCCAGAGGTTGCCGCGGATCACGCCGTGACGCGGCCGGGAGGGCGCCTTCGCTTCGGTGCGGATCCGCTTCCACGACGCGTAGTGGTCGTAGAGCGCCATCGAGAGCAACAGCTTCTCGTTCGACGCCGGCGGCCGGCCGACCCAGCCCAGGTGCCCGTACCAGCGCTCGCCGTCGCGCCCGACGACGACGGACATCGGCCGGTCGCCGATCACCGCGTCGATGAGGTCCATCCACGCCGGCCGCGTCGAACCGCCCGGAGCGGGTGCGGTCGAGCGGACGGCCAGTGGGACGGCGATCGCTGCCGACGCCTGCGTCGCGACGAGCAACAGCACCGAGACGAGCGACGTTGCGAGCCGGCGGGCGCGGGCCACCGCGGGATGGTACCCGCCGCGTAGACTCCGCGGACCGAAGGGGGGAGCGAGTGAGGACGATCGACCGATCCCGGCTGGGTGGGCTCATGGAGCGTGAGCTCGGCCGGTTCCGTGAGCGCCACCCGCGCTCGAAGGAACTCTCGGAGGACGCGGAAGCGTCGCTGCTGTTCGGCGTCCCGATGAATTGGATGACGAGGTGGCCCGGCGACCACCCGGTCTTCGTCGATCGCGCGGAGGGAGCGCATTTCTGGGACGTCGACGGCAACGCGTTCGTCGATTTCTGCCTGGGCGATACCGGCGGTATGGCCGGTCACGCGCCGAAGATCTCGGTCGACGCGATCGCCGAGCAGGCGGGGCGCGGTATCACCTTGATGCTCCCGACGGAGGACGCCGCGTGGGTCGGACGAGAGATGGCGCGCCGGTTCGGGTTGCCGTTCTGGCAGTTCTGCCTGACGGCGACGGACGCGAACCGCTTCGCCATCCGCTGGGCGCGCCAGGTCACGGGCCGGTCGAAGATCGTCGTGCACAACTGGAACTACCACGGCTCGGTCGACGAGACGTTCGCCACGCTCGGCGCGGACGGATCCGTCGTCGCGCGCGAGGGGAACCTGGGCCCGCCGGTGCCCCTCGAGGAGACGACGCGGGTCGTCGAGATCAACGATCTGGACGCGCTGGAGCGAGAGCTCGCCCACGAGGACGTCGCGGTGTGCCTGTTCGAGCCGGCGCTCACGAACATCGGCATCGTGCTCCCGGAGCCTGGGTACCACGAGGCCGTCCGCGAGCTGTGCACGAGGTACGGCACCCTCCTGCTGATCGACGAGACGCACACGATCAGCGCCGGACCGGGTGGGTGCACCGCGGCGTGGAACCTGCAGCCCGACATCGTCACGATCGGGAAGACCCTCGGCGCCGGGATCCCGAGCGCGGCCTATGGCCTCACCGAAGAGCTTTCCCGGCGCGTCTACGCGAACACCGACTGGAAGAACGCGGACGTCGGCGGGATCGGCGGCACGCTCGCCGGCAACGCGCTGTCGCTCGCGGCGATGCGGGCGACGCTCGGCGAGGTCCTCACGGACGAAGCCTTCGAACGGATGATCGGGCTCGGCGAGCGGTTCGAGCAGGGGGTCCAGCAGACGATCGCGGGCCGGGAGCTCCCCTGGCACGTGGTCCGGTTGGGATGCCGCGTGGAGTACCTCTTCCGACCGGACCCCGCTCGGACCGGCATGGAGGCGGCCGCCGGCCAGGACGACGAGCTCGACCCGTTCATCCATCTGTCGCTCCTGAACCGAGGCGTCCTCATCACGCCGTTCCACAACATGGCGCTGATGTCGCCCGCGACCACCGCCGAGGACGTCGATCGGCACACCGAGGTGTTCGCGGACGTCGTCGACGAGCTGGTGGCCTGACGTGACCGCGGTCGCCCGCTTCCTGTTCATCACGATCGACGCGCAGGACGCGCGCAGGATCGCCGCGTTCTGGGGTGCCATGTTCGACTCGCCCATTGACGAAGAGCTCGACGACGGCCGGTACTTGGTGCTGAAGGACCGAGACGACCTCCCGGCGATCGCGATCCAGCGCGTCCCCGAGCCCAAGCACGGCAAGGTGCGGATCCACCTCGACCTCGGCGCGAAGGACCTCGAGGAGGCCACGGAGCGGATCGTCGCGCTCGGCGGCTCTTGGGACGGCGAAGACCGCACGCTCGATGACTTCGTGTGGCGGACGTTCGCCGACCCCGAGGGTCACGAGTTCGACGTGATCAAGACCCGGACCTAGCCTGCGGAAGCGATTTGCGCAGCTCCGGCCGCCTTCCCTACCATGCGCTGACCGGCAACCCGAGAGGAGCTCCCGATGCGTCGGCTCGTGACGTGGGCAGCGGCGGCGACGGTGGTGGTGTGCGCGACGGCCCCGGCGAGAGCGGACATCCCACCCGTGAAGGTGATCGACGAGCCGGGCGATCAGCAGCTCTCCGCGTCCGGGAACGGCACCTGGTACGTGTTCACGTCGGATTCCTCGGCGCATCCGAACCGGTACGACGCGTACGCGCAGCACGTCGACGGCACGAACCGCACGCGTCTGAACCCACAGGGGACGGCGGGGCACGCGGGGAACTTCGACCCGAGCGCGAACCGGGTGATCTACGACCAACGGTCGAGCACCACGCCATCGAACCTGTGGTTCTTCGATCTCGGCCTGCAGACGCGAAGCAGGGTTCCCGGCGTGAACACGAAGAAGTGGTACGAGTACGACGGACTCGTGGCCACCGGCTCCGTCTTGTTCGACCGCGATCACCGCATGGGCGGTGTGTGGTACACGGACCTCATCCTGTTCGACCGCGTCGCAGGGACGGGCACCGTGCTCGGGTCGTGGAAGGCCGGCAGGGTATTCGTGACGCCCGGCTCGGTCGGTGACACGACGGCGTCGTACGAGGTCGTCAAGGTCACGGCCCGCGCGATCACGATCAACGCCTTCGTCTACGACATCGGGGGAGGAACCCGCTCGAAGATCCCCGTTCCGGCCGGCCGGTTCGCGTACGCGCCGACGGTCGATGAAACGAACCGCGAGGTCTACTTCGTCCGCTCCGGGAAGGGCTGTGGCCGCAACGTGTCGCTCCGTCGCGTCACCCTCGACAACCTCGACGCGGCACAGGAGGTGCTGGCCTCGTTGCCGGACCGCGTCGACGCCGGGGGGCTGTCGCTCGCGCCGAACACGGGCGCCGGGAACACGGACCTCTTGTTCACCCGCTACAGCTGCCGGACGAACGCGGCGCACATCTTCTCGCTGCCGGGGGTCGCCCCCTAGCTCGATGGAGGCTCGTGGCGTTCATGGAACTCGTCCATGAACGCCGCGAGCGTCTCGACACCCTCGAGCGGCATCGCGTTGTAGATCGACGCCCGGATCCCGCCGACGCTGCGGTGGCCGCGCAGCTCCACCATGCCTCGCTCGGCGGCCTCCGATGCGAACGCTGCCTCGAGGTCCTCGGTCGGCAGCCGGAACGTCACGTTCATCACCGACCGTGAGCCCGCGTCGGCGTGGCCCCGGTAGAACGACGGCGCCGCGTCGATCCGCTCGTAGAGCAGGTCCGCCTTCCCCCGGTTGCGCGCCCCCATCTTCGCCAGCCCCCCGACGTCGTCGCGGAGCCACCGGGTCACGAGCATCACGACGTAGATCCCGAAGACGGGAGGCGTGTTGAACAAGGAGCGATGCTCGACGTAGGTGCGGTAGTCGAGGGTCGAGGGCAGCCCGTCGGGGATCCGCTCGAGCAGATCGTCGCGGACGATCACGACGGTGACGCCCGCGGGGCCGGCGTTCTTCTGCGCGCCCGCGTACAGGAGCCCGAATCGACCGACGTCGATCGGCCCCGCCAGGAAGTCGGACGAACCGTCGGCCACGAGCGGGGTGTCGTCGGGCACGATCGGCGTCGCGGGGTACTCGACGCCTTGGATCGTCTCGTTCGTCGTCACATGAACGTATGCGGCGCTCGGCGCAACAGCTTCGAGCAGCTCGTGCGGGTCCGGGACGCGTACGAACCGCTCCTCGGCGTCGGTCCACGCGATCCGGACGGTCCCTTCCTTCCTCGCCTCGGTGACGGCCTTGGCCCCCCACGATCCCGTGACGACGTGGTCGGCAACCGCGTCGCTCCCTCGCAGCAGGTTCATGGGCACCATCGAGAACTGCATCGAGGCGCCGCCCTGGCTGAACAGCACGTGGTACCCGTCGGGGATCGCGAGGAGCTCACGGAGGTTCGCCTCGGCTTCGTCGATCACGGATGAGAACCAGGCACCGCGATGACTCACCTCGAGCGCGGAGGCACCGACCCCGGGGATCGATGGCAGGTCTCGGCGCACCTGTTCCAGGACAGGGATCGGGAGGATCCCCGGACCGGCGGCGAAGTTGAAGACGCGATCGGGCACGCCTCAGGCTAGCGGAGGGACCCTCCTCACCCGCGGGCGAGCGGACGGGTCAGGCAGGTGGGGCCGCCGTCGCCGTTCGTGCTGATCTCGACGCCGGCGTACGTCCGGACGTCGACGCCGGCGTCGTGCATCCGGCGGCTCGTCTCGGGGTTGCCCTCGAGGGCGAGCGCGATCCGCGGACCGAGCGCGAGCACGTTGCTCCCCATCGTGGCGAACTCGTCGTCGGGCACCTCCACGATCCCGATCCCGAGGTGTTCGAGGAGCCGCGCGAGCCGCACCGGCATCATCGCGAGGTAGGCGACAACGAGATCCCGGTCCAGCGGCGACAGGAACGACATCAGGTGGAGGCATTCGTCGGGGCCGTGGTGATGCGGCAGGTCGAACGCCTCGACGGCGATGCCTCTGGGCTCGAGGATCTTCCGGAGCTGCTCGACGCCGTCTTCGTTCGTGCGGTACCCGAGCCCGGCCGCGAGGGTCCGGTCGTTCAGGAAGACGAGGTCGCCGCCCTCGGCCACCCCAGGTGGCTCGAGGGCGGCGACCACCGGCACGCCCGCGGCCTCGAGATCCCTCGCGACCGCCTCGGGCTCGGCCCGGCGGTGCTCCTTCCCCGGTCGCAGCAGGACGACGCCGTCGTCCAGGACGAGCGTCGGGTCGTACGCGTAGATCGCGTCGGGGTCGCCGGGGACCGGCGTCGCGCCGACGACGACCTCCGCGCCGGAGGCTTCCAGCGCCTGCCGGAACGTCCGATGCTCGCGGTCCGCGGCGGACGGATCGGGAGCGCGGTGCCAGCCGTGGTCTCGCCACCGGACCAGATCGCCGGAGACCGGCGGCCGGACATACACGCGGCGGAGCGTGCCGTAACCGTTCATCGGAGCGACGCGAGGACCCGGCGCACGCTACTTCTTGTGTCGGTGGGCGAGGCCGTTCGCGCTCGCGTGCTTGGCGCTGTTCCCACGCTGCGCCCCGTGCTCGTGGGCGGCCGCACTGTTGCCCGGGCCCGCAGCGCCGCTCCCGCCAGAGGCCGCGTGCCCGGGCGGCCCTCCGAACGGGTTGTGCAGGTTCGACGCGCCGAACGTTGGGGTCACGCCGGCCGGCGTTCCGCCGCCGCCTGGAGTGCCGCCGCCCGTGTTGCCGCCGCGTGGAGTGCCGCCGCCGGGGGTTCCACCGCCGGCGGGGGTTCCGCCGCCGTGCGGTCCGCCGACCCCGCCACTCGGGCTGGGGATCGTCGGGAACATCCCGTCGAGGGCCGTGATCACACCGGCCCTCCCGACGGATCCCAGCAAGGCGGTGCCCGGCGCGGGACCGGACGGAACTTGCGGGATCGTGCCGTTCGCCGAGATGACCTCCACACGCCCGTTGGTGCCGAGCGCGAGCGCGACGACCACCGCGCTCGCCGCGACCGCGCCGCCGAGAGCGATCATCCCGAGCCGCCGGTTCCACTCGGATCCCGCCGCTCCGGCGGCGGCCGCGGCGCGGTCGGCCGCCTCGGCCTCGTCCAGATCGATCGTGCTCGCCCACACCGCCGGCGGCAGGCTCACGCGAGCGAGCGGGACGACCTGCGCCAGCTCCTCGTCGTCCGCGGCCTCTTCATCGTCCGCCGGCTCTTCCGGGCGGAACCGGCGCTGCAGCTCGGTGACGCTCGGGCGCTCCTCCGGGAGGCCCCCGCGTTCGTCGATGCGTTCACGGAGCGTCGCGGGATCCTTCCGGACGCGGTCGACCCACTCGGGCTTCGAGATCGTCTCGAAGGTCCCCGAGATCGGCCCGACCGCCCTCGCGACGGCCGGCCCGAGCGCACGCAGGACCTCGTTCGGCTCGACCCGGGCGTCGCCACCGATCGGGACGACGGCGCCGGGCCATACCAGGATCACCTTCGACCCCGGAGAGACGTCGTGCGTCATCTGGACGGCCGTCGCGCCGATCCCGTCGTCGAGGACCACGACGTCGGGTCGGTGCTCGGCCAGAACCCTGGCGAGCTCGCCGGCGCTGGAAGCCTGGGCGACGACCTGATAGCCCTCAGATTGCAGGACGAAGCGGAGGAAGCCCATGCGAGCGGATCTTCCCTCGCCCACCACGATCCGGACCCGGTGTTGGCTCATCTCCCCCCTCGAGCACATGACCGGCCCGGGGCGAACCCCGAACGAGGCGTAGCGTACCCCCAGGGCCTCCCCCGAACCACGTCCGGAAGTCGGCAGAAGGTTGCCCGACCGAAGCGAGGGCCGTAGGCCGATAGACTCGACCCCCGGATGGCTGACGTGACGCTCGCGTGGACGGGCGACCGCCTCCAGTTCGTCGGGTCGACCACGTACGGCGGAACCCTGCTCGTCGGAGGGAACGAGGACGGGCCCGGCGCGAAACCTTCCGACCTGGTCCCGCTCTCGCTCGCCGCGTGCACCGCGTACGACGTCGTCGAGATCCTGCGGAAGCAGCGTCAGGATCTCCGAGGGATGGAGGTGACGATCCGGTCCACCCAGGACCCTGATCCGCCGTGGACGTTCCGCGCGATGCACCTGCGGTTCGTGCTGACCGGGACCGTCGATCCCAAGAAGGCCGAGAAGGCGATCGCGCTCGCTGAGTCGAAGTACTGCGCGACCGCGGCGACGCTCCGCCCGGTCGTGGACATCACCCACGAGGTGGAGGTCGTGCCGGCGACCTGAGCGGTGGGACACTGCACGTGATGCGTCGCGACGCGTTCCGTTCCTTGCTCTCCGAGCGACCGATGCTCGCCGACGGCGGGATGGGGACGTCGCTGATCGCCCGCGGCGTCGCCGTGGACGCGTGCATGGAGGAGCTCAACGTGCGGGCGCCGGCGCGCGTGGTAGAGATCCACACGGGGTTCGTCGGCGCCGGCGCCCGCCTCCTGCTCACGAACACGTTCGGGGCGAACCGCTATCGGCTCGAGCGTTTCGGGCTCGCCGACGGGGTCGCCGAGCTCGTCGGCGGATCGATGGGGCCGCTCGGCGTCCGGCTCCAGCCGTACGGGCGCGTGCGCCCGGAGGACGCGTTCGCCGCGTACCTCGAGCAGGCCGAGGCCCTGGTCGGAGCCGGCGCCGACCTGCTCGTGATCGAGACGCAGACCGACCTCCGCGAGATGGAGGAGGCCATCCGGGCCGCCCGCGAGGTCGCTGCGGAGGACGCCGTCGTCGCGACCGCGACGTTCACCCGTGACGACCGAACGCTCCTGGGCTCCACGCCGGAAGAGGTCGCGTCCTCGCTCGTCGAGCTCCGCGTCGACGCGATCGGCGTGAACTGCGGCGAAGGTCCGGCCCAGGTGCTGCGGGTCGTCCGCGCGATGCGGCCCGCGGCCGCATCGGCGAACATCCCGCTCGTCGCCCGCCCGAACGCGGGCGGGCCGACCGAGATCGCCGGCCGCTTCGTGTACCCGGCCACGCCCGAGTACTTCGGCGAGATCGCGGAGGCGCTCCTCGACGAAGGCGTCGCGGTGATCGGCGGATGCTGCGGGACCGGACCGGCGCACACGGCCGCGATCGCGGCCGCCGTCCGCGATCGCGCCCCCCACGCGCGGATCGAGTTGCCCGACGACGACCACGGCGAGCGACTCCTCGACGTCGTCACGCTCACGCCGCCGACGAAGCTCGAGGCGAAGCTCGCGACGGGCCACTTCGTCGTCACGGTGGAGATGGAGCCGCCTCGCTCGTTCAACGCCGCGAGGCTGGTGGCCGCCGCCGAGACCCTGCGTGAGGCCGGCGCGGATACGATCGACGTGGCCGACTCGCCGATGGCGAAGATGCGGATGAGCGCCTGGGCGGCCTGCCGGCTGATCCACGAGCAAGCCGACGTGGAGACGGTGCTCCACTTCCCGACGCGCGGCCGGAACCTGTTGCGTCTGCAGGGCGACCTGCTCGGCGCGCACGCGCTCGGGATCCGCAACATCTTCGTGTGCGTCGGGGATCCCGTGACGATCGGCGACTACCCCCACGGCTCCGACAACGTCGACGTCACCGCGACCGGTTTGCTGGCGATGATCACCGACGCGTTCAACGCCGGCGTCGACCGCTCCGGGACCTCGATCGGTGCGCCGACGGCGTTCTTCCCGGGGGCGGCCGCGGCCCCGAACGCCCCCGACCTGGATCACGAGGTCCGCCTGCTCGCGCGGAAGGTCGAAGCAGGCGCGCGGTTCGTCCTCACGCAGCCGATCTACTCGGTGGAGCCGCTCGCGGCGCTCAGGGAGGCCTACGAGAAGCTCACCGACGAGCCCTTCACGACCCCGGTGCTCGCGGGCGTGCTTCCGCTGGTGTCCTCTCGACACGCAGGCTTCCTCCACAACGAGGTGCCCGGGATCGAGATCCCCGGGCCGGCTCGGGACCGGATGCGGCGAGCGGGCGACGACCCCGAGGCGGCGTGGGACGAGGGTCGTTCCATGGCGATCGAGCTCGTCGCGTCGCTCCGCGCCGCCGACGTCGCCGGCGTCTACGTGATGCCGCAGTTCGGTCGGTACGACCGCGCGGCCGAGGTCGTCGAGGCCGCTCGGGGACCGGCTACGATGTGAGCACCGAGCCTTCCATCGAAGCCGGATCACGTACCGAACCGGGAACCGCTGTGTCCGAGACCGCCGAGCAGACGCACGCCCTGCACCCCGTCCTCGACGCTCTCTTCACCCGGATCCAGGTCGAGACCCCCGCCGGCCGCCGCGACGCGGTCGCGGCCTTCGCGAAGGCATTCCTGCGTCGTCTCTCCGACGAGGACCTGGAGGAGTACGGCGCGGACGCGCTCTTCGCGATCACGACGTCCGCGTTCCGGTTCGTCGACGAGCGCGGGAACCATCCCTCGATCGTCCGGGTCTTCTCGCCACCCCGTGACGACGGGTACGGGGCCGCCGGCACGATCATCGAGACGAACACCGACGACTCGCCGTTCCTCGTCGACTCCATCGTGGAGGAGCTGGCCGCCCGCGAGCTCCGGGTGAAGCTGCTCCTGCATCCGGTGATCGGCACCGCGCGGGACGAGGAAGGCCGGATCGAGCGGGTGTTGTCGGGTCGCGACGCGGCGCACCGCGAGTCCGTGATGCACGTCGAGCTCGAGCGACGGCTGGAGGAGCGGCAGCGGGCGGAGCTGGAGAAGCGGATCCGGGAGATCCTCCACGACGTCCGCCTCGTCGTCCGCGACTTCGAGCCGATGCAGGATCGCGTGCGCCACATGATGGAGCTCGCGAGGCTCGCGACCGTCCGGTACTCCCCACAGGAGGTCGGCGAGACCGTCGATTTCCTCGACTGGCTCCTCCAGCTCAACTTCGTGATGCTCGGGTACCGGGAGTACGACCTCCTCGACCTGCCGGAGGGCCGTGCGATCAAGGCGACGGAGGGGTCGGGCCTCGGGATCCTCTCCGACGTCGGCCGGAGCACCTTCGCGGAGGTGACGCCGCTCGACTCGCTCGCGACGTACATCCGACAGCGGATCGAGGACGGCGATCTGCTCGTGATCTCGAAGACGCGCGCGTACTCCACGGTTCACCGCCGCGCGCGGATGGACTACGTCGGCGTCCGCAAGGTCTCCCCGGGCGGCCGCATCACCGGCGAGGCGAGGCTGATCGGCCTGTTCACCTCGAAGGCGTACATGGAACCCGCGACGAAGACGCCGCTGCTCCACCACAAGCTCGAGCAGATCCTCGCCGCCGAGGACCTGATCCCGGGATCGCACGACTACAAGGCGGTCGTGGAGCTCTTCGGGGCGTTCCCGAAGGACGAGCTGTTCCAAGGCTCAGCGGAGGAGCTCCGTCGCCTCGTGGTCGGCCTGCTGCAGCTCGAGGAGCACGCCGGGATCCGTGTCCTCGTGCGGAAGGATCTTTTCGGGCGTCAGGTCTCGATCGTCGTCGCCCTGCCGCGCGAGCGGTTCAGCGCCGCGCTCCGGAAGCGGCTCCAGGACATGTTCATGGAGCGGTTCCACGGCGTGACCGTCGACTATCACCTGTCGTTGGGCGAGACGGAGTCGGCGAAGATCTTCTTCACGGTCCACGTCGAGCCCGGCGTCCAGATCCCGGAGATCCCGTACGAGGAGCTGGAGGCCGACGTCGAGCGGGTCGCTCGCACGTGGGACGACGATCTCCTCGACGCGCTCACCGAGCGGCTGGGCGAGGAGCGGGGCGCCGCCCTCGCCGCCGAGTACGGGCCCCGGTTCCCGGACTACTACAAGACCGCCGACTCGGATTGGGCCCTCGTCGTCGACGACGTCATGAAGCTCGAGGAGCTCGAGTCCTCACCCGACGGGTTCGTCGTGGGGATCGGCAACGAGGCCGCGGGCGAGCGGCTCACGCGCGTGCGCCTCTACAAGACCGGCGGGAAGGTCGACCTGTCCGCGTTCATGCCGCTGCTCGAGTCGCTCGGCCTCCGCGTGGTCGAAGAGGTGCCCGTCCATCTGGGCGGGGAGGGCAAGGTCTTCATCCACGACTTCGGGGTGCTCGACGGACGCGGCGCGGTGCTGGATCTGGAGGGCGTCGCCGAGAAGGTCCGGGAAGCGCTCGTGTCGATGTGGCGGGGCGAGGCCGAGGTCGACTCGTTGAACCGGCTCGTGATCGTCGCGGACCTCACCTGGCACCAGGTGCAGATCCTCCGGGCGTATCGCAAGTATCGGATGCGCGTCTCGACCCGTTTCACCGAGGAGTACCGCAACGACGCGATGGCCGCGCACCCGCACATCTCCGCGCGCCTCGTCGAGCTCTTCGAAGCTCGGTTCGACCCCTCGCGTGAGGTGTCGGACGAGGACGTGAAGGCGATCAAGCAGCAGGTGCTGGACGACCTCACCCAGGTGACGTCGCTCGATCAGGACCTGATCCTCCGCTCGCTCCTCGGAACGATCCAGGCGACGGTCCGGACGAACGTGTACCGGCCGGAGCGGACGGCGTCCGCCTTCAAGCTCCGATCTGCTGACGTGCCGGAGATGCCGAAGCCGTTCCCGCTGTTCGAGGTCTTCGTGTACTCGCCGCAGATGGAGGCGATCCACCTGCGCGGCGGGCTCGTCTCCCGCGGTGGGATCAGGTGGTCGGATCGGAAGGAGGACTACCGCACCGAGGTCCTCGGGCTCATGAAGGCGCAGAAGGTGAAGAACGCGATCATCGTGCCGGACGGCTCGAAGGGTGGGTTCATCCTCAAGCGACAGCCGGCCACCCCGCCGGAGCTGAAGGCAGAGGTCCTCGCCCAGTACGTGACGTTCATGGAGGGGCTGCTCGATCTGACCGACAACCTCGTGCACGGTGACGTGGTGCATCCGGAACGCGTCCGTGTGCTCGACGGTCCCGATCCGTACCTCGTCGTCGCGGCGGACAAGGGGACGGCGACGTTCTCGGACACCGCGAACGCGGTGAGCGAGCGCTACGGGTTCTGGCTGGGCGACGCGTTCGCGAGCGGCGGCTCGACGGGTTTCGATCACAAGGCGCTCGGGATCACGGCGCGCGGCGCCTGGGAGTCGGTGAAGCGGCATTTCCGTCAGCTCGCTGTGGACGTGCTCCGTGACGGCTTCACGACGGTGGGGATCGGGGACATGTCGGGCGACGTGTTCGGCAACGGGCTGCTCTACACGGACACGATCCGGCTCCTCGCGGCGTTCGACCACCGTCACGTCTTCCTCGATCCCGACCCCGATCCGAAGACCTCCTTCGCCGAACGTCAGCGCCTGTTCCTCCTGCCCACCTCCTCGTGGGCCGACTACGACCGCTCGGTCCTCTCCGCGGGCGGGGACGTGATCGATCGCGCCGCCAAGAGCGTCCGCCCCTCGGCGGAGGCCCGTCAGGCGCTCGGCATCCCGGCGGACGCGCCGGCCGAGATGACGCCGAGCGACCTGATCCGGTGGGTGCTCCGCGCCCCCGTCGACCTGCTGTGGAACGGCGGGATCGGGACGTACGTGAAGGCATCCAAGGAGACACACGCCGAGGTCGGCGATCGTGCGAACGACGGCCTGCGCGTGAACGGGCGGGACCTCCGCGCCCGCGTCGTCGGGGAAGGCGGGAACCTCGGGTTCACCCAACGGGGACGCATCGAGTACGCGCTCGCCGGCGGGCGGATCAACACCGACTTCATCGACAACTCCGCAGGCGTGGACACCTCGGACCACGAGGTCAACTGGAAGATCCTGCTGGGGCTCGCGGTCGCTCGCGGAGAACTGACGCTCGACGAACGCAACGCCCTCCTCGAGGCGTGCGCGATCGACGTGGTGGAGCACGTGCTCTACGACAACTACCTCCAGGCGCAGATCCTGTCGCAGGAGGAAGAGGTCTCGGCCCAGCGGATCGAGGCGTACGAGGATCTGATGCAGCAGCTCGAGGCCGAAGGTGAGCTCGACCGCGAGGTCGAGTTCCTGCCGACGTCCGACGAGATGGCGGATCGCCGGGCGAACGGGCAGGGCCTCACGCGGCCCGAGCTCTCGGTGCTGCTGGCGTACTCGAAGCGCTCCGTCTTCGGGGCGCTGCTCGCGAGCGACCTGCGCGACAGCGACTACCTCGCGACCGACCTGGCGGCCTACTTCCCGTCGAAGATCGTCGAGCGGTTCGGGCACCTCCTCGCGGAACATCCGCTGCGTCGCGAGATCATCGCCACGATCGCGTCGAACGATGTCGTCAACTCCCAGGGGATCACGTTCGTGTCGCGGATGGTCGTCGAGACGGGCGCCCACCGGGCCGACGTGGTCCGGGCGTTCCGGATCGCGCGCGACGTGACGGGCGCGGTCGAGCGCTGGGACGAGGTCGAGCGGCTCGACGGCGTGATCGATCCGAAGCTGCAGAATGAGCTGCTGTCGGGCGTCGACTGGCTCGTCGAGGCGACGTCACGCTGGTACCTGGTGCAGGCCGCGGGCGAGCGGTTGTCCGACGCGGTCGGGACGGCCCGGGACGCGTTCGCCGAGCTCGCGGATCGGATCGAGCAGATCGGTCCCGACGCCTGGCGGCAGGAGCACGAGGCGATCGCGGACGAGCTGGTCGCGAAGGGGGTCCCCGCCGAGCTCGCGCGGAGGACCGCGTTCCAAGGGGAGCTCGTCCACGCGCCGGACATCATCGCCGTCTCGCACGTGACGGGAAGGTCGCCGATCGAGGTGGCGAGGGGGTTCTTCCTGCTCGGCGAGCGGCTGCAGCTCGACTGGCTCGAGAACCAGCTCGAAGAGCTCCGCGCGGGCAGCCGCTGGCAGCGGTGGGCGCGCCAATCGATGGAGGACGACCTGTTCGGGCTCCGGCGCACGCTCTGCGAGCGTGCGCTGGAGACGGCGGGCGGGGCGCCGATCG
>Ga0075423_10001549_pt1 | contig 20320 bp, 17 predicted proteins | sample SoiMethybrSBSTD2_FD_80114 | JGI IMG/M metagenome (GOLD analysis project Ga0075423, IMG submission 80114) | Bulk soil microbial communities from a Populus tree surrounding site in Tennessee, USA - Soil MetaG P. TD hybrid SBSTD2 | ecosystem: Environmental > Terrestrial > Soil > Tree plantation...
ATGAAAGGCCACAGCGTGCGACGGCCGCCCGGAACCGCCAAGCATCGAGCCCAGGCTTCACGATATGAAGGCCCGGGCTCGGACACGTGCATTAGCCGACGTCGCCGTCCATTCCGTGGCGTGGCTCTATGGGTTGCCCTGTCCAGACAACAGGGCGAGGGTGAAGCTCACCGCCGGCGCTTGCGCGTGGCGGCTGAAGTCCAACGTCACGTCGACGCTTTGCCCCGGCGCGAGCACCCCATTTGGTAGAAACACGCGAAGATACGGATCCCCCGTGCTCGTGCGGCCACTTGCGTTGGTCATCTCGACCTGGAACGACAGGCCGCGGGCGATCACGAGTAAGTGCGTGTCCACCGGAGACGAGCCGGTGTTCGTGATCCGATAGACGCGTTGTTCCTGACCGCCGCCCCCCTGACCGTGATCGCGGCTGCCGCCGATGAGCGCGATGTTCACTCTGCTCGTCACATTCAGGAACTCGAGTCCCATGTCACGACGCGACAGCGCATCATCGTTGTTGGGCGGTTTCCCGCTGGCTGGTCGTCCGTCAACGGCGCCCCTCGCTGCGAGATCCGGACGGTATACCGAGTAGAGGACATCCGCTGGAGTCAGCTCGAACATCTTCGTCGACGAGTTCGGGTCGTAGTGGACGAATGCCGGATCGTAGAGGCCGTTCTCGAGGAAATCAGCGAGGTCGTCCACCTGATCGTCGCTCAGGCCAAGGCCACGCGGCGTTCCCGGTCCTCGGGGATGGGTAAACCGGGACGTCAGCGTCCCTGCGGCGGCGGCAGCCGCGTCCTGTGGCACACCAGCGTTGAAGTACCGCACCACATCCTCCACGCTCGTGAACGCGCCGTTGTGGAAGAAGAACCGCGCGTCTTTGAGCTGTCGAAGCGTCAACACACGGAACTTGAACGCGTCGCTGTCACGACCCGTGATTTCTCTTCTTCCGTCATCGCGGAAGGTCGGATCGTTTCTCGCCACTTTGTTCAAGGCCTGAAGAGGGTGGTCTGACAACCCGAGATTGTAGAAATTCTCTTCGACGAACTGACCGATCCCGGCGACGTCAGGATCGTTCACCTGCTTGTTGAGCATCGGGCCACTGTGACAGGCATAGCAGCCGGCACCACCCGTACTGCCAGTGGCGGGTGTGAAGAACAACCTGGCTCCGCGGCGCTGAGCAGGTGTCAGTGCGTTGTTGTCACCGGCAAGGAATCGATCCCACGGCGTATTCCGGGTGACAGTGGTTCTCAGGAACGTGGCTGTCGCCCGAAGAACGGTGATGTCGTTGATCAGCACGTTGAGGTCGCCCCCCGTCGCGTCCGATTGCGCGGCCTCCTCAGGGAAGGCATCCCGAAAGAGTTTGATGTAAGTGTCGAACTTCTGCAGTTCCGCCGATTGGAACTCCAGCATCCGATGCGCATCGAGCAGCAGGAGTGCCACGCTTTCGGGCGCTGGGAAATCGAAGGGATTCAGGCCGCCGGGAGACGCGTCGGGCTCGCCGGCGAATCCGCCCATCAAGAGGCGATTGTTGAATCCAGCCCCAATAGCCCCCGGGGCATTTCGCGCCACGCTATCCAATGCGTCAAGTCGACCAGTGCGCACGAGCCGACCAGGATCGGGTAGCTTTCGGCCGCGTGCCGGACTTCCGACTGCGAACTCATAGATATCCGTGAGCGTTGGGATTTCGTCGACCAGCGCGTCACCCGGGAACAGAGGCGTGGCGCGCAGCTTCGGAAGGATGTCTGTGCGTGGCCGCCGGCGTGGGACGAAATTCCCCGCGGCGTCAGTGTAGGCCCGGCCCTCGCCGCCGACCGCGAAGTTGAGAAGCGTGCCTGCCTTCGATGCCGACTCGCCCTGATGGCAGCTCCCGCAGGAAGCGGTCTGCGCAGTAGCGAGCACGCCACCGAACTCCGGGAGAATCCTGGCCGTTCGAATCGGATCGTGAAACAGCTGTTTCCCGAGGTACCGCTTCGCCTCGGTGATCCTGAAACGCGGATCGACAGCTCCGTTCTGAAGACGTGGCTGCGGAAGGTCAATGTCATGCGCTGGCACCATCAACTTGTGGATGTCACCGACCTGCCGGTCGATGAACTGTCGTAATTGGTTGGGACTGCTGCTTTGAGCGGCCGCCGTGTTGCTCGCAACCAGCAGCAGGAACACGGCGAAGATCGAGACGGTCCTGAAAGGTGGAGAGGTCGGGTGGTGCGTCATAGCTACGTCGCCTCCAGCATGAGTGACTTGCATAGGCACCGTGCCTACAACCGAGTTCGATTCCGGCGTGGCCTGAGGCGTTACAGCGAGTGACGTAACTGGGAGAGGCTCGAGATCACCGATCAGAAGTAATCGGCCAGTGAAACCCGCGCGTTGGGGGCCGCATCAAAGAGGCGTCGTCACGAATCCTGCGGTTCACACTGGGGTCAGTCAGGAATTCAGGCGGGTCCTATCCATGGAAGTTGAGCCAACGCGTATCGTCATTCTCGGAGCCGGCTTCGGCGGCTTGTATACAGCCCTCCGCCTCGAGCAATTACTGCCGCGTGACGGTTCTGTTGAAGTCACGCTCGTCAATCGTGATAACTTTTTCTTGTTCACGCCGATGCTGCATGAGGTCGCCGCGAGCGACCTCGATATCACTCATATCGTGAGCCCGATTCGGGCCCTGCTTCGCCGGACTCGCGTCGTCTGTGGCGACGTCATCGGCATCGACTTCGAGACGCGACACGTCGAAGTTCGTCACGGGCTGACGCAACATCAGCACGTTCTCATGTACGACCAGCTGGTCCTCGCCCTTGGATCAATCACGAACTTCTATAACTTGCCCGGCCTCCAGTCGCATTCGTTGACCATGAAGTCGCTTGGGGACGCCATTCAGATCCGTAACCGGCTGATCGCGCACCTCGAAGAGGCCGATGCCGAATCCTCCACGGAAGCACGAAAGATGCTTCTTACGTTTGTTGTCGCCGGAGGGGGATTTGCCGGTGTCGAGACCATGGCGGCCATCAACGACTTCGTCCGTGAAGCGCTCGGGCACTACCCGAGCCTGGACACATCGCTTGTCCGCATGGTCCTGGTACATGCGGGGCCGGAACTGCTACCCGAGCTCGGCGACGAGCTCGGTGCGTACGCGCGGCAGAAGTTACGCGACCGCGGGGTCGAGATTCACACGCGTGTGCACGTTACGGAGCTGACGCAAAACGACGTTCGGCTCGACGATGGTTCGACGATTCCCTCGCAGTTCGTCGTCTGGACCGCCGGGACGTCACCACATCCGCTCCTCGCGACGTTGGCAGTGCCTCTCGATCACGGTCGCGTCGTCGTGGACGAATACCTGCAGGTGACGGGCCGCCCTGGATTGTGGGCGCTCGGCGACTGCGCGGTGGTCCCGAACCTGCAAACCGGTAAACCGCACCCTCCCACTGCCCAGCACGCCATTCGAGAAGGGCGCGTCCTGGCCGAAAACCTCGTCGCTATGCTCGCAGGCCGACCGCTACGGCCGTTCCGGTTTTCGACCATCGGGCAACTCGCCGCGATCGGCCGACGTACCGGCGTTGCAAGAGTTTTTGGCGTGAAGTGCTCAGGATTTATCGCGTGGTGGCTGTGGCGCACTATTTACCTGATGAAGCTACCTGGCCTCGACAGGAAGGTACGCGTCGCTCTCGACTGGACGCTCGATTTGATCTTCAGCAAGGACATCGTGCAGTTCGTCACCGAACGGGCACCGACTCTCAGTCACGAAACGTACGGATCTGGCGACCCAGGACAGGTGGCGAGCGGCGTTGCAGATAGAGCCAGGGCTGCAGATACGCTGCGAGAAGACCTACCGCGGGTTGGTGCTGCCGCGATTCAGGACGCCTTGGACGACTTTGTGAAGATGAACGCGGGCACTATCTCGCCGGCAGACTTCTTTGCACCAGCCAACGTCGAACGGATAGTGGCAGGCCGTGCGGCCACGGCTGGTTAGCAACTTCCAACCCGATTGACCCACCAGACTGAGAGGACGCCATGTTTCTCGTCAGAGACATCATGTTTTGCAAGCCCGGGCAAGCTCGACCGATGGTTCAAAGATTTCTCGCTCTCGATAAGCTGGGACGACAGATGGGGTTCGGCTCGATGCGTGTGATGACCGACGTGAGTGCGGAGCGCTACTGGACCGTCGTCTCAGAGATGGAAGTAGAGAGCCTGGAGAAATACGCCGAGATGTCGAAACAATCGATGGAAATGAAGGAATTTCAGGAAGCGATGAAAGGCTACCACGATCTCGTCGTGGAGGGGCGGCGCGAGATCTATACGATTGAAAAATAGAAGCGGCGGCCTTCGTTGTTTTTGGGGCGACGCGTTACCGACACCTGGCTTCGGCATCTCAACTAATAGACTTGGGGCCACAGTTCGCCGCGTCCGTGCCTGACACTGTTCTAGCGACACGATCCCGACGGCCGACAGCTGGCTCAGGGAGATCTCCAGTGCCGCATGCCAAACAGCGTCTCGTCCAGCCGCCACGTTTGCGTTCCGAAGACGGTCTCGAAGAAGGCCGTCGCGTGACGTGGATGGAGTTGTTCTTCGATCTCATCTTCGTGGCGGCGGTCGCGCAGGTTGGCACGCACCTCCGTGACGATTATTCTCCTGCCGGATTGCTGCGCTTCTCCTTGCTGTTCTTCCTGATCTGGTGGGCGTGGTTAGGACATACGAACTTCTCGACTCGATTCGACACGGACGATCTCATTCAGCGCGCGTTGACCGCGCTGCAGATCTTTCTGGTTGCCGTCATGGCGATCAATGCGACCGGAGCCCTGGATAGCCGCGACTCGGCCGGCTTCGCAGCCGCGTACTCGGCGATGCGGTTCGTGCTGGTCGCACAGTACTGGCGAGCAAGACCAATTCGACAAGCGAGGGCACTCACCAGTCGCTACGCTACCGGTGCCGGGATCGCCGCGTCGCTGTGGCTGATTTCTGCTGTTGTTCCTTCGCCCGCTCGCTACTGGATCTGGTTGCTGGCGTTAATCATCGATATCGGAACGCCAATCGTGTTTACGCAACACCTCATTGACGTTCCGCACGACGCCGCCCATCTGCCGGAGCGCTATGGCTTGTTCAGCATCATCCTGCTCGGAGAGTCGATGGTTGCCGTCATGACCGGCATGGGTCATCAGGAGTACTGGAGCACGGCGGCGGCCTCGTCAGCGTTGCTGGGTATGGGCCTCGTGTTCACGATCTGGTGGTGGTACTTCGACAGCGCACAGGCCGTCGCTGAACGTCACCTGCGCACGCGCCAGGACGCCGTGCGTTTTCACGTCTGGAGTTACGCACATCTTCCGCTCTACCTCGGTATTACAGTCGCCGGGGTCGGCGTTGAGCATGCCATCACTACCGTCACGCAAGGACCACTGCACGCGACCGAAGCGTGGATATTCGGTGCAGCTATCGTCGCGGTCATGGGGGCTTTGACGTTGATTGCAACCATGTCATCGCCCGACCGCACTCGCCGTCTTTCACTCGTGCCACACGGTGTCGTGATGGTGATTGCCGCGGTACTCCTCCAGGTGACCCTGTGAACGATGGCCGTAATCGAGAAGCAGGTGCCCTAACGTCCACAGCGACGTGACCGTCGCTCCACGCCGAACGTTTTCGGCGCCTATCTCGAACGCCAGACGCCACTGCTCGAATAGCGCTCGGTATGCTTCACCCAACCCGATGCGTGGGTCGTAGATATGCGTGGCTTCCGACGTCACACCGTTCAATTCGATCACCGTGAATCCCGTGCCGCGCTTGAACTCGGCGAGAGACGTGACGCGCACATCGTAGCGGCCGAAATAGAAACCATCGAAGCCGTTTGACAACTCACTAAACGCACACTCGAGTTCGGGCGTCAGGACAGCTCGCCCGTCCAGGAACAAGGCGCCACGGCAATGCGTTCCAAGATCCCCGAGTGACACGACCTCGCCAGCTTTTGGCACGACCTTCAACCGGTTCCGCTGACGACGAAGGTGGAAGCGCGCCATTCCGACGGCGCGGTCGTCATCGAGAATGAGCCGTTCGAGCGAGCGTACGCCATCCCCGACTACCGTCGGCAACCGCTTTTCGGTGATCGAGATGATGCGGCCACGTGCCTCGGACGGTCTGCGGCAGTAGAACACGCCGAATTCTGCGCCGGCGACGTATTCCTGAACGATCGTGTCGACCACGCAGCGATCGAGAAACGAATCGAGCTCCTCGTTCGATCGCACAACCACGACCCCAGATCCTCGCTGTCCGGCATTCGGCTTCAACACGACCGGTAGGGAGACCCCCTCGCGCTGCATGAACGTGTCCACCAGCTGGCGTTTGACGGTCGTGGCAACCGAGCCCTCGATGATGGCACTCCGTGCGATTCGGTCGGCGGATCCGGAGAGACCGCGAAGAATGTCGATCTTCGACTCGCCGATAAAGCCGCTTGCAGGAATAGCGGGGTTGGCGGCCGTGAACACCGTGAGGCTTCGGTGCCGGATCGTGAGCAAACCGATCCAAATAGCGAGTGGAACGTACGAGGCCCACGGTGGCCAATACTCCCATTTTGTCAGCCGCAGCCAGGACGATCGCAACAGACGTCGATTTCTGTGGCTTGTTACCAGCACGGCCGCGGCCAGCAGACCAGCGACGATGAGCGTGACGACCACAGCTCGTATCCACGCATCCGCGATGAACAGCAATGAAGTCCGCTGCAACAGCATGGCGCCGCCAGTGATTCCAGCGACAAATGCCACCAACGTCACCGCCACGTGTCTCCACGATGAGCGGCGCGAGTGCCGGCGCCACGCATACAACAGGCTGCCAGCGACACACAGCGCTAACGCGATGAAGGGTCCCAGTCGGCCTTGACTGACGAGAACGCCACAGAGAATCAAGCCGAGATTGCCAGATGCGGCTATGGCGATAACCATAACGATGCCGAGCACCAGAGCTGTCACGGCTTGCGCCTGCGGGACTATTCGAGGATCGAAAGGCTGCGCCGCCGCGAGCAATCGGGTGGATTCGGCGTTCTGACGATCGATCGCATCACCGTGTTCCATTCGCGACAGGAATCCGGCCACGATCGGGGCAAGACGATCCGAGTCCTCGAACAGCATGAAATGCGTCCCCGGCAACTCGTGCAACTCGCTCTGCGGGACCAGCCGCGCATGCTCCCGCGCGGCTTCGATCGGAACGAATGGGTCCTGCACTCCATGGACGATGAGCACAGGCACATTCACGGCCATGAGTGCCTTGCGCAACGGTCGCTGATCCGAATCGTAAAAATTGCGTGCATACGAAAGAGATCGGGCGAGCGCACCTCGATCGGGAAACGCTCGGGCGACGAGCCAGAGGCCTGCGAGCTGCACACCATGAACCACATGATTCAGGTGGTACTCACCCAGCAGCTCCATTTCCTGGACACCGATGGACGACAACAGGACCAGTGATTCCACTCGTCCGGGACACAGCGTGAACAGACTCAACGCCACCCCGCCACCCATGCTGAAGCCAAGCACGTGCGCACGCGAGATGCCGACTTCGTCGAACAGACTGCAGACGTAGGAGGCGTGACTGCGGAAGGAATAGTCCGGTAACGCAGGGCTGGAGTGACCGAATCCCGGAAGATCGGGCGCGATGACTCGACGCGATGTCGCAAGCCGGCCGGCCAGCCGCGCGACATCATCAGCGCTGCCGGGGCTTCCATGCAAGAGGATGATTGGGGTTACGCTTGACCCGGTGGGCCCGCGGTAATCGCGATACGCGACACGGACGGGCCACACCGAGCCACGCGGGGCGCCTACGGCATTCAGAGTAACGGCGCGCATATCGGCGGGAAGAGCAATCGACTGCCGCGTCGATTCCGGTCCCCAACCGAAGGCGCAGGCCATCAAGGCACACGCCCCTAGCAAGCACACGCCCCAACGCCATCGCAGCTTCACGTCCACGCGGCCAGCTCACCCACTTGGATGCCGACGCGTCGTGTGAGTTACGACGAACCGGCGTAACTGCCGGCCAAGCGCGGCATCCAACCGACAGACAGACTGAGCACCACCGAGGGTACCGATCGCCTGGAGGGCGTCATGAAATCTTGGAATACAGGAATCGTCGTGAGCTGGCTGCTGCAACTCGTCGCCGCCGGCATCCTGCTGCAGACGTTGTTCTTCAAGTTCACCGGGGCATCCGAGTCCGTCTACATCTTCTCGACGCTCGGCGCGGAACCGTGGGGCCGCATCGGTTCGGGCATCGTGGAGCTGATCGCGTCCATCCTGCTGCTCGTTCCGGCAACAACGACGATCGGGGCCGCGCTGGCGCTCGGAGTCATCTCAGGTGCCATCGTCAGCCACCTGACGATCCTCGGTATCGAGGTGCAAGGCGATGGCGGGCTGCTCTTCATCCTGGCGCTCATCGTATTCGTCGCGTCGGCTGCGATTCTGGTGTTGAGGCGAGCTGAGATTCCAATCATCGGGATGTGGCTCGCCACGCGCCCGGCAACGATGTAAACCACCGGTCTCGCTGCCGATTCTGAGGATCGAGCCATGGCCACAACAGTGACAAGTCCGCTGCTGCACCTGCTCTGCGAGTTGCGGTTCATGATCGAGCGGATTGACGATGAAAGCTACGCAGCGCCCGCGCCCGGCCGATCCTTTGGTGGCATCGGCGGGCACGTGCGTCACTGCCTCGATCACGTCAGCGCACTTCTCTCCGCAACCCGGAGCAGGCTGTGCACCTACGACCGGCGCGCGCGTGGCACCGACGTCGAGAGGTGCCGGCTATCCGCGTTACGACGGATCGCCGATCTCGAAGCCGAGGTTGCGGGCCTCGCACATGACATCCTCGACGTTCCCATTGCGGTCGAAACACAAAGCGACACCCAGGGAACCATCGTGATTACCAGGTCCACCGTCGCGCGCGAGATCGTTTTCGTGAGCAGCCACATCGTTCATCACAATGCGCTTGTGGCTCACCTGCTGGCCTTGCACGGCACCCATATGAGCGCTCGCTTCGGCGTGGCGCCAGCGACACCTTCGCACGGACAGGTCGCATGTGCACAGTGACGGTCCTTCCAGGAACAGTGTTGTCAGGCTCGCGCATCGCGTGCGAAGGACGCGTGCGGCTTCGAGTCGCCTGCAACCGCGATGAACTGTTCACGCGCGCTCCAGCACTTCCGCCCGTAATCCGGCAAGTCGGGGACCGCCTGGCGATCATGCCGGTGGATCCGGACAGTGGCGGCACATGGGTCGGCGCCAACGATGCGGGACTCATTTGCGTACTGCTCAACGTCTGCGCTGGCTCGAGACAGTTGGTCCGGCCGCGCAGCCGGGGCACCGTGATTCCTCCGCTGTTGGGCTGCGACAGTGTGGACGACGTGCTCGAGCACGCTCTGGAGTTGGCAGCGAGCGAATACTTGCCTTTTCGTTTACTGGCACTGGATCGAGGAACCCTGGTTGAGTGCTGGAACCAGGATCACGCGATTCGCCACCGGCGCGAATCCCTCCGAACAGCTCTGATGCGAACATCGTCTGCGCTCGGCGACGACCTGGTCACCGGTCCGAGAACGGCCCTCTTCGAGCGGCTTCTCTCCACGGCCAGCGACCCCATCGCCGCTGACGACCTCTTTCACCTTCATCAGTGGCGCGGACGTGAAGAACTGAGCGTGCGCATGCGACGCGGGGACGCGCGCACGGTGAGCTATACCGTCGTCGAAATCCGCGAGAGGGCGATCCGCCTCGTCTACCGTCAGGCGGACGCACCCGACGCCATCTTGGTCAGTCTGGCGGCGTAATGGCGGCCTCGATCCTCGTTGGACTCGCGCTTTCAACGCTTGCTTCGGAGGACCTCGCGCTGATCGCTGGAGGGTTGCTGGCGCGTGAGGGCACCATTCCGCTGATGCACGCCGTGATCGCGTGTGGCGCCGGCGTGTACATCGGCGATCTTGGACTGTGGTGTGCCGGTCGGCTGTTCGGACGCCGTGTGCTGGCCTTGCCCTGGCTCCGTACGAAACTGAGTTCGGAATCCCTCGAGTCGATGAATCAACACGTCGACCAGCGCCTCGCGCTCGCAATTTTTCTCAGTCGATTTGTGCCCGGCACTCGCCTGCCTATGTACGTGGCGGCCGGAATCTGGGGACGCCGACCGCTGGCATTTGCAGCCTGGTCTCTCCTTGCGACGATGGCCTGGACTCCACTATTGGTCGTGTCGACGGCATATTTCGGCGACGCCGTCGTGGTAGGCATCTTTCAAAGCACGCAGGCTGGACTCTTCACTACGATTGTCACTGCGGCGGCCATGTGGACCTGTTTCAAGCTGTGGGGACGCGCGGCGGCATGGGTGGTCAGGAACGATTCAGCGAACTGAATTCGCGATCCAGCAGCGTTCGCAATGCCTGACGGGCACGGTGCAGGCGTACCTTCACAACCGTCGTCGTCGCGCCCAGAATCGCGGCGGTTTCGGCCGTATCACGCTCCTCGATGTCGCGCAACACCAGCACGGCGCGATATTTATCGGGGAGCATCGCAATCGCATGACGAACGATTGATGCGGTTTCTTTGCGCTCCAACACCGCGTCACTCCACTCGCGGGATTCGGTGGTCTGGTGTCCGTCGGTGGTAAACGTTGGCAGCAGATCGTCAATCGAGGCTTGCGGCTTGCGACGACGTTCGCGCAGCTTCATCAACGATGTCGTCACGACGATGCGGTGGAGCCACGTGTGAAGCTGTGCCCGTTCTTGGAATGTGTGGATGGCTTTGAACGCCTTGATGAAGCTCTCCTGCACTGCGTCCTCGGCGTCCTCGTTGCTCCCGAGCAGGCGTCGCGCCACCGAGAGCAGACGGCCACCATGGCCGCGCACGAGGACTTCGAACGCCGCTGGATCGCCGCGCTGAAGGCGCGTGACGAGAGAGTCGTCGTGAACGGTCGTCGGAGGAACCAAATACGTCGTCGGTGCGCGCATGGCGGTGGTCATCATGATCAAATCGCTCGCTCAGTTGATTTGCTCGGCGACAAACGCCGAACACCGCAGGTCGATGTGCTCGAGCCGACGTAACAGGCGAAGAAACTCAATGCCCTCGCGATCGACGAACGACACGTCGGTCAGATCGAGCACGATGGCCTGGTTCGACGATCCCTCGGCGAGCGAACGTTCGAGCTCGCCGATCCAGGGCCCCGCCAGTCGCCCGATTGCCCTCACTGTCGTTTCGCCAACCGCGTTGTGGAGTCGCTCGATTCGCAGCATGTCGTTGTGCCTTTGCTTGGATGAAGGCAATGGGACTGCCACACGAGAGATGACTGGAGTCGGTGCACGGTCAAACGGCCGTAAGCCGTTGATGTATCAAGGCCTTAGCAGCAGGTTGGTGAGGAAGGATTCGTAAGGGCGGCCGGTGGCCGCTACGAAATCTCGGAGGTCAGACGCCTTCGATCTTTGGTGGCAACGATATTTCGTAGCGCCCACGCTCGACACCGAGTTTCTTCATCCGGCTACGAAGCGTATTCGGGTGCATGTTGAGAATCCTGGCCGCACCGCGTGGCCCCTCGACAACCCATCCGGTTCTTGCGAGGGTGGCCGCGATGTACGCCCGCTCGACGTCTTCGAGAGAGCTCGACGTGGCCACTGGCTGAGCAGCCGGAGCATCCGGCACGTCCTGACGCGTCGCTGTGGTGACGGCAGGCGTATCGATCGTGGGGACCGGCGGGAGGAAGTCGCGGCCGACATCGAGCAGCCCGCCCGCGGAGAGGACCAGGGCGCGCTCGATGACGTTCTCCAGTTCGCGGACATTACCCGGCCAGGCATATTGCGTCAGCCGTTCCATGCTCTCTCGGGTGACGCCCTCGATGGTTCGCCCGATCCGCTTCGCGTGCCGCTGAATGAAGAACATGACGAGTTGCGGGATGTCCGTCTTCCGCTCGCGCAGCGAGGGCACGCGGATAGGCAGGACGTTCAATCGGTAATACAGGTCGGCGCGGAATCTGCCGGCCGCCACCTCCTGTTCGAGGTTGCGGTTCGTGGCCGCAATCACCCGCACATCGACCTTGACGGTACGGCTGCTTCCGACCGGTTCAAACTCGTGTTCCTGCAGTACGCGCAGCAGCTTGACCTGCATGTCGAGCGGAAGTTCGCCCACCTCGTCGAGGAAAATCGTGCCGCGGTCGGCCAGCTCGAACCGCCCCGTCCGTCGATCGAGCGCGCCCGTGAATGCGCCTTTCACGTGACCGAACAGCTCGCTCTCGATCAGGCCGGCGGCGATGGCGCCGCAGTTCATCTTGACAAGGGGATGCTTGTGCCGCGGGCTGCGACTGTGGATCGCGCGTGCAACCAGCTCTTTCCCGGTGCCGGTTTCACCAAGGATCAGAGCCGTGGTGTCGGTCGGCGCCACGCGATCGATCGTGTGCAGCACGCTGGTGAGCTGCGGGCTGGTGCCGACGATTTCTTCGAAGTTGTGCTCGCCGAGGATCTCCTCGCGAAGGTACACGTTCTCCCGTTCGAGCTGCGCTTTGAGGCGTCCGATCTCCTCGTACTCGCGCATGTTCTCCACGGACAGTGCCAGCTGGTTGGCAACCTCCTGCAACAACTCGGCTTCCGCTTCGCCGTAGCGCATCGGATGCAGACTTCCAAGGTTCAGCGTGCCAATGCTCTTGCCACGAACGATGAGGGGCAGGACGATGAGCGACCTGAAGCCCTCACGTAGAAGGATGTCCTCACCCGGGTAGGTGCGTTGCGTGGCGAGATCGGGATTGTAGAAGGGCCGCTGATGAGTGAACGTCCATCCCGCATGACTGCTGTTCAGCCTGAGTTCCATGCCGGGCACGAAGTGCTCTGTCGGAACCTCACTCTCCGCAGATACGAGGCGTAGCACCTTCTTCTGCTCGTCGAAGAGGAAAATCGTGCTCCGATCGAATTGGATGACCGGTCGCAAGGCCGTCGTGATGGCTTGAAACAGCGCGTCGCGCGTGAGATTCAGGACGACGGCATTGTTGATGGCGAGGAGCGTCCGGGCTCGATCGGCGGCCTTCCGAAGTTTTTGGTTGAGCGCGTCAATCTGACTCGTCGCGCGAAGGCGCTCGAGCTCCATGCAGGCACGCACGGCACACGTGCGCATGACCGCGCCGTTGATGGCGTCGCTGTCCATCGGTTTGACGTCCATGACGGCCAGGTGCCCGAGCACGTCACCTGTGGCATCGACCAGCGGAAGACCCAGGTAACTCTCCGCCCCGAGTTCGACCAGGCCGTGGTCGTCAGGGAATCGCGACTGCAGTTCGCGGGCGTGATAGCTCTGACTTCCCCCGATGGCCTGCTCGCACGGCGTCCCTTTCACGTCGTACTCGACGTTGTCGACGAGGCGATCGTGACTCCAGAAGGCCAATGTGCGCACGCGACTCTTGCTCGTGTCGGTGCACTCAGCGACGAATGCGTAAGGCACCTGCAGTGCCAGCGCCAATTGACGCACGAGCGCCGCAAAGAAATCGGATCCCTCGACAAACGACGTGCCGTCAAACACGGCCCAGATCGCATCGCTCGCGCGCGACCGTGTGGAGGTGTGCGAATCGCCTGGTGGGGTACGACGGTCGTCGGAGGGGGGCTGGTCCATTGCGCCGCTGGTTCGAGTTGCTCTGCCGGATCACGATATCAGATCGACTTCCCACCGACCGCGGTACACTTTTTCCGCTCTTCCCAATACGAGTAGCTTCGAGGGCTGATGGAATACCGACAACTTGGGGGATCCGGGGTGAAAGTCCCGGTCCTCAGCCTTGGCACTGCTTCGTTCGGCGGCAGCAATGAATTCTTCCAGGCGTTTGGCGGCCTGGATGCGACCCGAGCAACACGCCTCGTCGATATCTGTCTCGATGCCGGCGCGAACCTGTTCGACTCGTCGAACGCGTATTCACGCGGACAGGCGGAAGAGATCCTGGGACAAGCGCTGAAGGGCCGCCGTCATCAGGCCCTCATTTCCACAAAAGGGACGTTCCGCACCGGCCCCGGACCGAACGATCTCGGCTCGTCGCGCCATCACCTCATCAACGCCGTCGAAGGTAGTCTCCGGCGTCTCGGTACCGACTACATCGACTTGTATCAGCTGCATGGGTTCGATGCGGTGACGCCGTTGGAGGAGGCGCTCGGCACCCTCGATGACCTCGTGCGCGCCGGAAAGATCCGCTACATCGGCTGCTCGAATTTTTCCGGCTGGCACCTGATGAAATCGCTGGCGGTCTCCGACCGACGCGGCCTGACGCGGTACGTTGCCCACCAGGCGCATTACTCGTTGATCGGACGCGAGTACGAATGGGAGCTGATGCCACTCGCGATAGACCAGAACGTTGGAACTGTGGTGTGGAGTCCCCTCGGTTGGGGGCGACTGACCGGGAAGATCCGGCGAGGTGATCCGATGCCAGCGGTGAGTCGCCTCAATACAAAGGTCGCCCGCGATCTCGGTCCTCCCGTCAGTGACGAGGCCGTCTACCGCGTGGTCGATGCGATTGATCTCATTGCCAGAGAGACTGGCAAGACCGTGCCGCAAATCGCGCTGAACTGGTTGCTGCGGCGTCCGTCGGTCGCCACGCTGATCACCGGCGTGCGTAACGAAACTCAACTCCGCGACAACCTTGGCGCAGTGGGCTGGACGCTGACATCGGAGCACGTGGCGGCGCTGGAGAAGGCAAGCACCGTGACGCCGGTGTATCCCTACTGGCACCAGCGCGGCTTCACGGAACGCAATCCGCCGCCTGTGTGAACCGGCTTGCCGACCGCAAGAACGCCGTCGACTCCTCTCGACCCATGTAGCGCACGAGCAGCGCTGGTTCCACGTCGACCAGATCCACGAGAACGAGACCATCGAGCACGTTCCCAAATGCGGGATCGACCGTAAAGCCAAGCAACTTCGCGTTCAGCTTGAGATACTGTCGGAGGAGCACCGGAACGTCCTTGCCATCAGCCTCGATGCGGCGAACGAGCGCGGACACCTGGTCGAGGCTGTCCACGGTCGCAGCCTGAACAGCCGCATCGCGCGGCGGCGGGGGCGGGTTCTTGGCACGGACCAGACGACCAAGCTCGGCATCGAATCGCCTCGTCTGCAGAAACGTCAGCATCAGAGATCGGGACGTCGAATCGTAGCGATCGCTGATACTAACGACCCCAAACAGCCGTCTATACCGAGGAGCTCTGGCCACCACCCGCGAAATGCCCTTCCACAAGAGCAGCAGCGGGCTGAAGTCGCGCTGATAGCGTGGCTGTACGAACGATCGCCCCAGTTCGAGAGCCGGACCGATTGCATCGAGCAGGGAGCGGTCGTACGCAAAGAGGGTGTGTGTGTACAGTTCGTCGACGCGCGCCCCCCGCGCCACGACATCAGTCGCTGCCAGCCGATAGGCGCCAGCGATTTCGCGGCAATCTCGATCCCAGACAAATAGATGCTGATAGGTCTGATCGAATCGATCCAGGTCTCGGGCCAACCCGGTTCCTTCGCCAGCCTGGCGGAACGCGAGTTCACGCAGCCGTCCGATTTCCGGCAAGACGGCCGGTAGCTGCGAGGCTGCTGCGCAGATCACCTGATATTTGCCACTCTCGAGGAGCACGTCATTTTGCAGTGCAGCCACATCGTCTTCGATATCGGCGGCCGCGCCACGCTCGGCAATGGCGGCGCTGCATGGCCGGGCGATCGCCGGCGATTGCATCGCCGGCCGACCGAGCAGCTCGACACGCGAGCGGAGGAGAACGGTTCGTTCGCGAGGTGACGAAAGCACCGCGAGTTCCTCCGGTTGCACAAGCGGTCCAACACGGACTCGTACCGTCGTCCCTCTGCGCGCCCACATCTCACGGGGAAGAAGCGCCGTTCGCAGCAGCGGATGTATCCGCCCAGCCGCCCGGAAGATCGCACTGTTGCTACCCGAAAAGAAGACTGGAAGCACGGAGGCCGTCGCTCGCGACGCGAGCACCGCGGCCGTGGGCTGCCAATCGGAATCAATCGCGTTCCCTGCGGAATCGCAATCGTGCGCAACCTCGCCGGCAGGAAACAGCAGCACGCAGCCGCCGCGCGTCAGCCATCGGATCGCGCGGCGGACGGCAACGGTGTTATGGCCAACCGGGTTGCGACGACCGAACACGTCAACCTCGATCAGGTTCGGGCGGAGCTGAGGAAAGTGTTGTAGGAGGCGGTTGCCAAGCAGCTTCACGTCGGGACGCACGCGCGCAAGCAATGAAAGCAGCACAAGCCCGTCGATTGCACCGAACGGGTGATTGGCGACGACCACGAGCGGACCCGTGGGCGGTATGTGTCGCAACTGCTCGTCTGACACATCCGCTGACATACCAAGTGCATCCAGCGCGCGGGTGCTGAAGTCCAGCGGCTCATGAGCGCCGGTAGCCTTGGCATACGCCCGGCCGAATGGTGTCAGTGCAAACGTTCGAGCAACGATCGATGCGGTTCCCATAACAGCGTCGTTGTGTTGATGCCGGACGGCGTGAAGTCGTTACGAAGAGCCGTGCGGGACTCTATGTCTCAAAGCCAAACCGCGGAGACACCGAGGCACAGAGACAATCTGGGGAGTTCTCTGTGTCTCGGTGCCTCGGTGTGTCGTACTGAGGTCAACGCAAGTCTTTTCTGGGACTAGTTCGTGGAGTAAGAGCCGAACGAGGCCTCGCCGAGCAACACTTCGGCATAGGCACACCAGATCTGCACCTTGGCGACGTCGGTGATGTATGAGGGAAGCGTGATCGAGCGATTCATTTTGTCTCCAACGAGACCCTTCACCGTGAGCTTCTGAAGAAGGTAGACGCGTCCCTTTCCGTCCACCACCTGCCAGTGGGGATCCGGCGTATCGGGCGTCTTGAAATCGTCGGAAAGTGTCAATACCAGCGATCCCGGATTTCCGGTGAGCGTGACCCGACCGGTGTTGGCTTTCGCGCCGGCGAACGGCGAGCTGGTGCGCCCTTGTGCCGACACGTGAGATGACGGCGCAAACGCGGCGATGATGGTGAGTGCGATCAGGGCCGTCAGCGCCTGCGCCACGATGCCCCTTCGATACCTATCTTGCATTTCTTTTTCTCCTCGTTGTGGCGCCGGCGTTGTGCCGCGCGCTGTTCTGCCACCTTCGATGACGCTGCTGACAAAAGGTTTCATCTGGCGCGCTCGAAACCACGTGGCGGGCGCTGACATCAAAGGCAAGCATGAGATATACCGAGCGCGACGAATGGCTCGAGACCGACGGTCTCGGCGGGTTTGCCAGTGGAACAGCGAGCGGGCTTCGGACACGCCGCTATCACGCCGTGCTCCTGGCCGCGACTACCCCGCCGACAGGGCGAATGGTGCTGGTGAACGGCTTCGACGCATGGATCGAGACAGCTGCGGGCACCAGCGCGCTGACCTCACAGCGCTACGAACCGGACGTCATCTCTCCTGATGGTGCTCGACGTATTACCGGCTTCACCTACGAGCCGTGGCCTCGATGGGTGTTCACGCTTGACGATGGCACCGTCATCGAACACGTGGTCATCGCGCGTCACGGTGCGCCTCTCGTCGCGCTGGCGTGGCGGCTGCTGAGCGGACCGGGTGGATCACTGCGTGTACGTCCTTTCCTGTCAGGGCGCGACTACCACTCCTTGCATCACGAGAACGGCGCATTCCGCTTCGAACCGGAACCGACAGCTGGTGGTCTCGTCTGGCGGCCGTACAACGGGGTCCCCGACATTCATACGTCGACCAACGGCCACTACCGTCATCAACCAGACTGGTACAGGAACTTCCGTTACGAGGTCGAGCGTGACCGCGGGCTCGACAGCACCGAAGACCTGGCGTCGCCCGGTGAATTCGCATGGGACCTTCGCGACGGCGAAGCGGCACTGATCTTCGGCACACGTGAGACTGGAGGCCGGGATGCCCTGTCCCTGCTTCAGGAGATTCGCGAGGCCGAGACACAGCGTCGCGCTCAGTTCGCCTCCCCTCTTCACCGCGCCGCTGACACCTATCTGGTGAAGCGCGGATCGGGACAGACGATTGTCGCCGGCTACCCCTGGTTCACAGACTGGGGCCGGGACACATTCATCGCGCTGCGCGGGATCTGCTTCGCCGCCGATCGCATCGATGAGGCGCGCCACATCCTGCTCGAGTGGACGCGCGCGGTATCCGAGGGCATGCTGCCCAACCGCTTCCCTGACCATGGGGAACTGCCCGAGTTCAACTCAGTCGACGCGTCCCTCTGGTTCGTGATCGCGGTCTACGACCTCTTCGACGCTGCTGCGCGTTGTGGGATCGACCTCACGCTCACGGATCGAAAGGCGTTGGAGGACGGCGTCGACCGCATTCTCGACGGCTACGCGCGCGGCACGCGATTCGGCATCCGTGCCGACGACGATGGCTTGCTGGCGGCGGGTGTAACCGGGGTGCAGTTGACGTGGATGGACGCCAAAGTCGGCGACTACGTCGTGACGCCGCGAATCGGTAAACCCGTCGAAGTCCAGGCGCTCTGGCTGAACGCACTGTGGCTGGCGAGCCAGCGCTCGCCGCGTTGGCGAGACTTGCTCGACCGCGGTCGATCTGCTTTCGAAGCAAAGTTCTGGAACGACGCCGCCAGCGCATTGAACGACGTCGTCGACGTCGATCACCAGCCCGGAACCATCGATTCATCGTTCCGACCCAACCAGGTCCTGGCGCTCGGCGGTTTGCCGCTCGTGTTAGTCGATGCGATGCGCGCTCGCCGCGCGCTGGATGCGATCGAGGCGCGGTTGTGGACGCCGCTCGGGTTGCGGTCTCTTGCGTCCGGCGAGCCCGGGTACATCGGCCACTACCGCGGCGGTGTGTTCGCGCGCGACACCGCATACCACCAAGGCGCCGTCTGGCCGTGGCTGTTGACGCCGTTCGTCGAGGCATGGGTCCGGGCCCGCGGCAAGACGACTGCGGTCATCGCCGAAGCGCGTCGGCGCTTTCTCCAGCCGATCGCGACTCACCTGGACGAAGGCGGGCTGGGCCATGTGTCGGAGATCGCAGACGGCGACGCGCCTCACAGGCCAAATGGCTGCCCATTCCAGGCCTGGTCGGTCGGCGAGGCTCTCAGGCTCGATCGAATCGTCCTCGCTCCTCCCGCGAAACGTAACCGCCGCCGTCGATCGGCATCGAAGAGCGTGGAAGGAGCGACTCATGACATGGGCGTGTGATGACGCCGCGGCGTTGCGGCTGCGGATACGTGGTGAGTTCAAGGAAATGCCGGGCCTCAAGTTGACGATTTGCTCAGGCTGCCCGCCTCTGGCACCTCGATCCGGCAAGCAGCCGCGAATTTCTCGACATGCTCGTTCTCGACGGAATTCTTCACAGAAAGCCAGACGGCGTGTACCTGGCGGTCTCAGACGTCTCGCAGACACGGTCTGAATCCTGACGCTGGAGCGTCGCCGTTCGTAGGGCGGGTCCTGCGCTTGGACCCGCCGTGAGGTTCGTATGGTCCATTGGCGCGAATACCTGATCGAAGCGGCCCTGCTTGCCATCTTCATGATGTCCGCAGCGACGATGACGGTGGTCATCCAGCATCCGGCATCGCCACTGCGAGCCTTCGTGGATGACGCAATCGCGCGCCGGGTGCTCATGGGAGTGGCCATGGGGCTCACGGCGGCGGGCATCATCTACTCTCCGTGGGGACGCCGCTCGGGCGCGCACATGAACCCGGCGGTCACGCTCACCTTCTTTCGCCTGGGCAAGATCTCCGGTGGCGATGCACTCGCGTACGGCGGCGCGCAGTTCCTGGGCAGCATCGTCGGCATATTCGTGGCGTCGCTGGGACTCCTCCGCTGGATCGCCGACCCGACCGTCAACTACGTCGCCACCGCGCCAGGACCCACTGGCGACATCGTGGCATTCGCGGCAGAAGCCACGATCTCGTTCGTGCTGATGCTCGTGGTGCTCTCGGTATCGAATCAGCATCGCCTCTCGCCTTTCACGGGAGCTGTCGTTGCTGTTCTGGTTGCGACCTTCATCACCTTCGAGGCGCCGCTCTCAGGCATGAGCATGAACCCGGCTCGGACACTGGGTCCGGACGTGATTGCCGGTATCTGGCGCGGCCTCTGGATCTATTTCGCGGCGCCGCCGCTCGGCATGCTGCTGGCGGCGGAGATCTTTCTCCGTGTTCGCGGCCACCTGGCCGTTCGGTGCGCGAAGCTGCACCACGACCACGGGCCGTGCATTTTCAACTGTGGCTACTCGTAGTCACCATCCACGAATCAGGACGCGCTGCAAGAGAACGGACTGCATCATGTCGAACGACACACATTACGACGTCATTATCATCGGCACTGGCGCGGGCGGCGGCACCCTGGCGTACACGCTCGCGCCATCCGGTAAGCGCATCCTCATCCTCGAACGCGGCA
>Ga0075423_10001551_pt1 | contig 20312 bp, 19 predicted proteins | sample SoiMethybrSBSTD2_FD_80114 | JGI IMG/M metagenome (GOLD analysis project Ga0075423, IMG submission 80114) | Bulk soil microbial communities from a Populus tree surrounding site in Tennessee, USA - Soil MetaG P. TD hybrid SBSTD2 | ecosystem: Environmental > Terrestrial > Soil > Tree plantation...
CACACCGCGCGGCCGCACCTGACCGCGGACCTGGTGTACGCGCTGGGCAAGATCGTGACCGAGCTGCCGGCCGCGCTGTCGCGGCGGGTGGACCCGCGCTCCAGCCTCAGCCTCGTCTGGGGCGAGGTCAGCGCCGGGCTCACCCACAGCGCCATCCCGGAGCGGGGTTCTGCCGCCGGCACCGTGCGCTGCCTGGACGAACAGGTCTGGCATGCGGCGCCAGGGCTGCTGGAGGAGCTGGTCACGTCGGTGGCCAGCGCCTACGGCGTGGCCGCCGAGGTGGAGTACATCCGGGGCGTCCCGCCGGCCGTCAACGAGGCGGTCAGCACCGCGATCGTCGAGGCGGCCGCCACACAGGTGCTCGGGCCCGATGCGCTGTCGCCGGCCCCACAGAGCCTGGGCGCCGAGGACTTCGCCTGGTACCTGGAGTCGGTCCCGGGCACCCTGGCCCGGCTCGGCACCAGGACCCCCGGGCTGGGCGGCCATCGCGACCTGCATCAGGCAACGTTCGACGTGGACGAGCGGGCGATCGGGGTGGGCGTGCGGCTGATGGCGGCCACAGCCCTCGCGGCGCTCCGGGCCGGGGATGCGGCCGCGTCCGAGCGCCTGCCGGATGTGGCCTGCGCGTAAGAGGCGCCGGGACTCTACGCTCGCAGCTGGGTTTACAGTGAGCTGGGGTGCCCGCGTCCAAACCCGGCCCCGACGATGAGTGGAGTGCCCAGCGGTGTCGTCGCAGCAGGATCTGGCCGCTAACCGGGAAGTGTTCCGGAGCGGCGGCTCCTTCGTCCTGTGGTGGGTCTGGGTCGTGATCGCCATCGTCGCCCTGATTGACCTGGCGATACAGGCCCACAACCACTCCGCGCTCGTCATGGCGGTGCTGGTGGTCGCGATCACCGGCGCCGTGTACGCGTGCGCGCTCCGCCCCCGCATCGTCGCCGACGCCGGGGGGATCACGGTCGAGAACCCGCTGCGTGACCACCGCGTGCCGTGGGGAGCGGTGGAGAAGGTGGATGCGGTCAACGCGGTCGGGGTGCACTGCGTGGCCGCGCCCGGGGCCGGCAAGGGCAAGATCGTCCACAGCTGGGCCGTGCAGTCCTCGCCGCGTTCTGCCCAGAAGGCGCAGTACCGGGCCCGCCGGGCGCAAGCGGGACACCCGGCCGGCTATGGCCGCTACCCGGCAGAGGCGCAGGAGGCTTTGCGCCGCACCCTCGCCGAGTCGACAGCGCACCAGCTGAACGAGCGGGCGCGGCGGGAGCGCGCGGCGGGTGCCGCGGGCGGGCAGCCGGAGGCGCGCTGGGCGTGGGCACCTATCGCGGCGATGGCGGTGCCGCTGGCGGCGCTCATCGTCGTCGTGCTCGTCTAGGGTCCCCACGGGGACCACTGCCGACGGGACCACTGGCGGCCGGGGTGCAGATCGTTGGGGAGAGGCGCGGTCAGCCGCCGACGGAGGCGCATGGCCGGGCCCGGAGCTCGGCGACGTAGTCGGCCGGCGCCCCGGCCTTCTCCGCAGCGTCGGCCAGGAGACCCAGGTTACGGGCCGAGGGCAGCCCGCCCTCGTAGGCGTTGAGCACATAGAGCCAGGCGAGCACGTCACCGTCGAGCGTCTCCACCCGTACCCGCAGCTTGCGGTAGTAGTCGAGGGTCGCCCCGTCCCAGCGGTCCAGCGCCTGCTCATCGGTCTCCGGGACGTCGTAGAGCACCACGAACACCCGTTGCGCCGCGTCCTCCACCACGGTGGCGCGCGCGCCTTCCCAGCTGACGTCCTCGCCGCCGAAGGTGAGCCGCCAGCCCTCCAGCCAGCCCGTGCCGCGCTGGGGCGAATGCGGGCACCGCTTCGCCATCTGCGCCGGGTCCATGTTGCTGCCATACGCCGCGTACAACGCCACGAATCACAAGCGTACGAGCCCAGCCACCGCTCGGGGGCCGGTCAGTGGGATCACCCGCTGCGGATCGCACCGCACGGCATGCGACACAATCAGGTGCTGTGAGGCAGCCGCATACGAGCATCGTGATTCTCGGTGGGGGCCCGGGCGGCTATGAGGCCGCGCTGGTGGCCGCTCAGCTCGGGGCGCAGGTCACCATCGTGGACTCCGACGGGCTCGGTGGCGCCTGCGTGCTGACCGACTGCGTGCCGTCCAAGACGCTCGTCGCCACCTCGGAAACGATGGGCCTGCTGCACGCCTCGGCCGGCCTCGGCATCCGGATCCCGGACGGCGGCCCAGCCGACGGGGCGGGAGCCTGGGTCGACGCGCCCCGGCTCTACGGGCGTGTGAAGGCGCTGGCCCAGGCGCAGTCGGCAGACGTCGCGGCCCGGCTGGCGGCCGAGGGGGTCAAGGTCATCAGGGGGCGCGGCCGTCTCGTCCGGCGGGCCGGGGACCACGGCGTGGTCGTCGGCGACCAGGAGATCGCCGCGGATGTCGCGCTGGTCGCCACCGGCGGGATGCCACGGGTCCTGCCGGGCGCCGTGCCGGATGGTGAGCGGATCCTGAACTGGCGGCAGCTGTACGACCTCGATGAGCTGCCGCCCGAGCTCATCGTCGTGGGCTCGGGAGTGACCGGCGCCGAGTTCGCGAGCGCATACCAGGCGCTGGGCACGCAGGTCACCTTGATCTCGTCCCGTGAGCGGGTGCTGCCACAGGAGGACCCCGACGCCGCGGTGGTGGTGGAGGACGTGTTCCGGCGGCGCGGGATGACCGTGCTCGGCCGGTCCCGGGCTGCCTCCGCCCGCCGCGAGGGCAACGGTGTGCTCGTCACCCTCACCGACGGGCGGGCGGTACGCGGGACGCACTGCCTGCTGACCGTGGGGGTGGTGCCGGCCAGCGGCGGCATCGGCCTGGCCGAGGCCGGCGTGGCGCTCGACGACCGCGGGTTCGTTGAGGTGGACAAGGTGTCACGAACCTCCGTCCCGGGGGTGTACGCGGCCGGTGACTGCACCGGGGTGCAGATGCTCGCCTCGGTCGCGGCGATGCAGGGCCGCATCGCCATGTGGCATGCGCTGGGCGAGGCGGTCCAGCCGCTGCGGCTTGACCACGTCGCCGCGACGATCTTCACCGAACCGGAGATCGCCACCGTGGGCGTGGACGAGGCCAGGATGGAGTCCGGCGAGGTGCGGGCCGAGGTGGTCAAGCTTGCGCTGTCGACCAATGCGCGGGCGAAGATGCAGGGTTTCCGGGACGGGTTCGTGAAGCTGTTCGCGAGTCCCCGGAGCGGGAGGATCCTCGGCGGGGTGGTGGTGGCGCCCCGCGCCAGCGAGCTGATCCTGGGCGTCTCGATCGCGGTGGAGCAGCTGCTGACGGTGGACCAGGTGGCGCACACCTTCTCGGTTTACCCGTCGCTGTCCGGCAGCCTGACCGAGGCGGCACGCAAGCTCATGACGCCCGACCGCAGCGAGGCGCCTTTCGGCGAACCCGCCTAGTGGGTTGGCCGGCCCAGGTCGGGGTCGGTCGGCACGGGCAGGCCGTGCTGGCGCAGCCTGGCCGCCCGGATATCGTCGGCGTAGAAGGCCACGCTGAACACGCTGCCGGACAGGATCAGGGCCGCCATCATCACGCTGACCCACAACGGGGTGGGCAGGAAGATGTCGAGCAGCACCGCGAGGATGACGCAGGCCGGGACGATGACCGCCAGGTGGCGGACCACGGTGCGCCAGCGCCAGCCCGCGTCGGTCAGCTCGTGCCGCACCCAGTGCACGTTCCGCTCCGGGAGCCGGAACCCGAGCGCGAACCGCAGCCAGCCGATCGGTCCCGGATCGCCCGGCAGCCTGGTCATGCCCTCAGTCTTTCAGCTGGCACACCGCATCGCCCGCCGCCACGGTCTGGCCTATCTTCACCGCCAGCCCGGTTACGGTCCCGTCCTTGTGCGCCGTCAGCGGCTGCTCCATCTTCATCGCTTCCAGCACCACGACCGTGTCGCCCGCCGACACCCGCTGGCCCTCTTCGGCCACGATCTTGACGATGGTGCCCTGCATCGGGCACGTGAGCACGTCGCCGTCGGCCTGAGCCGCGCCTGACCTGCCAGACAGCCGGCCCCGCCCCGGCCGCCCGGCGCGCCCCGCCTCCCCGGCCGGGCGCTGCGCCGCAGGCGCGCCGGTCATGCTGAGCCCGGCCGGCAGGACCACCTCCAGCCGCTTGCCCTGCACTTCGACCGTGATCCGCTCGCGCGGCGGCTGGCCGTCGGCCGTGCCGCCGGGCCCGGCGGGCCCCGGCTGCCCGGAGAACGGCGGGATCGAACCGGAGAACTCCGTCTCGATCCACCGGGTGTGCACGGAGAACGGCTCGGCCGTGAAGGCCGGGTTGTCCACCGCGGCGCGGTGGAAGGGCAGCACGGTGGGCATGCCGCCGACCTCAAACTCGGCGAGGGCGCGGCGGGCGCGCTCCAGCGCCTGCCGCCGGTCCGCGCCGGTAACGATGAGTTTGGCCAGCAGCGAGTCGAACGCCTGGGGCACGGTCATGCCCTGCTGGTAACCGGCGTCGACCCGCACTCCCGGGCCCGAGGGCAGTTGCCAGTGGGTGATCGTGCCCGGCGCCGGCAGGAACCCCCGGCCTGGATCTTCCGCGTTCACCCGGAACTCGATCGCGTGCCCGTGTGTGGCCGGGTCGCCGTACCCGAGTTCCTGCCCGTCCGCGATGCGGAACATCTCCCGGACCAGGTCGATCCCGGTGATCTCCTCGGAGACGGGGTGCTCCACTTGCAGCCGGGTGTTCACCTCCAGGAAGGAGATGGTCCCGTCCTGGCCGACCAGGAACTCGCACGTCCCCGCGCCGACGTAGCCTGCCCGGCGCATGATCGCCTTGGACGCGTCGTACAGCAGCGTCATCTGCTCAGCGGTCAGGAACGGGGCGGGCGCCTCCTCGACCAGTTTCTGGTGGCGCCGCTGGAGCGAGCAGTCCCGGGTGGAGACGACCACGACGCCGCCGCGCGCATCGGCCAGGCACTGGGTCTCCACGTGGCGCGGGCGCTCCAGGTAGCGCTCCACGAAGCACTCGCCGCGGCCGAAGGCGGCGACCGCCTCCCTGACCGCGGACTCGTACATCTCCCCGATCTCCGCCTCGGACCTGGCGACCTTCAGCCCGCGCCCGCCGCCGCCGTACGCCGCCTTGATGGCGACCGGCAGGCCGTGCTGGGCGGCGAACGCGCGGACCTCGTCGGCGCCGCTCACCGGGCCGTCCGTGCCCGGCGCCAGCGGCGCGCCTACCTCCTGCGCGATCTGCCGGGCGGCCACCTTGTCGCCGAGCGCGTCGATGGCCGAAGGCGGCGGCCCGATCCAGGTCAGCCCGGCGTCGGTAACCGCCCGCGCGAAAGCCGCGTTCTCGGCCAGGAACCCGTACCCGGGGTGGATCGCATCGGCCCCCGCGTCCGCGGCCCGCTTGAGGATCTTTTCGATGTTCAGGTAGCTGTCGGCGGCGGTCTGCCCCTCCAGCGCGTACGCCTCGTCCGCCATCGTGACGTGCAGCGCGTCGAGGTCGGCCTCGGCGTAAACGGCGACGCTGGCCAGGCCGGCGTCGCGGCACGCTCGCACGATGCGGACAGCGATCTCGCCCCGGTTGGCGATGAGCACCTTGCGCACGAAAAGTCCTTCCCAACTGCCGAGGAGTCTAGGCCGCGGCGCCCACGACGGCACGCCGGAGTTGCCGCATGACACCACTTTCCGGCCTGTGCCACGGTAACCGGGAACAGCTGCTGGTCCTTCCTGGCGGAGCTACCGCGACGTGATGAAACTGTCCCGTGGCCGTGATGACGCCGGAGGGGGGATTGGCGGCGAGCTCACCAGAGTAGTGGTCGGGCTGCGCCTTCGTGGCGCAGGAGCCACTCCTTACGCTCCAGCCCGTAGTAGTAGCCGCCGAGGCCGCCGTCGCTGCGCAGTGCGCGGTGGCACGGCACGACGGGCGCGGCCAGGTTCGCCGCGCAGGCGGCGCCGGCGGCGCGCGCCGCCCCCGGTATGCCGGCCCGGGCCGCCAGGTCGGCGTAGCTGATCGTTGTGCCGGCCTGGACCGCGCGCAACCACGCCCACAGCCGCTCCCGCAGCGTCGTCGCTGGCTGGTGCACCGGCAGCTCGTCGATCGCCGCCAGGTCCCCGTCGAAGTAGTCGCGCAGCTTGACCAGCCACGGCAGTTCGGCCTCCGCGAGCGGCAGTGGGCGCAGCGACGGGTGCAGCCGTGCGTGCAGCTCGCCGGGGTCGCCGGTGAAGCCGGCGCCGACCAGCGCCGCGCGGTGTGCGAGCACGCTCAGTGGCCCGATCGGGGTGTCGAGAATCGCGGTTGCGATGGTGCCGGCTGGCATGGCTACTCCTGTCCGGTGGCGGCGAGATCGGCAGATGGCATGGCGGCGTGCGTGCCCGCCGGAGCGAGAGGCTCGGCCAGCGTGGCCCACAGATGGAGCGCGGCGTAGGCACGCCAGGGCCGCCACCGGTCGGCGCGCTCCGGCTCGCAGCCCAGCCGCTCCATGGCCCGCCGCAGCCCCAGGTCGCTGCCCGGGAAGGCGTCCGGGTCGCCCGCGGCCCGCATCAGGATGTAGGCGACGGTCCACGGGCCGACGCCGGGCAGTTCCGCGAGTCGGGCGGCGGTTTCCTCCGGGTCGGTTCCGGGGTCGAGGTTCACCCGGCCGTCGGCGCACGCAGCCGCCAGCCCGCGCAACGTCACCTGCCTGGCGGTGGTGAGCCCGAGACCGGACAGATCGGCGCCGGCGAGGTCGCCCGGCAGCGGGAACAGCACCGTCGGTGCCCCGCCCGGTCCGGCGGCGGCCTCTACCAGGCCTCCGTGGCGGGCCGCCAGCCGCCCCGTCAGGGTGCTGGCGGCGGGGACCGAGACCTGCTGGCCGACCACCGCGCGCACCGCCAGCTCGAATCCGTCGTACGCGCCGGGCACCCGCAGCCCGGGACGCGCCGCGACCAGCGGCGCGAGCGCCCCGTCGGCTGCCAGTGCGGCGGCGATCGCCGCTGGGTCGGCGTCGAGATCAAAGAGCCGCCTGCATCGTGACACCACCTGGCCGACACCGCGCAGGCCGGTGAGCTGGACCCGCAGCAGGACCTGGGCCTCGCCCGCCCGGCTTTGCCGCGGCGCCCGGCCGTTCTCGCCCCTCCCGGTGGAGGGCGGGGGGACCAGCTCGATGACGCCGGAACCGCCGGGCACCCGGACCGTGCGCGCGTACCGGCCGTCCGACACCTCCTCCACCCCGGGAATGGCCCGGGCGGCGAGGAACCGCAGCAGCGACCAGCCGTCGAACGGCGCGCGGCAGGCCAACCGGAGCGTCAGCCAGCTCCCGTCGGCCGCTGCCTCCCGGTGCGCCGCCTGACTGCCCGCCGGGTGGGCGTCCGCGGCCGCCGCCGGCCGGGGTGTCCGGGACCGCAGCTGGGACGGAGGCCGGCCGTAGGCCTCCTGGAAGCTGGCGTTGAACTGGCGGACGCTGGAGAACCCGCTCGCGAACGCGACCTCGGTGACCGGCAGATCCGTCTCGGCCAGCAGCCGCCGCGCCGTCTGCAGCCGCGTGGTCCTGGCCAGCGCGATCGGCGTGGTGCCGAGCTCGGCCAGCACCAGTCGCCGCAGGTGGCGGTCGGTGACCGCGAGCCGCCGGGCCAGCCCGTCGACACCGTGCCCGTCTGCGTACCCGTCGGCGATCAGCCGGACCGCGCGGGCGACGAGGTCGCCGCGGGCGTTCCAGTCCGGGGAACCCGGGCTTGCCTCTGGCCGGCAGCGGCGGCAGGCGCGGAACCCGGCCGCCTCCGCCGCGCCGGCGTGGGCGAAGAACCGCATGTTGCGCCGCGCCGGAGTGCGAGCCGGGCAGATCGGCCGGCAGTAGATCCCGGTACTGGTCACACCGGTGAAGAACCGCCCGTCGAACCGCGGATCCCGCGCCACAACCGCCCGATAACACGCATCGAAGTCCAGCGTCACCCCCCGATTAAACCCGAGGCAGCGCGCTTCCGCTGGCGGAAATCGGACATCGCCGAGGCGTCCCCCGGCGGTCTGGGCGACCCCTTGTGCTAGGGCCGGTGCCGGCCCCCTCAGATAGCCGCCGCGTAGATGACCTGCTCGCTGCCGAAAACGGTGGCGCGCTTCTCGGGCCTGAGCCCGATCTTCCCAGCGACCCGCTGCGACGGCACGTTGTCCGGGTTGATGATCGCGATCAGGCGGCTGAGGAAGAGCGTGTCGCGGGCGAAGTCGCGGGCCGCGGTAGCCGCCTCGGTCGCGTAACCGTGCCCCTGGAGGCTGGTACGGACGTGGTAGCCCACCTCGATCTCCCTGATGCCGTCCACGTACTGGGGCGTGAGCCCGCAGTCCCCGGCGAACTCGCCCGTGTCGCGCAAGACCATCGCCCACAGCCCGAACCCATGGCTGCGGTAGAGGCGCTGATTCCACTCGATCCAGGATTTCGATTCGTCGCGGGTCATCGGCTTGGGGTAGTAGCGCATCACGTCCTCGTCGCCGAACAGGGCGGCGATGTCGTCGAGGTCGGCGCCGGTCATCTCGCGCAGGACCAGCCGCTCCGTCGTCAGGACAGCCATCGCGGCCATGCTACGGCCTGGGATAGACCATCAGCAGTTCGGCTCTTTGCCCAGATAGGGGCGGTCGGCCGAACGGCTGATCAGAGGCCGGCCGGCCAGGCGGAGCGTCGCCAGGCATCCGGGCCCGGCCTGAGCGGGGCGCCCGGCATCCGGGACCTGCTGGCCCACCTGGAAGCCGCCCGCCCGGCCTGTCCTGCCCGCCCGGCCGCGCGGTCGCGCGCGGCGAGCACGGCCGCCAGCGTCACGGTCAGCGCGGCAAGCTCGTCGGGCGACGGATGACCGGCCACGACGTCCAGCGCTGGCCGGCCGGCGGGCTGCGCGGCTTGGCCGTCGCGGGTCATGTGCGCCCGGTCCCGATGCCGAACTGGCGCCGGACGCGTGCCCAGAACGCGTCCCGGAGCCATTCCCTGGCCTCTTGGTACGGGCGCAGCGACAGGCCGAGTTCCTTCTCGGCGTCCACCAGCAGCTCCTTGTCGATGACCGGCGGCAGGATCGGCCCCGGCAGCAGGTCGCGGATGTTGTCCTCGCCCCGGGTGAGGATCCATCGCTGCGCGACGTGCTCGCCGGCCTCCTCGACCCGGTCCCGGTCCGGGCCGAGCCTGGCGACGGTGCCCATCCCGTGCGTCACGCGCTGGACCGATCGTGTCGGCGCGGCGCGCTCGCCGAACAGCTGCGCGGGCGATGGGACGCCCGAGCCGGGCAGCGGCGACGGCGGTGCCTGCTCCGGCGTGGCCACCGCCTGCCGGGAGAAATAAGGCTCCAGGAAGACGCGGTCCAGCACCTCGACCGTGTCCGACTCCCATACCAGGCGCTCGGCCTGGTTCGTGCCGAACGGCGGCTCGACCCCCCACAGATGCACGCGGACACCGAACGCCTGCGCCGCCTCCACCGCGGGCACCATGTCCTCGTCCCCGGCCACGAGCACCGCATCGGTGATCGCCCGGTGCCGGGCGAGCGCCTCCATGTCGGCCCGGATCTGTGCGTCCACCCCCTTCTGCTGGCCGCGGGCATTGAGGTTGCCGAGGCGCAGCTTCACCCAGGCCATCTGCGCGATGACCCGCTGGTCGATGGTGGGCACCCGGTCGCGAGCGGCGTCATACCAGTACACCCGCAGCAGTTCGCCCCGCACCTGAGTGTCCGCGTGGCGGGTGAGCGCCTGGATGAGCTTGTCGGTGTCGACCCGGTACTCGCGCCGTGAGGAGCTGCTGAACAGAAGCTCGCCGGCCGCCGCGTAGATGTACCCGACATCGACCATGATCGCGTAACGGGCCAGGGTGGGGAGCGGGGGAGGAATGTCCGTCATCATGTCCAAGGCTCTCGGCGGCCGATCGGGCTACAGGGGGATGTTGCCGTGCTTCTTGGGCGGCAGGATCTGGCGCTTGGTGCGTAGCGCGCGCAGTGCGCGGATCACGTGGGAACGGGTCTCGGCGGGGCGAATCACCGTGTCCACGTACCCTCGTTCGGCAGCTATATAGGGGTTGGCGAGGGTGTCCTCGTACTCGGTGACCCGCTGCGCCCGCAGCGCCTCCGGATCGGCAGCGTCGGCGAGCTCGCGGCGGTAGAGGATGTTCACCGCGCCCTGCGCGCCCATGACCGCGATCTGCGCGGTCGGCCACGCCAGGTTGATGTCCCCGCCCAGGTGCTTGGAGCCCATCACGTCGTAGGCGCCGCCGTAGGCCTTGCGCATGATCACGGTGATCTTGGGCACGGTGGCCTCGGCGTAGGCGTAGATGAGCTTGGCTCCCCGGCGGATGATCCCGCCCCATTCCTGGCCGGTGCCGGGCAGGAAGCCGGGCACGTCCACGAAGGTCAGCACCGGGATGTTGAACGCGTCGCAGGTGCGGACGAACCGCGCCGCCTTCTCCGACGCGTCGATGTCCAGGACCCCTGCCAGGTGCATCGGCTGGTTGGCGACCACGCCGACCGTCGCGCCTTCGACCCGGCCGAACCCGACCAGGATGTTGGGCGCGAAGGCGGCGTGGACCTCCAGGAACTCCATGTCGTCGAGGACGTGGGCGATGACGGTGTGGGCGTCGTAGGGCTGGTTCGGCGAGTCGGGGATGAGGCTGTCGAGCGCGGCGTCCTCCTCGGTGAGATCCAGCACCGGATCAGGGTCCGTGGTGGCGGCCATGGGCCCGGCGCCGGGCGGCGCCGGCGGGTCGTCGAGGTTGTTGGAAGGCAGGTAGGACAGGAGCTCGCGGGCGAAGTCCAGGCAGTCGTCCTCGTCCTTGGCCTGGTAGTGGGCGACCCCGGACTTGACGTTGTGCGCGTGGGCACCGCCGAGGTCCTCGAAGGAGACCTCCTCCCCGGTCACCGTCTTGATGACGTCCGGGCCGGTGATGAACATGTGCGAGGTCTGATCCACCATCAGCGTGAAGTCCGTGAGCGCGGGCGAGTAGACGGCGCCGCCGGCGCACGGTCCCATGATCAGGGAGATCTGCGGGATCACGCCCGACGCGATCACGTTGCGGTAGAAGATCTCGCCGAACAGCCCGAGGGCGACCACGCCCTCCTGGATCCGTGCGCCGCCGCCGTCGTTGATGCCGACCACCGGGCATCCGGTCTTCAGCGCATGGTCCATCAGCTTGACGATCTTCTCCCCGTACACCTCACCCAGCGAGCCGCCGAACACGGTGAAGTCCTGGCTGTACACGCACACCGGACGGCCGTCCACGGTGCCGAAGCCGGTCACCACGCCGTCCCCGTACGGGCGGTTGGCAGCCACCCCGAAGTCGGTGGCACGGTGCCGGGCCAGCCCGTCGAGTTCGGTGAAGGAGCCGGGGTCGAGCAACCGGTCGACCCGCTCCCGCGCGGTCATCTTGCCCTTGGCGTGCTGCCGTTCCACGGCGCGGGCCGATCCGGCGTGAATGGCCTCGTCCCGGTGCTGCAGCAGCCCGGCGATCTTGCCCGCGGTGGTGTGCGGATCCGGTTTGCCAGGAACCTCGCTGCTCATGCGCCTCAGGGTAGCCGCCGCGCCGATCACGTGTGTTTCTGCACCCGCCGGCGTCAGGGTCCCCGCTGGCTGCGCGGCCCCGGCTGAGATCAGAACGTGCCCGGTTCCAGCTCCGGGTCGCCGCGGCCGGCGAAGATGTCGATGGGCTCGAGGCGCATGAGATCATCCCGGGTCCAGTTGCGGTTCGGCTCGGAGGTCAGGCGATGCGCGTGACGGAGCCGGGCATTCTCCAGGTCGTTGCGGACGCTCCGGGCGTTCGCGAACTGCGGCTCCCGCATCCGGCGCGTGACGTGACTGCGAAACGCCGCCTCCGCCTCCCCGGAGAGGTAGTAGCGCGCCTGCTTCAGCATTCCCTGCCCGATGGTCACCAGCTCGTCGAGCTGGTAGGCGGCGAAGTCGAGGTGGTGCGCGATCCGGGAGCTCATCCCGGGGTTGGATCCGAAGAACTTGTCCATCCGGTCCTTGTAGCCCGCGAGGATCACGACGAGCTTGTCGCGTTCGTTCTCCATCACCTGGAGCAGGATGTCGATCGCTTCCTGGCCGTAGTCCTGCGAGTCCACCCCCCGATAGAGGTAGTACGCCTCGTCGATGAACAGGACCCCGCCCTTCGCGCGGTCAATCGTCCGTTTGGTCCTCGGTGCGGTGTGCCCGATGAACTGGCCGACGAGGTCGTCGCGCATGGCGTGCACCAGCTGTCCCTGCTCCAGGTAGCCGAGCCGGTGCAGGAGGTCAGCCATCCGCAGCGCCACGGTCGTCTTGCCCGTGCCGGGGGGGCCGGTGAAGCACATGTGCAGGTTCGGCCGGGGCGCCTCGAGGCCGAACCTTTGCCGGGCGCGGTCGACCAGGAGGAGCGCCGCGATCTCCTGCACCTTCTTCTTGATCGGCAGCAGGCCGACGAGGTCGCGGTCGAGGGCGCCGAGGATATCGTCGATCTCCGCTTCCTCGCGCTCCGCGCCGAAGGTGACCGTCGCATCCATGGGCAGCGGTACCGCCGCGCGGCCGTTCCCCCGGGACCGCCCATTGCGGGAGCGCTGTGGCGTCAACGTGCGCCGCGTCTCTGTTTCACTGGCCACGGTCGTCTCCTCGGTAGCCTTGCCGCCTGACCGGAAGCCCGAGATCGCCAGCGCAGTCGTACCGCCGACCATCGCGACAAAGACACTGATGACGACGATCGCAAGGAGCATAACGATCAGCGGCGCGGCGCCTGATCCCCCTATGAGCCCGGCATACTGTCACTGACAGTACAGGAGGCGGTTGTTCCAGCGGCAGGTCAGCGGGCGGGGTAGCCGGCCCGCTCCAGCTCCGAACGCTGCCGCTGGTGGGAATCCCAGCAGGGGAAGTGAGCGTCCGTGCCTTCGCCGCGCAGCAGCCCGGCAACCGCCTGCCGGGTGACGTCGTCGGCGGGCGTATACACCACTACCCGGGTACCCGGGACGGCGAGCACGGCCAGGCTGGTGGTGGTCATGGCCAGCCGCTCGTGCGCCGGATGGCGGAAGACCTTGAGGTAGGTGGCCTGGCTCGCCACGTCGTGCTCGGCCCACAGCCGGGCGAAGTGCGGGCTGCGCGCCTGCAGCCGCCGGACGAACCCGGTCCAGGCGGGCTCGCGCAGGTGACGGCCGTACGCCCCGCGCAGCTGGGCCACCAGTGTGGACAGCTGCTCCTCCCGGTTGACGTACGGGTGGCAGCACTCCGCATGCAGGAAGTTCAGCCAGAGGACGTTCCGCTTGCCGGGCTCGGCGCCAACGACGGTCGGCCACAGGGCCTGGTACGCGGCGTTCCAGGCGAGCAGGTCGAACCGTTCGTTGAGCACGCTCGCCGGCAGGGGCACCAGCGTGTCCAGGATCTGCCGAACGTCGGCCGGGACCTGCTCGCAGCCCGCTCCGCCGGCCCCGGCGGTGCTGGCCGCGTCCGGGATGTCGGCCAGCCGGAAGAGGTGCTCCCGTTCCGCCCGGTCGAGAAGCAGGGTGCGCGCCACCGCGCTGAGCACCTGGGTGCTGGCGTTGATCTGGCGGCCCTGCTCCAGCCACGTGTACCAGGTCACGCCGACGCCGGCGAGCTGTGCGACCTCCTCACGGCGCAGGCCGGGGGTGCGCCGCCGGGTGCCGGGCGGGAGCCCGGCCTGCTCGGGGCTGATCCGCTCGCGTCTGCTGCGCAGGAACGCGGCGAGCTCGGCCCGCCGATGCCGCCCGTCGGCCGTGGTCGTCACGGTGCTCACATGCCCATCCTGCCGGTGCCGGCCGGTGGTTGCCAGGTGCTGCTGATACCAGGATAACCAGGCTCTTGGTACTGGCATCAGGATGGCGGCAGGCTCGGTTGCATGACCGACACCGTCACCACCGTCCGCCCGGCCCGCCCGGCCCGGCACCGCGCGGCGAGCCCCCGCGCAACCCTGGCGATCGTCCTGACCGGTCAGTTCATGGCGTTGCTCGATGCCTCCGTGGTCAACGTCGCCGCGCCCTCGATCCATGCCAGCCTGCACGCGTCCGGGGCGGGCCTGCAGCTCGTCATCGCCGGCTACGTGATCACCTACGCGGTGCTGCTGGTGACCGGTGCCCGGCTCGGCGACATCGTCGGTCACCGCACGATGTTCCTGTTCGGCGTGGCCCTTTTTACCCTTGCCTCGCTGGGCTGCGGCCTGGCCGGCTCGACCGGCCTGCTGGTGGCGCTGCGGTTTGTGCAGGGGGTCGGCGCGGCGGCCATGATCCCCCAGGTGCTCAGCCTCATTCAGCGGTCCTTCCCCGGCCCGGCCCGTGCCCGGCCAATGCGCCTGTACGCGGCGGTACTGGCCGGAGGGGCGGTGGCCGGCCAGGTGGTCGGCGGGCTGCTGGTCAGCGCTGATCTGTGGGGCAGTACCTGGCGGCCGGTATTCCTGCTGAACGTGCCGATCGGTGCGGCGCTGCTGATCGCGGGCAGCCGGCTGCTGCCACGCGGGCGTGGCGAGCCGGGCCGGGGGCTGGACCCGGCCGGGCTCGCGATCCTGACCCCGGCCGTGCTGGCCCTGATAATCCCGCTGGTGCTCGGGCAGTCCGAGCACTGGCCGGCCTGGGGCTGGGCGTGCCTCGCCGCGGGCGGGCTGGGTCTCGCCGCCTTCGCCGTGGTGGAGCGGCGGGTGGCGGCAGCGGGCGGATCGCCGCTGATCCCCGGCCGGGTGCTGCGGCTGCCCGGGGTGGCCATGGGAATCGCCGCCCTGTTCGCGGTCCTGGCCGTGTTCGGCGGCTTCTTCTTCACGCTCGCCCTGCACCTGCAGGGTGGGCTGGGTGAGTCAGCGCTGCGGGCCGGGCTCACGTTCGCTCCGGCGGGCCTGGCGTTCGCCCTGGTCAGCCTGAACTGGCAGCGGATCGGTGGCGGCAGCCAGCTGGCCCTGATCATCGGTGGCTTCGCCGCCAACGCGGCCGGGCTGCTCGCGCTCGCGCTCCTGCTGCGCGGCGGCGGGTACGGCGGCGCCTGGCTCTACCTCGCGACGGCGGTGACCGGGGCCGGCATGGCCGCTTCGTTCAGCCCGCTGATGACCGCGGTGCTGATGCGGGTGCCCGTGGCCGATGCGGCCGACGCTACCGGCGTCATCGTGACGGTCAACCAGCTCGCCCTCGTGGTCGGCGTCGCCACCTTCGGCACTCTCTACCTGAACCTGGCCGGGCGGCTGCCGCTGCACGTCGCGGCGGGTGACTTCCGGCAGCTGTCAGCGCACGCGGTGAGCGTGACGCTGGCCGTGCTCGCCGGCGGCGCGGTGGCAGGAGGGTTGCTGGCCGCCATCAGGGCCGCTCGCATCCGGCGCCTGGGTAGCGCTAGCGCCGGGCTTTCGCTCGCCACAGCCGTCCCGTCAGGCGGCGCACGTGGCGCGGCCCTTGCCGCAGGCTGGCCCGCACCCGCCCAGGAGAATGCCGATGACTGATCGTGATCTGCGCTCGCCCGGAGAGAATCCCTACATTTGGGTTCGGAGCTGCCTGCGATGACTTCCGGGCCCATCCCCACCAGTCGTCCTGGATCAAGAACTGGTCAAAGGCCGGATTCGTCTTGATCAGCAAATCATAAACGGCACGCAAATGCGGCTCGGCTCTCTCCTCTTTCGAGAGCTTGGCTACCTCGATCTCATAGTGCCACGCGCTGTCCGAGTGCAGGTCATAGCTCCAGCCCAGATCATCGAGGAGCAGCCATCCGCCCGGCCTGAGCAGCCGCTCCGCCAGAAGGACGGCCAGGCCATCGGTGCCCCAGTTTTTCGCCCCGTCGAGAAATATGAAATCATATTCCGGCTGGACTGCCCCGTTCTCGTCAATGCACTTCTCGATTTCAGTCTTCAGAAACCAGGTGTAGGTAGAGAATCTCTTGTCCAGGGTGATCCGGTGAGCGAGACCGGTATTGTTCAGGACTTCCTGTGGTGTTGGATTCCGCCACCGCCAGCGGGTGGAGTCGACGCTAAGCAGGTGGCCTGCGTCGTTGGCCTCGAGTGCCGCCGCCATGAACACGGCCGATCCGCCACGCGCGGTTCCGAGCTCAAGCAGCTGCTCCGGCTTGTTGCGGCGAATGTGCTCGTAAAGCAGGCGGCCCCGGTCCGCCGGTATATGAGGTGGGGGTATCCCGGCGACGATCCTCGCGGCATCGCCGAACTTCATCCGCTGATGCTAGGTGCCGCCGGGAATGACGCGCAAGCGGTATGGGCGATACAAAATGAGGCTATTCACGCATGCGTCCGCGGCGCGTGCAGCAGACGGCGGAACGGGGATAATGTGCTGGGCTGGGCGGGGGCACCGGGCTCGGGCACCGCCTCCGGTGCCGCTTCGGTGGCCACCGGCACGGCAGGCGCGGCCGGATCAGGGCGGGCAAACGCCAGCCCGGCCGCCAGGCAGACCACCGGCAACCCGATCAGGGCGTACCGCTGCGAGAAGTCGGCGGTCATCACCGGCACCAACAGCAGGACGATGGAGACCACCCAGGGGAACAGGCCGGGGCCGCCCCAGCCGTCCAGCCGGCGGAACCCGCCGCGGCGCCAGGAGCGGACGATCCCGCCGAGCCCGACCAGCAGCAGGATTCCGAGCAGCGTCCCTCGCAGATAGACAAGGCGCTGGTAGCCGCGCATCCACGCAGCGAACGGCTCGACGGCCTTTGTTGTGGTCACCCCGCCGTACTTGAGCTGGTCACCGGCGATGGTATGGCCGTGCCCGAGCCCGAGGCCGGGTGGGCTCCAATGCGTGGTCGCGTACGCGAACTTGTACCGGTTGGCCATGGCCGGGCTCGGGTGTTCCGGGTTGTTCCAGTAGAACGTGAGGGAGACGTCGTGCAACACGTCCGCGAGGTAGCCGGTGGGCTGTGCGGCGATCGCCTGCAGCGCGAAGTTCTTCGCCAGCGCGTTCTTGCGGGCTGAGAACTTGGGCCCCGGCACGTTGTTCAGCGGCGAGTTCTTCTCCCAGATGAACGTCGACGCGGATGGCCGCTGCGCCACCGGCTGGCGCGGGCACAGCGCCAGTTCGTCCGCGGGTGGCTTGATGACCGCGCAGTTGGCGAACGTCATCGTGCGTGACCACAGAAAGATGCCGTCACTGTTGCTGAAGGCGTATCGGCCATAGTGACTGTGGAACCACAGGACATAACCGGCCAGCGGAATCGCGCTCACGGCTGCGGTCGCCCCGAGCGCGCGCCAGCCCACCCTGCGCAGCGCCAGGTACAGCAGGAACACGACGAGGACCGGCAGCCCGACCGGCCAGAGGGTGGCTGCGGAAGCCAGCAGGAATGCCGCCGCGACCGTCGCCCACAAGGGGCGCCCATGCCGCCACCACAGAGTGAGTGTGATCGCCACCATGACCAGGAAGCCAAAAGTGGCGCTCGGCAGGATCTCGTGCTCCAGCTCGAGCTGGTACGCGTCCAGCAGGACCGGCAGCGCCGCCAGCGTCGCGCCCCATCCGGGCAGGCCGTAACGCCGCAGCAGGGCGTAGATCATCACCCCGACGGCGAGGCCCATCAGATGCTGGACCGCGGCGACCACCGCGAAGCTGTGGAACGGCCTGAGCACGGCCAGGACCACGCCGTATCCGGACAGCCGGGAGATGCCGGGGGCGTGGTACAGCGCGGTGCCCAGATAGGAGGCGGAGTCGCCCCCGAAGAAGATCGCGGGCGGGAAGCCGAGCATCGTGATCAGCCGGATCACCAGGCCGAGGCCGAACACGGCGGCAAACAGGCGGTGCCTGCCCAGGGCTGACGAGGTGGCGGCTACTCGGCTCACAACACCAAATCCTGCCACGGCACCCGCACCAGTCAGGTCAGGTCCGCTTGTGAGCCTCCGGTGCGCGGCAGACGAACGGCGACGGCCCGTAGGACGAGCCCTTAACCTTGACACCGGTCACCCGTCCGCCGGCTGGCCAGGGCTACAACGTCACCGATCGAACGGCAACACTTGTGAAGGCAACCGAACCGCTTCCCGAGGATGAAGGACGCTGGCCAGCGCTCGACGCGGCCCGGCTTAACGGCGCGCTGGCGTCCGGCCCGGGTTTGTGGCGCGAGGTCAGGGTGGTCGCGGAAACCGGGTCCACCAACGCCGACCTGCTCGCCGAGGCGCGTTCGGGCGCCCAGGAGGGCCTGGTGCTGGTCGCCGAGGCGCAGACCGCGGGGCGCGGCCGGATGGGCCGGCGCTGGGTCAGCCCGCCGCGCTGCGCCCTCACCTTCTCGGTGCTGCTGCGGCCCGGCGTGCCGGCCGCCCTACTCGGCTGGCTGCCGCTGCTGTCTGGTGTCGCCGTCGCCGCGGCGCTGCGGGAGGTGGCCGGGGTGGATGCCCGGCTGAAATGGCCGAACGACGTCCTCGCCGGTGACGCCAAGCTCGCCGGGATTCTCGCCGAGCGATGGGGGGAGGCGGTCGTGATCGGGATCGGGATCAACGTCTACCAGCGACGTGACGACTTGGCCGTGCCCACCGCGACCTCGGTGCTTCTGGCGGCGCAGGCCGCGCCGGCGGACGGGCCGGATCTGCGGGAACGGCTGCTCACCGCCGTGCTGCGCGAGCTGGCCCGCTGGTACCGTGCCTGGCTGGACCAGCCTCATCCCGGCGCCGCCGACGGTTGCGGGCTGCGCGAGGAGTACCTGCGCCGCAGCGGCACGGTGGGGGCGGCGGTGACGGTGACGCTGCCCGGCGGCCAGGCCCTGACGGGAACGGCGGTCGGCGTCGACCCGGCCGGCCGCCTGGAGCTGCGCACCGGCGGCGGCCTGGTCCGCGTCAGCGCCGGCGACGTGGTTCACGTGCGGGCGGCGGACGCCCCGGCGGCTCAGTGAACTGCGCATGTCACAGCGTTCCGTGCCAGCATGAGGCCCATGGCCGACGACACCGAGCTCTCCGAGGGGGAGCGCACCGTCCTCCTGCTCCACCCGCACTGGAAGATCCTGCTGCGGCCCACGCTCGTCCTGCTGCTGGTCGTGGTCGCCGCGGCGCTGCTGGCGGTGGCGATCCCGCCGGGATCGCAGGGCGATCTGGGCCGGATCGCGGTCGGTGTGGTGGCTGTTGCCGCGGTCGTGGCCTGGTTCGCGATCCCGTTCCTGCGCTGGCAGACCACTACCTACGAGCTCACCACCCGCCGGCTCCGGATGCGCTGGGGGATCCTCGCCCGGTCCGGCCGTGACTTCCCGCTGATCAGGATCAGCGACGTCTCCTTCTCGCATGGCCTGATCGACCGGCTGCTCGGCTGCGGCCAGCTCGTCGTCGAGTCGGCAGGTGAGCACGGGCAGCTCGTGCTCAGCGAGATCCCGCAGGTCGAGATGGTGCAGGCGACCCTGTTCCAGCTGGTCGAGGACGAGCACGCCCGGCTGGCCCGGGAGGAGCCCGGGACATGACCGCCAGGCCCGTACGCTGGGGGCATGGACGGCGTCACGATGCAGCCCCACCTGGCCGGGCATGCCGGGGTCTGCGAGATCACCCTGGACCGGCCGGAAGTGCTGAACGCGATCAACACCGCGATGGCGGCCCGGCTGGCCCAGGCGTGCGCCGAGCTGGCCGCCAATCCGCACGCCCGCGCCGTGGTGCTGTCGGGCGCCGGCGCCCGCGCGTTCTGTGTGGGAGCTGACCTGAAGGAACGGAACGGCCTCGACGACGCCGGGCTGATGGCGCAGCGTGAGGTTTTCCGGGCCGCGTTCGGCGGTCTGCTGGGCCTGCCGCAGCCCGTGGTCGCCGCCGTGCACGGGTACGCCCTTGGCGGTGGCTGCGAGCTCGCCCTGTCGTGCGACCTGATCGTGGCGGACGAGACGGCGGTGTTCGGCCTGCCGGAGACCACCGTGGGCCTGGTGCCCGGCGGCGGTGGCACCCAGCTCGCACAGCGCCGGCTCGGGCAGAGCCGGGCCACTGACCTGATCTTCACCGGCCGCCAGGTCCCTGCCGGCGAGGCAGAACGGATCGGCCTGATCGACCGGCTGGTGCCGGACGGGAAGGCGTGCCAGCAGGCGCTGGAGCTGGCGCAGCAGATCGCGGCTAACTCTCCGGTTGCCGTCCGGGCAGCGAAGCGGGCGATCCGGCGTGGCTGGGGGATCGGCGTGGCGGAGGCGCTGGACGTGGAGGACGCGGCCTGGCGGGCCACCGCGATATCGGCGGACCGGCGGGAGGGGATTGCGGCGTTCAACGACAAGCGCGCCCCGAACTGGCCGGGCCTGTGAGCGGGGGACGGTGAGGAGACGGTCATGACCGATCTGCCCGCGCGGATATCGGTGCGCGAGGTTGGCCCGAGGGATGGGCTGCAGAACGAGGACCCGGTGCCGGCCACCGCGAAGATCGCACTCATCGACCAGCTGGCCAAGACCGGGGTGAGCAGGATCGAGGCCGTCTCGTTCGTGCGGGCCGAGGCGATCCCGCAGATGGCCGACGCGGACGAGGTGTGGGCGGGCGTCACCAAG
>Ga0075423_10001553_pt1 | contig 20311 bp, 23 predicted proteins | sample SoiMethybrSBSTD2_FD_80114 | JGI IMG/M metagenome (GOLD analysis project Ga0075423, IMG submission 80114) | Bulk soil microbial communities from a Populus tree surrounding site in Tennessee, USA - Soil MetaG P. TD hybrid SBSTD2 | ecosystem: Environmental > Terrestrial > Soil > Tree plantation...
CGGCCGATGACAAAGAAGTGACGGGCTGACGGATGAGGATTTTCCGTAAATCTTCCTGTCTTCGCGTAAATCGCCGCCCAGACTTGGACTTTTCAGCGATTCAGCGCGTCCATAGATGTGGGGGGCCGATCAAGGGGGACGGTCTCCAGCTAGGTGCCGGCACATAGCCTGGAGCTAGCTGGAGTCTCCTGCTGAACTTACCTCCATGGGTGCGTAAATCGTTCTGCGCGCAAGCTCACAGTGGCGCTCTGGTAACTCGCGTCTGGCGGCTGTAGCCCCAATCCTGCGCGGGCACGTTAAGTTGCATCGAGGCCTTCGTGATAATGGACAAGGCGGGTGTCCGCCGCTTTTCGACATCCCACACATCTACGCGCAGGGAACCGGCTCAAGGACACTCGCCGTTGCTCGGACAGTCCCTCTACTTGGGCAGAAGGCTTTTGATGTCGAGGCACCATGGTTATGCAGTCAGGTTGATGGAGGGTGTCAGTGGAAGTAACGGGAATCATCACCGCGCTGGTGATTGGGTTGGTCATCGGTGTCCTAGGCCGCGTCGTTGCGCCGGGTAGGCAGAAAATTCCCATCTGGCTCACGCTGCTGGTTGGAATCGTCGCCGCGCTTGTTGGCACGGCCATCGCCTCGGCTTTGGGCGTGGCCGCTACCCCAGGCATTGACTGGATTGAGCTGATCATTCAGGTGGCGCTCGCCGCGATCGGCGTGTCGGTGGTGGCGGGTATCTATCACCGCCGCAGGTCTACCACCGATAAGGTCAAGGACACCTTCAAAAGCTAAAGTCCTCACGGCCGCAGAAGGCGTGGAAATGGTTCTGGCCGCCCTGCGAGAAGTTGAGAAGTTGATCTTTCACCCCGCACCGCGTGTTGGGCCCCTCCTACTCGATCCCCGTTGAGTCCCGTCACCAGACCCGGTGCGCGGAAGCTGCACAGCGGCCTCGACCCCATTCCGCGTGGGCGAAGCTGCGCTGTCTGCGGTTCGTCGGGCGATGGCAATTGCAACCGGAAGCACTAAAGAGCGCCCCGGGAAGGGGACGACGACGGGGCAGGCTATGAGGTAAGGGCTATTAACCGGTGGATCATGGACAAGCTCGGGTACCTGTCGCTCTGAACCTTGTCGAGTAGGACCTCCGCGTATGCGGGGACGTCATCCGGCGCCAGCAGCTCCTCGACTAGGTTCATCATGGTGATGGACGGATTGCGGTCGGAGGCGATCTTCTCGACGAGCAAGTTGACCAGCTCGCCGCGGATATCGAGGTCTTTGCCGTTGCTCGCCATATCTGCCTTCCGCGATGTGCTGTTAACTGATCCGGTCGTCTCCCTAGTAGAGCATGGGCTTTCAGACGCTGGCCCGCAGGAGGTGACTTGATGCGCATAGCGGGCGCTCAGCTTGGGGAGTCGGTTTGAAACGCAAATAGGCTACTTCTCTCTCAGTCGGGAGATTGGCATGCATAGGTCTCGTTTTCCTCCGGCTTAGTTCATCGATATCCGGTGAAGGTCTCAGCCACCCGCAATGCAACTCCGCTGACATGGAGCGGGCCAGACACAGCCCTCAACTGCATCCTGGCGGCAAGTACGGCAAGGATTAAGAAGAGATCACAGCCGACGCCACCTCGAGCTTCCAGCGACCGCCCGGAACCGGTGTCACAACCAGCGCAGGCTGCCTAGTACCCCTCGGGAATGGGGCATTGGTCGTGACGCTCCACAAGACCGCTGGCCACCCATACCGTGTAGCGGCCGGAGAGTGCGCCGTCATAGTGGCCCTCTTAGCGGTCGGCGATATTTCGGCCCTGGGCGTGGCTGCTCGCCGAGCTGCCCAGTGATCAGCTGCAGGCGACCTTCTAGCAGCTGCTAGGCGCCTATGCCGACCTCTTCGCTGATCTCGCGTGTCCAACGTCGTTTCGGCGCGAAGAGTGTTGATCATTCGCTACCGTAGCGGGGCTACTATCCCACAACCGCTCTGAGGATCATGACTCTTGCCGATCACCACGACCAATGCCGAGCGCGCCAGACGACTGACCGCGACTGCACCTGCTCTTGGCTCATCAATCAAAGCCTGCCGCGGGAGGAGCGCTATCTGCTCAGCCCCGATGAGGCGCGAGAGGCCTGGGTGCGGCTGAACATGGAGTATGAGGACCCACTGCAGGACAGGCCGACATGAGAGAAGTAGGCCCGCCTGTCCGTGAGCCGGAATGTCCTCGCATAGATTCCGACATAGGTCTTCGCGGCATAGCGATATGCGGACCGGGGATGGGTAATGGGCGTGCTGAAAAGCTGGCCCCCAGGTGCGGCCGCAGGAACCCACCACTACAACGCTGCTCTACTCGTCACTTATAGATCCTCAGGTGAGAACAAACGATAAGACGGTTGGGAGCCGGAGGCGCTGCACCGAGCGTTAGGCTGGGGCATGGTCATCGGCTTACTCCGCGCAGTCCTGTGGTTCTTCGTGGGGCTTCTGGTCACATACATCGTGGTCAAGCTCAATGAGCGGCGGATATTGAGCAAATGGCCCTTTTCAATCCGTTGAGGTACTTTGCCGCGCCAGTAGGGGATATGTCGTAGGCGCCTTGATTGAAAGTGCTCGACCGTAGGACCCACACCGAAGAAATGTCGTCCCCGTGAAGATCTGGTGTCTCAGCCTTAAGCACGGAGGGTAGGAGACTCGCAGGTGGTCAGCTAAGAAGCAGCTGGCTATCCGGCACCCGTTCGACGGGTCTGACTGAGAGTTTGAATTAATGACCGTCACCCAGCGTGGACCCAGCAACCGATACCTTGATCGCCCCTCGCCCAGCAGCCTCGCCGATGTCATCGACACGATCCTAGACAAGGGCTTGGTCATCGATATCTATGTCCGCGTCTCCCTTGTGGGCATCGAGTTGCTGACAATCGATGCACGGATTGTCATTGCCAGTGTCGACACCTACTTGCGATTCGCTGAAGCGGTGAACCGGCTTGATCTGACCGAGACAGAACAACAGTTTCAAGAGCTGTTTGAGTGAGACCGCTTTAGTTGCATGCAAGGCACTCGGCGCCGCCGACCGCGTACGGCCGGAGTTAAGTCAGCCTGCGGCCATGGGCAACCGGCGGCTATCGGTGGGATGGGCGCCGGTGGCTTGGGCGCTCGGCACGCCGGAATCCAAGTGCCTAGCGCCGTTGATGGCACACGCATGTCGCCGCATGAGCGGCTATTGTGAGGACTGCTGGTGACGGGAAGCCTCACTGTGAGTCCAATCCTGAATCTGTTCTGGAATGCACCGGAACGCCGCCTTCGGGCGGGGTGGCGTCTGATCGTTTTTCTGGTGATGCTGCTTGTCGTGGCGGCGGTAGAGGGCCGCGTGCGGGCCGGTTTGGCGGGGCGCCTCCCAGATCTGTATGAGGGTTTAGTACGGGCGCTGGTGTTCGCGGTTCTGATCGCCGCCGCGCTTTACCTCGCGAGTCGGGTGCTCGATCATCGCAAGATGAGCGACTACGGGTTCCACTTCAACCGGAAGTGGTGGACCGACCTTGCCTTCGGACTGGTGCTGGGCGCGCTGCTCCTGTTCGGGGTTTTCGCCATCGAGATCGCCGTGGGCTGGGTGAAGGTTACCGGCAGCTTTGCCCGGTCCCCTGGCCAGCCCTTTGTCGCCACGATCCTGGTCGGAATCGTCGCCGCGGCGGCCGTAGCTTTTGGGGAGGAGGCGTCGTATCGCGGATACCCGATCAAGAACCTGGCCGAGGGCGTCGCCAGAACGCGGTGGGGGATGGTCAGCGCTGTCGTGATTCCAGCAATCTTCTTCGGCCTGGCGCATACGACGAATGAGCATGCGACGTGGCTCAGTACGTTCAACATCGTGATCTTCGGCTTGCTATTTGGAACCGGCTATGTGCTGACCGGTGAACTGGCCCTCGCAATCGGCCTGCATTTTGGGTGGGATTTCGTGCAGGGATTCGTGTTCGGCATCGTAGCCGAGGGAAAACAATACGGGTCGGTGCTCGTCCTCGCCGATGACTCGTCAGCGACACTGTGGACCGGCCAGCCTTACGGGGCCGAGGGCGGGCTCATGGGGACGGCCGCCTTCATTGCCGGCTTCCTGGCAATCTTCGCGTGGGCGCGATCTCAGCACCGCGCAGCCCTACTGGTCACCCTTCAGCACCCCAGCAACTGACTCCGCTGCGCGCTGATTGCAGATGTCTTTTAGGGGATACTGCTATCAGGCTGACTTGGCGCACGGGCTGGCCGAGCCATGATCAACATCGGCAGTCACCAACTTACGGCCCGCATGCGTGCCCGGTCCTGATCACTTTCGAGTGCGTCTCCACTGCTGTGGTCGACGCGACGCGCGGTCGCAGGGCGGTGGCGTGGTGCGATCTCTGGGACGACTCCGACGACCTGGGCGACTACGCCCGCACCTACATTGAGTGTGAGCCGCGCTCATGAGGATGGTCGACAGGACGCTCCGTATTTAAGTGTCCGAAGCCATGGATTGAGTGAGTGCCGCCGACTCACGGAGCCGACGGAGAATTGACATGGAGAGAACGGCAGTGGCAATCATCGAGATCTAGAGTTCAGGCTTCATTCGAAGCGCGAACGACATTCGTAAGCTGGGAGCGGAGCAAATGCTCGAGCTTGCAATCTGCTTCTGATTAGGAGACTTGTGCGCCGCGAGGGAATCGAACCCCCAACCCGCTGATTAAGAGTCAGCTGCTCTGCCAGTTGAGCTAGCGGCGCGCGAAGAGAAACACTAGCAAATCGCGGGAAGTCCTGAAATCGGTTCTCGCCGGGCCGTTGTCACGCTTGTGACGCGAAACGACCCTTCAGGAAGCGACGCAGGCGGTCGTTTTGACGGCTGTGCTGCGAAACGAACCCGGCAGGCGATCAGTCGTCTTCGAGTACCGCCATGGCGGCATTGTGGCCACCGAGACCGCTGACCGCCCCTCCGCGTACGGCTCCCGAGCCACACAGCAGAATCCCCGGGTGACCAGTGGCCACACCCCAGCGCTCGGCGGGCGTCGTCGCGCGCGCACCCTGGGCCAACCACGGCCACGCCAGATCACCGTGGAAGATGTTGCCTCCGGGCATGCCAAGCTCGGCTTCGATATCCAGCGGTGTCATTACTTCGATGCACGGTTCGCCACCCCGGTCCAGAGCCAGGCATGGCTCGAGCGGTTCGGCAAGTACCGACTGCAGTGAGCGCAGCGCAGCAGCCTTTGCTCGTTCCTTGGAGCCGTGTGGATCTGCGGCGAATAGGTCGGGCGGAGTATGCAGTCCGAAAAGTGTCAGTGTGTGGTAGCCAGCCGCCCGTAGCTCTGGATCCAGGATCGAGCCGTCGGTGAGTGTATGGCAGTAAACCTCACATGGCATGGGATCTGGAATCTGACCGGCCGCGGCATCCTCGTACGCCTGCTGCAACCGGTCATAGCCCTGACCGAGATGCAGCGTGCCGGCGAAGCCGATTGCCGGCTCAATCCCAGAACGAAACTGCGGCAGTCGGCGCAGCACGATGTTGATCTTGGTCTGGCTGCCGACCGGTGGCTCGTATGGTTCCCCGAGGAGCCGCTGCAGAGTTGCCGGCGCGCAATTGGCCAAGATCGTCTCAGCAGTGATCGTCTGCCCGTCCGCCAGCCGCAGAGTCGCACCACTCCCGGACTCGGGCTCGATCATGTCCACCCGGCATCCCGTTCGGATGGAAACCTTTGCATCCTCGGCCATGCGAACCAGCTCAGCGGTCAACGCTCCCATGCCGCCAACCGGGACTTTCCACTCTCCGCTGCCGTTGCCGATCACGTGATAAAGAAAGCAACGGTTCTGCCGCAGTGACGGATCATGCGCCGAGCTGAACGTTCCGATTAGCGCATCGGTCAGAGTGAGGCCGCGTACGGTGTCGTCGGCGAAAGTCGATTCCACTAACTCACCGAGCGGCCGCTCGACCACCGATGACCAGAGGTATGGGTGGACGCGGGACCGCAGCTCATCAACATCGGGAAGCGGCTGGGTCAGTGTCGGCTCTATCACCGCGGCCAGCTCGTGCAGCCTGCTTTGGAAGGCGGCCCATGCTTGGTATTCCCGCTCGCCGCCAGTCAGCATGCGGAACGAGTCCCGGGTCAATCGACCATCCTGGCGCTCGATGAGGAGGCCACTGCCATCGACCGGCGTGTACGACCGTATCTGACGTGAGCGCAACTCCAGACGGAGTCCCAACTCCTCGATGATCAACGTCGGCAGCAAGGAAATCAGATAGGAGAAGCGTGAGAGCCGAACCGCTACTCCCCGAAAGACCTCTGCGCTGGCGACAGCCCCGCCGAGCTCGGTGCGTCCTTCGAGAATTGTGACTTGATGCTCGGCCCTCGCAAGATAGGTCGCAGCGACCAATCCGTTGTGGCCGCCGCCAACGACGACAATCTCGGAATGGTTGTTGGTCATCGACTCCGACTGCATCGGGCGACCGTAGCTGGACCGGGGCTGTTATGCACTCTGGACACGCAGTGGGTTACGCGCATGCAACCTGCGGACTCTTGCGAGTCTCTGCCGTCTCAGCTTGGTGATCTCTGGGCGAACCAGCGGTTCCAGCTCATGCCCCAAGGCCAGCTCGAGTATGTGATCAGCGAGCGCCGGGTTTCTCGCGAGCACGGGCCCGTGCGGATACGTGCCGATCACAGTGCCGGCAACTGCGCCCTCAGTGCCGTCGTTGCAGTTCCCGACACCGATTTCAATAGCCGCAAGAGGTTGGACCCCTGGACCAAGCCGGGTGTATCCGCCGTGGTTCTCGAAACCTGTCAACCACTGATCATCACCATCTCGGCCGTTCCAGCGGCTGATGATCTCGCCGACGGCGCGGACCGGGCCACGCGTTGTCGTGACATCGAGTAGACCGAGCCCGGAGATCACCTCGTCCTGGTATCCCACGGTGAAGCTGTTGCCGACGATCTGGTAGCCGGCACACACCGCCAAGATCGCGGCACCACGGTCAACCGCTCGATAGAGCCCACCGTCGGCCTTCAGCGCTCTGACGGCCGAGACCTGGGCCGCATCCTCGCCGCCACCCAGGAGATAGACGGCACCAGTGTCTGGCAGCGGATCGCCCGGTTCCACATGTGTCAGCACCGGCTCGTACCCGCGCCAAGCTAGGCGCTTGATCAGCACAATTGCGTTGCCGCGGTCACCGTAGAGACCCAACAACGACTGATAGATCAAAACCACTTCCACTCGCCGGCCGCGCACGCTCATTAGACCCTCCCCATTCGGCGTAGCCGCTGGAACGGCGTGTAGGTAGCGATCACGTCAACCGGTTCGGTGTGATTGGCGAGCGCTTCAGCAAGATCAGGTATGCAGCGATAGTCGACTTCTGCATACCGGAGGCGTACGGCGAGATCCTGAGCCCGGCGACCGGTCGCGATGACCGACCGTCCCGCTAGCTGCTCGTACTCGACATCCCAGAGCCATGACACATCACGGCCATCGGCCGCTGCCGAGTCGATAGCAAGCACGACGGTTCGGCTCTGGGCCAGCGGCAGCGCTTCGGCCCAACCCGCTGGGTTCTTGGCCAGGAGCAGTCTGGCTGTTGTGCTTCCGAACTGCGCGGTGGCAAAACGGCCGGCGGGGGAGGTAACCTTCCGCATCCCCTTGAGAGCCGTTCCTGCGTCGACGCCCATCAGCTCGGCCGCCGCGAGTGCACATGCGGCATTGTTGATGTTGAATCTTCCGGGCACGCTCAGGTGCGGATCCCAGACGTGCTGGGCACGGTCGACGATCGTGCCGCTCTCGACGCGATAGTCACCCTTCGGCCGAGCGAGCCCGCAGCCCGTGCAGTACCAATCAGCGTCTTGGCCCGAGGCCGGATCCGGCTGAACCCGGATGAGGTTGGCGTCGCATTCGGGGCATAGCGAGGAATCCTGGGTCCAGGTCGTAGCGGTGTCCACCCAGATGACGTGCTCGGCCGCCTTCGCGGCCCAGACGACTAGCGGCTCGTCGGCGTTTGCGACCACGACCGGACCACCTGGTCCAGCCGCGGCTAGTGCCATGCGCCAGCTCCGGCCGAGGCTTTTGATTTCGTGGTGCCGATCAAGCTGATCGCGACTGAAGTTCAGTAACACCAGCACCTCGGGTCGGCCGAGCTTGATCACGTCAGCGACCACCCGCTCGTCGCTTTCCAAGATCGCGATGTCAGCTTCGGGGTGCTCGCTGAGTGCGGAGGTGAGGCCGTGATGCAGGTTCGCTCCGTCGGCGTTGTGTACCAGCCGGCCTGAATCGGGTCCCAGGGACTCGCGTAGCGCAGCTGCCAGCAAATGTGTAGTCGTGGTCTTGCCGTTGGTCCCGGACACGACCGCGATTCGCTTGCCAGCAAGCAGTTTGCTCAGCGCGCTCGGGTCGATCTTGAGCATGACCTTGCCGCGGATCGAGGCGCCGGTACCGCGCCGGGACAGCCGCGAAGCAGTCCCGACCAGCCGCCCGGCGAAGGTCGCCGCCGAGAGGCGCGCAGTTGAGACCGACATGGCAGTCATCGGGGAGCGGTCGGGCAATAGGTCATCGAGCCTCCAGCGACAATCGGTCCCCGATTCACTTTTCCCTACTACTGAACTGGCCCCTGGGGTGAGTGACGGGAGTCGAACCCGCGACATCCTGGACCACAACCAGGTGCTCTACCAACTGAGCTACACCCACCATGCGTGTGGCCCGAATATGGTGTCCGGACCACGCTGCGCAGCGTGAAGTGTACCGGGCGTCGCACTTGCCGAGGTAATCAGTTCTCGATCGGCGCGGCCCGGGTCAGCGCGCCCTGGTGGCGATCAGCAATCTCCCTGGCTGCGGCACTGTCAGGCCCCGGCTGTGGCACGAATACGCTCTCGCGGTAGTAGCGCAGCTCTTCGATGGATTCCTGTACGTCGGCAAGCGCACGGTGGTTCCCCGCCTTGGCCGGTGATTGGTAGTAGACCCGCGGGTACCAGCGGCGTACCAGCTCCTTGATGCTGGATACGTCGACGCTGCGATAGTGCACATGACGTTCGAAGGTCGGCATGTCACGCGCCAGAAAGGCCCGATCCGTACCGATGGTGTTACCGGCGAGCGGGGCCTTGCCGGGCTCAGCAACGTGGCTGCGGACGTAGTCGAGGATGCGTTGTTCGGCCTCTGCCATCGACCATCCGGCGTCGAGAGCGGTGAGCAGGCCGGATGCCTCATGCATGCCGCGTACGAAGTCGCCCATTTGCTCGAGGGCGCTGTTACTCGGCTTGATGACTAGATCGACGCCATCTCCCAGCACGTTGAGGTCCGCATCGGTGACCAGAACGGCTACCTCGATCAGCTCATCGTTGATCAAGTCCAGTCCGGTCATCTCGCAGTCCACCCAGACCAAGAGGTCGCTCGTAGCCATCTAGCCTTCCTGTGCCGCTCGTCTTTCACGTCTCGGATGTAGACGCGGCGCGTACGCGGGCACCCACTTGATCAACCACGCCGAGCCGGCCCATGTGATCAACCCCATTGTGACGGAGGCCGCGGCCAGCGTGGCGAGCGCGCTGACCGCGCTGATCACTAGTGGGCCCGCAGCATTGCCGAGGTCGCTGCAGAGCCGCCATCCCGCGAGAAACTGCGCACGATTCTGTGATGGCGAGGCGTCCGCGCCGAGAGTCAGCACGACCCCGGATGAGATGCCGTTGCCCAGACCCATCAGCGCAGCCACCAGCCCGACGGTAGTGGGCCCGCTGGTCAGCGGCAACAGCACGAAGCCAAGGCCCAGCACGATCATGGACGGCACGGCGACGTATACCCGTCCGAAGCGATCCATGATCGCGCCACCTGGATAGAACAGGAGCATGTCGACCGCTGCCGAAATACCGAAGATCACACTCGTTGTGGCGGCGTTGATACCGATCGATTCAGCCCAGAGGGGCACGATCGATTGGCGGGTGGCGCGGGCGGCGGAGATGATCAAAATGCCGAGACCGAGCGTCAGCAGGATCCGGCGATGTTCGGCGAGCACCGAGATGACCGATCGATGGCGCTGTCCATGGCGGGGGTGCGCGGCCTGCCGAGTCACATCAGGAAGAAAGGCCGTCAGGGTGGCTGCAGCGAGGCTCATGGCCGCGGCGAACGCGTACGCGGCACCGATGTTCCATCGCGTCACGATGGCCGCAGCGACGAACGGCCCGATGAACAGGCCGATGCGGAAGGTTCCGCCCAGCGTGGAGAGTGCACGAGCGCGCATTGGTATCGGGATGGCCTCGGTGAGGTACGCCTGGCGCGCCAAGTTGAAGACGGCGCCGGCCACACCCGTGACTGCGATGGCAATAGCGAGCAGCAGCACCGTTTGTGCGAGGAATGCACCTAATAAGGCAACTGCGTCAAGTCCGCAAGCTGCGATAAGCGCTCGTTTCTCTCCCATGCGGGCCGCGAGCGCTCCCGCCGGAAGATCGCCCAGCAATTGGCCGAGACCAATCAAAGCGACGATGAACGCAGCCATCCCAACGCTGGCGCCGAGCGCTCGCGCCGAGAGTGCTACCAGAGGCAAGATTGCGCCTTGGCCGACGGCGAGCAAGATCGTCGGGCCGTACGCGGTGATGGCGATGTCGCGCCAGCGCGGATGTAAGGAGCTCGTCGCGCCGGGACTCGATAATCCCTCGCTCGGCTGAACATCCCTCACTCAAGCAACCTACCTATCTCAAACTTCCGATCAGTGCGGAGTTTTGATTGCTGGTGGCGGTTCTAAGCGGCGTGCAGCATATGGGTGCATGGACAGCCCGATGGAACGTCGTCCTGCGTACGACCGCGCCCTTGGGACGGATCCGGCGCTACAGTGATGCGCGAGCCCCGCTGTCCGTACCTTCCCGCGACGCGTGCTCCCGGCCCCCGTAGCTCAGAGGATAGAGCAGCAGCCTTCTAATCTGTCGGTCCCGAGTTCGAATCTCGGCGGGGGCGCTCATTTCCTTATCTACAGGGGATACAAGCGTAAGGAGTCTTACGCGGAGATTCCCACTAACCACTTGGTAACGATTTGGGGTTTCGGGATTCGGTGAGTCGCCTGCGTTGAGGGCGCCATCGGCGGCATTCTCGGTGTGTACCCGCCAATACTCACTGAAGGGTGTCCCACCGATGACGTTGTCTCAGCCTGTCGCATCCGAGTTACTCGAGGCGTTGCGCGCCAGGAAGGCGTGAACCTGATCCGGAAGTCGGTTCGGTTGGGTGATGCAGGACCTCATCGAAACCGAAGCCGCCGAGGTGGTCGGCGGCGGCCGCTACGAACGCTCCGAGGGCCGCGTCACGCAACGCAACGCAACGGATTCCGGCGCCGGCTGCTCGCGACCCAGGCCCGGGACGTGGAGTTGCGGGTCCCGAAGCTGCGGCAGGGCTCGTTCTTCCCCGTCATCCTCGAACGTCGCCGGCCCATCGACCAGGCCCTGTATGCGTTAGTGATGGAAGCCTGGGTGAACGGTGTCTCCACTGGGGCCGTCGACGATCTGGTTGCTGCGCTGGGCGTCGGATCGGGCATCTCCAAGTCGGAGGTGTCCTGGATCTGTGCCGGCCTGGATGAGCAGGTGTATGCGTGAGGCTGTCAAGCTCCCTGTGTAAACGGTTGTTGATCTTGTGGTGGTGGCGGGATTCCTCCGCCGTGAATGGTGTGCCGGTGCTCGCCGCGGTCAAGCCTGGTCAGCGGGTGCGGTTGGGCGGCCTGGTTGACCGCGGCTGCGCGCCGGCGGCGTTGGCCTGGATGGAGGAACCCCGCCGTGTGAGCCTAGGAAATATGATGACAAAGTCTCATTGTTGATCATGGTCTATTCCTAATCTGTCGTCGTAGGTTTGATTCCTACCGGGGCGCAAAACCTTCCTCAGACTGGAAGATTCCCCTGGTGGCAGCCGGTTCATACTGAGGCAGAGCTCGGGATGAGGATGACCTGGTAGCCAGGTTCGGCCACCTCGACCCAGGTTTCTCGGGATGTACCAGGCACTTGATCGATCTGGCGACGGAGCTGCCTAGGCTGGTCGATAGGTGACCCTCCAGCGGCCCTGAAAGAAGGGATGTTATGCGCATTCCCCATATGGCCCGCCGCATCAGTCCCTGGGCTGTCACCCGAGCCGTGGACCCGAGCCACCCAGGGCCTCAACCGGAGGGCGACAAGGAGGAGGCCAATCCGGCCGTATCCGAAGACACCATCGCGGAGGATGAGCTACCGCTCCGCAAACCGATTCCCCAGCGGGTCCTGGTGATTCGCCCGCGCTCGGTGCTGATCGTCTTGCTCGTCCTAGTGGCGGTTGCTGCCGTTGTCAGCTTCGTCTTCGTCGCATCCTATGGGCTAACCGTAATCGCCATCGCACTGTTCTTCGCCCTCGCGCTTAACCCAGCAGTGGAGTTCTTTCAAAGCCGGGGGCTCAAACGTCACTGGGGAGTCTTCGCCGTTTACATCGCAGCACTGGTTGTGCTAGCGGTGCTCGTGTTGGTACTTATCCCACCCCTAGTCGCGCAAGTCACCAGTCTGATCAACGCGGCGCCTGACTTCGTCGACGAGCTGCGCCAAGGCAACGGCCCGGCCGGTGTGCTGGAACGGAAGTATCGAATTGTGGAACGAGTCCAGGCTGCGACCAACGGCGTGGACCTGGCCAAGTGGAGCGGGGCGGCTGCCTCCGGCCTCGACGTCATCAAGCGGATTGCCACCAGCCTTGTCGGAGTCATTCTCATCGCATTCTTGACCCTCTTCATGCTGCTGGAGGGCCCGGACTGGCGCCGGCGATTGACCGCGCTGCTTCCCGACAGCAGCCGTGGATCGATCGAGCGGATCGGCTCGGGTATCTACAAGGCAGTTGGAGGCTTCGTTACCGGCAACCTGCTCGCCAGCCTTCTGGCTGGTCTTGTCGCAACGGTGCTCCTGCTGGCTACCGGAGTGCCGTTCGCCCTGCCACTGGGCGTCTTCGTGGTCATACTGTCACTCGTGCCCTATCTGGGACCTGCAGTGGTGACTGTCGTCCTGACGCTCATTGGGCTCACGCAGGGGGTCATTCCTGGCCTCGTCATCCTCGGGGTGCTCGTCGCCTATTACCTCCTCGAAGGGCACACCCTGCGCCCCCTCATCTACAGTCGGGCGCTCAAGTTATCGCCGCTCGTAGTGATCATCGCCATTCTGCTCGGTACCGAACTGGCTGGCATCCTGGGCGCCGTGCTCGCCATGCCTGTGGCGGGCGCCATCCAGGTCACCATCGCCGAGCTCCTGCGGCAGCGGAACTATCGCAGGCGAGCTGCGGGCTTGCCCACGCGCTGAGCCGGCCCTCGCGAGCACGTCGCCCGCCGGACGCTCACGAAGAGTAGTGTCACGCCCTGCCGAGCAGCCTGGGCACCTCGGCAGGATTGCTGGCTTGCGGTGGCGCTATGGTCTTCGCCGTGGGTCAAGCTGCCTTGGGTGTCAGCGTGACAACGAGATCGGCGCTGAGCGCGGCGGCGAGGCGTTCGAGGACGCCGATGGTGGGCACGGTTGCACCGGCTTCGAGTCGGGAGACGGCGGATTGGGTCATACCTGATCGCTCGGCGAGCTCGGTTTGGGACATGCCGAGCTCGAGCCGGCGGGCCCGCACGGCCTGGCCGAGTTCGTAGGCGCGCTTGGCCGCCTCGTAGCCGGCATGCACGGTTTCGCTGTCCCGGCCGCGGTGCCTTTCCCATCGCAGATGCTCACTCATCACTGATCTCCCTGTTGTAGATACTTTCGGCGTGGCTATGCCTGGCTTCGCAGTCCTTCTGAGCGATGAACGCTCGCTGGACTTCGGCCACCTCGGATCGTCGGTCTTGTTGAACGCCGTCAGGAGGATCACCCGTCTGCCTGGGGCGAGCCAGTAGGTGATTCGCACCTGCTGGCGTTGTAGGTGAAACCGAAGTTCGCGGACCTTGCCCCCGAGGTGGCGCGAATACGGCTCGCCGAGTGTCTCGGCATTGTCGGCCAACAGGTCGGCGTAGAACTCAGCCCGGCCGTAGTCATGATCGGATAAGGAGTCCAGCCACCTGCGTACCTCCGGTTCGATCTCGATGACGTACCGCGACATTCATTTGATGCTATATACATCCAACGCTATAGGCAACGGTCGTGCCCCGTGTGTTAGGTCCTTGAGGCTAGCGAGCGCTGAGGCAGATTTAGGGTCATGGCGGGCGCGAGAACTCGTGGCACAGCGGCTTCAAGATCGTTGGCGCTCCCCACATGACTCCCTACATGGTCTCTATCGGGCCCTAATTCTTGCTCATGGTGATGGTGCCGGATGACCTTGAAAATGCCGTTCCACTAGGCAATATAGTCACGCTCATTCATTGTTGATCATGGTCTGTTTCTAATCTGTCGGTCGTAGGTTCGATTCCTACCGGGGGCGCAATATCCTTATCTGTAACGGCTCCCGAGTTAGGCCCGCAGGAGCCGCCGATGACCACACCGTCCGGCATGCCCGGGCCATCCAGACGGTCGGCATGCGTCGTGAAGGCGGATGGATCCGGTTGCACCGCGCCCATCACAAGGCCGACACCATGACAACCACAGGCCATATCACCAAAGCCCACCGGGACATCAATGGTGAGCGAGGGCTGAACGACTTCCCAACAATCATCGTCGACGTGGTCGGCGTCGGCGCCGGTGTCTTCGATCGCCTTGCCGAGTTGGGCTTGCCGGTGGCGGCGTACAACGGGGGAGAAGCGCCATTCGACAAGGAGCGATTCGTCAACGCTCGAGCCGAGGACTACTGGAATCTCCGCGAGTTGTTCGAGAACGGTGAGATCGACATCGACGAGCTCGACGACAAGCTCGCTGCTCAGCTCGGCTCGATCAAGTGGACCGTGGACTCGCGGGGACGGATCAAGATCGAATCCAAAGAGGACATGCGGAAACGGGGAATGCCGTCGCCTGACAGGGCCGACACGGTGGCGATCGCATTCTCACGTCGTGGTTCTGCAGCGCCGATCAATGTCGAGAGCCACACGCCGGCGAAAGCATTACTGGAGATCTGATGACCAAGGCGTGGTAGAGACACGCCGCCGGAAATAGCGGCAGCGCCGTATAGCGCTCCGTAGGGTCGCGTGTGACATGGCCGAGGATGGCAGCGTGAGTTCCATCAGTTACTCGCTTTCCGTGCGAGGCCTTTTCGATCACCAGCAGAACGAGTCCCGATGAGCCCACTGAGGAAGACATCGCTTGTCGCAGGCGTGCTTTATCTGCTCACGTTTGTCTCGATCCCGACGCTCTTTCTCTATGTTCCGGTGCACGATCGGAACTACATCCTTGGCCCCGGCCCGGACACTGCCGTCATCTTCGGCGGCATCTTGGAGGTGATTGTGGCCCTCGCCGGCATCGGGACTGCTGTTGCGCTGTACCCGGTGCTCAAGAGCCAGAATGAAGGGGTCGCGTTGGGCTTGGTCGGCGCGCGAGTCCTGGAAGGCGCCGGCATCCTTGCTGGCGTCGCGTGTCTGCTGGCGATTGTGAGTTTGCGGCAGGCCGGGGCGGGACCCGGTGCGTTGGTCACCGGCCAGACGCTGGCCATTCTGTATGACCGGATCTTCCTCCTCTCCCAAAGCTTCATGCCGGCCGTGGACGATCTCTTGCTGGGCTTCCTGTTGTACCGGTCGCGCTTGGTGCCGCGGGTTCTTCCCGTAATCGCATTCATTGGAGCGCCCCTGCTCCTCGTTTCCTGGTTCGGCGGGTTGTTCGGCCTTTGGGACCAAAGGTCCGGGCTGCCGGCGCTCGCGGCAGTGCCGGTCGCGGTCTTTGAGTTCTCGCTGGGCGTCTATTTGATCGTCAAAGGTTTTAAGCCTTCGCCCATTACGGCTGACATGGTGTGAGGTCACCCCCGGCCGCTTGCCTGCTCGGTCCGGGGAGCGACACCGCCACCTGACTGGGCCTTAACTGCCCGCGTAGGATCGGCCTGCTTGGGCAAATTGTCTGGAGGCGCTTGATGAGGGTACGCGTGGAGCCATGGCACCTGCCGCCCCGATTGCTTACCGGTCTGTACTTCCTCAACTCGGGGCTGTCCAAGGCCGGGGCTGATGAGGCAACGGCTGCACAACTTCACGGCTTTGCCACTGGAACTTATCCGTTCCTGGGCAAGCTCGACGCTCGACGGTTCACGCGCTTGCTGTCTGGCGCGGAGACCGCCATTGGTGTGGCCTTAGTGCTGCCAGTGGTTCCACCGGGGCTTGCGGGCGCTGCGCTGACCGCCTTCGCGTTGGCCACGCTCGGGCTGTACTTGCGGACACCGGGTCTTCGGCAGAAAGGCTCTCTTCGTCCTACTCAGCAGGGAATCGCCATCTCGAAGGACATCTGGATGGTTGGAATCGGTCTGGCCTTAGTGATCGACGAGATCGCCGAGCGCAGCCGCAGCCGCACTTAATCCGCGGTCATTAGCCCTTTCGCGATGGGCCGAAGATCAGCAGCTTTGACCCAGCGTTGACGACCGTCAGGACCTCGTACTCGGCCCATCCCCTCCGGGCGCTCTTTCACCCACCAGTCGAGAGTGCCCGCCAGCTGACCAAGTGGCAACCTCGACCTGGATCGGTGGATCCACTTCTCGACGATCCGCTTCGGGGTACTGAGTCGCATCGAAGTCCATAGACAATTCGAACACGGTTTCGAGTGAAGGGGGAGGGCGCCACGCCAGCACGCCAGACCGAAGGAGTTACGGCAATTTGCCGGGACATGAGATAAATCGCGCCCGGACCTGGACTTTTCAGCGATTAAGGACGTCCATAGATGTTGGGGGTCGATGCAGGGGGGAGAGAATCCAGCTAGATGGCGGCTCAAGACCTGGACCTAGCTGGAGTCTCCTGCTGAAGGTACCTGCTGCGGGTCGCATTGACCTGCCTTGAGCCATTCCTCGATAGTGGACAAGGCGGGGAGTTGTGTCTGCCGCATCTAAGGAGGGCACTATGAGCTCTACCGGCTACCCACCTTCGGTCGCCTACCCACTTTCGGTGCGAGGGTTTTTCGATCAGCCCAGCCGGGCGTTGTGGCTGGTTAAGTGGTTACTGCTGATCCCGCACTACATCATCCTGGTTTTCTTGTGGCTGGCGTTTTGGATAGTCACCGTGATCGCCTTCTTCGCGATCTTGTTCACCACCAGGTATCCGAGGGGCTTGTTCGACTTCAATGTCGGGGTGATTCGGTGGTCGTGGCGGGTGAGCTTTTACGGTTATGCGGCGCTTGGTACCGACCGGTATCCGCCGTTCAGTCTCGCCGATGTTCCCGACTACCCGGCCCGGCTGGATCTCGAGTATCCGCAGCAGCTGAATCGTTGGCTGCCGCTGGTCAAGTGGTTGCTCGCTTTCCCGCAATACATCCTGGTCGGTGCGCTTGTCGGCTCCGGATATGTCGTGGCCACAAGCACGCAGGACGGCCGAGCCGTCAGCTATTCCACTCCCAGCCTGATCGGCGCGTGTGTGCTGATCGCGGCCATCGCCATGCTTTTTACGACGCGCTATCCCCCTGGCCTTTTTGACTTGGCACTTGGAATCGATCGGTGGGGCTACCGGCTGCTGGTTTATGTGGCGTTGATGACCGACCGCTATCCGCCATTCCGGCTCGATCAGGGCAGCATCGACATCGAGGGCCCTCCGCAGCCCCCTGCGACCAGCGAGGCCTGGCAAGTAGAGCAGCCGCCGGCGTACGGGCCGGAGCCCGAGGCACGATAGGTGATCGAGCTCGGCCCCGAACGTCCGGCTCCAGGTCTCATCGCCCTGGCCCGGCATCGAAACGGGGTCTTAGGCTGCCCTCGTGGCGGACGTGTGGAATGGCCTTCATTGGGCTGCTGTGACAGCTGCTGATACTCCCGGCATTCCTTGCAGACGCAACCCCCGTTAGTGCCGTGCTCAAGATCGTCTCTACCGGCAGACATTAGAGCGCCATCGAGCGCCGCCGACCACTCGTCATCGGTCTTGATGAGGCCCCATACCCGATTGGGAGTCAGTTCAAGATCACGAAGCGTCTTGCGGAACGGTTGGCCGGCATAGATGGCCGCCAGGAGCTGCCTCCGCACTTCCATCGAAAGCCGGTCCTGTGCCCTCGCTCTCCCGTAACTCCTCAGTGTGTCGCTGTGCGCTTGGCGGCACTGCACGCACGCGCATCCGTTAGACCACCGTGCTCGGGTCCCGTGCGGAGCCTGAGGGCCCGGTCCAGCTTCTGCGATGTCGCGTACTTGGTGTAGCTGCTCCGTCGTCCATGGTGGCTCAGGAAGTAGGCCGCGATCAATCCATACACGTACGGCGAAGCGTGTGACGCCACATACTGCGGCCGCCCGGCGAGCCGATGTGATCAACTTCTCAGCCTTACGCACAGGGCATGCTAGCTAGCGGTGAGGCGTGGATTTGGGCAGCTTATGAACAAGGAAGGCACCGAGTCACCACGTCGTGGCGCCCATTGAGCGCCGGACAGGCTGCCGATTGAGTCGGGAAGCGGCCCCAAGAAGGTCATAGGCCGATGCCGATGGCGGATCTATCAACTGTCGAGAGCACCTGTTGTTGGTAATAGACCGGGCCGCCCTCATCTGCGGTCACTTTGGACGGGTAGTGCGTCGACACGAACAGCGCATACACGTTCTTCTCTGAGATTGCTAGACCGAAGTAGTCGCCGATGAAGGCAACCGGGCACGGATCCGGGTCTGCATTCGTATGGGCGGCACAAGCCATCTGCGGGAGCCCGCCAACATGCTGGTCGGGGTTCATTGGATCCCAGGTGGATTCAGAGATGCGGTGATTCATCTCCACCGGTGTGGCGCCGGACAACCCGTTGTCCTTGTAGACCTGCAGCGATGTGTCGATGCAGAAATTTGTTTTCCCAACATCCTGAGGCCGCACGCTCGGATCGTTTGGACATGGTTTGCGTCGGTCGTAGAACGCCACCGCGACGGCGCCGCCCGGTCCAGCGGCGATCGACGGCTGGAACTGATCGGTCGGCGTGCCGGCCGCGTCCTTGTCGTTGACCGTCTTTGGGTCGGACCAGGTCTTCCCGAAGTCGGTTGACTGGGTGAACTTCACGTCCATTTGTGTGCCGTACCAGTCCTCGTACGTGACGTAGAGGTGGCCAGGATAGGTTGGGCTGGCAGCAAAGCTCTCGGTAACGCCGTCACGGAATGTGGTATTGGGAAGGGTTGCGGCCGGAAGTGTGCCCACCGTCGCGGCAGCCACGAACGGCGAGAAACTCACACCGTCATCGATCGAACGGGAGACGTAGAGCGTCACAGGTCCGCGGTTGGGATTGATGGGGAACGAGGCGAACGCGACGTACAGGTCGCCCGCTGCGTCGACCGACGGGTAGATGAATGTGTTGGATGGGCCGGTCTGCGACGGCGCTGTTATCGTCCTGGCCTTCGAGAACGTCTTTCCGCGGTCATCTGAGACGGCGATGCGGATCTTGGTGGTATTGCTGTTGAACACCGACCACATCGCATACACGTGATCTCGGTACTTGCTGTTCGGCATGGCGTTGACGGCGACCCACTGCTTGTCTTCCACGTGGCCCGCCTGCTTCGCGGAGGCGTTGGGTGACTGCTCCAAATCATTTCCGCCGTTGCCCTTCACCCAGGTCTTTCCCAAATCATCGGAGTAGGAGATGTCGATGGCGCCGTCCGGGTGCAGCTTTGAGTTGCCCCAGAAGGCGTTGAACGGCAAGGTGACTTGGTACGCGCGACCCTTGGTGTCAAACGCGACGTTGGGATCGGTGTTATTCGTCCACGACGGCGGCATCGCCTGGGTGCCCGTCGACACACAGTCATACTCCTTGACCTGCGTCGTGGAGTCTTTCGCGGGAGGTGTCCCGCCGGGCATCGTAATCGCCCCGAGATGGAACATGTAGAAGGTGGAGTATTTCTCGAAGAAGATCTTCGAGGTGCCGACCAGATCCTCCGTGCCTGGTTTGACGGCGAGCCACGACTCGGAGAGGTTGGCGTTGTACTCTCCCTGTCGGCATGTGCCCGCCGACGGCACAGTCGATCCAGAGGGCACCGGGTAACCGCCGCCGCTTGTGGGCTCGCTCGCGACTTGGTTCGTGAAGGAAATGCTCTGCCAAGACGATGGCGCAGCAGTACTCGTCGGCGCCAAAGCCAACAATCCGGCTGACAGGACACCGACTGCCACAAACAAGCGCTTCATAACAATCCCCCGAGCTCGTAGAACGCGCGTGGCTAATCGGTACCACAAGAAGCGGGGTGCCGCCCGAATTGGAGTCAAGTGTTGCGTTCGTGTCGTCCGAGTGACGGGTCGCGGCTTTCGTCCAGCAGGAGCCGCATGCAACGTAACCCAGCCTCTAGTGCGGAGGTGGGCGATCCTCGGCCTGCTCCCAGCACGAACGTGGACACCGCAAGCTTGCCGGCACATGGCTTTGATGCA
>Ga0075423_10001555_pt1 | contig 20286 bp, 13 predicted proteins | sample SoiMethybrSBSTD2_FD_80114 | JGI IMG/M metagenome (GOLD analysis project Ga0075423, IMG submission 80114) | Bulk soil microbial communities from a Populus tree surrounding site in Tennessee, USA - Soil MetaG P. TD hybrid SBSTD2 | ecosystem: Environmental > Terrestrial > Soil > Tree plantation...
ACCGGCAATAGCGCCAGGGTGATGAGCATCCCCACCACTTCGTCGAGCACCACAGGACCAGGATCGACCTTGCCGAAATGACGCTCGGCCTCGTTGCCGCTCCACACGCCGATCGCAAACAGCACCGCGATCGCCGCCAGTTCGACGGCGATCGATCCGGTACGACGCACGAGAAAGAACAGCACGAGCCCGGCGGCCGATCCGAACGTCCCAGGCGCGAACGGGATGTAGCCGATGTATCCACACGTCGCGACAAAGACGCCTAGTCGACGCATCAGAGAAGTTGCGCTGTTTCAGCTCCTGAACGATTAGAGGCTCACGACGCGGGTGCCCGCGATGCGATCGTGCAGGGCACGGCGATCCGGGTCGATGAGGGCGGGGATGAAACCGGTGCCCACCGCCAGGAGCGACACCACGCTCACGAGCGTGCGCCGCGCGGCGCGGCCGGGATCCAGCGTCGCATCGTCGGCAACGACCTTGATGCGCATGGCCATCTTGCCGATCGTCTGTCCGCACGCGGCGGTGAAGGCACCGAAGTACGACAACTTCAATAGAACGAGGAAGGCCAGCATCGGCGCCACCGGGAGCAGCGACCAGTCCGACAGCGTGAGCGAGGACATCTGCAGCGTCGAATATACGATCACGAGATCGATGCCGAACAGAATGGCCAGATCGATGAGGCCGGCTGCCGCACGTCGCGCCAGTCCCGACACGACCGGCTCCGATCCAACCGGCGCCGCCATCGCCGGCACCGTCACGGGCGTCGTGCGGAAGTCGTCTCTCTCCGGCGTCATCTCGACGACGTCGAGTGCAAGCCGCGATTCCTCCTGACCGAACGATCGCATACCGGGCCGCAGACGCGGCTGCTCGGGAGTGCGACGAACCGCGAGCGGCGGCCGCGGCGCGGCCGGCAGCTTGATCAGCGGCTCGTCGTCTTCCTCGTGTCGCGGCGGAAACAAGGGATACGACAGGTCGCGAGCTGGCGCAGGTGGAGCTGATACCGCAACAGCGGTCGAGACGGACGAAGCGGCAAGGGCGGACGAGGCCGCACCGGCACTGATGGACGCGGCGGCCGCGGTTGCGATCGACGGTGCCGCGGGCGACTCTGGCGCCCGCACGGCGACGTCGCTCAGGGCGTCTATCCGACCGGCCTCGATCCGGCCGGCGTCGATCCTGCCGGCTTCGATCCGATCGAGCCAGATCTCAGGAGCGTCGCCGCCTTCCGGCTCGCGCAACGACAGCTCTCGATCGTCGGCTGGCGAGCCAGACAAGAGGAGTGAAAAGTCGTAGCCGCAGTTCTTACACCGATCGCCCGTCTCGAAACCCAGATAACTGCATTTCGGGCATTTCATCGTGCGCCCCCCGCACCTGTCCCAACGCTCGACTCAGGCGGAGCGAGGCCAAGGAGGCCGCGCTGGATGTCAGCCGTCAGCCGCTCGGCATCGCTGCGAAGCGGATCGGCAATGTCCACTTCGCGCAGAGTGCGGAGCGCGTCGTGCGGGCGCCCGCGCGCATACAACTCACGCGCGTGTGCAATGCGCATCTCGGCGCCGCGCACCACGGGCAGCGGCTCGCCCGCTGCTTTCACAGATGGTGCATCGAGCGGCAGCTCGACGATCCACGACCGCACGGCCAGCGCGCCAAGCACGATGACCCCAGACACGACCATCGCGGCAAGCATCGTGAGTGCCCATCCGCCGCGCGACGTCTCGGTTTCGGCACCACGCACTTCGCGACGGCGCCACGCGCTGGCTTTTTCGGGACGCGGCGGATCCGATGCCGTCCGCGCGCGATTCACCTTTTGCAGGAACACCAGTGCCGTTTCGTTCGGGCCCCCGGTTTCGACCGCGCGCGTCAACAGCTCACGTGCCTTGTCGAGATTGCCGTCCTGATAGGCCGCGACACCTGAGTGCAGCAATTCGTCGCACTCGCGCTGCTTCTCGGCCAGCGCGTCGCGCGCACGTTCGATATAGGCACGCGCGCGCCCGTGCCCGCGCTCCAAGAACGAGACCCGCGTCCAGATGTTGATCGCTTGTTCGTAATGACCGCCGAAGTACTGATCGAGACCTGACAGCAACAGTTCTTCAATACGCGCCGCGCGATCGGCCTCGCTGAGCGGGCCGTCCGGCCCACCTTGACGCAGGCGGAGCTCGGGATCAGTCTCTTCCGGTTTGGCGCGAAGCGGTTCGGACATCCGACCAGACACGCAGCCTCACATGCGCCGCGGTTGCCCGATTATCGGGCAATTCTGCGCACCGGTCAACGAAACTTCGCCATGTGATCGACGATCGATCTCACGTCGGCCGTGTGGTACAAGCAGAGCGATGGCCATCATCGAGTGCGTGCCGAATGTCAGTGAAGGACGGCGAGCCGACGTGGTCCGCGCAATGGCCGATGCCGTGGCAGCGGTCCCCGGCGTGCGGCTGCTCGATGCATCGTCAGATGCCGCGCACAACCGATCGGTGCTGACGATGGCCAGCGACACCTCGCCGCTGAAGGCCGCCGTGCTCGCGCTGTTCGCCGAGGCCGTCAGTCGAATCGATCTTCGCGCGCACCGCGGCGAGCATCCACGGATGGGCGCCGTCGACGTCGTGCCCTTCGTTCCGATCGAAGGAGTGACGATGGCCGACTGCGTGGCGCTCGCGCAGGAAGTCGCTGCGGCTGTTGCCACCCGCTTCGCGATACCTGTGTTCCTCTACGAGGAAGCCGCAACCAGGCCGTCCCGCCGGAACCTCGAAGACATCAGGCGCGGTGAATTCGAGGGCCTCGCGGCCAAGCTCGCCTCGAGCGACTGGACGCCCGACTTCGGACCATCGACGCCACACCCGACCGCAGGCGCTACAGTGATCGGCGCGCGCATGCCGCTCATCGCTTACAACATCAATCTGGCGACCGACCGGCTCGAGGTCGCGAAGAAGATTGCCGCGGCCGTCCGACACAGCAGCGGTGGATTCAGATATGTCAAAGCGATGGGCATCGCGCTCGAGGATCGCGGCGTCGTGCAGGTGTCGATGAATCTCACCAACCACGAAAAAACGCCCATTCACCGCGTGTTCGACGCGGTCCGTCGCGAGGCCGAACGCTACGGTGTGGCCGTCCTCGAAAGCGAGATCATCGGCCTCGTGCCGGAGTCCGCACTGATGGGCGCCGCTCGACACTACTTGCAGCTCGAACGCTTCGTGTCCTCTCAAGTGCTCGAACGCCGGCTTCATCAAACCGAATAGCCCGCCTTCGCTGACGCTACGGCGAGGCAGGCTCTTCATCGGCCCGCCTCCGCCGAGGCTTCGGCAAGGCAGGCATTTCTCTTGCGTAGCCCGCGCCGTGCCGCCTGAATCCCACGAGAACTGTACTCGCGTCGAGACAATCGGCTTCTCCAAGCCGACTGCGCTGTCCTATTGTTCGTCTACCTGACGTAGCGTCAATGCTGCCGTCACGTGGCCGATCGCTCGTCGCAGCTGTCGTGGCTCTTGGCCTGCTCACTGTCTCCTCCGCCACGAGCCGCGCGCAGACACCTCCACCAGCAGCACGGCAGTTTCGCGTCACACGCGCGCCGCAGCCGCCGGTCATCGACGGGAAGCTGGCCGACGAAGTGTGGGCGGCCGCACAAGTGCTCTCCGATTTCACGCAAGTCGATCCCGATGAGGGCAAACCAGCAACCGAGCGCACCGAGGTGCGGATTCTCTATGACGATGCGGCGCTCTATGTGGGCGCGCGCCTGTTCGATCACGAGGCAGCAAAGATCAGTCGACGCCTGGCCACGCGCGATTCCGACGGCGACGCGGATCGGGTCGTCGTCTACCTCGATCCCATGCACGATCGGCGGACTGGTGCGATGTTTCAGGTCACGGCGTCGAACGTGCAGACCGACGGCGTGCTCTACAACGACACCTGGAGCGACTTGAGCTGGGATGCGGTGTGGCAATCGCGCGTGACGGTGGACGCCGAGGGCTGGTCGGCCGAGATCCGCATCCCGCTCTCGCAGCTCCGCTTCACCGGTACGGATCGGCAGACGTGGGGCATCAACATCGCGCGCTTCATCCGTCGCAACAACGAGACGTCCTGGCTCCAGATGGTGCCGAAGAGCGAGACTGGACTCGCATCACGCATGGTCGACCTCGCTGGGTTCGACGGACTCAAACCGGCACGACGCCTCGAGCTGCTCCCTTACACCGCCGGCCGCACCGAGTTCATCACGCCCCAGCATTCCGGCGATCCGTTCAACGACGGCACGCGCACGTTCGGATCGGCGGGGCTCGACATGAAATGGGGCCTCACCAGCAACCTCACCGTCGACGCGACGGTCAATCCTGATTTCGGGCAGGTCGAAGTCGATCCCGCCGTCGTCAACCTCAGCGCGTTCGAGACGTTCTTTCAGGAGAAGCGTGCGTTCTTTCTCGAGGGCGCACAGATCCTGGGCAACTTCGGGCGGCTCGGCGCCAACGACTTCTGGGGTTTCAATAACTCCGATCCACAGCTGTTCTACTCGCGACGGATCGGCCGTTCTCCAGAACTGCAGGCCTCGGGCGACTTCGTCGACCCGCCGAGAGCCACGACGATCCTGGGTGCAGCGAAACTGACGGGCAAGACGAGCGGCGGCTGGAGCCTTGGTCTGCTCGAGGCGGTCACCAGTCGAGAAATGGCGCGAACGAGCACGCAGTCCGTCGGTGGCCGATCGCTCGTCGAGCCGTTGTCCAATTACGCGGTCGCGCGCATCCAGCGCGACATTCATGGGGGCCGTGCGGGCGCCGGCCTGCTGACGACTGCGGTGACGCGGCAACTCAATGTGCCGGTGGCGAGCGACGCCTTATCGCAAGGCGCGTACGTGTTCGGCGGCGACGGCTACATCTTCCTCGACAAGGACAAGGAGTGGGTGATCGCCGGTGATCTGGCCGGCAGCCGCGTCAACGGCACGCGCGAAGCGATCACGCAGTTGCAGCGTGCGCCGCAGCGGTACTACCAGCGCCCCGACGCGCCGCAGGTGCATCTCGATCCGGACGCGACAGCGATGAGCGGTTTCACGGGCCGCGTGAACCTGAATCGCAACACCGGCCTGCTGCGAGTGAACGCCGCGCTGTGGGGCGTGAGTCCCGGTTTCGAGTCGAACGATCTCGGTTTCCACACGACCGGCGATCGATTCGGCATGCATGTCGTTGGGATCTGGCGCAATGTCACGCCAGGCAAGCTGCTTCGATCGCGATCGCTCTGGGTGTCGAAGTTCTACACCTGGAACTTCAATCGCGAGATGCAGAGCGATGGTCTCATGTCGAACTTCAACGCCACGTTCCTCAACTACTGGAACGTCAGCGGCACCACCATCATCAGCCGCCGGGCACTCGACGATCGGCTCACGCGGGGTGGGCCGCTCGCGGAGAACGCCGCCGATCGCAACATCAACTGGAGCATCGGATCCGACGGGCGCAAACCGATCTCATTCGACGTGGGCAACTCGTATGCGTGGAACGTGCTCGGCGCGTGGAACCGGGGCGTCAACGTCAACCTCAATATCAAACCGGCCGACGGCGTCACGCTGTCGGTCGGGCCTGAATGGAACCGCTCGTACGGTATCGCACAGTACGTGAGGAGCGTGGACGATCCGACCGCCACCAGCACGTATGGCGGTCGCTACGTGTTCAGCGGCATCGATCAGTGGCAGATCGCGATGACCACGCGCGCCAACGTGATCTTCACGCCGCGTCTCTCGCTGCAGGTCTTCATGCAGCCGCTCGTCGCGACCGGTGACTACCGCGGCTTCAAAGAGCTGGCACAGCCGCGCACGCTGATGTTTCTCGAATACGGTCGCGGCGCCAGCACGCTCGCGTTCGATCCGACGTCGCGAATCTACACTGCCGATCCGGATGGCCCAGGGGGCGCAGCGCCGGCATTCACCTTCGACGATCCCGACTACAACTTCAAGTCGCTGCGCCTGAACGCCGTACTGCGATGGGAGATGCGACCGGGCTCGAACTTCTACGCCGTGTGGACACGACAGCAGCAGGACCTTTCGGATCCCGGCACATTCTCCCCTGCCCACGACATCCACAGAATGTTCGGCGCGCCGGGCGATGACGTGATCTTGTTCAAGATCGCGTATTGGATCGGGCGGTAGGTGGAAAAGTGGAAAAGTGGAAAAGTGGAAAAGTGGAAAAAGTGGAAAAAGTGAAAGTACTTAACTTTCAAAGTTGGCGGAAAGTACAACGGGCTGACTCGAAGACGATCGATCTGCTCGGCAAACCGACGGGCACAATTCCTGCGATCACCATCATGTGCCTCCTCGCGACCTCACGGAACGGACGCGACTGTTCGCGTTGGCCGTGATCGAATTCTGTCGCCGTCTGCCAACAACACCCGAAGCGCAAGAAGTAGCGCGGCAATTGAGAAGAGCTGCGCGAGCCGTCCGCAACAACTATCGTTCCGCCAGACGCGGACGCTCGCGAGCGGAGTTTCAGGCGAAGCTCGGAACCGTGTTCGAGGAGGCCGACGAATGCGTCGATTGGCTGGAGGATCTTCGCGATGCCGGGATTGCAAACGACGCAGCATTGCTGCGAGAGGCGCAAGAGATCGCCAGCATTTTTGCTGCCGCAATCCGCACCGCGCGCGCGAACACCCAACGCATAAAAAGAATGCCGAGGAGCTGACGGACTATTTCACTCGGTCAACGAGTCAACGAGTCAACGAGTCAAAGAATCAACGAATCAACGAGTCAACGAGTCAGCTCGTTGTACTTCTCGACTTAAGTACTTAAGTCACTTCCACTTTTCCACTTCTTCCACTTTTCCACTTTTCCACTTTCGCGCTACACTCCCTCTCTCTGTCCACCATCAGCCCCTCCCGCCGCTCCGAGGGTCTCGTCCCGACCGCTGTCAACAGCATCCTTGCCGACATTCGCGAGGCGCAGGCGCGCGGGCGAGATGTCGTGTCGCTGATGCGCGGCGAGCCGGATTTCGATACTCCGCCGCACATCATCGAGGCAGCCGCTCGTGCAATGAAGGCCGGGCGCACTCGGTATCCGGACAATCGCGGCGAGATCGTTCTGCGGGAGGCGATTGCCGCCAAGCTCTCGCGCGATAACGGCGTTGCCTACGATCCGGGATCGGAGATCCTGGTGACGACCGGCGCGACGCTCGGCATCTACGTCGCGCTGATGGCGACGCTCAACGACGGCGATGAAGTGCTCGTCCCCGATCCGATCTACGACGCATATCGATCGCCGATCCTGCTCGCCGGTGGCTGCGTGAAGCCGGTACGCTCGACGATCGAGCGTGGCCGGTTCGTCCTCTCGGCCGAGGCCATCGAATCGGCCCTGACCTCGTCATCGCGCGCGCTGCTGCTCAACACACCGTGGAATCCGGTCGGCACCGTCATGCGCCGCGACGAGCTCCGCGCCATCGGCGATCTCGTCGTGCGCAGGCAGCTCACCCTGATCAGCGACGAGATCTACGAGGCGATCACCTACGAGGGCTCGAGCCATCTGTCCCCAGCCTCCGTGTCGCCCGAGCTGCGCGCACGTACGGTTCTGATCAACAGCCTGTCGAAGACCTACGCCATGACTGGCTGGCGCGTGGGTTACTGCGCGGCACCCGCCCCGATCGTGCAGGCGATGTTCCTCTCGCTGCAGCAGTGCAGCCGCGGACCGGCGACCTTCATTCAAGACGCCGCCGCGACAGCCCTGACCTCGTCGCAAGAGGCCGTGGCGGCCATGCGATCGGAGTACACGCGACGACGCAGCATCGTGCTCGATGGGCTCGCATCGATGCCTCGCGTGCGCGTGCTGCCGCCCGAAGGTGGCTTCTTCGCCATGGTCGACGCACGCGACACGGGCGTCCCGTCCAATGAGATCAGAAAGCGGCTGCTGAACGAAGCGGGCGTGGCCGTGGTACACGGCGCGGCGTACGGCCCGGGCGGCGAGGGGACGCTGCGTGTGTCGTTCGCCAGCGGCGGCGATACGCTCGCGCGAGGCCTGGAGCGGCTTCGTCAGGGACTCCTGACGCTATGACGATGGCGTCCGCGGAACCGGCGTCGCAGACAGGCGCCGATGTCCGCCATATCGATGCGGCCGCGCTCGAGCGCGCGCTCGCTGCGGAGATCAAGGGCGAGATTCGATTCGATCGCGTGTCGCGCCTGCTGTACGCGACCGACGCCAGCGTCTACCAGATCGAGCCGATCGGCGTCGTGCTGCCGAAGTCGCGTGACGATCTCGTCCGTGTCGTTCGTATCTGCGCGAAGTTCCGCTGCCCCATCACCATGCGCGGCGGCGGCACGTCGCAGGCAGGCCAGGCCATCGGCCCCGGCCTCATCGTCGATGCCTCGAAGTACCTGCGCTCGATCCTCGAGCTGAATGGATCCGAGCGCTGGGCCTGGGTAGAACCGGGGCTCGTGCTCGACGAGCTCAATGCACACTTGCGCCCGAGCGGGCTGCGCTTTGCTCCGGACGTCTCGACCGCCAGCCGCGCCACCATCGGCGGCATGATGGCCAACAACTCGAGCGGCGCACGATCGGTCTACTACGGCAAGACGATCGATCACGTGATCGCGCAGGAGGTCGTGCTCTCGGACGGCTCGGTCGTGCAGTTTGGACCGATTGGACCCGACGATGTTCGCTCGCGCAGTGCAGGCAACAGCCTCGAGGCGCGCTGCTATCGCATCGTGCAGGATGTCGCGTCGCGCAACCGCGACGAGATCGAGCGCCGGTTTCCGAAGGTGCTGCGCCGCGTCGGCGGCTACAACCTCGACGAGTTCATCAAGACCGATCGGCCGTTCAACCTGGCCAAGCTGATGGTCGGCTCCGAGGGCACGTTGGGTGTCGTTCTCTCGGCGAAGGTCAACCTGGTGCCGCTGCCGGCGGCGAAGGCGGTGCTGGCCATCCAATTTGCGAGCCTGCTCGAATCACTCGCCGCCGCACCGGTGATCCTCCGCCATCGGCCATCGGCGGTGGAGGTGATGGACAAATCGATTCTCGACTTCACTCGACAGAGCGCCCTGCTCGAAGGGCTTCGCCGCAGCTTCATCGAAGGCGATCCAGCGTCGTTGCTATGCGTGGAGTTCTACGACGATCGCGCCGAGAAGCTGCCGCCGCGACTCGACGCGCTCGAGCGCGATCTGCGCGAGCATCGGCTCGGGTATCGCTATCATCACGCGCTCGATCCGGCGGCGCAGGCGCGCATCTGGAGTTTGCGCGAGGCGGGCCTCGGCCTCTCGATGGCGATGCGCGACGATGCCAAGTCGCTGTCGTTCGTGGAAGACACGGCCGTTGCTCCCGAACGGCTGCGCGACTACATCGAAAAGTTCCTCGCCATCGTCAAGGGCCATGGCACCACTGCCGGTGTCTACGCACACGCGTCAGTCGGCTGTCTTCACGTGCGCCCCGTGGTCAACATGAAGACCGAAGACGGGGTGCGGAAGTTCGAGGCGATCGCCAACGACATCTCGGATCTGGTCCTCGAGTTCGGCGGCGCGCTGTCGGGTGAACACGGCGACGGCCTGGTGCGCAGCCCGTTCATGGCCAAGATGTTCGGGCCGGTGCTCTACGAAGCGTTTCGCGCGATCAAACGGACCTTCGATCCCAACGGTCTGTTCAACCCCGGGAAGATCGTGGATGCGCCGCCGCTCACCACCAATCTGCGCTACGGGCCGCGCTACTCGGCGAGAAATCCACAGACGTTCTTCGACTTCGAGAACGGTGGATTCGCGGGCGCGGTCGAAATGTGCAGCGGTCTGGGCGCCTGCCGCAAGACGCTCGAGGGCACGATGTGCCCGTCGTACATGGCAACGCGCGACGAGCAGCACTCGACGCGCGGCCGCGCCAACACACTGCGTCTGACGATCGCCGGACGACTCGGCGAAGCGGGACTCGGTGACGAGGGGGTGTACGACACACTCGATCTCTGCCTCGAATGCCGTGCGTGCAAGGCCGAGTGTCCGGTCGGCGTCGACGTGGCCCGATTCAAGAGCGAGTTCCTCGCCGACTATTGGCAGCGGCACGGAACGGCGCTCGAGGCACGGGTGCTCGGCAACGCCCACCACGCGGCGGTGTGGGGCAGCCGCTTCGCACCACTCTCCAATTGGATCGCGCACAGTCTTCCCGTGCGCGTGCTGAACGAGCACATCGTCGGCATCGATCGTCGGCGGCGGCTGCCGCGCTTCCAGCGACGCACGCTCGCGCGCCGAGTACATAGCCGCGCGCGCCGCGGCGATCCGACGCACCCGCCGGATGCCCTGCTCTTCAACGACACATTCACCAATCACTACGACCCGGACATCGGTGAAGCCGCGCTCGACGTGCTGGCGTCGGTAGGCGTGCGCACGACATTGGCATCGAACCATTGCTGTGGACGGCCGCAGATCTCGAAGGGACTGCTGTCGTCGGCGCGGGACCTGGCGGCCCGCAACGCGAACGCGCTGTATGCCGACGCCGATGCGGGCCGGTCGATCATTTTCTGCGAGCCAAGCTGTCTCTCCGCCGTTCGAGAGGACGCCCCCGCGCTGCTCCGAGGCGACGATCGACGGAAGGCAGACACGGTCGCTCGCGCCAGCGTGCTCTTCGAAGAATTCGTGGCGACACGTGCCGACGCGCTGGCGCTGGCAACAGGTCCGCGCACGATCCTTCTGCACGGCCACTGTCATCAGAAGTCGATGGGACTGCTGCCTCCCGCACAGACGCTGTTGTCCCGCATTCCCGGTACCACCGTCGTCGACGTCGACGCCGGCTGTTGCGGCATGGCGGGATCGTTCGGGTACGGGCGCGATCACTACGACCTGTCACGCGCGATCGGCGAGCGAAAATTGTTTCCGGCCGTCCGGCGCAAGGGCGAGGGTGCCGTCGTCGTTGCGGCCGGCACGTCGTGTCGCCATCAGATACACGATTTCACCGGCGAGAACGCCGTCCATCCAGCTGTTCTCCTGCGAGGCCTTCTGCGATGACACTTGCCTGGCTGTCGCTTGGGGCGCTGGTGGTCGCGATGATCGTCAGCTGCTTCAGCGAGCTCAATGTCGGCGCGCTCGGCGTCGCCCTGGCCTGGGTGGTCGGCGTCTATCTCGGCGGCATGAAGCTGGACGATGTGCTGGCCGGATTCCCGGTGCAGTTGTTTTTGACACTCGTCGGGGTGACCCTGCTGTTCACCCAAGCCCAGATCAACGGCACGCTCGATCGGATCGCGCATGCGGCAGTTCGCGTGTGTCGCGGCAACACCGGATTGGTGCCGATCATGTTCTTCGTCCTGGCCGGTCTCATCGCCACGCTTGGACCGGGCAACGTCGCTACTGCCTCGATGCTGGCGCCGATGGCGATGGCCGTCGGGACGCGAGCCGCGATTCCGCCGTTCCTGATGGCGATCATGGTCGGCAACGGTGCACAGTCCGGATCACTCTCGCCGTTCGCGCCTACCGGCATCATCGTCACGCGGCTGATGAACAGCATCGGACTATCGGGCCATGAGTGGCGAACCTTCGCCCTGAACTTCGTTGCGCATGCGATGGTCGCGTTCGCGGGCTACTTCCTTTTCGGTGGGTGGCGCCTCTTCAAGAGCCGGTTCAAGGGCGAAGAGCCGGCCGCAGCCGACACGGAATTCGCGCTGCAACACTGGGTCACGATCGCCATCATCGGGTGCGTCCTGGTGGTGGTGCTGGTGTTCAAGGCGAACATCGGCATGGCGGCCTTCACCGGTGCGGTCGTCCTCGCCGCATTGAAAGTGGCCGACCACAATCAATCGATTCGGCGGATGCCGTGGACGCCGATCCTGATGGTCTGCGGCGTCAGCGTGCTGGTCGCATTGCTCGAGAAGACGGGTGGCCTCGATCTCTTCACCGAGCTGCTCGCGAAGATCGCGACGCCGGGATCGCTGACCGGTGTGATCGCGTTCGTCACCGGCCTGATATCTGTTTACAGCAGCACGTCCGGTGTCGTGTTGCCGGCCTTCCTGCCAACCGTCCCCGGCCTGATCGCGCGGCTCGGCGGCGACGCCTACAGCGTGGCCTCGTCGATGAACGTGGGCGCGCATCTCGTCGACATGTCGCCGCTGTCGACCACGGGTGCGATGTGCCTCGCCGGGATTTCCGACACCACGCAAGTGAGGCCGACGTACAACAAGCTGCTGGCGTGGGGCCTGTCGATGACGATCGTCGGAGCGATCGGGTGCTGGATATTCCTGTGAACTGTCGTCAGCGCCGCCCGGCGATCCACGCGGCCACTTCTTCTCGATGTCCGGCGTCGTGTTCCGCCATCATTGAGGGGATGTCGCACAGAGCCACCGGCCCCACGCCTTCCTGCGTTCCCGATCGTTGCCAGTCGGTATCGGTGAGGTGCTGCAGCGCATCGATGTTCGCGTGACGCGCGACACGAAACGCCGTGAGGCCCTCGGCTAACGAGCGCCTCCGATAGTCTCGCGCTTTCGCGATCGCCGCGCCGTCGAAGTCCGGCAGCTGCGGTGACTCTTCAGCCAGCAAGCGGCGAATACGGACGGCGTAGCCCTCGGCCTCGAGATCGGCCAGGTGCCAGCAGATCTCCACCGGCGAGAGGACGCCCTCCGGGCCCGGCTGCATCGCCGCACCCGATGTGAGCGTGCCGAAGCTTGCCTCGAGCACATCGGGCATCGTGATCAACCCGGCCATCATCGACTCTCGATCTGCTTTCGGCATCCGCATATAACGCATGTCCTGCGCTCCTGTCATTCGCTGTCGAGTGCCCTGATCATCCGTTTCAATGCCACCCCACGATAACTGCGTTCCACGAGTTCGGTCACAGCCTTCCACTCGATGACACCATCGGCCCAGAGACTCACCCATTGGTCGCGCCCGTACGGTGTGGTGAAGAAGCCCTTGCGGCGCAGCAACCGTTCGACATCCGGCGGTTCGAGGCGAAACGCAATCGACGCGCGGCCTTTCACTCGTTCGAAGGCGACGAACGTCCGCGAGCCGGCTTTGAAATTGGGATGGCCCCACGACGATGTTTCGCTCGTCTCCGGCAGCGCGAGACACAGCGCGCGCAGCCGATGCAGGGTCTGTTCCGCAGCAGTCGCGACCGGCATGACGTCACACCACGTGATCGAGGACGTCGCGTAGCTTGCGGGCCAGCACGAGCGGCGTGAACGGCTTCTGCAGAAACGCGTGTTTCGTGTGATCGAGCCCGTGATGAACCACCGCGTCCTCGTTGTAGCCGCTCATGAACACCACGCGGCAGTCCGGATAGAGCAATTGAATGGCGTCGGCGAGCTGCCGCCCGTTCATACCGGGCATGACGACATCGGTCAGCAGCAGGTGCACCGGCACCGTCCGCGACTCGACGAGGCGGATCGCGTCGGCCCCGCACGCCGCCTCGATCACGGCATAGCCGTACATTTCCAAGATGACCCTGGCGATGTGCCGCACGCCATCTTCATCCTCGACCAGCAGCACCGTCTCGCGTCCGGCCAGGCGGCCGCGGTCGGCCCGGCCTGACTGAGAGACCGGCACGTCTTCAGCGAGGGCTGGAAGAAAAATGTTGAACGTGGTGCCGGCGTCGACTTGCGTGGTCACGGTGATGAACCCGCCGCTCTCGTGGACGATGCCGTACACCGTGGCGAGCCCCAATCCAGTGCCCTTGCCCGGGCCTTTGGTGGTGAAGAACGGTTCGAACAAATGCGATCGAACGTGGGGCGTCATGCCGCAGCCGGTGTCGGTGACCACGAGCTGAACGAAGTGGCCGGCCTTGTGATCGAGATGCTGACGGCAGTATTCCGCATCGAAGACGATATTGCGCGTCTCGATCGTCAACTGCCCGCCTTTGGCCATCGCATCGCGGGCGTTGAGCGACAGGTTCATCACGACCTGCTCGATCTGGCTGACATCGGCGCGGACGCGATAGAGCGACGGTGCCAGCACGGTGGTGAGCGTCACGTCCTCGCCAATGAGACGTCGCAGCAGCTCGAGGGTATTGAGGACGAGGGTGTTGAAGTCGAGAACGCGCGGTGCCACCACCGCCTTGCGGCTGAACAGCAGCAGCTGCCGCGTCAGATGCGTGGCGCGCTCTCCGGCATCGCGGATCGCCGTCAGCTCGCGCCGGACTGGATCGTCCGGCTCGGATCGATCCATGAGCAGCATCTCGCTGTGCCCGTTGATCACGGTGAGCAGATTGTTGAAATCGTGCGCCACGCCGCCGGCGAGCTGACCGATCGCCTGCATCTTCTGCGACTGACGGAGCTGGGCTTCGAGATGCACGCGCCCCGTCACGTCCTGTGCGGTGCCGATCAACCGCACCGGCTCGCCCGTGATGTCGTCCCTCACCAGCTCCGCCTGTTCGTGAATGATCCGCTCCGACCCGTCGTCGAGCACGATGCGATGGTCGAGCGAGAACGGAGCCCGGGTTTCGATCGTGGCGCGAAGGGCCTTCTCGATGTGCGGCCGATCCTCGGGGTGCACGCGGCCCCAGAATGCGTCGCGAGTAAGCGGTGAATCCCCAGGCGTGTAGCCGAACACGCGATAGCACTCGTCCGACCAGCGACCGACCGTGTTTTCGAGCTCGCGGTCCGCACCGAAGTCGAGTTCCCAGCTACCCACACGCGCGACATGTTGCGACGCCATCAGATGGCGCTGACTTTGTCGGAGCTTCTCCTCGGCTTCCTTGCGCTCGGTGATGTCTCGCCCGCTCGAGAGAATCTCGATCAGTCGACCCTCTCGGTCGAAGATCCCGCGATTGGTCCACTGCGTCCAGCGCTGTCCACGTCGCATCGACGAGAGATGTTCATCGATGAACTCGGGGGCCTCGGGCGTCAGCTGCGCGATCTTGCGCCGGACCTCGTCATGGAACTCAGTCGCGATGAGTGGAAAGAAGCTGGTGCCCACACAGTCCTGCTCGCGCAGACCAAACGAGCGGCAATAGCTGTCGTTGACGAACGTCCGCGTGCCATCGGCAAGCCATTTGACGATGAACTCGGTCTGGTTCTCGACGATCAGCCGATACCGTTGCTCGACGTCCGTCCGGGCCGCACGATCGCGGATCGCACAGCAGTAGAGCGTGCCTTGTTCGGTCGTCAATGGACTCAGACTGATGTCCACGAGACAGGTGCTGCCGTTCTTGCGACGCGCATCGACACCCGTGCCGGAGCCCAAGGGACGATGCAAATCCTGGAAGCGAGCCGCGATCACCATCTCAATCGGGCGTCCGACGAGATCCTCTCGCGAGTATCCCAGCATCCGTTCAGTCTGCGCGTTGACACTGACGATAGCGCCGGTCGCGTCGACCACGATCATCGCGTCCGGCGCCGATTCGAAGAGCGCGCGGTACGTATCGAGCGTCAAAGTCTGGACAGGTCCGAATGGTGGTTCGTCTGACTTCGCCATCGGTGCTAGCTCGCGTGGCGTCCAGCGCTCTGGCCGGCCAACACCCGTGCGGCGCGATGCTCGCTGTAGCCGCGCTCGATCGGCCACACGTCGATCACTCGCTCATGCTCGACGACGTAGAAGACATCGTGCAGATTGACAGTGGGATCGGTGTGGGACGGCACCAGCTGCACGCGATCGCCGACGGCAATCGACGCGCCGGCCGGCAGCGCGATCGTCGCATGCTCATCGTTGAGTGCGGTGACCATGGCCCCGGCGATCCAGTTCACTTCGGGTAGACCGTGGTCCTTGGTCAGCGCTTTGTGGCCGCAGTCGGCCACGCAGCGATCGGGCGACGGCCGGCTGATCACCGTGCCCAGCACCCAGAACGCCTGCTCGAACGGCACGTGCACCTCGCCGTAGTCGCTGTCCATCAACGCGTACGAACCGGCCTGAATCTCGGTGACGCCGGTGAACCGGCCGCTGATATCGAAGGTACCGGTCCCTCCCGCCGACACCACGTCACAGGTGAGCCCCGCGGCTCGCAGTTCGTCGGCCGTCGCAGTCAACGCCTCCATCGCCTCGCGCGCGCGTTCCACGCGCTCCTTGCGATCGCGGATCGGCTGCGCGTGTCCCTCGTAGCCCATGACGCCGCGCAGCATCACGCCATCAGTGCGAGCGATGTGTTGCGCGAGATCGACGGCTTCGCTGGCCGACGATAGGCCGCAGCGATTCTGCCCGACGTTGATATCGACCACCACACCCACCCGCACGCCGGCGTTGCGCGCTGCGGTCGCAAGCGTGTCGACGCCGACCGCCGAATCCACGGCGACGGTCACCCGCATCTGATGCTGCAGCGCCGCGACGCGTGCGCACTTGTCGGCACCCGCGATCTCGTTGGCGATCAGCACATCGTCGCAGAAGGGAACCACCGCCTCGGCTTCGGACACGGTCGCACAGGTGAGGCCGATGCACGATCCGGCGGCGAGCTGCCGCCGCGCGATCTCCGGCGTCTTGTGCGCCTTGAAATGCGGACGCAGGCGGCAGGGACCCGCACTGAAGAAGCGCGCCATGCGCGCGATGTTGCGTCCGAGCGCGGCGGCATCGAGAACCAGCGCCGGGGTCGGAATCTCCGCCAGCACTCGCGGGCGAACAGCGCCGAGCGGCGCGCCGCTAGGCACCTTCCTCTTCCTCCGCCCGCCGAGGCATGATCCCGAACGCGCGCATTTTTCGATACAGGTTACTGCGCTCCACGCCGAGCACCTCCGCTGTCCGCGACATGTTCCCCTGCTGCGCCGCGAGTGCGCGCAGAATGTACTGCTTTTCGAACTCGTCGCGCGCATCGTGCAGCGGCGCAATCCCCAGCGGCCTCGACTCGGGCGGCGCCGCCGATCCCGCCGTGGCGCCCTGCTCGAGAAACAGCAGATCCCGCGCCGGCACGCGATCGCCCGGCACCATGATCATGAGGCGCTCGACGACATTGCGCAGTTCGCGGACATTGCCGGGCCATGGATAGCGCTGGAGCACGCGGACGGCATCGGCATCGAATGTCTTCGGCCGGCGGCCGTACTCGCGGGCGAGCATCGCCATGAAGTGGTCGGCCAGCAGCGGCACGTCCTCGACCCGCTCGCGCAGCGGCGGCACGAAGATCGGCACCACGTTGAGCCGGAAGTAGAGATCTTCGCGGAAGCGACCGGCGCGAATCTCCGACGGCAGATCCTTGTTGGTGGCGGCGAGCACGCGGGCATCGACGCGGATGCGCGTCGATCCGCCGACCGGCTCCATCACTTGCTCCTGCAGCACGCGCAGCACCTTGGCCTGCGTCTTCAGGCTCATGTCGCCGATCTCGTCGAGAAAGATCGTCCCGCCATGCGCGAGCTCGAACTTGCCACGTCGATCGGCGAGCGCGCCGGTGAACGCGCCGCGGACGTGGCCGAACAGCTCGCTTTCGATCAGCTCTTCGGGGATCGCCGCGCAGTTCACCTCGACGAACGATCCCGATCGCCGCCGGCTCATCACGTGAATGTTGCGCGCCACCAGCTCCTTGCCGGTGCCGTTCTCGCCGAAGATCAGCACGCGTCCGTTGGTCGGCGCCGCCATGGTCACCTGCTCCCGCAGGCGCGCCATCGCGTAGCTCTCGCCGATCATCTGGTGCTGGGCGTCGACTTTGGCGCGCAGCGCCAGGTTCTCGGCCTCGAGGCGCCGCTGGCGCAAGGCATTGCGAACGACGAGCACCGTCTTCTCGAGCGACAGCGGCTTCTCCACGAAGTCGAACGCGCCCATCTTGATCGCACGCACCGCCGACTCGACGTTGCCGTGGCCCGAGATGATGACCACCTGGGCTTCGTTCTGGCGTTCGCGCATACGGGCGAGCGTCGCCAGACCATCGATGCCCGGCAGCCAGATGTCGAGCACCACGACATCGTAGGTCTGCGTGGCGAGCCGCTCGAGACAGGCCTCACCGGTTTCGACCGAGTCGACGTCGTAGCCCTCGTCGCGCAGCACGCCAGTCAGCGCACTGCGAACTCCAGGCTCGTCATCGACGATCAGAATCGACGGCATGCGTAATCAGACGAACTCACTGCTGGGCGTCAGCACGGCAGCTCGATGACGAATCGCGCCCCGTGCGGCGGGTTGTCGGCAACGACGATGCTGCCGCCGTGCTCGGAGACGATCCGGCGCACGATGGCCAGCCCCAGGCCGCTGCCCCGCTGCTTGGTGGAATAGTGTGGCAGAAAGAGCTTCTCGCGATCGGCGAGCGGGATGCCCGGACCGTCGTCGGCCACAGCGACGCGGACGGTGCGGCGCGTCGGGTCGTGCTCGGTTTCCAGATCCAGCGTCCCGCGGCGATCCATCGCTTCGATGGCATTGTCCATCAAGTTGATGATCACGCGGCGGATCTGCTCGGGATCGAGCGGCACCTGCGGCAGCTCGCTGGCAAACTGTTGACGGAACGCCACCCCGGGGCACACCCCCTGATACAGCGCGAGCACATCGCCCAGCAGGGCGTGGAGATCCGTCGGCACCGCGCGCGGCGCTGGCATGCGCGCGAACTGCGAGAACTCGTCGACCAGCCCCTTCAGCGATTCCACCTCGCCGACGATCGTCGTCGTGCACTCGTCGACCAGCGCGCGCGTGGGCACCGGGGCTTGCGAGAAATGCCGGCGCAGACGCTCGGCACACAGCTGGATCGGCGTCAGTGGGTTCTTGATCTCATGCGCCAGCCTACGTGCCACTTCGCGCCATGCGGCAACGCGCTGCGCCCGGACCAGCGGTGACACGTCGTCGAGCACGATGACTGTGCCCTCGCTGCCGCCGTCATCGCGTCGCAGCGAGGTGGCCATCACTGCCAGGTGCACCTCACGGCCCTCCGGTGCAATCGAGACTTCCTGCGGTCGTGGATCTTCACCCTTGCGCGAGGCATCGTCGATCGCAGCGGCAAGCGGCTTCAACGCCTGCGATCCAAACACTGTTGCAGCGGGCTGTCCCAGTACGTTGGTGTCGATGCCGAGCAGGCGTGAGGCCGCGGCATTCCACGTACGGACGCGCCCGCCGGCGTCGATCGTCACCACGCCGGTCGCGAGACGATCGAGAATCGTCTCCACGTAGCGCCGGCGCCCCTCGACGTCTTGATGCTTGCGTTCGAGCTCGACGGCCGACCGCTCGAGACGCCGGCGATTCGCCGACACTTCGCCGGCCATGCGGTTGAACGCATCGATCAATGATCCGAACTCGTCGCTGGTCTCGGCCTCGACCCGGTGATCGAGGCGGCCGGCCCCGATTTCATCGGCGGCGACAGCAAGCATCTCCACGGGCCGCGTGATGCGCTTCGCGAGGTACAGCCCCATCCAGGTTGCGCCGACGAGAATCATCAACGTCAGCATCAGAAAGAACGAGAGATACACGCCCGCGATCGGCTGACTCAGCACGCGGAGCTGCCGATATGCCTCGTACGCGGAGGTCATGCTGCGCGCGCGCTCCGCGAATTGGTCGGTGAGATATCGACTGGCGACGACCACCGCCGACACCGGCGCGTTCGGCGATGAGCGCACAGGCAGCGCGGTCCTGATCAGATCGCCGCCGGTCGACAGCCGTTCGACGATGCGCGCCTCTGCGCCGCTGCTGGCGGTGCGTTCGGCAAGACGATCGGCCGAGGCCCGCGAATACTGACGTGGGATCGACGGCGCAGCCACGTCGACGAAGGGAGTCACCTGCATCTGTGCCGACGTACTGCGAACGCGATAGATCTCGACGAGATCGATGCGCTCTTGCAGCACGTCGGGCGCGACCAGATCGCGGACCTCGGACGGACTCGCCCACGCGAACTCGACCCGTGCCAGCGTGCGCGCAAAACGCTGCGCCTGCGCGGCCACGAGACGCTGCTGCTGTGCGTAGTAGTCGCCGGCAATGCGGTTCGCCGACGTCAGCACTTCGTTGAGGTCGGCGTTGAACCAGCGATCGACGTTGTTGCGAATGAGCTCGCTGCCGATGAACAGCACGAGCACCGTGGGAATGAGCGTCATCCCCAGCAGCACCGTCACCAACTTGAAGCGGAAACGCGCGAACGGCAGCGCCCGGCGGCGCTCGACCACCAGCTTGATGATGTTGCGCGCGAGGACGAACGTGAGCGCGACCAGGATCGTGAGGTTCGTTGCCGAGAGCGCGTAGAGGACAACGTCGGCGAGAAAGTCGGGTGTGAGCGTCGTCGAACGGCTGCCGAGCGCAAGCAGCCCGACCAATCCCAGGAGCAGTGCGATGATGCCCGTGAGGAGCAGCGGTGTGTTGTCGAGGAACGGTTTGCGGCCTTGCTGTGCGGAGCTTCGCTGTGACGGCGGCGCCGCCGGTTTGCCGGGCGTTGGTGACTGGCGCAGCGTGGCCACTTACTCTTTCGAGTTCAGGAGATCCTTCAGCTCGCTCATGAACTCGCCGATGTCGCGGAAATGACGGTACACCGAGGCGAACCGGACATAGGCGACTTTATCGAGCCGCTTGAGCTCG
>Ga0075423_10001556_pt1 | contig 20280 bp, 11 predicted proteins | sample SoiMethybrSBSTD2_FD_80114 | JGI IMG/M metagenome (GOLD analysis project Ga0075423, IMG submission 80114) | Bulk soil microbial communities from a Populus tree surrounding site in Tennessee, USA - Soil MetaG P. TD hybrid SBSTD2 | ecosystem: Environmental > Terrestrial > Soil > Tree plantation...
CGTGCCCGTCGCCGAAGAGAAGGTCAACAGGGCCCCCACCGTGATCGAGCCGCCCGATTGAGTGATGCTTCCCGCCGTCGCCGTGAGGTTCAGGTCGCCGGCCGAAATGCTGCCGCCCGAGTTGCTGATGGACTGGTCCGCGTTGAGATTGACGGTTCCGGTCGTCGAGAGGGTGCCGGCCGAGTGAGTGACCGAACCGGCAGCTCCCGTCGCCGTCAGGGTGATGCTCGCACCGCCCGCAGCCGTCACATCCGCGGCGATGCCCAACGCTCCGGACGTGGAAATGTCGACGGCGCCGCCGCCGCCCGTGATGCCCGTTCCATTAATAGTAAGGCCGCCTGCGTCCGTTACCGTCAGGCTGCCCGCCGTGAAGGTGACCTGCAGTCCGGTTACGGCGGTGTTGAGCGTGCTGCCCACGGAGCTCACATCGATGACCAGGTTCCCGCCGGTTACTGTCCCTGCGGTCTGAGTCAGCGCGCCTGTGCCGTTGTTGTCCAGCGTGACCGTGCTACTGCCCGCATTGATGTTGCCATTGACCGCAAGGGCGCCGTTCGTGACGACGGTAATGGAACCACCGGTGTTGCTGATGCTCGTGACCGAGAGGCCGCCCGCCGAATCCGTCAGGCTGAACGCGCCGCCGCCCGAGTTGGTCGCGGTGACACTGCCGATCGTCGTGGTGCCCAGCGAAATGCCGCCGGTACCAACCAAGGTGAGCGCCGTCGCCTGGACCGTGCCGTTCGATTGGCTGATCGTCCCGGTCGAGGAAAGCGAAACAGTGTTCGCCGTGCCGTTGGTGATGCCGGAGCCGAAGATGTTGAGATTCCCGGTATTCGAAACATCCAGCGTGCCGCTCGTGACGGCGATCTGAAGGTTGCCGAGGGCCGTGGTGAGCGTGCTGGTAACCGAGCTGGCTGCCACCGTAAGGCTGCCGCCGGTGATGGTACTGGCGCCTTGGCTGAGAGTGCCCGTGGCGCTTAGGACGACGTTGCCTGCGGTCGCATTGACGTTGCCGGTGATCGAGAGGTTCCCGGCCGTGGTGATCGTGATGTCCGTGACGTTGGAAGCGGCGACGACGGTGAGCGTGGAGGTATCGGTGATATTGACGGCGTTGGCGGAGGTGTTGGCCGCATCGACCGTATCAAAGGCACCGCCACCGATCGTGATGCCGTTGATAGCGTCCAGGATGAGGTCATTGGCCGTAACCGACGTGCCATTTATCAATCCGCCTGTGGTCGCGATGTCGACGTCACCAGCGCCAGCATTTGCGCTGAAATTCACGAAAGTGATGTTGCCGACCGCGTCCAGGGTGATGTTGCCGCCACTGGTTACATTGCCAAGGGTCAGAGTGCTTGCCGAATTGAAGAAGATGTTCGCGCCGCCTGTGGTGTCCGAGTCGATGATGTCGTTTGTGTCATTGAAGACTATTCCAGCCCCGGCACCGGTGGTTACCTGAAAGGTGACATTGCCTGTGGCCTGAAGGCTAATGGTGCCGTCAGTCGTCAAATCGTTGATGATGATCGCATTCGTAGCTTGCAGGAGAATGGTTGCGCCATTGAAGGCTTCCAGCGCGGCCTCGCTCAGATTGTCGTTCCCGACTCCGGTATCGGTAGTAAGAATGACGCCGGGCGTCGTGGTCGTGAATTGAGTGTCGAGTCCTTGGGCGGTAGCTCCGTCCGTGATCGTCAAGACTGCCGGATCGATGACCAGAGTACCGCCGGTGCCCCCCGGCGCCGCGGCGCTGGTCCTTCCCAGGAACCAAATGTTTCCCGGCGCGCTTACCTCGATGAAGCCGCCGTCCCCCGTCGTTCCCCCGTCCGCCGTCAGCAACCCGCGGAAATAGGTGTTCTTGTTGGAAAGTAGAGTGATCGATCCGCCATTCGAGTTCAGACCCGATCCGTTGGCGTCGATTACCGAGCGGGCCGCGTTGATCGTCGCCTGCGCGGAATTGAGGACCACCGCGCCGCCGTTCTGGCCCGGCGCGCCCCCCACCGAGATCGTCCCCGTGTTCACCGCCATCCCGCCCGCGCCGACGAGCCGGATCACCCCGCTCCCGTCGTCTACGATCGCGCCCGCCTCCACCAGCCCGCCCACGTTCACCGCCGCCTTCACCACGTCCGAAAGCGCGTCGTGCCGGATGTTCACCGTCTGGCCGCAGACGCTCCCGATCGAGTACCCGATCAGGCCTTCCCCCGTGATGTCCAGGATCGCCTCGCTCGCCCCCAGCAGGTAGACCTTCCCCCCGGGCGCCGTGATCGTGCCGGAATTCTCCACGAGCGGCGCCACCAGCGCCGCGAAGCTCGAGGCCGTGATCGTCCCCTGGTTGACGACGTAACTCCCCGCCTTCGAGGGATCCTGCAGCAGGCTGTACTTGCCCGAGAGGAATTCGCCGTCCGTGATGGAGAGGGTGCTCGCGACCAGGCCGCCGACATTAATAGTAGAGCCCGCGCCGAAGAGGATGCCGTTCGGGTTCAGGATCCACACCTGGCCGTTCGCCTGGAGCGTTCCCAGGATCGAGGACGACGCCGTCCCGATCACCCGGTTGAGGACGACCGACGACGACGTGGGCTGGTTGAAGATCGCCGAATTGCCGGACGCGACGCTGAAGTCGGTCCACTGGATGATCGCCTTGTCCGTGAGCTGGTTGATCTGCGTGACGGTCGGCGTGGGGTTGGTGATCACCGCGGCGCCCGACGTGACCTGCCCGCCCTCCTGCGCGAGGGCCGGCCCGGCCGCAAGGAGCGCCAGGAAAAGTTGAATGATCAGCCCCGGCGCATACTTCTTCACGGCGGCCTCCGCTTAAAACAAATTCACGATGAGATTGAAATAGACGGTGAAATCATCCCCCGTGGAGGGATCCCTGCTGCCGATGGGCCAGCCGAAATCGAGGCGGAACGTGGCCCGGCCCGGATACTGCAGTCGCAAACCCACCCCCGCGCCCGTCAGCCTCACCCGGTCCTCCTCCCCGAGGGCCGGCGTGTCCAGCTCCGCTTCGCCCGTGTCGACGAACGCGGCCAGCTGGACCATGTCGAACAGGGTCGACGGGCTGCCGAAAGGATCGCTGAAATCCTGCAAAAAGGGAAGCTTGATTCGCGCCTCGACGCTCGCCGTGTACCCCCGGTCCCCCATCACCTCGAACGCCGGGTAGCCGCGCACCGAGTCCGCCCCGCCCACCGACATCTGCTCCGAGACCACGAGCGGGTCGGCCGAGAACTGGTAGTTCACCTTCCCGATGAAGTGCAGCCAGTTCGTCACGCGCTGGAGGCGGTAGAGCGTCACCGCGACCTTCGTGAAATCGCCGCCCGCGCCGAACCGGCTCGCGTCCGGATCGTCCGCCTCCAGGCCCCCCGCGAATCCCTCCAGGCCCTTGCGGAGGTGGACCGAGCCGAGCCACCGGCCGTTGAAGTCGTCGTTCCACTCGAACCGCACGCCTGCCACCAGCACGCGCACGCGGTCTTCCGAGATCTGGATGCCGAAGAGCTCCTGCGTCAGGTTCTTGTGCTCGTACCCGATCTCGGGGATGAGCGAGTAGACGTGCGTCCGGTAGAGCGGGTACGAGAGCGTCGCGCCGAACGCCGTGCCGTCGCCGAGCGGCTCGAAGACCGCGAGGTCGCCCACGGCCTCGTAGTTATAGTAGGAGCCCCACGCGTTCAGCTTCATCCCGTTCGCGAAGGGGACCGTGTAGCTGCCCGTCAGGAAGCTCAGGTCGCCGTCGCCGAATCCCTGCACGCCGCGCACAGAGACCCAGTGGCCGAGATCGAAGAGGTTGAAGGCCTCGACCGTGAGGCCGCCCCGGTTCTCCGCCACGAACTCCGACCCGAAATTGTCCCAGTCGACCGCGACGTTGATCGGGTACTTGTCGCGCACCTGCAGGTACAGGTCGGAGGTGCCGGGCGCGCCGCCGGGCGCGAGCCGCGCCGTGACGCTCAGGCCGGGGTAATCGTTGAGGCTGTACAGCCCGCGCTCCAGCGAGTCGAGGTCGAGCGCGTCCTGGTTCGCCGTGCCCGCGACGTGGTCAAGGATGAACCCCGTGTCGTAGTGCGCGTTCCCCTGGACGAGGATCTTGTCGATGCGCGCCTCGATGACGGCGATCTCGATGTCGCCGTCCTGCACGACTTGCTCCGGGAGGTACGCCCACGAGAGACCGTACCCGTGCGAGCGGTAGTGCATCGTGATGCGGTTCGCCGCGCCCCGCAGGTCGGAGAGCGTGACCTCCTTGCCCTCGTAATCCACGACGAGCGCGTGGAGGTCGGAGGACGAATAGGAGACGTTGCCGGTGATCTTGATCGAGCGCAGCTTGACGCGGACCTTCCCGTCGTCGGCCGACTTGAGCTCGGGCCGGTCCTGGATGTTGACCTGGGGCGCCTCCTTCTCGAGGCGCTTCTCCTCGTCCGACTTCTTGAGGGACTGCTCGACCTGGCCGCTTTCCCGGCCCTGGGCCCAGGCGGGCGCGGGGGCGGCCGCGGCGACCGCGAGGAAGAGCGCGGCGAGGCACGGCGCGAGGGCGCGGAACGGAAGGGGGGAGATGGCCATAGCTAGAGATTCACATTGGAGAAATAAAAATTTGGAAAGCCAAGAACGCCCATTTCTATCCCTGCACCCCAGAGCCGTCAAGGAACATCGACCCCCCCACCGGGTGCGATCCCGGAGCGACCCGAACGGCGACGGCACCGGGAGCGGCAGAGCAACCGCGTGAAGAACCCTTACCCCCGAGCTCTCCCTCCGGGGCGCCACCACCGTCGCCGGAAGGAAGGGCCTTGAAATCTAGGACGTCCGGAACCGCCCGGATTCCGGCCCGATATTTAAAAAACACCGCCCACCCCCGGCCGGGCCGCGCACACTGAGGAGTGGCAGCCACTTTCGCCCTCTTCGCCCTCCTCCTGGCGGGCCCCGACGAGTGGTCGGAGTTCCGCGCGCTATCCCGCGACCGCGACCCCGACCGCCGGTGCGAGGCGGTCGCGAAGATTCGGGGATTCCAGAACCTCGCGATGGTCCAGGCGCTTCTGCCCCTCCTGGGCGATCCCCATCCGCGCGTCCGGAAGCGGGCGGCGGAGGCGGTCGCCCGGGCCTCGGCGCCGGACTGCGTCGAGTTTCTCCACAAGTCGGGGCTCCATCATTCGTCGAAGCTCGTCCGCGCGCTCGCCGCGGAGTGCCTGGGCGCGATCGGCGACGCTTCGAGCGCCGGGCCGCTGGCCGCGTCGCTCGCCGATTTCGATCCGGAGGTCCGGGCCGCCGCCTGTACGGCGCTCGCGCGGATCAAGGCCGGCGAGGCCGTCGCGAAGCTCGCGTCGATGGCGGAGCGCGACTCCGCCTGGATCGCGAAAGCGTCGGCGCTCGAGGCGCTGGTGACCCTCGATCGCGACGCCGCGACGCGGCTCGCGAAGATCCTGGTCGAGGACCGGGCGTGGCAGGTCCGTCTCGCCGCCGTGCGGATCGCGCCATCGCTCGACGCCGATACCGGGCTCGCGGTCTACCTCGCCGCCATCGCGGACGGCGACTGGCGGGTGCGCGTCCAGGCGATGGAGTCGGCGTGCCTGCTCCGGGTGCGCGAAACGATCGGGCCGCTGATCGAGCTCCTTGGAAAAGAGCGGGGGCGGCTCCGGTGGGATCTCTATCTCGCCCTGCGCGACCTGACGGGCAAGGAGCTCGGGCTCGACGCGCCCAACTGGAAGCGCTGGTGGGACGTGAACAAGGAGACGTTCGAGGTGCCCCCGCGTCCCGCGGCCGGCGCCGTGGAGCGCCCGAACGGCGAGACGGGCGTCCAGTTCTTCTCCCTGCCGATTCTCTCGACGCGCATGTCCTTCGTCCTCGACCTCTCGGGCTCGATGCGCGATCCCGCGCCGCCGGGGCCGGGCAAGGCGGCGGAGTCGAAGCTCGACCTCGCGAAGCGCGAGATGGGGCGGACGATCGGCCAGCTCCCGGAGATCGTCTGGTTCAACCTGCTCCTCCTCGGCTGCGACCGGGACGGCGCGTACGCGAGGGAGCGGATGGCGTGGCGCCGCTCGATCCAGCCCGCGACGCCGCGGGGGCGCGCGGAGGCCGCGGCGTTCCTCGAGCGCCAGGAGGGGCACGGGTGGACGAACATCTGGGACGGAATCGAGCTCGCGTTCGAGGACGACGCGGTCGACACGATCTACCTCTATACCGACGGCGGCTGCTCGCGCGGCGTCTACGTGGCCACGGAGGACATCTTCGAGGAGCTCCAGAAGCTGAACCGCTACCGCAAGATCATGATCCACACCGTCGAGGTGCCCGGCGAAAAGAAGAACACGCCCGACAACATCAAGCTGCTGAAGGGCCTGGCGGAACAGACCAAGGGGATGTATCGACTGGCCAAGTGAAGGCGTAGCAGAGTTTCAAAGTGCGAAGTGCAAAGTGCAGAGTCGGGCAAGGTCCAAAGTCCAAAGTCAGGAGGAGAAGGTGTGAGGATTACGCGGTTTGAGGATATCGAGGCTTGGAAAGCCGCCCAGGAAATGACTCGCGGGATCTACAAGGTCACCGAGCCCGGGCGATTCGGAACGGACTTCGACCTGGCGAGGCAACTGCGCCGCGCCGCGGGTTCGGCCATGTCGAACATCGCCGAGGGTTTTGATGCGGGCACGGACCCTGAATTCTTGCGCTTCCTCAGGATGGCGTTCCGTTCTTCGACGGAGGTTCAATCCCACCTGCATATCGCGGTGGACGCGGGCCACATTGATCGTCCAACCTTCGACCGGCTCTATTCGAATGCACGGGATACGAAAGGGCTGATCGGGGGATTCATGCGGTACCTGAATCACCGCCGGCACCGGACGGATTCCAAGTCCGCTTCCTCCGCGAGTCGCTGATCAGGACCGGGTCCGCCGCTTGGCCCGCCATGGGTCGGCGCATGACTTTGCACTTTGGACTCTCTTCGACGACTTTGCGCCTTGAACTTCGCACTTCCGCACTTTTGATATAGTCGTTCGCCATGCCCTCGATCGCGTACACCGTGTCCCTCCTCCATCCGCGCACCCATCTCCTCGAAGTCACGGTAGATGTTTCGGGTTTGGCCGGCGCTTCGTTTGATCTCGTCCTGCCCGCGTGGACTCCGGGGTCGTACCGGATCCGCGACTACGCGCGCAACGTGCAGGATTTCTCGGCGGGCCGCCTGAAGTGGCGCAAGGAGGAGAAGGGGCGCTGGCGCGTCATGACCGGCGGGGCGGACCGGGCGCGCGTCACGTACCGCGTCTACGCCTTAGAGATGAACGCGCGCGGCGCCCACCTCGACGACGATCACGGCTATCTCAACGGCGCGGCGGTTTTCATGTACCTCGACGGCGCGAAGGAGCGTCCCGTCACGCTCGACCTCCGCCTGCCCGCGAGGTGGCGCGTCGCCACGGGCTTGAGGTCGCCGGGCCCCCGCCGGTTCGCCGCGGCCGATTACGACGAGCTCGTCGACTGCCCCATCGAAGCGGGGAAGTTCGACCTGAAGACCTGGCGTTCGCGCGGAGTGGAGCACCGACTGGTGATTCACGGCGCCGTCAACCGGCCGCTCGACCGCGTGGCGAAGGATCTCGCGAAAATCGTGGAGACCGAGGCGCGCCTCTTCGGCGGACTCCCCTACCCGGACTACACCTTCATCCTCCACACGGGACCCGGCGCGTACGGCGGCCTCGAGCACCGGAACTCCACGAGCCTCGAATTCTCGTCGACGGGATTCCGCGGTCGCGAGGATTACGAGGGGTTCCTCGAGCTCGCGGCGCACGAGTACTTCCACCTGTGGAACGTGAAGCGGATTCGGCCGGCGATGCTCGGCCCGTTCGACTACGAGCGCGAGGTCCACACGACGCTCCTGTGGGCGATGGAGGGGATCACCTCGTACTACGACGGGCTCTTCCTCGTCCGCGCGGGGCTGACCACGCCCGAGCGCCATTTCCGGAAGACGGCGAAGCGGTGGCAGGCGTTCCTCGACAAGCCCGGCCGCCGCCGCCACTCGCTGGGCGAGTCGAGCTTCGACGCGTGGATCAAGTACTACCAGCCCAACGAGCACTCGCCCAACGCGACGATCTCCTACTACGAGAAGGGCGAGTTCGTGGGGATGGCGCTCGACCTCGAAATCCGCCGCCGCACGCGCAACCGGAAGTCGCTCGACGATGTCCTGCGCCGGCTCCACCGACTCGTCGAATCCGAGGGCGCGGGATTCCCGGAGCCCGAGTACCGCCGCGCCTGCGAGGAAGTCGCGGGCGGGTCGCTTGCCGGATTCTGGCGCGACTTCATCGACGGCACGCGCGAACTCGACCTGGGCCGGTTCCTGGCGATCGCGGGGCTCGGCCTGAAGCGCGAGCCGAAGAAGGAAGAGGGCGAGGCGAAACCGGCGCGGGGCCCGTGGCTCGGCGCCGCCGTACAGCGCTCGGGCGACCATCTCGCCGTGACGACGGTGCGGTCGGAGTCGCCGGCAGAGCGCGCGGGACTCTGCGCGCGGGACGAGATCCTCGCGCTTGACGGCTCGAGGGCCGACGCCGAGTCGTGGGAGAAGCGGCTCGAGGATTTGAAACCGGGCCGGCGCGCGCTCTTGACCGTCCTGCGCTCGGGGAGGTTGAGGGAGATCGAGGTCATCCCCGAATTTCGCGACGCGACCGTGCTGAAGATTGTCCCGCTGCCGAAGGCGACGCCGCTCCAGAAACAGATCTACCTGTCATGGCTCGGCAAGCCCTGGAAGCCCGGCAAAAAGCCGTAGCCCGGCCTCATCTTCCCTGGGTTGTCTGGATCAACCGAACCAATCCGTTGAGATCGTCCACCGAGAGCCGGGTGCCGACGCGCGCCATCACGCGGTGCAACGTCGCCGGCCCGCCCTTCACGACCATGAAGGCGAGCGCGTAGCGCGTGATCGGGCGTCCGAGCGCCTCCTCGGTCGTGAGCTCCGCCAGCGCCTGCTCGGCGTCGACGAGCGGGAGCGCCTCGACGGCGGCCGCCTGGACGTCGGCGTTGTCCGAGCGCATCTGCGCGAGCACGACCTTCGTGGCCCCCTTGCCCTGGAGCGCGGCGAGCGCGAGCACCGCCGCGCGCCGCACCCCGGCGTCGGCGTCCTTGATGAGCGCCTCGAGCTTCGGCGCCGCCTCCGCGACTTTCATGCTGCCCACCGCGACCGCCGCGTCCTTCCGCACCGCCGCGTCCGGGTCGTCGAGACACCTGGCGACGTCCGGGCCGACCTCGGCCCACGCGAGCTCCCCGGCGAGCGCGATCGCCGCGCGCCGTCCCGGGCCGCCCTGGCCGGCGACCCACTTCCGGACCTCGTCCACGCACCGCAGCGTCTTGAGCGCGAGCACGGCGCGCGGCCTCAGCTCCGGCGACTCCTCGGCCAGCTTCGCGAGCGGTCCCGCGCCGGCGACGACTTTCTGGCGCGCCACGTAGTCGATCGCGAGCTGGACGTCGTCGGCCTCCGTCGACTTGAAGAGGTCGAGCACGTCGGCGACCGCGTCGCCGGGCGGCGCCCCCAGGATCGGATCGCGGATGTAGTGCGGGCGGAGCGTCGGGTTGGCGCGCCAGCAGTTCAGGAGCGCCTTGAGCGGCGCGGGGTAGCGGCCGGCGCGGATCTGGCCCAGCACGTTCATCCGGATATTCTCGTCGTCCCCCTCGAGGATGGCGCCGATGCACGCCTCCATAGCGGCGCGCTCGGGCTTGAGCCCGCGCGCGATCTCGAGCAGCTGGTACGAGATGTTGTAGTTCTGCATCTTCGGGATGAGCTTCAGGAGGGCCGGCGCCGCCTCCTTGGGCGGCCGCAGGCGCTGGAGGTTGTAGACGAAGTTCTCGTTGCCCGGGTCGTCCCGGGCGAGGAGCTGGAGGAGCGCGGGCCAGATGTCCCGGACGCGGTGGCGGTCGGCGATCTGGATCATGTAGTTGCGGTGGTCGGGCGTCGAGGCCTCGGACAGGAGCACGGCGCTCAGGATGCGGCCCGCCTGGGGGCGGTCGAGCTCCTTGTTGCGCAGGGCCTGGTCGAGTCGCTGGTATCCCTGGCTCGCGTCCCCCTCGATGATCTCCTTCGCCCAGCGGGCGGGGAGCGTCAGCTCGCCGATGACCTTGTCGATGCGCGCCTTCGCCTCGCCCGCGGCCGCGACTTTCACCTTCTCGAGGAGCGGGAGGACCGCCTCGCCCATCGCGAGGAGCTCCGCCACCGCCCCCTCGCGCTCCGCGATGGCCTCGTCCCCGAACTTCTCCACGAGCTCCTGCACGCGCTTCTCGTCGATCTTGGGCGCCTGCTGGAGCAGGACCGCGGCCATCAACAGATGCAGCATGGACACCTCCCTTGATGCCTATTCTGACGTCGAAAGCCCACTCGCGGGTCCCCAAATCGGTGGAGGACCCCCCGAGTCTCGGGTCGAGGGTCACGAGTCGAGAGTCGAGGAAAGAGTCACGAGTCGTCCGTCACGGGTCCCGAGTCGTCGGTCACGGGTCCCGTGTCACCGGGCCGCGCCGCGCGACCCTCGACGCCCGACTCGTGACTTCGCGCGTCGTGGTCCCGCGCCCTTGGACTTGACAATTCATATCTACATATGCACATATATAGATATGAATGAGCACGCGGCCTTGTTCCGGCTCCTGGGGGACGAGGCCCGGCTGCGGATCCTCCACGCCCTCTCGCGCGAGGCGCTGAACGTCAGCGAGCTCGTCGAGGTGCTCGGGATCGTCCAGTCGGGCGTCTCGCGCCACCTCCGGCTCCTGAAAAGCGGGGGCCTGCTCGAGGAGGAGCGCGAGGCCGGGTGGTCCTACTACCGGGCCAAGCCCGAGACCGCGACCAACGGAGCCGTGGCGCTCATCCTGGAGGAGCTGCGCGGCAAGGGGGCGTTCCGCGACGACGAGGCGCGGATGAAGGAGGTCCTCCGGACCCGCCCCGAGCGCCGCCCTCCCCCGCCGGGCCGCCACCTCGTTCCCGGGCGCTCGTGGGCCGCGTGGGCCCGGGGGATCGGACTCCTCCTCCCGAAATGGCGCGTCGCCGATCTCGGCTGCGGTTCCGGCCAGCTCTCCCTCGAGATCGCCTCGTGGGCGGACTGGGTCGTCGGGATCGACCGCGACGCCGAGGTCCTGAAGAAGGCGCGGAGCCGCGCGCGCGTCCGGGGCGTCGGCAACGTCCGCTGGCGCGAAGGGAGCGTCGAACGCATCCCCCTCGCCGACCGCACGGTCGATCTCGCGCTCCTCTCCCAGGTCCTCCACTGCGTCGAGGATCCGGTCGTCGCGCTCTCCGAGGCGCGCCGCATCCTCGTGCCGGGCGGGCGGATCCTCGTCCTCGAGCTCCGCGCCCACAAGGAGACGTGGGTCGTCCCGCGGCTCGGCCACGTCCGCCTCGGCTTCGTCCCCTCGGAGCTCCGCCGGCTCCTGAAGGACTCGGGATTCCATCACGTCCGGGTGCGCGTGGGCGACGGCAAGCGGGGAGACCCTTTCCGAGTCCTAGTGGCCGACGGAAGGGTTCCGACCACGAAATCGAAACGATCCTAGGAGCGATTCCTGATTCTTGATTCCTGATTCCTGATTCTTGGTCCTGCTCCAGGTGTGAGGACTTTCGCCGTGACGGATCGAGGGAAGTCGCTTCAGGCTTTGTTTGCCGAGAAGATCGTCTGCCTCGACGGCGCCATGGGCACGATGATCCAGCGGCGGAACCTCACCGCCGCGGACTTCGGGGGCGCCGAGCTCGAGGGGTGCAACGAGAACCTCGTCCTGACGCGGCCCGACTTGATCGCAGGGATCCACGACGCGTACCTCGAGGCGGGCGCCGACCTCATCGAGACCGACACGTTCGGCGCGACGTCGGTCGTCCTCGCGGAGTACGCCCTCGCCGATCGCGCGCTCGAGATCAACCGGCGCGCCGCGGAGCTCGCCCGCGCCGCCTGCGCGAAGCGGGGCCCCGACCGGTTCGCCGCGGGCTCGATGGGCCCCACGACCCGCACGATCACCGTCACGGGCGGCGTCACGTTCGACCAGCTCATCGAGAGCTACCGCGTGCAGGCCGTCGGCCTCCTCCAGGGCGGGATCGACATGCTCCTGCTCGAGACGGCGCAGGACACGCGCAACCTGAAGGCGGGGATCCTCGCGATACGCCGCGCCTTCGCGGAGACCGGGCTCGAGGTGCCCGTCGGCGTCTCGGCGACGATCGAGGCGATGGGGACGATGCTCGCGGGCCAGGGGGTCGACGCGCTCTGGGCCGCGCTCGAGCACGCGGGCCTCCTGTCGATCGGCCTCAACTGCGCGACGGGCCCGGCCTTCATGACGGACCACCTGCGGACGCTCTCCGCGATGGCCCCCGTGTACGTCACGTGCTATCCGAACGCCGGCCTGCCCGACGAGGAAGGCGATTACTCGGAGTCGCCGCGCCGGATGGCGGAGGAGCTCGCGCGCTTCGTCGAGCACGGATGGGTCAACGCGATCGGCGGCTGCTGCGGGACGACGCCCGACCACATCCGCGAGATCGCGAAAGTCGCGCGGATCGGGAAGCCGCGCGTCCGGCCGGCGCACCACCGCACGCACTTCAGCGGCATCGAGTACGTCCCGGTCGCGGAAGACAGCCGGCCCGTCATCGTGGGCGAGCGCACGAACGTCCTCGGGAGCCGCAAATTCAAGAAGCTCATCGCGGAAGGGAAGCACGAGGAGGCCGCCGAGATCGGACGCAAGCAGGTCCTGAGCGGCGCGCAGGTCCTCGACGTCTGCCTGCAGGATCCCGACCGCGACGAGACGGCCGACATGAAGCTCTTCCTCGAGAAGCTCATCCGCCGCGTCAAGGCGCCGCTCATGATCGACTCGACCGACGCGAAGGTGATCGAGGTCGCGCTCACGTACTGCCAGGGGAAGTCGATCCTCAACTCGATCAACCTCGAGGACGGCGAGGAGCGGTTCCAGAAGGTCGTCCCGCTCGCGAAGGCGTACGGGGCGGCGCTCGTGGTCGGGTGCATCGACGAGCAGGGCCAGGCCATCACGACGGAGCGCAAGGTCGCGGTCGCGGAGCGGAGCTTCCAGCTGCTCATGGAGAAGTACGGCGTGGCGCCCGAGGACATCCTCTGGGACCCGCTCGTCTTCCCGTGCGCGTCGGGCGACCGGAATTACATCGGGTCGGCGAAGCACACGATCGACGCCATCCACGAGTTGAAGCGGCGGTGGCCGAGGACGCGGACGATCCTCGGGATCTCGAACGTCTCCTTCGGCGTCCCGGCGGCGGGACGCGAGGTGCTCAACGCGGCCTACCTGTTCCACGCGAGCCGGGCGGGGCTCGACCTCGCCATCGTGAGCTCGGAAAAACTCGTGCGGTACGCCTCGATCCCGGAGGAGGAGAAGAAGCTCTGCGACGACCTCCTCTTCAACCGGGGCGACGATCCGATCGCCGCCTTCACGGGCCACTTCCGGGGGAAGCGCCCATCGGCGGGCCCGGAGCGCGCGCGGCTCCCGCTCGACGAGCGGCTCGCGAGGTGCGTCATCGAGGGCACGAAGGAAGGGCTCATCGCCGACCTCGACGAGAAGCTGAAGTCGGCGGCGCCGCTCGACATCATCAACGGCCCGCTCATGAAGGGGATGGACGAGGTGGGCCGCCTCTTCAACGCGAACGAGCTCATCGTCGCGGAGGTCCTGCAGAGCGCCGAGGCGATGAAGGCCGCGGTCTCGCACCTCGAGAAGTTCATGGAGAAGCGGGCGGACTCGCTGCGCGGCAAGGCGATCCTCGCCACGGTGAAGGGGGACGTCCACGACATCGGGAAGAACCTCGTGGAGATCATCCTGTCGAACAACGGCTACCAGGTCGTCAATCTCGGGATCAAGGTCGCGCCGGAGGCGCTCATCGAGGCGTACCGGAAGCACAAGCCCGACTTCATCGGGCTCTCGGGGCTCCTCGTGAAGTCGGCCCAGCAGATGGTCGCGACGGCGGAGGATTTCCGGGAGGCCGGCCTGAACGTGCCGGTCGTGGTGGGCGGCGCGGCGCTGACGAAGAAGTTCGCGTACACCCGGATCCGCCCGGCGTACGGCTCGACCGTGGTCTACGCGCGCGACGCGATGAGCGGGCTCGACATCGCGAACCAGCTCGTCGACCCGGAGCGGCGGCCGCGGCTCGAGGCGGCGGTCGAGGGCGAGGCGACGCGGTTCACGCCCGCGCCGGTCGAGGTCGCGACCGCGGTCGCGCCGGCGCTCGTGCGCTCGTCGCGGATTTCGGCCGACGAGCCGATCCGCCGCCCCGCCGACCTGCGGAGACATGAAGTCGAGATACCGGACCTCTCGGTCCTCTGGCCCTACCTCAACCTGCAGATGCTCTACTCGAAACATCTCGGCCTGAGGGGTCTCGTGGAACGGCTCGCGGCGCAGGGCGACGCGAAGCTGAAGGAAGTGGAGCGGATCGTGAGCGACGTCCAGCGGCGCGCCATCGAGGACAAATGGCTGAAGGCGCGGGGCGTCTACCAGTTCTACCCCGCCTCGTCCGAGGGGAACGACATCGTCATCTACGACGAGTTCGGCCTGCAGGAGATCGAGCGCTTCACCTTCCCCCGCCAGCCGGGCCCCGACGGGCTCTGCCTCGCCGACTTCGTCCGCCCCGAGGGGCCGGAGCGCGATTACGTCGCGATGTTCGTGACGACGTCCGGCGAGGGAGTGCGGCCGCGGTCGACCGACCTGAAAGACAAGGGCGAGTACGTGCTCTCCCACACGCTGCAGGCGCTCGCGATCGAGACGGCGGAGGCGTTCGCGGAGAAGCTCCACCAGGACCTGCGCGAGCAGTGGGGCATCGCCGACCCGGCCTCGATGGCGATGGTGGACCGCCTGAAGGCGCGGTACCAGGGGGTGCGCGTCAGCTTCGGCTATCCCGCCTGTCCGGATCTGGCCGACCAGGAGAAACTCTGGCGGCTGCTGCGGCCCGACGAGATCGGCGTGAAGCTGACCGAGGGACACATGATGGATCCGGAAGCCAGCGTCAGCGCACTGGTATTTCACCATTCACAAGCGAAGTACTTCAACGTGGAAGCCCCGGCCCTGATCTGAGCCCGGAATCAAGAATCAGGAATCAAGAATCATCCCGATGCGAATCGTCATTCTCGGGACGGGCGCCGTCGGCGGTTACTTCGGCGGGATGCTGGCTCGCGCCGGGGAGGACGTCTTCTTCATCGCGCGAGGCAAGCACCTCGAAGCGATGCGGACGCGCGGTCTGACGATCCGAAAGCCCGACGCGTCCTTCACCTGTCCCGTCCAGGCTGCGGACCGGCCGGTCCCAGCCGATGTGATCCTCGTCTGCGTCAAGACGTACGACACCGAAGGGGCCTGCGCGCCTTGGAAGGGTTCGGGCGCCACCGTCGTGACGCTCCAGAACGGGCTCGGCAATCGCGAGCGGCTCTCGATGCACTTCCCCGCCGGCTCGATCGTCGAAGGCGTGGCCTACGTCGCGACGCAGGTCGTCGAACCCGGCGTCATCCAGTGGGCGGCCGCGGGGCGGACGATCCTCGGACCCTCACCCATCTCGGCGGACCTGAAGGCGCGGTTCGACCGGGCCGGGGCGCCGTGCGAGATCGCGGAGAACATCGAGCAGGCGATCTGGGAGAAACTCGTCGCGAACGCCGTCTTCAACGTGCTGGCGACGGTCGAGGGCTGCTCGCTGGGCGATCTCCGGGCCGAGCCGAGGCGCGAGATCGCGGAGCGCGCGGTGGACGAGCTGACCGCCGTCGCCGCCGCGCACGGCATCGTCGTACGTCCCGATGCGCGCCAGCGGAGCTGGAAGTTCTGCGAGGATCATCCCGACTTTCCGAGCTCGACCCAGCAGGACCGCGCGAAAGCCCGGCCGCTGGAGACCGAGGCCTTGAGCGGGGAACTGGTCCGCCGAGCGCACAACGTGGGGGTGCCGGCCCCGACCCATGAGATGCTCTACCGCAGGTTGAAGGAACTTGGACCCCGGTGATAGGCTCGTGACATGAAGATCTACACGAAAAAGGGCGACGACGGATCGACGGGGCTCTTCGACGGCACCCGCGTGCGGAAGGACGATGCGCGCGTCGACGCGTACGGCGACGTCGACGAGCTCAATGCGGCGATCGGCGCCGCGCGGGCGTTCCTCGAGGACAAGTCACTCGACCCCGTGCTCGCGGGGATCCAGTCGGACCTCTTCTCCGTCGGCGCCCAGCTCGCCGACCCCAAGTACGACCCGAAGAAGCGCAAAGCCAAGACGCTCATCACCGAGACGAAGATCGAGGCCTTCGAGAAGCTCATCGACGTGTGGGAGGCGACGCTGCGGCCCCTCAAGAATTTCATCCTGCCGTCGGGCACGAAGGGCGGCGCAATGCTCCACCTCGCGCGCTGCGTCTGTCGTCGCGCGGAGCGGAAGACCGTGGCCCTGAAGGTGCCGCCGATCGTCGTGGTCTACCTCAATCGCCTCTCTGATTTGCTGTTCGTGATGGCGCGCGTTGAAAACAAGGGCGGCAATGAAGAGGAAGTGGACTGGTAAGGACGTACGCCGTTCACCGTTGGCCGTCACGTAAGCCGTTTGCCGTTTGCCGTTACGTGGGCCGTTTACCGTTGGCCGTCACGGTGAACGGTTGACGGCGAACGTAACGGTCAACGGCCAACGGCGAACGAATCTCTATCCTCCCGTGGCCGTTCCACGCGAGGCCTCGAAGATCTCGGTCACTTTGCAGTAGAAGTCATCCCCCAGACGGCCGACGAACGTGAGGCGCTTCGGATCGACGCGTCCGTCCACCCACACCGCGTCATCGACGTGGACGTGGACCACGCGGCCAAGGATGAGCGACGTTCCTCCCTCGACCTCCACGACCTGGTGCAGCGCGCACTCCATCCGGATCGGCGACTCCTTCACCCCGGGCGTGCGGACCTTCGTCGAAGCCGCGGGGGTGAGTTTCGCGAGATCCAGTTCGCTCACCTCGGGCGGGTGATCGGTCGCGCCGACGATGACGCCGGGCATGAGCTCCGGCGTGACGACGTTGACGACGAACTCGCCCTCGCGCCGGATGTTGGCGGCCGTATCCTTCGTCCCGCCGCGCTTCGGGCCGACGCTGATCGAGACGATGGGCGGCGCGCTCGAAACGCCGTTGAAGTAGCTGAAGGGCGCAACGTTGACGTTCCCCGCGGGGCCGAGCGTGCTGACGAACGCGATCGGCCGCGGGATGATCATGCTGATGAGCGCCTTGTACGCCGCCCGCCGGTCGAGTGAACCCAGGTCCAGCTCCATGAATCCTCCTGGTCGGTCTTCGACTCCCGACTCCAGACGCGCGACTCGCGACTCCCGATATCGTGGGATTGGGACAGGTGATAGTACTGGTCTCCGGTCACGATATCGGGTAATACCGGGGCCCGTCCGTCGTCTTACCCGAACATTACCTGAATGGGCGACCAGCCCCCCCGCGGAACTCGAGGAGGCCGATCCATGCTCATCGTGAAATCCGTCGCCGTGACCCTCCTGGCGGCCCTTTTCCTCGCCATCACCACCCCCACCCTGCTCTTCCAGGACGCGGGGCCGGGCAAGGCGGACGACGTCGCGGAGCTCCTGCCCGAGGAGACGCTCGCGTTCGTCGAGATGGTCAAGGCCCCCCGCCTCCTCCACGACTGGAAGGAGTACGTCGGGTCGGTCGCCACGGCCGAGGGCAAGGAGAAGCTCTGCGCCGTGATCGAGGACTGGTTCGCCAAGACGCTCGAGATCGTCCCCGAGAAGCTCCTGAAGGACCTCAAGGAAGGGCTCCCCTCGATGCAGCGGATGGCCGTCGCCCTCGTCGGCACGCCCCGCGGCGGGGTTCCCTGGATCCTCATCGCGACGTCGTCGGACGGCGCGTTCTTCAAGAAGCTCGTCGAGGAGGACTTGAAAGTCTTCGCCACCGAGGAGAAGGCGCACCAGGGGGTGAAGATCTTCGCCATCCGGAAGATGGGCGACCTGAAATCGCCGGAGCCGGTCTTCGTCGCCTCGCTCGGCACGCGCCTCCTCGCGACGACGCACTGGGGCACGCTGACGGCCGCGATCGACCGCGCGACAGGCAAGGGGTCCGGCCGCGACCTCCGGCAGAACCGGCTGTACGCCCAGTTCAACGCCGCCTCCGACGACCCCGCGCTCCGCGCCTTCACCCGCTACGACTGGGGCGAGTACGCGAAGGCCTTCTCCGGCCCGTACGGAAACTCCCGCATGTCGCAGTACTCGATGGACGAGGGCGACGCGGTCTTCGACATCCGGAAATTCCCCGGCGCGATCTTCGAAGCCACGTTCCGCCCGGGCCAGGTGGCGTCGCGCCTGCGGTTTCCCGTCGACCCGCCCTGCCGGCTGTACGACGCGCTCCGCCAGCCCGCGGGGCCCAAGGACCTGCTCTCGAACCTTCCCAAGGGGACCGTCGCGTTCGCCCATCACAACCTGAAGGGTGGGAAGGACGTCTGGGCCACCGTCGAGCAGTTCGTCCGCCGGTTCCAGGAGGTTCACCGCCGGGGCTCGGCCGACGAGGAGGACGAGGATTTCCTCGAGAAGTTCGAAGGGGAGATGAAGGACCACCTCGGCATGACGCCGAAGGAGATGGCGGCGACGATCGGCAACGAATTCCTGGTGGCGCTCGTCGACCACGACGGGCTCGCCTCCCCGGACCTGCTGCCGTCGGGTTTCCTTCTCCTGGTGCGGACCACCGACGCCGCCGTCGCCAAGGAGCGGATCGAGGCGATGACCGCGAAACTCGGGAACTTCACCTCCTCGATCGAGGGGAAGTTCAACCTGTGGGTCTCCGGCGGTCCCGGCGGGCTAAACCCCGTCTTCGGTTTGAAGGAGACCACCTTCGCCCTCGGATTCTCCGACACGATGGTAAGGGCGGCGCTCGGGGCGAAGCCCGAGGAGAGCGGACTCGCGGGTCACCTGCCGAAGGACGCCGCGGCGGCCTCGGGCCTCCTGGGCCTGCGCCCGCAGGCCGCGCTCGACCTGGCCCTGAAGCTCACCGGGGTGGAGAAGCCGGACGAGGTGAAGCAGCTCAAGCTCGACGACTGGTCGTTCACGCTCTGGCGCACCGAGAAGGAGTACGCGGAGCTCACGTCGCTCGATTTCGGATTCGGCGCCGCGGTCCAGGGCACCATGGGCATCTGGCCGGTGGCGTTCCTCGCCTTCTTCGGGATGCGGCAGGACCTGATGATGGAGCACCTGGAGAGCCTGAAGCCCGCGGTCGAAGCGAAGCCCGAGCCCCCGGCCCTCGCGGCCGACGAGCTCGCCCGGCGCGTGGCCGACAACGTCGCCAAGCTCCGGTCGGAGGACGTCGCGGTGCGCGAGAAGGCGACGGGCGACCTCACGTCGCTCGGCCGCCAGGCGGTCTCCCTGCTCGTCGCGGCCTTCCGCGAGGAGAAGGACGCGGAGGCGAAGGCGCGCCTGCGGAAGCTGCTCCTGGAGCACAAGGCGTGGGACGCCCTGCCGGAACTGCTCGACGCGAAGGCGGAGGCGTTCTTCGAGGAGATCCGGAGCGCGCTGTCGAACCAGGACCCGGAGCGCTGGGGATCGGGGTACGCGACGTGGGACGAGGTCGACGAGCGCGAGGGCGCCTGGTCGATGGAACCGGTGTACGTCAACGAGCCGTTCCTCGAAGTCCTGCATCACCACGACCTGCTGGCGATCCCGGGCGGGATGAAGCGGTTCGCGGAGCGGCTCCAGAAGGCCGACGTGAAGCCGGAGCACGGCCGCCAGCTCGCGGCCGTCCTCGCCTTCCACGACAGTTCCGCGGCGGCCGAGCCGATCCTGGCGATGCTCGCCGCCACGACCGACGGCGAGACGCGGGCCTTCCTGACGATGGCGCTCGGACGCTGCGACGATCCGAAGGCGAAGGAGGCGATCTTCAAGTCGTTCGAGTCCGCGTCCAAGGGCGCCCGCCGGGCGGCCTTCCTCGCCGCGGAGCGGATGCGCGATCCCGAGGTGATCTCGAAACTCTTCGACCGGCTGAAGGACAAGGATTTCGAGGCGCGCTGGAACGCCGGCTACACGCTGGGGTCGCTGACCGGGGGCAAGATCCGGATCAACGCGTTCCTGCCGGAAGCCGAGTTCGACGCGCAGGTCCAGGCGGGCCGGAAGTGGTGGGACGAGAACAAGGCGAGCTTCAAGCTGCAGGCGTCAAGCCCCCGGCCGCGATAAGCTCCCGTCTCACGCGACGCAGGATTTCAGGGCGGCGCGCAACTCCGTTTCGGGCAGGTTGCGTCCAATGAAGACGAGCCGATTCGTCCGATCCTCCCCGGGCTCCCACGGGCGGTCCGAGCGGCCGTCGAACATCATGTGAACCCCCTGGAAGACGACGCGCCGCGCCTCGCCCTTCACCTGCACGATCCCCTTCATCCGGAAGATGTCGCCCCCCCGAGTCTTGA
>Ga0075423_10001557_pt1 | contig 20271 bp, 17 predicted proteins | sample SoiMethybrSBSTD2_FD_80114 | JGI IMG/M metagenome (GOLD analysis project Ga0075423, IMG submission 80114) | Bulk soil microbial communities from a Populus tree surrounding site in Tennessee, USA - Soil MetaG P. TD hybrid SBSTD2 | ecosystem: Environmental > Terrestrial > Soil > Tree plantation...
AGGTTGGGGTCGTGCGGGTCGCACAACGTCTGGGTAATGAGCGTGACGACCTGGCGCGTGACGCCGCCGCGCCCCAGCGCGTTCTGCAATGATTGCTGGATCATATAGCCCATCCAGCCAGCGGTGGCGGCGACGAGCACGCCCAGGGGCAGCGGCTCCACCTGGTCGGCGGCGATTTCATTGCGCGCCAGCTCGTCGCCCACCTGCGGGCCGTTGCCGTGGACCAGTGCGATCCGCCACCCGGCGCGCGCCAGATCTACTATCGGCGCGAGGCTCGCCCGCGTGTGCCGAAACTGGTTGGAGATCGTGGGCCGCTCCCCCGGCGGGGCGACGGCGTTGCCACCGAGCGCAACGACGATGGTACCGGGAGGAGGGGTCGCGGGGATGGGGGCGGGGGCGGGGGCGGGGGCGGTCACGGCGGCGCAACCTAGCGGCGCTCCGGGGTGGGAGCAAGCTTGGCGCGCCCCAGACCGAGCAGCTCCTTCAACTGGTTGTACAGGCGGCCGAACCGCTCGAGGTCGCCGGCGGCGAGGGCCGCATCGGCCTGCGCCGCGAGCTGCTGCGCCCGTCGCCAGCGCGCGGCGAGCGCCGTGTCGGCGGGAGCGCGCGCGTCGCCACCCGAGGTGAGCAGGCTGTGGAGCGCGGCGGCCACGGTCCTGCCCTGACCCCGGCGCTCGCCCCACGACAGAAACACGGTATCGATCCCGGTGGGCGGTCCCCCGCTGGCCGGCTGGCTGAACAGCGCCTGCTCGAAGAAGAGGACGCGGGCCACGTTCCAGAGCCGGGGCACGCCCGGCGCCGTGGTGTTCGGGGAGCCGACGAGCTCCGGCGGCAGGCGGGGCGCCGGGCTCGGCCGCCACACCGACAGCCGCGGCCCGTCGGGTGCCATCGTTGCCGTCACGAGTGCCGCGAGCGTGCTGCCGGCTTCGAACCCCTGGGCCATCCAGACGCGGCGCGCTTCCGTCGTGCCCTCGGCGGCGGGCCCCACGATCTCGAACGGTTCTCTCGGTCGCTTGCTCCAGGGCGTCGTGTCGGTGCGCCAGCGCTGCACGAGCTCCGTCACCGCGCGGAACGCGCGCGCGGGAAACGGCAGCCGCGCCCGCAGGTCCTGCGGCAGGCTGTCGAGCGGTCTTATCAGCGGCGTGAGGAGCTTCGCCCACGCAGCGGCAAGCGAGTCCGCGCCCGGGGCGAGGTAGAGCCGGGTGTCGCCGCTCGCGGCGTGCACGGTGCCAACCAGGCCCACGCGCAGGTAGCGGAGCGAATCGCGGCCGCCGTCGTCGATCGGCCGGGCCAGCGGAAACGCTTCCGCCACGAAGTACCCGTACGCCACCCACCATAAGGCGCTGTCGGCCAGGACGGGAACGGCGTCGTCGAAGGAGGCGAACGGTGCCAGCTGCCCGAGCCGCTCGGGGACGTCCCGTCGCCACAGGAGCACTAGGCCGTCGGTCTCGCGGCGCGCCAGCGCGGGGCTCTGGAGGGCCCAGGCGAGGGCGGTTCGACGCCACCACCCGGCGAGCGCGATGCCCGACCGGCGCAGCGCCGGCCACGTGTCGGGGGTCGCGACCGCGAAGTCGGTGAAGCCCGGACCGAACCAGGCGGTGGAATCGCGCGTGGCGACCGGGGCGAACGCGAGCAGCGTGTCCTCCTCCACCGCCGCAACCGGCCGCCCCACCCGGGCCGATGGGCCGCGGTGGATCGCGGCCCAGTCCGGGTGCGGCTGTCGCAGCGCGACGCTGTCGACGTCGGGCCGGAGCGCCACGAGCCAGGTGGCTCTGCCGTCGTCGAAGGCTTGCGGCCACAGGCCGGTCGCGGTGGGTGTCGACTGCGGGCGAACGAGCTCCCGGCGCGACGCGGCTGCCGCGAGAATCCGGTGGGCATCCCAGATCGGCACCGTGACCGCCGCCGCTTCGGGGCTCGGGAAGCCGGGTGGCGCGCCCTCCGCGAGCGTCGTGACGCCGAACGCGAGCCCTTCGAGCCGCTGCTGCTGAGCCGCGAAGGCCGTGTCGGACTCCGCGCGTCGCCCGCGCGTGGCGCCGGAGCCCGACATCGAGCCGGGAATGACGGCGAATCCCAAGACTGACGCGGCGAGCAGCGCGCTCCATGCCGTGACCAGCAGCACCGGCCTTTCGCGCAGACCCCACACGAGACTGGCGACGGTGGCGACGGCACCGACGCCCGCCACCACCGGCGCGGCGGCGAGACGCAGGTCGAGCGTACGGCGCGCGAGCGCCCCGTGCAGGCCCGCTACCGTTTCGGCGGGATCGAGGACGGCGCCCCAGGTGAGCGTCAGGGCGAGTAACGCGAGCAACACACCGAGGTGCGCCCGGGCGTGCGCATTCGCGTAGGGCAGCCAGCGACGAAACCGCAGCGAGCCGATCCCCACGTACAGCAGTGCGACCACGAGGGTGGCGGCGCATACGGCCACCAGCGCGAACTCCTGCAGCCGCTCGGTCCAGGGCAGCCGTCCCAGGTAGTAACCCAGGTCCCGCTGAAGCACGGGGTCCGTCACGCCGAAGGTCGGCGGGCGGGACGCGAGCGCCGCCGGCATCCACCAATCCCCCGTGCCGAGCGTGAGGAGGAATCCGAACACCAGACCGCAGGCGATGGTGCCGGCGAGCAGCAGAGGTCGCGGGACCGCCTCGACGATCTCCAGGTCTCCGAGGCGACGCGACAGCTGCATGGAGCCGATGGAACGGTACACGAACAGGAGATTCGCCGTGCCCCAGGAAACCGCGCCGATGAGGAACAGCCCCGACACCAGCCGGGCGAAGTCCCGGGCCGTGAGATACGCGGCGCCGCCGGGCAGGCTCGCCCCCCAAGCGCGCTCGGCGGTCTCGAGGGCAAGCCAGCGTCCGCCTACCAGCACTGCGACCAGCAGTCCGACTCCGACGAGCAACGCCCGGCGGCGGACGACGGGCTTCACGCGCCGGGGCTCTGGGCGGCGAGCCAGCTCTCGACTTCGGTCCGGTAAGAGGCGAGCGCGGCCGCGGTGGCCGCTTCGAAGCGGAGAACCAGGACCGGCTGCGTGTTCGACGCACGCAACAAGCCCCACCCTTGCGCGAACGTGATGCGAACGCCGTCGAGGGTGGACACCGGGTATTTGGCGCCGAAGTGCTTGGCGGCGCGCTGCACGATCTCGAATTTCCGTTCGTCGGCGCAGTCGACCCGCAGCTCCGGGGTGGCGATCGTGACGGGAAGGTCGGCGAGCAGCCGCGAGAGAGGGCCTCCCTGGTCCGCCACGTACCGCAGCAGGCGGGCCCCCGCGAACAGTGCGTCGTCGAAGCCGTACCAGTCGCCGCCGAAGAACATGTGGCCGCTCATCTCGCCGGCGAGGGGGGCGCCGGTGTCTTTCATCTTCTGCTTGATGAGGGAGTGACCGGTCTTCCACATCGTGGGCACGAGGCCCGCCCGGGTCAGCTCGCGCGGCAGCACCTCGGAGCACTTCACGTCGAAGATCACGGCATGCCCCGGACCCATGCGACGCGCCAGGTCGCGACCGAGCAGCACGAGCAGCTGATCGCCGAACACGGGGCGACCCTGCTCGTCCACCGCGCCGATGCGGTCGCCGTCGCCGTCGAAGGCGATCCCCAGCTCCGCCTGTTCGCGGCCGACGGCCGCCTGCAGGTCGCGGAGATTCTCGACCACCGTGGGGTCGGGATGATGGTTGGGGAACGTGCCGTCGGACTCGCAGAACAGCGGGACGACGTCGGCGCCCACGCGCCGCAGCGTGTCCACGGCGATGACGCTCGCGACGCCGTTGCCGCAATCCACCACGACTTTGACCTTGCGGGGAAGCGGGCCGTTGCGCTGCACGATCGCGTCGCGATAGCGCGGCAGGATCGAGCCGTCCTCACTGCGGCCGCCGCCGGGGCGGCCGGGGGTGCGTCCCTCTTCGATCAGCCGTCGCAGACCCTGGATCTCGGGGCCGGCGACCGCTTCGCCACCGAGCACGCACTTGAACCCGTTGAACTCGGGTGGATTATGCGAGCCGGTCACCTGGATGCCGCCGTCCACGTTGAGCACGTGGGTCGCGAAGTAGAGCGCCGGCGTGGGCAGCGTGCCTACGTCCACGCCGTGGCCGCCGACGGCCTCGATACCGGAGAGCAGGCCGTGCGCGAGCCCGGGTCCGGAGGGGCGGTTGTCCCGTCCCACGGCGAGCCGCGGCGCGCGGCCCAGGCGCTCCCAGCCGAGGGTCGCGATCGCTTGCCCGATGGCGCGCGCCACTTCGGCCGTGAGCTGGTCGCCCACGGTGCCGCGGATGTCGTACTCGCGAAAGATGGCGGCGGGGATCTTCATGGGCGAAGCCGGCGTCAGCGACCGGTCGGCATGGGCGACGTCGGCGCGGTGGTGGTGACCGCCGGCGCGGCGCCCAACGTTGCACCGCTCGTCGTCGCCAGCTCGAGCAGGCGATTCGGGCGAATGCCGAGGAACAGCAGGCCGGCGACCGACACAGCCACGACGGCGCCCGCCAACCGACCCAGGCGCATGCCGCTGTGCGCCTGCTCGAACGGCTCTGGCTGCATGTACATCGCCATGATCACCGGGAGATAGTAGCCTGCCGAGATCACGCTCGTAAGGACGAGAATCGCGGCGAGCGGCAGCTGCCCCGCCGTGGTGGCGGCGACGAGGATGTACCACTTGCCGATGAATCCGGCCGTTGCCGGGAAGCCGAGCAGGGACAGCATGCAGACCGCCAGGGCGAACGCGAGCCAGGGCCGGCGCGCCCCGAGCCCCGCGAGGTCGTCGATCCGCACGTCGCGCTCGCCATCCCGTCCCTTGGCGGCGAGCAGCGCGAAAGCGGCGAGCGTCGTCAGCGTGTATGCCGCCAAGTAAAAGAGGAAGGCCGCCGAGCCGGCGCTCGTCCCGGCGGCCACGGCGACGAGCAAGTACCCCGCGTGAGCGATCGACGAGTACGCAAGCATCCGCTTGACGGTCCGCTGGACCAGTGCGACCAGGTTCCCCACCACCATGGTCGCGACGGCGAGCCACCACACGAGCTGGTGCCACGTAGGAACTCTGCCGAACGCCTCGTCCAAAACGCGGAGCAGCGCGGCGAACGCCGCGGCCTTCACGGCCGTCGCCATGTAACCGGTCACCGGCGTCGGGGAGCCGTCGTAGACGTCCGGCGCCCACATGTGGAACGGGACGGCCGCCACCTTGAACCCGAACCCCACCAACAGCAGGGCGAGGCCGATGAGGAGCATCGGACTGCCCTCCAGCCCCAGGGTTCGAACCTGTACGCCGATCTGGCTCAGGTTGGTCGTCGCGGTCGCGCCGTACACCAAGGCGATCCCATAGAGCAGAAAGCCCGACGCGAACGCGCCCAGGAGGAAGTACTTGAGCGCCGCTTCCGCGGCGGCGGCGCTGTGGCGATTGATCCCGGCGAGCGCGTACACCGCCACGGACATGAGCTCGAGCCCGAGAAACACGACCATCAGGTCCCCGGCGCCTACCATGAGCATCATGCCCAGCGTGGCGAACAGCAGCAGGGCGTAATACTCGGGGGCGAGCAGGCGCTCGCGCTCGAGGTAGTCGAACGATACCAGCACCGTCAGGCCCGCGGTCCCGAGCAGGAGCCAGTCCGCGACGAAACGGAAGTCGTCGACCGCGATCATGGCCGGGGCTCCGATCGCGCGCGCCGTGTGCCACCACAGCCACCACACCGCCGCTCCCGCGGCCGCGAACCCCGCCAGCGTGACCCACCCGGCCACCCGCAGGTCGGCCGCGGTGCGATGCCGCCAGGCGATCACGAGGAGGAGCACCATACCGGCCAGCGTGAGCGCCAGCTCGGGCAGCAAGGCGCGCAGCAGGTCGCGCGAGCTCGCGAGGTCGAGGCTCACCGCACCGCCGTAGCGGACATGGCGTCGATCCGGACCGACTCCACGAGCGCGCGGGCGCTCGGCTCGATCCGTTGGAGGATCGGCTTGGGGTACACCCCGATCCATATGATGCAGGCGAGCAACGGCACGAGGACCGCGACCTCCCGGAGCGAGAGGTCGGCGAGCTTTGCGTTGACGCTCTTGTCCAGCGGATTGAAAATCACCCGCTGCAGCGCCGGGAGCAGATACATCGCGGCGACGACCACGCCCGCGGTCGCGATGATGACCGCGAGCGGATGCGTCCGGAAGGACCCGACCAGTATGAGGAACTCCCCGACGAACCCGTTGGTCGCCGGCAGACCGATCGACGACAGCGAGACGATCGTGAGCACCGCCGCGAGCATGGGCACGACCTTCGCGATGCCGCCGAACGCTTCGATCAGGCGGGAATGCCGCCGCTCGTACAGCATGCCGGCCAGGAAGAACAGTGCACCGGTCGAGATGCCGTGGTTGATCATCACCAGCAGGGCGCCTTGCACGCTCTGGAGCGTCAGCGCCCAGATGCCGAGCATCACGAACCCGAGGTGCGCGACCGACGAGTAGGCGATCAGCTTCTTGAAGTCGGGCTGGACCATCGCCACCAGGCCGCCGTACAGGATGCCGATCAGCGACAGCGCCACGATCACCCGCTGGACGGCCGGATGCAGGGCGACGGTCGGGAAGAGGGGCAAGGCGAACCGCAGAAAACCGTAGGTCCCCATCTTGAGCAGGACCCCGGCGAGCAACACGGACCCCGCCGTCGGGGCTTCCACGTGCGCGTCGGGGAGCCACGTGTGGAACGGGAACATCGGGACCTTGATGGCGAACGCGAGGAAGAAGGCCGCGAACAGCCAGAACGCGAGGGTCCCGAGCCCGGCGATGTGCCCCGTCAGGTGTGCGTACGAAAACGAGTATACGCCGGTGCGCTGCGCCACCAGATAGACGAGCGCGAGGATCGCCACCAGCATGAGCAGCGAGCCGAAGAAGGTGTACACGAAGAACTTGATGGCCGCGTAGAGGCGACGCTCCCCGCCCCACACCCCGATGATGAAGTACATCGGAATCAGCATGACTTCCCACATCACGTAAAACAGGAACAGATCGAGCGCCACGAACACGCCGATCATCCCGGTCGTGAGGACGAGCATCGCGAAGTAGAAGCCCCGCTCCCGCGTGGTGATGTATTGGTAGCTCCCGAGCACCGAGAGCGGGACCAGGAACGTGGTGAGCAGCACCATGAACAGCGAGATCCCGTCCAGGCCCACCGTGTAGCGGATGCCCCAACGCGCGATCCACGGCGCGTCGAGGAGGAACTGCATGCCCTGGGCCGGCACGAACGTCCACCACAGCGGTACCGAGATCGCGAATTCGACGAGACTCGCGGCGAGCGCGACGTGCTTGGCCCGGCGGGCGGGCAACACGAGGACGACCAGCGCAGCGACGACCGGCCAGACGAGCAAGGCGGTGAGCACCCACCGGGCGTACATGGCTACCGCACCGCCGCGCCGACGACCGCCAGGACGCCGATCACGAACAGGACCACGTACACCCCCACTTCACCCGTCTGCAGCCGGCTCCCCAACCATCCGACGGCCCGCGACGCGGCGGCGGTGCCGTTCACGAGCAGGCCGTCCACGATTCGCTGGTCGACGATCTTCCAGAGCACTTCGCGCGAGAGCCACATGACCGGTTGCACGATGATCGCGTCATACAGCTCGTCCACGTACCACTTCTTCCAAAGCAGTCGGGCCAACCCGGTCTCGGGCGGCGCGAGCCGCGCCGGCACGAGTGCTTCCGGCCTGAGGAGGCGGAACGCGCCCACGATGCCCAGCCCGGCGACCAGGACCGCGCCCACCACGAGGGCCCACTCCGTCGCGTGGGCGACCTCGACCACCGGGCGGAGGCGCAGGGCGGCGCCCGTCACCGGCTCGAGCCAGTGCTCGAGCCAGGCGTTGCCGCCGAACAGCTCCGGGACGTTGAGCGCACCACCGAGCACGGTGAGCAGGCCCAGCACCAGCAGCGGTCCCGTCATGACGGGCGGTGCCTCGTGCAGGTGCTCCCGCTCGCGCTCGCCGGTACGATTCGGGCCGTGGAACGTGTACAGCATGAGGCGGGTCATGTAGAACGCCGTGAGCAGGGCGGCCGCGAGGCCCATGCCCCAGAACACGTACCACAGCGGCCGCACGGTCGCCTCGGCGAACGCCGCCCCCAGGATTTCGTCCTTCGAGAAGAATCCGGCGAACGGCGGGATGCCGGCGATCGCGAGGGTCGCGATCCACATGAGCGCCGCGGTCCACGGCATGGCGCGCGCCAGCCCGCCCATGTTGCGCATATCCTGCGCGTCCTCGTGCGAATGGGTCGCGTGGTAGGCATGATGCAGGGCGTGGATCACGCTCCCCGACCCGAGGAACAGCAGCGCTTTGAAGAACGCATGGGTCACCAGGTGGAACATCCCGGCCGCGTACGCGCCGGTGCCGACCCCGACGAACATGTAGCCGAGCTGGGACACCGTGGAGTACGCGAGCACGCGCTTGATGTCCCACTGCTTGAGCGCGATCGTGGCGGCGAACAGTGCCGTGAGGGCGCCGATCCCGGCGACCACGGCGCTGCCGAGCGGCGACAGGGCGAAGAACACGCCACACCGGGCGACCAGATAGACGCCCGCCGTAACCATCGTGGCCGCGTGGATCAGCGCGGAGACGGGCGTCGGACCCTGCATGGCGTCGGGGAGCCAGATGTACAGGGGGATCTGGGCCGACTTGCCGGTGCACCCGAGGAACAAGAAGAGGGTGATGGCCGTGACCATCGCCCCGCCCGGCATGAGCACGCCGGGCGCCTTGGCGAAGACCGTGTCGAAATCGAGTGATCCGAAGTGCGTGAAGATCAGAAACATCGCCACCAGGAACCCGAAGTCCCCGATCCGGTTGACGATGAACGCCTTCTTGCCCGCGTCGGCGTTGATCTGCTCGTTGAACCAGAAGCCGATCAGCAGATAGGAGCAGAGCCCGACTCCCTCCCAGCCGACGAACATCACCGGGAAGTTCGCGCCCAGGACCAGGATCAGCATGAAAAACACGAACAGGTTCAGGTATGCGAAGTAGCGCGCATACCCGGGGTCCGCACGCATGTAGCCGACGCTGAAGACGTGAATCAGCGCGCCCACCCCGGTGACGACGAGGATCATCACGGCCGCGAGCTGGTCGAGCTGCAGCGCGAACGCGACCTGCAGGTCGGCGGCGGGGATCCACTCCCAGTACCGGAACACGAGCGGTGCGGTCGGGTGCTGACGCGCCAGCCCGACCACGGCGAAGGCGGCCGCGGCGAACGCCAGCACCAAGCTGCCGACGCCCACGAGCGACACCGCGCGCTTCGCCGTCGGCCGGGTGAGCGCGAGGGTGGCGTTCACGACGAAGCCCGCGAGCGGCAGCGCCGGGACCACCCAGAGCAGGGACAACGGCGGCGTCGGCATCAGCCTTTGAGGAGGTTGATGTTCTGCAGATTGACCGTGTGCCGGTGCCGATAGATGGCCAGCATGATGGCGAGCCCGACGCCGGCCTCCGCCGCGGCGACGGCCATGACGAAGAAGACGAAGATCTGACCCGCGACGCCGAGCTGCTGTGCCAGGGCGACGAACGTCAGGTTCACGGCGTTGAGCATCAGCTCGACGCACATGAAGATGACGATGGCGTTGCGCCGCAGCAGCACGCCGGCGACACCCAGCGCGAACAACACCGCCGACACCACCAACGAGGGTCCGAGGAGCATCAGAGCTTGCGCTTGGCGAGCACGACGGCGCCGACGATCGCGGCGAGCAGCAGGATGCTGGTGATCTCGAAGGGGACGAGATAGGCGCCGAACAGCGGGCGCGCCACGGCCGGCACCATGCCCTGCTCCGCGGCGGCCCGCGCCATGGCCCCGGGGGCGAGTGCCAGCCCCGGCGGTGGTGCTTCCTGGCGGAGACCGAGCAGCTGCACGAGGAAGAGCCCGGCGAGCAGCACGCCCACGCCGAGGCCCACTGGGCCCTTCAGGTCGGTGGGTCCCGGCCGGCCGAGGTTGAGCAGCATGATGACGAACAGAAACAGCACCATGATGGCGCCGGCGTAGACCAGCACCTGGAGCACGGCGATGAACTGCGCGTCGAGCAGGACGAACAGCGCCGCGAGCGAAAACAGCGTCACCACCAGCCACAGCGCGCTGGCCACGGGACTGCGCCGGGTGATGCACGCCAGGGCGCTCACCATGGCCAGCCCGGCGAACGCCCAGAAGATGATCAGCGTCCCGTCCACCGCTTACTCCCCCTTCGGGTCGGAGGGGTCCCACAGCGCCGAGACGGGGTGCGTTTGCGCGCACAGCCGCTCGAGGTCGTACACGAACCGGTCGCGCGAATACTCCGAGTTCTCGTAGTGCACGCCCACGTGGATGGCTTCCTCGGGGCAGACCTCCTGGCAGTAGCCGCAGAACACGCAGCGGAACTCATCGATCTCGTAGATCAAGGGATAGCGGTTGCCCTGCTCGTCCTCCCCGGGCACGAGCTTGATGCAGTTCGCCGGGCAGATCTGGGGACACAGGCCGCACGCGACGCACTTGGCCCGCCCTTGCTCGTCAGTGAGCATGCGGTGCGTGCCCCGCCAGCGCGGCGAAAGCGTCCAGTCCTTGCTGCTTTTTTCCTCGGGATACTGCATCGTCACCTTGGGCCGCCACAGATGGCTCAAGGTCAGCGCCATGCCCTTGAGGGTGGCGCGGAGGTAGGAGGCCTCGGCCCCGGGCCGCTTCATCACCTTCACCCCGATGGCCATCAGGCCCGTCCCTCCTCGGCCACCGAGCCGGCGATGATGTGGCCGCGGTCGAGTACGAAGAACAGCGGCACGGCGAGCAGCAGGTTCAGCCCGAACAACGCGAGCGCGAACCGGGTGTCGTACGTCCAGCCCAGTTGGTCGTGCAACAGCCAGATCGCGGTCGCGATCACGGTGACGTAGCCGAGGGCGAGGGGGAGCATCACCTTCCACCCGAGCGCCATCAGCTGGTCGTAGCGGAAGCGCGGCAGCGTCCAGCGCACCCAGATGAACAGGAACAGGAAGAAGAGCGTCTTCAGGGTGAACGAGCCGAGCGTCAGCACGGTCTTGAGCGGAGTCCAGGGCGGCGTGTTGTCCCAGGTCGCGAAGGGAATGTCCCAGCCGCCGAAGAACAGGGTCGTCATGAGCGCGGATGCCGTGACCATGTTCGAGTACTCCGCGATGTAGAACATCGAGAACTTCATCGCGCTGTACTCGGTGTGGTAGCCGGCGATCAGCTCGCCTTCCGCCTCCGGCAGGTCGAACGGCAGCCGGTTGGTTTCGGCGAATGCCGCAACGAGGAAGATGAAAAACGCGAGCGACAGTGGGAACACGTTCCACGTCAAGAGCGACGCCGACTGCTTTGCGACGACGTCGGTGAGCGTCACGTTGCCTACCAGGAGGAGCACGGCGACGGTGCTCATGCCCAGCGCGATTTCGTAGGAGATCATCTGGGCGCTGGCCCGCAACCCGCCGAGCAGCGAATACTTGTTGTTGGACGACCACCCCGCCAGCACGATGCCGTACACACCCAGCGAGCCGAACGCGAGAATGTAGAGGAATCCCACCGGCAGGTTCGCCACGACCATGTCCACATCCCCCCACGGCGTGGCGAGCGGCGCCGCGAACGGGATCACGGCGAACGTCAACAGCGCCGGGATGAAGGACATGGCCGGCGCGAGCATGAACAGGACCTTGTCGGCCTGGGCGGGGAGCGTCTCCTCCTTGACGAGGTTCTTGAGCCCGTCCGCCGCCGGTTGCAGCAGTCCCTGCGGGCCGACGCGATTGGGGCCGAGCCGGTCCTGCATCCAGGCGCAGATACGCCGCTCCGCCAGGGTGAGCAGCGCCACGCCCACCATGATGGCCGTGAAGACCACGAAGATCTTGACGATCGAGCTGATCAAGAAGAAGGTCATGCCGGCACCGCGGCTGCGGGCGCTCCGGCAAAGCCGAGCTCCTGGTAGGAGAGCCCGCGAAATGCCTCCACCGATGTCGCCAGCCGGTCGAACGCCTCGGCGGCCGTACCGATGTGGCCCCCCCCGCCGTTGCTGAGCGTCGCAACCAGCTCGGAGAGCACCCACCATGCCGGCCGCGCCATGCCCGGCGCGGCCTTCGCCTGGAAGTAGCGCTGCACGCGGCCGTCGCGGTTCACGAACGTGCCATCCTCTTCCGCCACGTTGGCGATCGGCAACACGGCCTGGGCGTCGCGGGCGCCCTCGGGGAGCACCGTCCCGACGTAAATGAGCGCCCCCGCCGTGCGGACGGCGATGTCCGGCTCATCGAGCACCAGCACCACCGAGGCGGTCTCCGCCGCCGCGACGGCCGCCGCGTAGTCCCGGCTGTAGCCGAGCAGCTCGGCCCCGCGGCCGTTGGGCGCCCGCTCGGCGCGGAGCGCGAGGTTCGGCACCCCCGCGAGGGGCGCGTCCTCCCCCATGACCATCTGGAAGGCGCCGCGCCACTCGAGCCCGCGGAACAATTCGCGCGCGAAGTACAGCGCCTCGGTCGAAGCTTTGGGGGAGACGAGGGCGACCGCGGTGCCGCCCGCCCCGCGCAGCCGGCTCGCCACGAGAGCGAACACCTCGTCCCAATCGGTGGCGTGCAGCTCGTTGCCCCGACGCACCAGGGGAGCTTCGATACGGTCTCCCCGGTTCATCCAGCGGTAATTCATGCGCCCGTGGTCGCAGATGAAATAGCGGTTGACCTCGAGGTTGGGCCGCGGGCGCACGCGCACCACGACGTTCTCGCGGGTGTCGAGGGTGATGTTGCACCCCTGCGAGCAGCCCGTGCAGATGGAGGCCGCCTTGTCGAGCTCCCAGGCGCGCGCCTTGTGCAGGAAATCCTTGGAGAGGAGCGAGCCCACCGGACACAGATCGACCACGTTGCCCGCCCACGGGTGATCGAGACGTCCGTCGGAGTGGATCCCGATGTAGGCGCGGTCGCCGCGCTCCGAGACGTTGAGCACTGGCTCCTGCGCCACGTCCTCCATGAATCGCACGCAGCGCGTGCACAGGATGCAGCGGTTCGGCACGTACAGCACGTCGGGGCCGAAGTCCTCCACCGGGTTGAAGCGCTTCGCGTAGTCGGGACTGTACCGCGTGGCGGGGCGGCCTTCCTGGAAGGTGAAATCCTGCAGCTCGCACTCTCCCGCCTGGTCGCAGATCGGACAGTCGAGCGGATGGTTGATGAGCAGCAGCTCGAGCACGCCCATCCGGCCGCTCTTCGCCTGAGGCGACTGCGTGCGCACGACCATGCCCTCCGCCACTTGAGTGGCGCAGGCGATCTGCAGCTTTGGGGCCTTCTCGATGTCCACGAGGCACATGCGACACACGCCGGCCACGGGCAATCCGGGGTGGTAGCAGTAGTGCGGCACCAGCACGCCTGCCTGCTTGGCGGCCTCGATCACGAGCGTCCCCTTGGGAACGGACACCGGGACGCCGTCGATCGTGAGGTTGACGAGCTCGTCGGGCATCAGGCGACCATGACGGGTTTCCGGCGACCCGCGATGTAGTCCTCGAACTCCTGCTTGAACTTCTTGATGCCCGACACCACCGGGGCGGCGCACGAATCCGACAGCACGCAGATCGTCTTGCCGGTCATGTTGTCGGCGAGATCGAGCAGGAGGTCCAGGTCGGCCGTCTTCCCCTGCCCCGCCAGAATCCGCTCGAGGATTTTCGTGGTCCACGCGGTGCCTTCGCGACACTGCGTGCACTGGGCGCACGACTCGTGCGCGTAGAAGCGGGCGAGCCGCATGATCTGGTAGACCATGTCGGTCGAGTCATCGAACACGATCACGCCGCCCGAGCCCAGCATGGACCCCTTCTCGACCACGCCCTCGTAGTCGAGGAGACAGCTCTCGGTTTCCTCGCGGTTCAGGATCGGCACCGACGAGCCCCCGGGGATGCACGCCTTGAGCGTCCGGCCGGGCCGGATCCCACCGCACAGGTCGTACAGCAGATCCTTGAGCGGAAACCCCATCGTGACTTCGTAATTGCCCGGCTGCTGCACGTGGCCGCAGACGGAGAACAGCTTGGTGCCGGTGCTCTTCGGGGAGGAGAGCGAGAGGCCCTTGTACCAGGCCGCGCCCTTCTTGAGGATCAGCGGCACGGCGGCGAGCGTTTCCACGTTGTTGATCGTGGTCGGCATACCGAACACGCCGGCGGCGGCCGGGAACGGCGGCTTGATGCGGGGATTGCCCCGCTTGCCCTCGATCGAGTTCATGAGCGCCGTCTCTTCACCGCAGATATAGGCGCCCGCGCCGCGGTGGAGGTAGAGCTTGATGGCGCCGAACACCCCGGCGGCGGTCGCTTCGGCGACCGCCCGCTCCATGACCGCCCAGGGCTCGGTGAACTCGCCGCGGATGTAGATGTAGGCCACCTCGGCCTGAATTGCGTGCGCCGCGATGGCGGCGCCCTCGAGCAGCGCATGCGGCGTCCAGCGCATGATCTCGCGGTCTTTGAACGTGCCGGGCTCGGATTCGTCGGCGTTCACGCACAGGTAATGCGGTTTCTTCTTCTCCTTGGGCATGAAGGACCACTTGAGCCCCGTCGGGAAACCGGCACCGCCGCGGCCCCGCAGCCCCGATTCCTTCACGACGTCGATGACCCGGGCGGGCTCCAGGGTGAGGGCCTGGGCGAGCATCTCGTAGCCACCCCGCTTCACCCAGCCCTTGTAGGTGCGGGCGTCCGCCTCGCCGAAGTGCTTGGAGAGGACGACGGTCTCCTTCGGGTGCGGCTTGTGCGGGTACCCCATTTACTTGTACCGCTTCACGAGATCCGGCACGCCGTCCGGCGTGACGGACTCGATGAAGTCGTCGTTGACGAGCACCGGCGTGGCGAACCCGCAGGCCCCCAGGCATTCCACCTCGATCACCGTCCACTTGCCGTCGGGGCTGGTGGCGCCGAGCTCCTTGGCACCGGTCGCGTCGAGCAACGCCTTCACGACGGCCTCGGCGCCACAGATATTGCACGGCGAGGTGGTGCACACCTGCACGAAGTGCCTCCCCACCGGATGCTGGTGATACATCGTGTAGAAGGTCACGACGCCCTTCACGTACGCCGCCGTCAACCCCAGCACCTCGCCGACCTCGGCCATGTTGCGGTCGGAAATCCAGCCGCGCGCCGCTTGCACGAGCCACAACGCCGGCAGGAGGGCCGCCTGCTTGGTGGGATAGCGCTTCAAGATCTCACTCAGCTGCTCGAGTGTCGGGCCCGCGAAAACCGGCTGGTACTCTTCCGTGCCTGGCTGCGGTATCGGATGCGGGCTGACACTCATCGATCCACCTCACCCATCACGATGTCGACCGACGCGTTGATCGCGATCAGGTCGCTCAAGAGGTGCCCCTCCGCCATGCGGGGCAGGGCCGAGAGGTTGATGAACGACGGCGGCCGGATGCGCCAGCGAACCGGCTTCGCGGTGCCGTCCGACACCAGATAGGTCCCGAGCTCGCCTTTCGGATTCTCGATTCCGACGTAGGCCTCGCCCACCGGCGCCTTCACACCTTCCATGACTTGCTTGAAATGGTAGATCATCGCTTCCATGTCGTTCATGGCCCGCGACTTGGGAGGGAGGATCACGCGCGGGTCGGCCACGTTGACGGGGCCATCGGGCAGCCGCACCAGCGCCTGCTGCAGGATGCGGTTCGACTGGGAACACTCCTCGAGCCGCACGAGGTAGCGATCGTACACATCGCCGTGCTCGCCCACCACGACGTCGAAGTCGTACGTCTCGTAGTCGAGGTACGGCTGGTCCTTCCGCAGGTCGAAAGGGACGCCCGAAGCGCGCAGCATCGGGCCGGAGAGCGAGTGGTTGATCGCTTCCGCGGCGGTGAGCGCGCCCACGCCTTGCGTCCGGCCCACCCATACGGCGTTCCGGGTCAAGACGCGATCGATCTCGCTCAGCGTCCGGGGGAAGGTCTGGGTGAATTCGCGGAGCCCGGGGACGAAAGCGTCGGGCACGTCGGCCATCATGCCGCCGACGCGCGTCACGCTGGTGGTGAGCCGGGCACCGGTCCACATTTCCTGGAGATTGTAGATCCGCTCGCGCTCCTGGAACGCCCAGAGAAACGGGGTGAATGCGCCGAGGTCGATCGACGTCGTGCCGAGCCACACCATGTGCGAAATGATCCGGCTCATCTCGCACGCGATCACCCGCAGCACGGTGCAGCGCGGTGTGATCTCGATGCCCATCAGTTTCTCCGCGGCGAGCGCGAAGCCCACGTTGTTCGCCATGGGCGACAGATAGTCGGTGCGGTCGGTGAGCGGGATGATCTGGTTGTAGTGCCGGTACTCCCCCAGCTTCTCGAAACCGGAGTGGAGGTAGCCGAGATGGGGGATCACCCGCACCACGGTCTCGCCATCGAGCTCGACCACGAGCCGCAGTACCCCGTGGGTAGCCGGGTGCTGGGGCCCGAGGTTGATGAGCATGTGCTCGCCCGCAACATCCGGCTCCGCGGCAGGGAGGTCCGCCGCCGCGCCCAACGGCACGCGGACCGGCTGACCCCGGGCATCCAGGCCAGGGGTGGCAAGCTCGAGCTCGACCGTGCGCTTGCTCATTCGGAGTCGGGGAGCTTGCCGCGCTCACCGCGGCGCAGCCGCTCCTTCATGTCGGCGGGCAGCTCGTGGTACGCTTCGGCGATCGACAACTCCTCCATGGAGTAATGCGCCTCGGGGTTGGCGCCCAGCGCCTGCCGCACCTGCTCGGCGCGGCTGAAGCGGCCCCGCAACGGAAAGTCTTTCCGCAGCGGGTAGCCTTCAGCGTAGGTCTCCCACATGAGGATGCGGCGCAAGTCGGGGTGGCCGCGGAAGGTGACGCCGAACATGTCGTACGTCTCCCGCTCCAGCCAATCGGCGCCCCGCCACAGCGAGACGACGGAGTCGACGGCGAGCTCGTCGCGCGGGTCGAGCTCGACCTTGACGCGCAGGTCGGCGCGGCGGGCGAGCGAGCGCAGCTGATACACCACTTCGAGCGGCCGCTCGCGGTCGCGATACTCGACCGCGGTGACGTCGACCAGGTAGTCGTAGCCCTGCTGCGGTGTGTCGCGCAGCCAGGCCATGGCGTCGAGCAGGGTGTCGCGCGCGACGTAGACAATGGTGTCGCCGCACGACTCGAGCGCGCGGCCGATCGCGTTGCCGAAGGTCGCTCGCAGCGCGTCGACGGTGGGGTTCACGCCGAGCGGAACTGGTGGACGGAGTTGCCGAACGGCTCCGAGATCTCGTCGATCTGCTCGGGGGGGAGTCGCAGACCGCGCTCATCGAGCGGTTGCTCGTCGCGGCGTGGCACGCGGTCGAACAGCGACTCGCCCTTGATCTTCTTGTGGAGCAGCAGCACGCCGTACAGCAACCCTTCCGGGCGGGGCGGGCACCCGGGCACGTACACGTCCACCGGGACGATCGTGTCGATGCCCTGCACCATCGCGTAGTTGTCGAAAATACCGCCGGTGGACGCACACGCCCCCATCGAGATCACCCACTTGGGCTGCGGCATCTGATCGTAGATCCGCCGGATGACCGGGGCCAGCTTGAACGGCAGCCGGCCGGCGCAGATCAACACGTCCGCCTGCCGTGGCGAGAACGCCTGGCGCTCCATCCCGAAGCGGGCGAAGTCGTACCGACTCGCCGCCGTCGCCATGAACTCGATGGCACAGCACGCGGTTCCGAACGGCATCGGCCACAGCGAGTTGGCGCGCGACGAGTTCACCGCCCAATCGACCAAGCCCTGGAACTTGGCGAGCAGGTAGTTCGGGCTCTGCCCCTGCACTTCCTTGGTCTCGAGGACCCTTTTCATCACCGTACCCCGTCTAGCAGAGACGTCGTAGTGCTACGCCGTCGCGTGACGCATTCGCTTGACGCCTCAATTCCATTCCAGCGCCCCGCGCTTCCACACGTACACGTACCCAACCGCCAGAATGAACATGAACACCAGCATCTCGGCGAGCAGGAACCCGGTGCTCGGTCCTCCCCCCGCGCCGCCGGCGAAATAGATCGTGCCCCAGAGGATCAGAAACACCGTCTCGATGTCGAACACGATGAAGAGCATCGCGACGAGGTAGAACTTCACCGAAAACCGCTCGCGCGCACTGCCGAGCGGCGGCATGCCGCTCTCGTAGGGGCTGTCCTTGATGACGGTGGCCTTGTGGGGGGCGAGGAGATGCGACAGCCCGATCAACAGTACCGCGTTGAACGCCACGAAGCCGAGCAGGAGGAGGAACGAGAGATAGGGCTGGTTCATGTGAGTTCGTGAAAAAATTCACTTGACCCGCCGAAACGTATCCGGCCGCCGCAGGCTTGTCAACCGAATCGAGTGGCGTAAGTGTCGATGCCGCCGATATATTGCCGCCCCATGTCCATCAAGTCCGACCGCTGGATCCGGCGTATGGCGACCGAGCGCCGCATGATCGAGCCGTTCGCGGAAAACCAGGCACGCGCGGGCGTCATTTCCTATGGCGTTTCGTCCTACGGCTACGACATGCGCGTTGCGCCCGAGTTCAAGATCTTTACCAACGCGCTCTCCGCGGTGGTGGACCCCAAGCAGTTCGATCCGAAATCGTTCGTCGAGTTCACGGGCGACGTGTGCATCGTGCCGCCGAATTCCTTCGCCCTCGCCCGGTCGGTCGAATACTTCCGCATTCCCCGCAACGTCTTGACGATTTGCGTCGGCAAGAGCACCTACGCTCGCTGCGGCATCATCACCAACGTGACCCCGTTCGAGCCCGAGTGGGAGGGCTTCGTGACGCTGGAGATCTCGAACACGACGCCGCTGCCCGCGCGGATCTACGCCAACGAGGGGATTGCCCAGGTGTTGTTCTTCACGGCCGATGAGGGCGACGAGTGCGAGATCAGCTACAAAGACAAGAAAGGCAAGTATCAGGCGCAGACCGGAATTACATTGCCGAAGCTCTAGCCCTCTTGTTGTACGCGTAGGCCACGGCCAGGGCGATGAGTGCGAGGGCGAAGAACGACGCGATGCGGTACAACGCCTCGAGGTTCGAGAGGTCGTACAGCACGATCTTGAGTCCCGCCCCTGCGGCCACTGCCAGCCCCGCCGAGCGCACGTCCTTACGGTCGAGCTGGAACCCGAGCCGCACCAGGGTGCCCGCGTAGGCCAGCCAGAAGACGCTCAGGGCGAGGTCGCCGGCGAGCCGAGCGCGCCGCCCGAAGTAGCGTTGCAGCTCGACTGAGCCACCCGCGAACACCGCAGCCCCGCACAGCACCCAGAGCAGCTCCGCGCCGCGCGCGGTCCAGCGCGCCGTGCCCTGATGCTTCGCTCCGGCACTCCAGCGACCCGCGGCCAGTGCAGTACCCGCGACGTAGCCGTACAGCGCCAGGGCCCAGGCGTCGGTGAAGGGCGCGGCGACGGACGGTCGGTCCCACAGTGCGACGCCGAACAGACATGGGAATGCGAGCAGCGCGAGCCCGAGCGCCGCCATCCGCCCGCCGGGTCGCCCGCCCAGCTGCTCGGCCGCGAGCGCGGCGAGCGCGAGCGCGGTCCAGCCAACGACCACCGCGGGCGGGCTCCCCTCCACCGCGACTGCCAGGCCGCCCAGCGCAAACCCCATGACCAGGTGCGGGGCGGCGCGTCGCACCCACCCGACTCCGAGGTACACGGCCGCCAGCAGTGCGGGTAAGAGCGCCGGCGTGCGGTCGAGCAGATGGGGATGCGCCATCCACACGAGCCCGAGCAGCACGAAGGGATTCACGACGAAGAGCAGCGCCTCCTCGAGGGCCGCGAGCCGACTCAGGTCGAGCTCCTGCCACCACAGGAGGGCCGCGACCGCGAATGCCGCGCCGACGGCGAGCCAGAGCCGCGGCTCGGGGCCCGGCCTGACGTCGGCGAGCGCGACGGAGAGCAGGACCCACGCGAGCACCAGCATGCCGACTCGCGCCTCCGGCCAGGCGCGCCGTCGCGTCACGTGCAGCGTCAGCAGCGCGCCGGCGGCGAGGAACCAGCAGCCGAGGGCGCTGGCGAGGGCGCGGCCGGCTCCCGCCGGGGCAAGCAGGAAATAGCCGACGAGCGCCAAGTCGAACGTGCGGCGCCAGCTCATCGTGTAGGCGAGCAGGCCGGTGCCGAGCCCGATCAGCTCGAGGTATCCCAGGAAGGCTTCGGGGTTGGGCGTGGGCGGCGGCAGCAGGATCGGGGCCAGGTACGCGCCCACCAGCGCCCAGATCGCGAGCCCCTCGATCTCGTGCCGCAGGGCGAGCAGCGTCACGCCGACGGTGCACGCCGCGAGCAGGAGCACGCCGACACGTCGCTCGAGCAGTCCGTACGGCCCGGCGGCGGCCCACAGACCGAGGTAGACGAGTCCCCCACCGGCGCCGATCATGGCTGCGCCGTAACGCCGCAAGCCGGCGCCGATGCGCGCTTCC
>Ga0075423_10001559_pt1 | contig 20253 bp, 12 predicted proteins | sample SoiMethybrSBSTD2_FD_80114 | JGI IMG/M metagenome (GOLD analysis project Ga0075423, IMG submission 80114) | Bulk soil microbial communities from a Populus tree surrounding site in Tennessee, USA - Soil MetaG P. TD hybrid SBSTD2 | ecosystem: Environmental > Terrestrial > Soil > Tree plantation...
ACCGTCTCCAAAAAGCGATACCGCCGCTCTCCCGCGGCCTCCGCGTCGACGATGATCAGGGATTTATCCACGAGGTGCGAGAGGAGATCCACCATGAGGTCCTTGTCGATGCCATCGCCGGCGCACACGTCTTCCGCCGCTTCCAGCGTCCAGCCACCGGGAAAGACCGACAACCGGCACAGCACGACACGCTCGGTCTCGGAGAGCAGGTCGTAGCTCCAGTCGATCGTGGCCTCGAGCGTGCGCTGGCGAGCGACGGCCGTCCGGCTTCCACCGGTGAGCAGGCGGAACCGATCGCTTAGCCGCCGGTTGATCTGTTCCACCGACAACACGCTCAGTCGGGCCGCGGCCAACTCGAGGGCGAGTGGAATCCCATCGAGGCGATGACAGATTTCTGCAACCGTGGACGCGTTGCTCGCGCTGACCGTGAACCCGGCGTCCACGACTCGAGCTCGCTCGGCGAACAAGCTGATGGCGTCGTATTCCATGAGCGCCTCGGACGCCGGGAGTTCGGATGCCGTCGGCAGCGACAGTGATGGCACACGCGAGACAACTTCGCCCGCACTGCCCAACCCTTCGCGGCTCGTCGCCAGAACGTGGAGCCTCGTCGCGGCACGGAGGAGCGGCTCGACGAGGTGAGCGCACTCCACAATCAGGTGCTCGCAGTTGTCCAGCAGCAGCAGGACATGGCGGGGACGGAAGTAATCGGCCAGCACGTCGGCGAGCGAGCGGTTCGGCACCCCGCGCACGCCCAGTGTGGCCGCGACCGTCTGGGGAATGAGGCCCTGTTCTGACAACGGGCTGAGATCCACGACCCACACGCCATCGGTGAACTGATCCACCAACTCCGTCGCTACTTGCAGTGCCAGCCGTGTCTTGCCGCATCCCCCGGCGCCCGTCAGCGTCAGCAGGCGGGTGCCCGCGAGCAGCCGTCGCACTTCGTCGATCTCGCGTCGGCGCCCCACAAAGCTCGTGAGCTGCGCGGGCAGGTTGTGACGCCGGTGGTCATCGATGGAGATTCGAGTGATGTCCGCGTTCCCCTGCTGCAGTTTCCGCAGGTCCGCCAGCAGCTCACGCGCCGACTGATACCGTCGCGCGAGGTCCTTGTCGAGGCATTTGAACGTTATGCGCTCAAGCTCCGAGGGGACTGCATCGTTGAAACCTGCAATGGAGTGCGGCTGTGCGTGGAGAATCCGGTCCATCGTCTCGGTTGCCGTCGCGCTCGCGAAAGGGTGACGCCCCGTCGCCAGCTCATAGAGCGTGACGCCCAAGCTGAAAAGATCACTCCGATGGTCCACGCTGTGCCCTAAGACCTGCTCCGGGCTCATGTACGGCACCGACCCGATCACGAGCCCCACTGCCGTCTGGGCTCCAGTTGTCATCGTCTCAGTCAGTGGGGCGCTCTCGCCCCGGCCGGTCTTTGCAATGCCGAAGTCTAGAACCTTCGTTTGTCCGCGTGGTGTCACCATCAGATTGGCGGGCTTGATGTCGCGGTGCGTGATCCCTTTGGCGTGTGCGGCGTCGAGCGCGTCGGCCACTTGCACCACGATATCCACGATCTCCGCCACGGGCAGCGCCCCGCCGTCGATCTTCTCGGCGAGCGTGTGCCCCTCGACATATTCCATGACGATGAAGCGCACCTCGTCGCTTTCGCCAATGTCGTAGATGGTTGCCACACTTGGATGATTGAGCGCCGACGCGGCTTTGGCCTCACGCAGAAAGCGCTGCATCCGGTCCCTATCGTGGGCGAGATCGGGTGGGAGAATCTTCAAGGCGACGGCCCGGTCAAGGCGTGGATCCCGGGCTAGGTAGACTTCACCCATCCCGCCGGTTCCCAGCAGGGATTGCACGTGGTAGTGGCCGAGCGTCCGGCCCACGAACAGCATCGACGGTTCGTGACTGACGCTTCTCCTCGTCACCTCCAGCGCGGGCGACTCCAGGAAAGACGCGGCGTCCTGCTCGTATGCCAGGAGGGACTGCACCTCGCGGCGCAGCGTCTCGTCTCCGGCGCATGCGTGGTCGAGAAACGCCGCCCGCTGATTCGGCTCTCGGTCGAGAGCGGCCTGATGGAGGCGTTTCACCGTGGCCCAGCGCTCCATACCTTGCCTTTGAGGTCGGTACCATACACCCTTGACCACTGAGTCGCTGTCCGACCGTCCGCTCGAGGGTGTAGCATCGGAGGCCTCCACTTACGAAGGCGCCATCGGACCAGGAAAACTGTCATGCCCGCTCGATCGGACGCCACTGACCTGCTCGTGGCGTGGAGCAACGGCGACGAATCGGCGTTCGACAAGCTCGTTCCGCTCGTCTACCAGGAGCTCCGCGCCCTGGCCCTGCGATACATGAGGCACGAACGGCCGGACCACATGCTTCAGGCCACGGCCCTGGTCAACGAAGCCTATGTCCGGTTGATCGACGTGAATCGAATCCAATGGCAGAACCGCGCGCACTTCCTGGCAGTCGCAGCGCAGACGATGCGACGCATCCTGGTGGAGTTCGCCAGGCACCGTCATCGGCAAAAGCGCGGCGGCGACGCGGTGCACGTGACGATCGATGAGGCGATGGAGGTCACTCAGGACAAGGGTGCCGACCTCGTCGCGCTGACCGATGCGCTGTCTGCGCTGGCCACGTTCGACCTACGAATGAGCCAGGTCGTAGAACTGCGGTTCTTCGGCGGCCTGAGCGTACAAGAAACGGCGGATGTCATAGACGTCTCGCCGGAGACCGTGATGCGGGATTGGAAGACGGCAAAGGCCTGGCTCCTAAGAGAGCTCAGTCAGCCGAAATCTGGGTGAGAGCGTGCGTAAGTGATTCAGGGACATTCGGAGATGTATCACGTTCGGACTTCGCGCGATTTCGAACGCCAGCCAAGTGTATGATTTCAAAGAGGGAGAGATGTCCGAGTGGTTTAAGGAGCACGCTTGGAAAGCGTGTGTAGGGGAAACTCTACCGTGGGTTCGAATCCCACTCTCTCCGCCAGCCTTCCCTTGTCGTTCAGCCTCGGATTCTCGTTAGTCTTGTCGCAGAGACGGTTTCTCTCCGCCATCCCTCTGGCCAGTGCGGCGTCGCGCGCTGCCAGATCGCAAGTGAAGCCGCTGTTGATGCCGAGGCGGGTAGGAAGGGGACGCAACATCACGCCGTTGACGACGCTGAAGATCGCAGTGTCGGCGGCGATGCCGGCGGTCAGCGACAACACGACGAGGACGTGGTGAGTGCGCGGACGCTGACGCGCACGTCACCACATACTTCCTTCAAGACTAAAAGTCGAACTGCGCGCTGATCTTTACGAGCCGCGCTGCCATGATCGACGCCGGATTCAAGTACGTCGTACCGAAGAACATCTGGTACACATCGGTCGTGTTCGTGTTGAATGCGTTGAAGAGATCCACCGCCACCAGCGTCCGCGTGTGATTGAACCGCAGCAGCTTGCCGAACCGGAGGTCGACTTGATTGAGCCGGTCGCCGTACTTGTCTCCCGGTTTGACAAGACTCAATGTGGTCACGGCCGTACCGCCTGCGAGCGGTCGTCCGAGACTGGGAGCGATCGCGAGGCTCGACGTGACGGAGTATGCAGGAAGGCTCTGCGACGCGACGCTGGGAAAGTTCGCCCCAACGTACGGCTTGCTCTGAAACGTCCCGCTGATCAGCACATCGATCGTGGGGACCGTGTACGTCGCCAACCCCTTCACGTGGGTGAGATACCCTGACTCACGATGACAATAGCTCCGCGGCCATTGGGCGATCGACTGCAGCGCTGAGAGTGTCCCTCCCCCGCCAGGCGGAATGTAGATTTCAGGAAGCTGCTGGCCGACCTCGCAATCGTCTTCGGTCATATTGCCGGTGCTGAATCCGCCCTGCGCGGTCAGCGCGAAGGGGAACCGCGCATTCACGTTCACGTCGAAGCCGTTGAAGTGATAGATCTGCTTCCCGTAGTTGTCCGCGAACGTGATGAAGTTGTCGAACGCTCCGAATTTGTTCGGTGTGATGTCGTGGAACTGGAGCGAATAGCCCCCGCCGCCAGGCAACCGCGGATCCTGCGGCGCAACGATCGTGTATCGATCGAAATCGGCCGGCCCGACGGCGCGGTTATCGGTGACTTGGAAGTTGCCCCAAATGCGGCGCGCGTAACTCAGCTCAATCGAGACTCGCGGCGCCAGCTGTTGGCTGACTGTCCCGGTCAAATCCCAACTGTACTCGCGCTTGTTCCAGCCGGTGAGAAGATCCGGATCGTAAGTGGTGGCGAAAACCTCCTTCCCAAAGTTCTGGTTCGAGAAGGGTCCACACTCGCCATTCAGCGCCGGATTCAGCAGATCGCAGTCGGGCACAAAGTTCCCGCGCCGCGGGTCACCGATCGGATAGAAGGAGTCGTTCCAGGACCGGTTCGTCGTCGTCACCACGCGGTTGATTGGGTTCTGGAGACCGGCGTACGTTTCGGTGGAGTTTGTGGGCGTCACGTAGCGACCGAGAGACATCTTGAGCGCCGTCCTCCCGTTGCCAAACAGATCGTATGAGGCGCCCATGCGCGGCATGATGTCCTTGACGGCGACTCCGCTGTCGCGAGCGGAGAAGTTGATCGCCGCGGGAAAAAACCGGTTGGGACCGATCTGCTGATTCGGAAACTCGGCACCCAGGTGCTCGAACCGTAGGCCGCCTTGGAGAGTGAGCCGGCCCCGCGTCCACTGATCCTGCGCGTACAACGAGCCCATGCCTTGCTTCACGAGCAGCCGGACGTCATGGAGGCCGAACATCGTTAACTGTGTGGGCGACCCGTTGAAGAACGTGTAGGCCAGCTGGCTGTCGTTGTAGAAGTTGACTCCCAACGAATCGTTGTAGTGGTATCGCCCGCCGATCTTTGCCGCGTGTGAGCCGGTCACATACGACAGCGATCCTTGCGCGACGCGAGTGAGTCCTCGCGGACGCGACCAGAACGCCGCTCGATACGCCAGGTTCGGAATCAGGCCGCCCTGGTCCGTGACCCGAATCAACGTCTTGTCGTACGGGTTCTTCTGCAGACCCCCGAACTGGATGTCGGGCCCAAGGCCGAGGCTCGCCTCGAGCAGCAGCTTGTTCGACGCGGGCGAAGACCAGGTGGCCTGGGCCATTCGCTGCGGGTAGCCCTCGGTCCGACCATGCGCTTCAGGCGACTGGATGCCGCCGGCGAACACCAGACCCGTGCGCGAGCCACCGCCGACGCAGTGCTGACATACGGACTGCTCGTCCCACCAGGCGTTGAACTTGTTCCGCGGCGTCGCTTGCCACGTTAGACGCAGCGACCCGTTCTTCCATGTACCGTCGTCGACGGCTTGACGGCTGGGATCAGGATCGTACGTCCACTTGGTAGGATCGCCCGCGTTCCTGTTCGCGAACATGCCGGCAACGAGTTGTCGATTGCCCTGGTGACGGAACGTTCCATAGAACCAGAGACGATCCCGCTTGATCGGGCCGCCGACCGCCGGGTTGACCTCCCACAACTTCTGCAGCTCGTTGCGTCCGGTGAGGCCCGCATCCTTGATGGCCTGCGTGATGTTATCGGCCTGCAAGGATCCATTTGCGCCGGTCACGAACAGACTGCCGCTGAGGACGTTGCCGCCCGCCTTTGGCACGATGTTCATCTGCGGACCACCGGTGGGCGCTTCGCCGAGACCACCCGACAGGTTGAACGTGACCTCCTGCGCGGTGCCGACCTCCGGCACATAGAAGGACACGCCCATACCTTGGAACCCCATGCTCAGCCCATCGACGAGAACCTGTCCCTCGTTGCGCCGGCCACCATGGATCTGGAACACGCTGAAGATCGGCCCCGATGCGCCTCCGATGTCGTTCCCCTGGATGTTGAGCGCGGGTACTAGCGTGGTCAGACCGAAGTACTGACGGCTCGATGGAATCGAGGCGATGACATCGCTGCTGATCGTCTGCTGCCTCCTCGAGCTCGTCACGTCGACGATCGGCGCCTCACCGCTGACGGTGATGGTCTCCGCAACGGCTCCAACCCGCATCTCGACGCTCACGCTTGCGACGAAAGCGCCCGTCAGCTCGATCCCCTCGCGCTTGACGGTGTTGAACCCGGGCAAGGTGAAGGTGACGGTGTAGGTGCCCGGCCTCAAGTCGACGATCGCGTATTGACCGGTTCCGCTGGTGATGACCGAGCGCGTCTTCTCGATGAGCGCGGGGCTGGACGCTTCGACAGTGACACCCGGTATCACCGCCCCCGAAACGTCCCTGACCGACCCCACAATCGACGCTTGTGCGTAAACCGCTGAAGGCACGACAACGAGCGAGACGAACAGAACGTTCCCGATGAGGAATCGGCGCATGGTGAGCCTCCGCGAATAACGAACCTCCGCTTATGGGATGTTTCCCCGGGCTCGGCCGCACTCAAAAACGAGACATCTTACTTGTGTTTGCAAACACCGGCAATCAGCCGGTGAAGACGACGCAATCCCAGCGCCGCCGCGTCGCGGAAAGTGCGACGCCGCCGCAACGCATCAGTTCGCGTGCTGCGCGATCTGCCTCAATTGTTCGGGCGTGGCGACGGGAAGGCCGAAGAACTCGAGGTAGGCGGGGATCTGCTCGAAGAGCATGTCAGTCCCGACCTGCACGCGGCAGCCGCGCGCCTCCGCCGCGATGAGGAGCGGCGTCATCTCCGGCGTCAACACGACCTCGCCGACCCACGCGCCAGGGTCGATGCGTGTGACATCGATCGCCATTCGATCGTCGTCTCTGCTCCCCAATGGCGTTGCGTTGACGACGATGTCGCGCGAGGAGGGGTCGTCGCGATCGGTGAGGAGTTCGAGGCGAGGGTAGATGGCCGCGAGGCGTGCGGCCAACGCGCGTGCGCGATCGGGATCGACGTCGAACAGTGCGAGCGACCTCAGGCCCGCTGCCGCAAGCGACACCGCAATCGCGGAGCCGACGCCACCGGCGCCGGCGACGAACGCGCGCGCGCTGGCGATGTTGCACCCCTTGCGCGTCAGCGCGCGCACGAAACCCTCGCCGTCGAACAGGTCGCCGAACAGCCGCCCGTCCGGCATCCGTCGCACAGCGTTGCACGAGCCCGCGATGCGCACGGCCGGCGACGCCTCCTCAACGAGCGCTGCCGCCGCGACCTTGTGCGGCATCGCGATGATGGCGCCTCGGATGTTCGTCAGCGTGAACACGCTGGCGAGTAGCTTCGCGAAGTGCTCGGCGCGGCATCCCATCGGCACCACCACCGCGTCGATGTTCGCGTGCTCGAAGTACGGGTTGTAAATGAGCGGCGACCTGAAGACGTGGGTGGGAAAGCCGATGTGCGCGATCAGCTCCGTGGTGCCCTGAATCCTCATGCCGGTTCAGCCGACGCCGGTTGTGCGCGGAGCCGCCGGTATGCGGACTCGTCAATCGGCGTCGCGTGCGGATTGCCGAGCTCGCGAAGCGGTACGCGCGACGTCTCGCGGGCGCTCCACGCAGCTAGCGCTGCGATCGCGGTGATGCCGCAGACGATCGCGCCGACGATGAGCGGAATGCGGGCCGATCCCGGAGGCGCCACCGCGGCAAAGAGCGCCGGCAGCAATGCCGTGATCATGGTGCCGAGGTTCTGCGCGATCGACATCGCGCTGACGCGCGTGCGCGAGGGAAACAGCTCGGGGTAGAAGCTTGGAAACACCGCGTTGTAGCCCTGGTAGACCAGCCCCCACATCACCAGCGAGATCGCGATCGCGAGCGAAACGTTTCTCGTGCTGATCGCGTACAGATAAGCGAACGAGATCAGCCCGGACGTGAGCGCGCCGATCACGATCGGTGGGCGGCGCCCGATGCGATCGGAGAGGTGACCCACGAATGGAATGACGATCACGGCGAGGCAGTTGCCCAGGATCGGGATCCACAGGTAGACGTCCTCGCGCATGCCGATGCCGTAGGCGGGCTGCACGGCGTACGCAGCGCCGAAGATCGTCGTAACGACCGGGATGACATTCATGAGCGCCATGCACATCACACGCAGCATGTCGGCGCCGCTCTCGCGAAACGCGTGGACGACCGGCGCGCTCGTCCTCGTCCGGTGTGCGCTCTGCTCGACGAAGATGGGTGTCTCCTCGACGCGCCGGCGGATGGCATATCCCGCCGCTACGGCAAACGCGCTGAGCAGGAAGGGAACGCGCCAGCCCCAGGCTATGAACGACTCGCCCGGCATGTATGCCGCGAGCGGCAGGAAGACTGCGGCGGCGAGGACCTGGCCGGCCTGCACACCTTGGAGCGTGAAGCTCGAGTAGAGGCCGCGATGGCCAAACGGCGCGTGCTCGAGAATCATCGAGCTCGAGCCGGAGATCTCACCTGCAACAGCGAAGCCCTGAATGAGACGCAGCACAACGAGCGAGGTCGGCGCCAGCACGCCAGCCTGCTCATACGTCGGCAGGAGTCCCACCGCCATCGTCGATACACCCATCACGATCATGCAGCTGACGAGCACCTGCTTGCGGCCGCGCGTATCGCCCCAGTGTCCGAGCACGACGGCGCCAATCGGGCGCGCCACGTAGCCGACGCCATAGGTGGCGAGCGACGCGGCAATGGCGACGGCCGGATTGCCGGAGGGGAAGAAGATCTGCGGAAAGACGAGCGCCGCGGCCGTGGCGTAGATGAAGAAGTCGTAGTACTCGAGCGCGGAGCCCACCCATCCACCGGCGACCGCCTTGCGCGCCTGGCCAATCCGGTGCGTGGTGTTGGGCGCGGCGGTGCGTGCGAACTGCACGGGAGGACGGATTCTACTCCTCTCCGCCTTCGCAACTACGGCTGTCGCACGTACCGCCAATCACCGGATACATGCCGTTCCACCATGAACGCCGCCGGGTTTCCCTTCGGGTCGAATTCGAAGGACAGGCCATCGGTCCCACTGAACGAAGTCTCGGAGTGAGGAATCAGGCGGACCTTCTCACCGAGCAATCCGTTGGCGTACAGCGTTCCGCCTTCGAGCTGAATGCGAACGGTCCGCGGCCGGGTGACCCAGAGCCCGCTATAGACGCCCACGTACTTCGCTAGCGTTTGTGCAGGAACAACGACCGCGCTCTGCTCGACATCGGATAGACGGCCGATCCAGCGGCTGCGTTCCTCGCAGACGCTTTCGATCATCTCAGTGTCCGCCTGGAACTCCAGCGTGTAGGTCATCGTCCACGGCTTGGCGAACGCGCCGGGATCGGTCACGGTGAGCTCGACCCGCAACTGTCCGAGGTTCCGCCGCACGTAGCGTTCCGTGGTCCGGAGCGCCTCTGTGTGGGGCAGGCCGCGACCGTCCAACCAGGTGCGATCGTTGAATCCAAAGCTGTCCACGACCAACGTGTCGCCGTCCCATCGTCCGACGGAGTACCCCATCCATGTGCGTTCGGGATTGGCTTCGAGCATGCGGCCGTCCATGAAGACAACGTGGTACATGAGGTTCTCATAGGCGATCGCGATGAGCGACGGCGTCTGGATGATGCGCCTCCAGCCGAGCGCCGGCTCTGGCCCGCCAGGCTGACAATTGAATGCGGGTCGGTCTCTGAAATAGTTCTCCTCTCGCTCGCGGACGAGAGCCTTCGATGTTGCTGTCAGCGCCTCGTCCGGCACGCCAATCACGCCCGGTCGCCCCGTCCACAGGCCGGACAGATCGATGTGGCCGTCCACGGCGCGCGGGGCCGGTGCTGCGAGATTCGGTTGACCGTCAGATGTGCGGGGGATATTCGGCGTGGGATGGTTGAGCCATTGGGCATTGGCCGGCAGAGCAGCGGCCGCCGACGACACAATAATTGCTACGGTCAGCGCGCCTCTCATACTCACCTCCAGCGGTGGCCGGATCCTATCAATTCGGCTACACTCTGCCCTACCTGTTGTCGTTCGGAGACCGCCGCCCTGAAGGTGCAGGCAGGCATGGCGCCCAAGGCTTTTCCGAGTACGAGAGTCGCGATCATCGGGGTGGCGTGGTGTGTGTTGTGCCTGTCGTTGGCCATCCAGGCACGGCCTGCCGCACAACAATCGGCTCCGCAGGCGAAGAGCACGCAGTCATCTCCGCTCGCCGGGGCCTTGCCCTCCGCATCGAGCCATCGTCAGACGATTGATCGGTACTGCGTTACCTGCCACAACCAACGACTCGTCACAGCTGGATTGAAGTTGGACGAAGCCGACGTCGCCAAGCCCGGTGAAGGCGCCGAGCTCTGGGAGAAGGTCGTACGCAAACTTCGTACGGGCATGATGCCGCCTCCCAACATGCCCCAGCCCTCGACCGAGGAGCGACAGGCGCTGGTGTCGTGGTTGGAAACGTCGCTCGACAAAGCCGCGGCCGCGAAGCCGAATCCAGGCCGCACAGAAACGCTGCGGCGTCTCAATCGCACTGAGTATCAACACGCGATCCGAGATCTGTTGGCCGTCGACATCGACGCCGCATCGCTCCTGCCCGCCGATGAAAGCGGTCACGGCTTCGACAACGTGACGGTCGGCGACCTGCCGCCGACGCTTGTGGATCGATACATTTCGGCTGCGCAGAAAATCAGCGCGCTCGCGATCGGGAATACGCAGACCTCGCTCCAGAGCGACATCATTCGCGTCCCGCCCGATGTCACGCAGGAAGAGCATGTCGAAGGGCTCCCCATCGGCACGCGCGGCGGGGTGTTGATTCCGTACACGTTCGCGCAGCACGGAGAGTACGACATTCAGATCTATCTCGCGCGTGGCTACTCGGGGGATGTCGACGGGTTGAAGGACGCGCAGCCGCATGAGATCAAGGTGTTGCTCGACCGCACGCCGGTTGGGGAGTTTACTGTCCAGCGGCCTGCTAACGGCGACGACTCGCTGATCGACAGGAACATGAAAATCCGCGTGCCTGTGACGGCCGGTCCGCACAAACTCGGCGTCACCTTCGTCAGGAATGCCTCTTCACTCCTCGAAACCGCGCGCCAACCGCTCCAAGCGCACTTCAACGAGAGACGTCATCCCCGCATCACTCCGGCGATCTTGCAGGTGTCCATCACAGGGCCATACGCACCGCAGGGCGCCAACGATACGCCGAGCCGTCGCCGGATCTTCGTCTGCCATCCCGCCTCCGCCAAAGGCTCCGGCGAGGCAGGCTCTTCATCGGCCGAAGAGACGGCGTGCGCGAAGAAGATCCTCTCCACGTTGATGCGGCGTGCGTACCGCCGGCCGATTTCCGAAGCGGACGTGGAAGGGCCGATGGCGTTCTATCGCGAAGGACGATCAGAACGCGACTTCGACGCCGGAATCGGCAAGGCGTTGAGCGCCGTGCTCATCAGTCCTGAATTCCTGTTCCGCGTGGAAGTCGATCCCGATAAGACGACGGCCGGCGCCGCCTACCGTATCAGCGATCTCGAGCTGGCCTCCCGCCTATCGTTTTTTCTCTGGAGCAGCATTCCGGATGACCCGCTGCTCGATTCGGCCATTCGCGGGGAGCTCCATCGACCAGAGGTGCTCGAGCGGCACGTCCGCAGAATGCTCGCTGATCCTCGCTCATTCAATCTCGCGACCAACTTCGCCGGGCAGTGGCTCCGGCTGCGCAACCTGACAGCTGTCGACCCGAACGTACGCGTGTATCCCGACTTCGACGACAACCTCCGTCAGGCGTTTCGCCAGGAGACCGAGCTCTTCGTCGACAGCGTTCTGCGCGAGAACCGAAGTGTGCGCGATCTGCTGCGGGCCGACTATACGTTCCTCAACGAGCGGCTGGCGAAGCATTACGGAATTCCCAACGTCTACGGCAGCCGTTTCCGGCGCGTCGAGCTCGGACCAGAGAGCAGACGCGGTGGTTTGCTCCGCCACGGCAGCATTCTCGCCGTCACGTCGTATGCGACGCGGACGTCGCCGGTGATTCGAGGCGTGTGGGTCTTGAGCAACATCGTCGGCGCGCCGCCACCGCCACCACTTCCTGACGTGCCGGCGCTCGACGGCAACGTGCCCGCCAACCTGCCGATACGCGAGAGGATGAGCGCTCATCGCGCGAGTCCCGTTTGCGCGAGCTGTCATCGCACGATCGATCCGGTGGGATTCGCCTTGGAGAATTTCGATGCCGTGGGTCGTTGGCGCGAAGACGAAGGAGACAGCGGAACGATCGACGTGTCAGGGACCCTGCCCGGCATCGGTGATGTCAAGGGTGTGGCTGGCCTCGAACAGGCGTTGCTCCAGCGTCCGGAACTGTTCGCCGCAACCTTGACGGAAAAGCTGTTGACCTTCGCTCTGGGCCGGGGTATCGAGTACTACGATGCGCCAGCGGTGCGGAAGATTCTTCGCGAGGCCGAGCCAGGCGGCTACCGCTTCTCGTCACTCATTCTGGGAATCGTCAACAGCGTGCCGTTTCAGATGAGGAGATCGTCATGATCATCACCAAGAAAGCGCTGCCTCGGCGCACCTTCTTGAAGGGCGTGCAGGCCACGCTGGCGCTGCCGCTGCTCGACGCGATGATTCCCGCGGTGACGGCACTGGCCAAGACGCCGGCCAAACCGGTGTCGAGGCTCGGGTTCGTGTTCATTCCAATGGGGTGCGACCGCGCACGTTGGACGCCACTCGATGAGCGCGGTGCGCTCAAAGAGCTGTCGCCCATCCTGGCACCGCTCGAACCAGTCAAAGAGCAGCTCACGGTTATCACCAACCTCAGGCTCGAACAATCCTACCCGGGCACGCATGACACCTCGAACGCGGGGTTCCTGAGCGCGGCGTTCGCCAAGCACACGGAGAGTTCGGACTACCACCTGGGTACAACAGTCGACCAGGTCGCCGCGAAGCAGATGGGCCGCGAGAGGCAGTTGTCGTCGCTCGAGCTGTCGATGGATCTGAACCCGCTCGCCGGCGTCTGCAACAACGGCTACGCCTGCGTCTATCAGAATTGTCTGTCCTGGTCTTCACCGACGACGCCGCTTCCGTCCGAGGCGCATCCGCGCATCGTGTTCGAGCGCCTGTTCGGCGAAGGTGAAAGCGCCGACGGCCGTCGCACCGCGCTACGCAACCGCGCCAGCATGCTCGATGCGTTCAGCGACGATATCGCACGACTCAAGCGGAAAGTCGGGGCGCCCGATCGCGTTCGCATCGATCAGTACCTCGACAGCGTTCGCGAAGTCGAACGTCAGATCCAGCGCGCCGAAGCCGGAGCAGCAACGAATCCGATGCCCGATGTCGATCGGCCAGTGGGTGTTCCGGCCGCGTTCGCCGACCACGTGAGGCTCATGTTCGATCTGCAGGTCCTGGCGTTTCAGGCAGACATCACACGGGTTGTCACTTTCCAGCTGGCGCGCGAGCTCAGTAACCGCACCTATCCGGAAATCGGCGTTCCCGATCCGCACCATCCGACGAGCCATCACGGCAACAGTCCGGAAAAGCTCGCGAAGATTGCAAAAATCAATACGTTCCATGTGGCGCTCTTCGCGGAGTTTCTCGAGAAACTGAAATCCACGCCGGACGGCGACGGATCATTGCTCGATAACACCGTCTACTTGTACGGAAGCGGGATGGGCAACTCGAGCCTGCACGACCACGAGAACCTTCCGATTCTGGTGGCCGGTGGCGCCGCGTGCGGCATGAGAGGCGGCCGGCACATCCAGTACAAAGAGGGCACGCCGCTGGCCAATCTCCATCTCACGTTGTTGGACCGTGTGGGAGTGCATGTGGATTCGTTCGGCGACAGCAAAGGCAAGATCGACGACCTCTTCGATCCACTGTCCCTGTAGTCGATCGTGTTGCGAAGCAGCCCTGCGTCGCTGCGGAGACGTCACATGGATTACCGACGAATCGCTCGACTCTCTCTGCTGATGGTCGCGCTCGCCGGCACTTCGCTGGCAGCGGACACACCGACGGTCGCGGACGCCGCCGAGCAACGCGACCGAGCGCTCATCAGCAAACTGCTCGCGGCAGGCGTCGACGTCAATGCCGCGCAGGTCGATGGGATGACGGCGCTGCATTGGGCCGTCTACAACGACGACGCCGAGATGGCACGACTGCTGGTGCGATCGCGCGCCAACGTGAACGCCACGAATCGATACGGCGTGCCGCCGCTGTCTCTCGCCTGCACGAACGGCAACGCCACCCTGGTCAGGCTGCTGCTGGACGCCGGCGCCAACGCCAACGCCTCGCTTCCAGGTGGCGAGAGCGTGCTCATGACGGCGGCACGCGTCGGCAACCTCGACGCGGTCAAGGCGTTGCTCGCCCGCGGCGCCAATCCCAACGCGCGAGAGCGGCGCGATCAGACAGCGCTCATGTGGGCGGCCGCCGAAGGACACGCGGACGTGGTGCGAGCCCTCATCGAAGCGGGCTCCGCGGTCAACGCCACGCTCGCGTCCGGATTCACGCCGCTGTTCTTCGCGGTGCGCGAGGGTCACATCGATGTGGTGCGCGTGCTCCTCGCGGCAGGCGTGAAAGTGAATGAGACGGTGACGCCCAAGGCGGATCGACCGGCGTCGACCGTCAACACGAGTTACAACAAGCCGATCAGAAACGGCACGAGTCCGTTGCTGCTGGCAGTGGAGAACGGTCACTTCGAGCTGGCGATGGCGTTGGTCGAAGCAGGCGCCGATCCCAACGATCAACGGTCAGGGTTCAGTCCGCTGCACGCGATCAGCTGGGTGCGGAAGCCGGATGCCAGTGACGTCGGCGATCCAGCACCGATTGGATCGGGGCGGCTGACGAGCCTTGAATTCGTTCGCGCGATCGTGGCCCATGGCGCCAACGTGAATGCGCGTCTGGGCAAGGGCGTCCCGCGCCCACCGGCTTCGGCCACGATGCTCGGCACCGAGGGCGCGACGCCGTTTCTGATGGCCGCCGACCGGGCCGATGTCCCGCTGATGCGCGAGCTCCTGAAAGCGGGCGCGGACCCGTTCCTGCCGAATGCCGCCAAGAGCACGCCGCTCATGGCCGCGGCGGGTCTCGGCACGTCGGACCCGCTCGAAGAGGCCGGCACTGAGGACGAAGCGCTCGACGCCGTGAAGATGCTGCTCGATCTCGGCGCCGACATCAACGCCGTGGACGACAAGGGCGACACCGCGATGCACGGCGCGGCGTATGGCAACTTTCCGATCATCGTGAAGTTGCTTGCCAATCGCGGTGCCGACATCAATATCTGGAAGCGGGCCGACACAGAGGGACGGACGCCGTTGTTTATTGCCGAGGGCTACAAAGCGGGACGACCCCAACCGTCCCGGCCGACCATCGAAGCGATACAAACCCTCATGGCCGCCGCAGGCGTGTCGACGGAGGGAACGAGACCGCGTATACGCGACATCTACGAAAAGGTGCCAGTCGCTCCCGAGAAACCTCAAAAGCCGTAGCTCTGTTGAATTTGGGCAGCCTCGACCCTCGCCTTTAGGATTACGTGGCAGAGAGCGCGTCGGTCGGTTCGTTCACGCGCATGGTGTATTGCTGCGACGCGAGCGAAAACAGACAGTAGGCCGCGAACCAGTAGAAGCCAGCGCCGAATCGCGCTGTGAACACGACGAGCGGCGCAGCTCCCGAAGGGCCAGGCGCTGCCTGCGTCGCCTGTGCCGCCAGATAGGCAATGAACAGCGCCACCACGAAGACATCCGCCATCGACCATTTGGCGATCGCGACGACGAATCGCAGCGTGCGAGCGCGCCGCTCGGGCGACGCCAGGAAATAGGCCCACGCCACCAGCGTGGCTTTCGTCACCGGCACGATCACACTGAAGAGAAGAATCAGCGTCGCCGGAAAAGGACTCCCGACGTCGTAGAGATAACGCACAGACCCAACGATGCTGCGCGTCTGCTGGTAGACCTCGACCTCCGACATGCGCGACTGCAGGGACGCGGTGATCTGCGGACCCAGCTTCTCGATGATCATCTTGCGCAAGTCGCCCCCGAGCGCCTGCGCCATCGCCAGGACCGCCGGGTTCATCATCGCAGTCAGCGTCTTGACGGTCTCATCGTCCAGGCCCTTCTCCAGGATCTGGGGCGCCATCGTGGCGATGCCGTCGCGCGTCAGCACGCCGCGGATCGTCAGCACCGGAAGGAACAATCCCGGCACAAGAAGCGCGATGGAGACAACCAAGAGCACGAGGACGGTGAGCCGACGTGTGCCGGGCATGGGCGCGGATTCTAGCATCCGATCTGCTGAGGCATCAGAGTGCCTGGGCAGTGGCATCGTTCGCTGCTCGTGCCGCTTCCCGTTTGATCAGCTGATAGAAATAGATCAGCGTGCCGTTGAAGGCGATCATGTCGAAGATCACCGCGACGGTGAGCGGGCGATCGGTCCACAGCCAGCGCGCCGTTCCCGCCTGCCATTCCTGATACGTGCCGAGGGACAGCGTGCGATAGGGCTGGAGCGCAACCCACAGCGTTGCCACCGTCATCGATCCCCAGAACACCGCCCAGACCATTTTCACGTGCCCTCGTCGTATCAACCACACGCCGAGGTTGTACCCAGACACGTTCGACGCGAAATAGACGACCACGAACGATGGCAGCATCCAGGGATAGTCGCGGAGCCCCTCGCCGTGCCACCACATGTGCGACGTTTCCAGGCCGAACTGGTTTACGAGAAAGTACAGCGGAAACCAGATGACCAGCACGATCTGGAAGAGCAGATCCAGTGTGAGCGCGCGGTAATAGAAGTACGCCGACAACCGGCTTCGGAGCCCCTGCTCCGCCGCTGCGGCGAAGAGGCTGCCTACGCCGAACGTGAACGGGATGTCGATTTGCACCATGGTGTCAGCGTCACAGTTTCATCCGCAGCTCGGTGGTGACTCGGCGGCGGATGATGTCGCCGAAGATGTGTTGCTGAATGGCCTGGTTCGCGAGGTTGGTGCTCTTCACCAACCATGTCAGTCGATCGTGCGCGAATCCAACGCCGACCGCGCCGTTCACCAGCCAGAAGCTGTCGGTCCAGCCTTGATACGAGAGCACATCGCTCCAAAACGCTCGATCGGTGAAGCTGGTGTCGATCGATCCGAAGACGCGTCGCGTATGCACACGCAGGCCGGCGCTGAAGCGGTGACGTGGAGGCAGATTGACCGCAAACGGAGCGGGCGCGCCATTCGGTCCTGACAGATCGGGCTCCGCTTGCCACGAGTACGTGGCCATTGCCGACAGCGCCGACGTCGCGCGCACATCGACTCCGGTTTCGACTCCAGCTTCATCGAGTTGACCGATGCTCGTCCAGCGAAACAGCTTCGGCAGTGGAATGGCGGCCAGCGCCGCCGCCGGAAGCGGCCATCCAGGCGGCGGATCGCTGGGTCCGTACAACTCGGCGACGAGCAGATTGATCAGCCCCTGCGTACGGCTTCGATAGGCGGAGACGTTCACCGTGGTCCGTCGCCCGACACGACCCGTGTAACCGACCTCACCTGAATCGATGGTCTGCCGCTCGAGATTCTCGTCGCCCACTGCAAGGAACGGCAGCGTGTAGGGTCCGGTCGGCAGCGGCACCAGCACCGAGCTCGGAAAGTACATGAAGTTTTCAGTGGTCGAGGGCGCCACATACGCGCGGTTGTACGTTGCGCGCACCGTGTGCCCTGATGCAGGCTCGAGCACGACGCCAATCCTCGGCGAAACCGACGCGCCGAAAGTATCGAACCAATCGAGCCGACCCCCGGCCGCGATTCGAACGCGATTCGTCACCGCGAACTCGTCCGACGCAAACACGCCGAGCTCGGTGCGACGATGGGAGCCAGGTGCAAAGCTCAAATCGAAGTGCGAGAGATTGGAGGAGCCGCCATAGACGAGGACATGTTGCCTCCCGAGCGTGCGCTGATCGCTGGCTTCTACGTGATACGACTGGCTGTCCGCACTCGTCGTCGACGGCGCCAGCAGGCCCTGATAGCGCGCGGTGTGGACGTTGACGAAACCGGTGACCGACGTCGATTTGTGGATGTACTGAACGCTGCCGTAGCTCTGACGCAGAGGATCGACATCGAATGGCCCGCTGGCGACGAGCATGATGCCGCTGCTCGATGCCGTCCCCGCATCAAATCGCCACCGCGTGTCCGATGTCCGATCGAACTCGACACGCGCGTCGGCTTTGAGTTGGGTGGTATCGCCATTGGTGTAGGAGGGCAGTGGAGTGCCATCCGGCAGAGAGGCGGGCCGATCCCACGGATCCTGATGGTAGTACGAGCCGCTCACCTTGTACGACATGCGGCCGTCGGCGCCAGCATGCAGACCGCCGAACTCGCGCGTACCGATCGAGCCAACTCCGACATGCGCTTCGGTCCCGATGCTCTCGCGCGGGCTCTTCGTGATCAGGTTGATCACGCCGGTCATGGCGTTGGCTCCCCACAACGACGACCCGGGTCCACGCGCGACCTCGACCTGTTTGAGCTCACCGAAGTCCACTGGCAGCAGGTCCCAGAGCACCATACCGAAGTAATCCTGATAGATCGTGCGTCCGTCGAGGAGGGCAAGCGTGGTGCGTGCATTGCGCCCGCTCGCTGTACGAGCAGCGATCTGCACGTCGCGAGCCGAGAGCTCGATCACGTTGAGGCCAGGCACCTCGCGCAGCAACTCGCCGGTGTGCGTCGCCGGCGAGCTCTCGATCGTGCTGGCGTCGACAACGCTGACAGCGACGGGCGCCACGCGCAGTGCCTCTGGCGACCGGCTGCCGGTGACCACCACCGTTTCGCCGTAGCTCTGAATCCCCAGCGCGATCGCGAGCGACTCGCTTTGCTTGTCAGCGACTGTCAACGATCGCGACGTGAACGGTGCGAATCCCGAGAGCTCGGCGCGAATGACGTAAGTGCCTGGCGCGACCGGCAGTGAGAATCGCCCATCGCCCGATGTGACAGACGTGTGAATGGTGCCCGACGTCTGCTCGCGTGCTGAGACCACCACGCCGGGCAGCACGCCGCCAGACTCATCGGAGACGACGCCTGTCAACGACGCTGATGCAGGTACCTGTGCAAACGCTGCCGTCGACACGACGACCATCAGCGCGGCGGCCATCAACGGCCGACCGACGACACCGAGCATGGGTCTTCTTTCCGAACGCCGCATTGAATGGATGAGAGGAGTGTATGCCGAAACGATCGTCGCGCAGCTGGCCACGATATAATCGGCCGCTCCGGTGTCCCTGACAGTCGGCCAACGCCACGGGAGCTACGACGTCATCGCGCTGCTCGGAACGGGCGGCATGGGTCACGTCTATCGGGTACGCGACACGCGGCTGCAGCGCGACGTCGCCCTCAAGGTTCTGCGGATCGACAGCCCCGAGCTCCGCCAGCGCTTCGAACGCGAAGCGATGGCGGTCGCCGCTCTCAATCATCCAAACATCGTCACCATCTACTCGGTCGAGGAAGTCGAAGGTGCTCCGTGTTTGACGATGGAGTTCGTCGACGGCGAGTCGTTGAACCATGTCATTCCCCGTGGAGGGCTGGCCGTCGCCAAGCTGCTCGACGTCGCGATTCCGATCGGAGAGGCGATCGCCGCGGCGCATCGTAAGGGCATCGTGCATCGCGATCTGAAGCCGGCCAACGTCGTGGTCACGCGCGAAGGACGGGTCAAGGTGCTCGACTTCGGGCTGGCCAAACTGACCGCCGTTCCGAGCGCAGACACGGAAACGCGACCTGCAACAGAGGCGGGCGTCACCCTCGGCACCGTCGCCTACATGTCGCCCGAGCAGGCGCGCGGCGAACCGGTGGACGAACGAACCGACATCTTCGCGTTTGGGGCTCTCCTTTACGAGATGGCGACTGGCCGGCGCATGTTCCAGGGCGACAGCACGGTGTCGACGCTGTCGGCGATTCTGGACGGCGAGGTTCCGACGATCGGCGGATCGTACGAGGATCTCGATCGCGTGATTGCGCGCGCGTCGGCCAAACAGCCGCTCGCACGCTATCAGCGCATCGACGACCTGGTGAGCGATCTACAGGCGCTCAGGACCGGGTCGGCAATCAAGGCTCCGGCGCTGAAGCCGGTGGGACCATCGGTCGCGGTGCTGCCGTTTTCCAACATCAGCGCCGATGCGGACCAAGACTACTTCTGCGACGGGATGGCCGAGGAGTTGATCAACGCCCTGGCGCGGATCAAGGGCATACGGGTCGCCTCGCGGACCTCCGCGTTTCAGTTCAAGGGGCAGCAGATCGACGTTCGCCAGATTGGCGAGCAGCTTGGCGTCAAGGCGGTGCTCGAAGGCAGCGTGAGAAAACTCGGAAATCGTCTCCGCATCACCGCACAGCTGATCAACGTCAGCGACGGGTATCAGATCTGGTCCGACCGCTACGATCGCACCCTCGACGACGTCTTTGCGATCCAGGACGAGATCGCCGCGGCGATAACGAGCAACATCGAGGGCGCATTCGGCCGGCCGCGA
>Ga0075423_10001560_pt1 | contig 20252 bp, 15 predicted proteins | sample SoiMethybrSBSTD2_FD_80114 | JGI IMG/M metagenome (GOLD analysis project Ga0075423, IMG submission 80114) | Bulk soil microbial communities from a Populus tree surrounding site in Tennessee, USA - Soil MetaG P. TD hybrid SBSTD2 | ecosystem: Environmental > Terrestrial > Soil > Tree plantation...
TACTTCGCGGCGACGTTCTGCCACGGATAGGGCTGCAGCTGTTTCAGGCCGAGCGAAATGCGCTCGCGCTCCCAGTCGATGTCCAGGACCTTGACCTCGACCTCCTGCCCGATGTGCACCATCTCCGAGGGGTGCGACACCCGGCCGTAGCTCATGTCGGTGATGTGGAGCAGGCCGTCCACGCCCCCGAGGTCGATGAACGCGCCGAAGTCGGTGATGTTCTTGACGATGCCCTTCCGCACCTGGCCGACCTGCAGCTCCTTCATCAAGACGTCGCGCTTGGTCTTCCGCTCGGCCTCGAGCAGCACGCGGCGGCTCACCACGATGTTACGGCGCCGCTTGTTCAGCTTGATGATCTTGAACTCGAAGCTCTGCCCCAGCAGCTCGTCGATGTTGGGCACGCGCCGCAGGGCGATCTGGCTGCCGGGCAGGAACGCGTCCACCCCCATCAGGTCCACCACCACGCCGCCTTTGATCTTCTTGACGAGCGTGCCCGACACCGCCTCGTCCTTCTCGTGGGCTTCGCGGATCCGTTCCCAGACCCGCATGAAGTCGGCCTTCTTCTTCGAGAGGACGACCGCGCCTTCCTGGTCCTCGAGATGCTCGAGGAAGACCTCGACCACATCCCCTTCCTTGAGCGAGCGCGCGTCCTTGAACTCGTCGATCGGGACGGCGCCTTCCGACTTGAAGCCGACGTCGAGAATGACGGCGGTATCGGTCACGCGCAGCACCTTCGATTTGACGATTTCGCCTTCTTCGATATTGGAGAGCGTTCCCTCGTACAGCTCCGTCATCTTCGCGATTTCGTCCGACGAATACTCTTCGTGCAGGTCGGAGCGGACGCGGAGGTGGGAGTGAGCGGGAGCGGGGGCGGCGGCTTCGGGCTTCGACTCGGGCAGGTTTTCCGTATCTACCAGCATTCAGGACACCGGTTCGGTTGCGGGTTTGGACCAATGGGCCCGGGATGATCCCCGGGCTCCGGGACACAAGCAGCCAAACCTAGCCGGGCAGCCGCGTCCGCGCCAGCGCTACGACCGCCTGCACCTGTTGCTCGAGCGAGAGGCGCGTGGTGTCGAGCACCACCGCGTCGGCGGCGGCCCGGAGCGGTGCCACCGCCCGGGTCGAATCGGCGCGGTCCCGGGCCGCCAGGACTTCGGCCTCCCGGCTCACCTCTGCCTCCCCGCCCGTCCCACCGCCCCGCTCGGCCAGGCGTCGCCGCGCCCGCTGCTCCGGGCTCGCCGTGAGAAACACCTTGAGCGGGGCATCCGGGAACACCACCGTCCCGATGTCCCGGCCGTCCACCACCACGCCCCGCGCGTGGCCCTGCACCGCCTCGCGCTGCTGCACGTTCACCCAGTGGCGCACCTCGGGGATGGCGGCGATCTCGGAGACCCGCCGCGTCACCCGCTCGGAGCGGATGGCCTGCACCACGTCCACGCCGGCCACCTCGGGGCGGAACACGTCGTCCACGAGGACGAGGCGGACGGGCAGGCCTTCCGCGAGCGCTACGATCTGCTGTGCGCCCCACGTTTCCCCTTTCCCCTTTCCCGCGACCGGCAGGGAGTCCTTTAGGGTTTCCCCCAAGTTGTCCAGCACCGCGAGCGTGATCGCTCGATACAGCGCTCCCGAGTCGAGGTGCGCCCATCCCAACCGCCGTGCGACCAGAGAAGCCGTCGAGCTTTTGCCCGACGCGGCCGGGCCATCGATGGCGATAACCCGGAGTGTCACCCTTCCCGTTTCCCCTTTCCTGTTTCCCGAATGCGCCGCAGGTCGTCGAAGAACCGCGGATAGCTGATTGCCACCGAGGCACGTTCGGACAGGCGCACGTCCGCTCCAGGAAGGGTGCCGAGCACCGCGAACGCCATCGCCAGTCGATGATCGCGGGCCGTTTCGACCCGGCCACTGGGGCGTCGCGCCGTGCCGCACACGAACAGGTCGTTGCCGCGCGCCTCGGCGTCCACTCCCACCGCCCGCAGGTTGGCCGCAACGAGCTCGAGCCGGTTACTCTCTTTCACCCGGAGCTCGCCTACCTCGCGGAACACCGTCTCGCTCCCGTTGGCGGCCCGGCTCGCCAGCACGGCGAGCACCGGGACCTCGTCCACGAGCGTGGGTACCTCCGCGGCGCTCACTTCCGTCCCACGCAGCGCCGCCGGCCGGACCACCAGATCGGCGACCGGCTCGCCGCCCGCATCTCGCAGATTCACCCGTTCCACGCGGGCGCCCATGCGCCCGAGCACCACCAGAAATCCGGTGCGGGTCGGGTTGACCCCGACGTTCTCAATGACCAGCTCCCCCCCGTCGGCGAGCACGGCGGCCGCGACCAGAAACGCCGCCGACGAGGCGTCGCCCGGAATGGCAAGGCGCAACGGCGGAACCACAGCCCGGCCGGATGGCTCGTACACGATGGCCCCCTCGCGCTCGTGCAAGCTCAAGCCGAGGTGCACGAACAGCCGCTCCGTGTGGTCGCGCGAGCGGTACGGCTCGCGAATCGTAATGGCGACGTTCCCCGTGAGTCCGGCGAAGAGCAGGGCGCTCTTGATTTGCGCGCTCGCGACCGGCGTCGTGTAGGTGAGCGGGCGGAGCCGGCCGCCGTGAATCGTGAGCGGCAGCGCGTCGCCGCCCGTCTCTTGGATTGCGGCGCCCATGGCGCGCAGCGGCTCGGTGACCCGCCGCATGGGCCGGCGGCGCAGCGAGGCGTCTCCCGTGAGGGTCGCTGCGAACCGCTGGCCGGCCAGGATGCCGAGCATCAGGCGGGCCGTGGTACCCGAGTTCCCGCAGTTCAAGCGGGATGCGGGATGCGAGAGACGGGATGCGTGGACGGTGACTTTCGCCCCGTCGCGGATCGACGAGATGTCGGCACCCAGCTGGCGCAGGACTCGTGCGCTGCTCTTGACGTCGGCGCCGGTGAGCAACCCGTCCAGCTCGCTGGTGCCGCGCGCCAGCGCCGCGAGCATCACGGCGCGGTGCGAGATGCTCTTGTCGCCCGGCGGCCGGACGACGCCCCGTACCTTCACGCGTCGGCCTGCCGGCGCCACTGCGCCGCGCGGCCGAGCCACGCGGTCACGGCCTGGGCATTCCCCGTCTCGAGCGCGCGCTCGAGCTCGCCCAACGGCTCCTCCAGGGCCCGCAGCACCGGCAACACCTCGTCGCGGTTCATGAGCAGGATCTCGGACCACAGGCCCGGCTCACTCGAGGCGAGGCGCGTGGTATCGCGCGCACCGGGCCCGAACGTCGCGCCCGGGGGCGCGCTCAGGGCGAAGACGTTAGCGAGCAGCGACGCCATCGCCTGTGGCAGATGACTCGTGAGCGCGAGCTGGTGGTCGTGCTGCGCCGCGTCGATGAGTACCGGCTGGGCCTCGAGTACGCTCGCCCAGAAGTGGGAAACCTCGCGCGCCGCTCCGTCCCCGTCGCGCGTCGCCGTGATGTACACGATCGCGCCCTTGAACAGATCGACGCGGGCGGCGGCGAAGCCGTGCGCGTGGGTGCCCGCGAGCGGGTGCCCACCGGCGAAACGGGCCCCGAGCCCCAGGCCGTCCGCCTTCGCGACGATCGCCCGTTTCACGGACCCGACATCGGTGACCAGCGCGCCGGCCCCGAGCTGGGGCGTGAGGCGGCCGAGCAGGTCGAGGTTGGCGGCGGGGGGCGCCGCCAGCACCAGCAGCTCGACGGCGCGCGCGACGTCCGCGGCGCGAGGCGGGGCGTCGTCGAGCGCGCCTTGCCGCACCGCCGCAACCCGCTCGGCGGGCTCCGGCGACCAGCCGAGCACGGTCGGGACGCCGGCCCGCTTCGCCTGCAGCGCGAGCGAGCCGCCGATCGCGCCGAGGCCGATGACGCCGAGCTTCGATGGACGCACGGAGAAAAAGTAGCGGCTTGCGCTGGGGGCGTAAACGAGAAGGGCGGCCACGTGGGCCGCCCTTCGGTGGCGCGTGCTTCGGCCGGCTACGGGATGACGCTCCCGCGTACCGGCTGCGAGAATGTCACCGACAGGTTGTCGAACATCGCCAGCCCGGCGCCCGCCCCGGCGAACTGAACGCCCCAGATCTGGTTCTCCGGGTCCACGGAGTCGATGCACAGCAGATGCGCGACGCCGGGTGCCGTGGTCACGGTCTCCATCGGCTCTCCGTCGCTATTGAGCGCCGCCAGCAGCCCCATGGAGCCCGGAATCCCTCCGTGAAAGCCCGTGGGGTACGCGTTGATGCAGACTTGCGACGCGGGGAAGTCGAAGGTCGCTTCGATGCGGCCCGCCTCGTCCTCGCTGAAGTCGGAGGCAGTACCCTCCGGGCACACCGTGACCACGTTGTTGCCGGAGTTGGAGCCGAACCCACCCCCGGGGAGCGGCCCGTTATCGTTCGCGAACACCTCGTTGCCGCTGGTTTCGTCGCTCGAGCGGCAGAACGCGCCGGGCAGCGTCCGCCCGAAGCGCACACCCTCCGATGCGTACAGCGTGTTCACCACGGTCCCGGGTGCAACGGCCTGCGTCCCGCCTTCCCCGCCCGGAGCGACGTCGAAGTCGATCGCGGTGGGGAGCACCCAGCCGATTCGGCTGAAGGAACCCGTCAGCCCACCGGCACCGACATGCGCGGCGAACGCCGCCGAGGGAGTCAGCCAGGATCCCACCCGCTGCAGCATGCCACGCGCGAAGTTCAGGACAGGACCGCCCCTCCGGTCGATCGCGGCGAAGCCTTCGCACGTGACGAACGGGGCTGGCGCGTTTTCGAGCGGCGTGACCTCCCCGAGGGTGATTCCGCCCCCTTCGCCGATCAGCTCTTCCACTTTGAACAATTGCGCCCCGTCGTGTTCCTCGACGTCCTCGACCTCGACGCAAATGCCGACCGTGACCTTGACCCCCTCGGCGAAGTTGCCCACGTCGGGGAACGTCTTGAAGCGATAGCACCCCTCGGCCTGGCCCCGGTTGAGCGGAATGCACGTGTCATCCAGGTCGCTCAGATTCACGCGCTCGATCGACACCACGACGTTGTCGACGCCCAATCGCGTGAGGACGTCCGGCCGAATCCACAGGGGCGGAAACAGCGCGCCCGCGAACCCGGTGTTGGTGATCACGGTGCCGCCGGTGTTAGCCACGCTCGCCTCGGCGCAATCGCTCGAGCAGTTCGTACCGAACGCGCCCCGCTCGATTCGGAACTGGATCGGCAGCGTCCGGCCGTCCACCAGGCCGATGTACTCGTTCGTGTTCACGTTCTTCAGCCCACTCCCGTTGTTCACGGGATCCACGTCGGCAAAGCCCAGGGGCTCGCTCTGACCGGCGCCCCCGAACACCTGAATGCGGTAGAACTTGTCGAGGGAAATCCCGGACACGCGGGTGTCCCAATTGGTTTTGTACTGCTGACCCGCGACATCCGCCGTCACGGGCCCCGGATTGATTGGCGCGACACCCGGGGAACAGCCAATTGGTATGTTCAGCGGCGGCGGCCCGACGTCGAGCTGGCAAATCACCACGACCGGCTTGAGCGCCGGATTGAACACTCCGGACACGCTCGGCTGCTTCACCAGCGGCGGCAGGAAGAAGAAATGCCGGTTACCGGAGTTGGCGCCGTCCCTGAGGAGCGCCGAGGGAGGCTTTACGCCGGTCAGCGAGCGTTGGTCTTGACATGCGACAATCAGGGCGCAGCTGAGGGACAGCAGGACAATCCGCTTCATGGCTCGGTTCCTCAAGGGCGACGGGGACGGCAATGCGGACTCTGGAGTGGCTCGTGAGCAAGATCTGCGCCGACTTGTTGCGGCCCCGCGTCACGCGGGATGAAGCGCGGGTTGTAACACAACTGCTACAACGTGCACCAGCGGCGCGAGACTCTCACCGTTTGGCTTCGGTCAGCTGACCGAACCGTGGATCGGCCTTGAGATCGCGCCACCACCAGGAGATGTCCCCGCCGCGCGTGAACGCGTGGGTGGGGTTGGCGGCGATATACCGCCGCAGCAGGGCGATCGCGTCATCGCGGTCCCCGAGGATCGTGCGGCCGAACGCTTCGATCGACAGGATCTCCTGCCCCGGATCTACATCGCGATCCGCGCGGGCTCGCTGCAACACGTGGCGCGCGCTGTCGGCCAATCCCGCTCGAGCCAGCGCCGCGCCCACGATGGTTTCGGCCCGGTGGTGCTCGAACGCTTTCCGGGGCGCCGGCGTGAGGGAGTCGATCTGTGCAAGCAGCTGCCACGCCAGCGTCGCATCCGGTTGTGCGTCGGGCGTCGTCATGAGCCAGAGCCGGCACTCCGCGAACCGGAAGTCGCCGGGAAACCGGCGCGTCCCCTCGAGGCACCAACGCCGCGCCTGCGTGAGCTGTTCCAGGTCGTACGAGCCGAAGAAGAGCCGGGCCAGCACGTCGGCCGCGACGGCGAGATAGGCATCCTCTTCGTACGCCTGGCGCGCCGCCAACACCGCGGCCGGTACGTCCTCGGTCTGGTAATAGAGGTGGCTCAGGGTGCTGTAGGCGCTCGCGAGCGACGGATCGGCTTGGGTCGCCGCCTCGAGATCCTGCCTCGCCGTCGCCAGCAGCTGCGGCAGCCGGGCGGGGTCCGGGGCGAGCTCCTGGAGCCAGCTCAAGTAACGGACCGTACCTCGCAGCTCGAGTGCGCGTGCATCGTTCGGCGCGACCCTGAGCGCCCGCTCGGCGTGGCCCAGGGCGACCTCCACCCAATGGACGAGCGCTTTGCGGTTGCTCCCCGCGAGGCGGGCCCGGCGATAGGCGAGCCAGCCGCGCTCGGTCACTGGCTCTACCCAGGCCGGGTCCGCCGCTTCGGCGAGGGCGAGTAGCGAATCGGCGCGGGCGAACCCGGAGAACGCGCCATCCACATCATCCTCGATCAGCCGGACCTCGGCATCCTTGCGGGCGTGCTCGCCCTGCTGCACCAGCGACCATGCCGGGACGCTGTGCGTGCTCGCCTGCTCCTGACGCAGCCGCAGCTCCTCGCCCAGTCGCACGCGGAGGAACTCGGCCACCTTGCTGGCGAGGCTGTCCCGCATCGCCAGCACCGCGCCGGCCGGCTGCTCGAAACTGGCGCGCTTCCCCAGGTCGGCACCGCTCGCCCCGTCGATCAGATTCACCGAGACGCGGTAGCGCCCGCCCACCTCGTCCACCCCGCCCTGCACGATCGTGCCGACGCCGAGCGCGCGTGCCACGCTGTCGAGCGGCACGGTGAGGTTGCGATACGGCGCCACGCCGTTCTTGGAGACGACCGTGAGCGTGGCCACCGGCCGGAGCGCGTCAATCAGCGCTTCGGTGAGGCCATCCGCGATGTAGCCCAGCGCGTGGGTGCTACTCTGGTCCGTGAAGTACAGCACCGCGATGCGCCGCGGGTCGAGCCCGTTCACCGCGGTGCCCCGCCCCGCACGGGCCGAGCGGATCGCGAAGTACCCGGCCAGCGCCAGCAGCACGACGGCCACGGGTGCGAGCCGCCACGCGCCACGGCGCCGGCGTCCCCCGGCGCGCCCGAGCGTCGCCCGGCGATGCGCGCCCGTCGCGGCGGACGGCGTGTTCAGCGCTTCCGCGAACAGGGCCGTGGTCGGATAGCGGTCCGCCGGGACCTTCGCGAGTGCGCGCAGGACCGCGCCCTCCACTGCGTCGGGAATCGTGCTACGCACGATCGACGGCGGGGATACGATGTCGAGCGAGTGGCGGGCGAGCACTGCCTGCGCGGTGGGCCCGGTGAACGGCGGCGCACCCACGAGCATCTCGTAGACCACGCACGCCAGGCTGTATTGATCGCTGCGGCCGTCGATCTCAATCGCGCCGCTGGCCTGCTCCGGGCTCATGTAGGACGGCGTTCCGATGATCGTCCCGGTCTCGGTCAGGTGCTGATCAGCTCCCGCCGCGCTCACGGCGCGTGCGATGCCGAAGTCCGCCACCACGGCCGTACCACCAGACAGCATGATGTTCTCGGGCTTGATGTCGCGGTGCACCACTCCGCGGCTGTGGGCGTACGCCAGCGCGCCGGCTACCTCCGTGGCGATCCGAACCGCGTCCTCCTGCGCGAGCTGCTTCTCCCGCGTCAGGCGGTCGCGCAGGGACTCCCCTTCGACGTACGGCATGACGTAATAGAGGAAGCCGGCCGCCGTGCCCGAGTCATAGAGCGGCAGGATGTGGGGGTGCTGCAGCCGGGCGGCGATCTCGATCTCGCGCAGGAACCGCTCGGCCCCGAGCGCGGCCGTGAGGTCCGCGTGCAGCACCTTGATCGCGACCGACCGATGGTGTTTCAGGTCTTCCGCAAAGAACACCGTCGCCATGCCCCCCCGACCCAGCTCGCGCTCGACCGCATAGCGGTCGGCGAGGGCCTCACGGAGGGAGTCGAGCAGATCGGGCACGGGATGTGGGGGCCTAGCTTACAATCGAGCGCCGCCGCCCGCCAGCTTGCCGGGGCCGCCGCACTTGTCCCGCCGGGGGCCGGTCCCCTATTTGTAACGGTCGCATGACCCATCCAGCGCCGCTTCGCCCTTCGCCCGTTCCGAGCATCAGCCGGCTGTTCGCCGCGGCATTCCTCGCCATCGCGGTCGCCGGCCTCGCCGAACGGTTCGCCATTTGGCGGAGCGCGCGACGCACCCAGGCCGACATGATCGAGCTCAGCCAGCGCCTCGAGCAGCTGGCCCGCGTCTCACCCCTGCCCGCGCTGCAGCCGCCGATCGCGGCCATGCGCGAGCTCGCCGCGGAGGTCGGCGACAACGCGATCCAGGCGGCGGTACAGACGACGGTGATCTTCGTGATCGTGCTCGTGGCGCTCGGCGTCGGGTTGTGGTACAACCGCGGGCGCCTCGCTACGCCGTTCGCCCACGTCGTCGGCGCGCTCCAGCGAGTGGCGGCGGGCCGCTACGACGAGCGGCTCGACGAGGACCAGCCGGAGGAATTCGGCATGATCGCCCGCGGTGTCAATCAGATGGCGACGGCGCTCGCCTGGCGGGAGCGGATGCAGGATCAAGTCGGGCGTCTGCTCACGGCCCTAAACGCACCGCCGCGTGAGGCGACCGCGGGCGGGAGCTTCGGCCCCGCGCTCGACGTCATCGCGGGTGCGACCGGTGCCCCGGCGCTGGCGCTGTACCAGCCGCAGTACGACACCAACGAGTGGGGGCCGACGGCGGTGCGCCGTGCCACCGCGCGCCCCCTGTCCCGCGACGTCGTGCGGCAGCTGGTGGGTGACGGGGTTACCGTCGTCTACTATGCGAGCGATGCAGCTGGGCCCGTGCGGAAGCAGTTGCAGCTCGTCACCACGGATGCCGATGCCGCGGGGGGGCTCGCGCTCGCGCCGCTGCGCTCCCAGGGCCGGCTCGTGGGACTGCTCGTCGCGACCGTGGCGGGGGAGCTGTCCGCCGACGCGCGGGTCGCGCTCGAGCACGCGGCGCCGAACCTGGCGATCGCCTGCGAGCGCGAGTCCGCTCACCAGCACACCCGCCGCCTGGCCGTGGAGGTGCGCCACGCCGCGCAGCGCCTCGAGTCGCAGAACGCCGAGCTCGAGGAGCAGCACCGGGAGATGTCCCGGCTCAACGCCGAGCTCGACCAGGCGAGCAGGCTCAAGGACCAGTTTCTCGCGAACGTGTCCCACGAGCTGCGCACGCCCCTGAACAGCGTGATCGGCTTCAGCGATCTGCTCTTGACGATGGGGTCGGCCGAGAGCCCGCTCACAGAGACCCAACGCGACTACCTCGAGACCATTGCGCGCAACGGCCGTCACCTGCTCGAGCTCATCAACGAGCTGCTCGACCTGTCGAAGATCGCCGCCGGCCGCATGGAGCTGCGCCTCGAGGCGCTGGAGATGGGCGCCCTGCTGCGAGAGGCCGCCGACACCGTCCGCGCCCAGCTCGAGGCACGGCGACACACGCTCGTGATCGAGCCGCTGCCCGACCACCTGCTGGTCACGGCCGACCGGGGGCGCCTCCGCCAGGTGCTGCTCAATCTCCTTTCCAACGCCATCAAGTTCTCGACCGACGGCGGCCGGGTCACGCTCAGCGCGCGGCCCGAGGACTCTGGCGCCGTGCGCGTCGCCGTCACCGACACCGGTATCGGGATCGCTCCGGCGGACCAGCGCAAGCTGTTTCAGGAGTTCGTGCAGCTCGACGCGAGCGAGAGCCGCCGCTACGAAGGAACGGGCCTGGGCCTCGCGCTTTCCAAGCGTCTCGTGGAGCTGCACGGCGGCACCATCGGCGTGGACTCGGAGCTGGGGACGGGCAGCACCTTCTGGTTCACTCTGCGGCGGGCCGAGAGCCGGCCGGAGCATGCGTGATGGCCACGATCGTGGTGGTAGAAGATCAACCCGATAACCTGAAGCTCATCACGGCGCTCCTGACCATGAAGGGCCACCGCGTCATCGGGCTCATGTCCGGCGAGCCCCTGGTCGCGACGCTGCTGGCGGAGCAGCCGCCGCCCGCGCTGGTACTGCTCGACATCCAGCTGCCGGGGCGCGACGGCTACAGCGTGCTGGGCGATGTCAAACGCATCGAGGGCGACCACCCCTGGAAGGTCGTCGCCCTCACTGCCCACGCGATGCCGGGTGACCGGGAGCAAGCGCTGGCTGCCGGGTTCGACGGCTATCTCTCCAAGCCGATCGATGTGCGCACGTTCCCGGACGAAGTCGCTAAACTGCTTTCTTCATCCTGATCGAGCCGTTCACGGTCTTAAGGTGGACGTCGCGGCCGCCCCGCCCGAGCGTCCCGTGGATATTGCGTCCCGCGAACTTGCCGTTCACCATGAGCGGATAGTCGGTGCTGATGGAGCCGTTCACGGTCGTCGCCTCTACGTCAGCGTCGAGCTGTGCGGGGAGCTCGACCGTCACGGAGCCGTTGATGGTGCCGGCGGACACGCCACCGGTGTCCCCAAACGCCTCCATGCGAACGCGCACATCACCGTTGATCGCCTCCGCCTTCACGGGGCCCTTCGCCGTGACCACATCCACGTCGCCGCTCATCGTGAAGACCACCAGCGGGCCGCGCGCACCTGCAACGTGCACGTCGCCCACCATCGTGTTGGCGCCGAGGCCCGCATTGCGCGGCAGGCGCACGGTGAAGTCCACCGCGACATCGTTATGACGCGCCCCTCGCAGCTGCATGTCCCGCTGACCCGGGCCGCAACTGGAGTCATTGCCCCACACCGCGCAAACGGAGACGCCGCCCTCGTATGGCACGGCCACGAGGCGCACGCTCGCAGTGTCCGAGGACCGGTACGTCTTCACGGCCGACACCTCGAGCGAGTCGCCCTTACCCGGCTCGACCGTCACGGAGCCGCGCGTGTTCCGGATCCACACCCATTGTTTTGCGCCGAGCTTGGAGCGGTAGGTCCATGTCGCCGCGGTCAAGCGACCAGGGCCGCCGTCGTCTCGAGTGAACTCGCTACGCAGGTCCCGTAGAGCCACAGGGAGGTTCGCCATCTTTTCGTGCACCGTGCGGTGGACCGCCAGCACCGCGAAACCGATCACGAGCACGGCGCAGAACAGCGCCGTCCCGCGAATGATCTCCTTGCGCCAGGCGTCCCAGAATGCGCTCACGGCCCCTCCCTCCCTCGGATAGGCTCCATACTGGCAGGTCGTACGGGAGTTGGCGAGGTGGGGTTTCGCGCGCGGGGCGGTGGACGGTGTTGCGTGGTGCAGGTGAAGGGGGCCGAAGCCCCCCTCGAAACGTTCAGGAAACCGCGCTGAATCGGGACGGACGCGCCTCGGTACACCGCACGGTCGGCCGGCTCAAGACCTTCCTATGGGTCGCAGCGGCTCGCGTGCCATCGCTGCGGGACTCGACCGTGACAGGCGCCAGGACGCCGCCGTACCACACGCCGTCGAGGGCGCCGTCCGTCGGGATCGTGGCCGCGGGCTCAGGCGCCGTCGGACGACCGGCTCCCAACGAAGACACCGCGATCTGGGCGGCGTAGCCGTAGCCGGTGGTGAAAAGGATGCCGAGCAGCAAAGCGTAAACGCGCATTGAGTGCCTCCCGGACTGCTGGTCATTACCGCACGCTTCGACCTGTAAGACGTTCGGAGGCCCTATTTGGTTGCACCGGAGATGTCAGAGGGCTGTCAGCCAGGGATGGAGCGGTTGCTCTGTTACGGTTCCGACCAGTCGACTTCGAATTCCTCGCCACAGCGCCGGCAGCTCATGCGGCGCGGCCGTCCGGCGAGCGACTGCCGCTCGCGGCAGCTCGGGCAGACCGCGTAGCAATCATCACACCCTTCGGGGAGGTGCTTGGCATCGCTCGGCCGAGGCACCACGCTCCACCGGCGCGGCGGTCGCTCGATGACCTGGAGGAAGGCGGAGGGGATCTCGAGCAGGCGACCGCCGACTTCGAGCACCGCCTGCAGCGGACTGAGCCGCGTGATGCGGTACCACGCCCCGCGGCGCAGCTTCACGTTCAAGTCGGCCCGCAAGCGGGCCCACATCCCAGCCATGGCAGCTCCTTGGACGTCTACCGCATACCATTGTTTTGCATACAAGATGCTCGCCGTCAAGCCCCCCGGGTGTGGGGCTGTCGCGCAAGGCGCAACCTTCGGCGGTCTCTCTACGTCTTACCTGACGAAGACAGCCCACGTACCGGAGGTGGATCCGTGGTTTTCTCGCTCCTCGCGTTCAGGGGGAAGACTCGCAGCACGGGACTGCTGCGCGTCGGCTTGACGTCGCTCGCCATCCATGCCGTGATGATCGGAGGGGTGGTCTACGCCACCCTCCACGCCGCTCCGAGCGACACCCGTGTCAGGATGGACACCACCGTGGTATTGCTGACACCACAGGCGGAGCAGAAGCCGACCGACCCAGCGCCCGCACAGCTCGCGGACGCGCTCAAGGGGTTTCAGACCGTAACGGTAGCGGCGCAGATCCCCACCGACATTCCTCCGGTGGACCTGCAGCAGCGCTTCGATCCCAAAGACTACTCCGGCACCGGCGTCGAAGGCGGCCGGGCCAACGGCATTGTGGTAAGCGGCAATGAGGTGTACGCGGAAGCACTTGTCGAGGAGAGGCCCGCTTTGCTGTCTGCCCCACCCCCCGTCTATCCCCCGCTCTTGAAACAAGCGGGAATTCAGGGTCGCGTGATCCTGCGGGCGGTCATCGACACGTCGGGGCGGGTGGAGCCTGCATCGATCCGGATCATGCAGAGCCCCAATCCGGCATTCGATGAACCCACCAAAGAGTGGGTGCTGAAGGCGCTATTCCGTCCGGCCCGGTTGCACGGTCGCGGCGTGCGCGTGTTCATCAACTTGCCGGTGGATTACTCACTCACCGCGGCGTCGGGGTCGGCGTAGTGCCGAGGGCAGGACTCGAACCTGCACGGGGATTGCTCCCCAAGGGATTTTAAGTCCCTTGCGTCTACCGATTTCGCCACCCCGGCTGCAGTAACATAGCGTCGCGACAACCACGCTAGCGAACCGGCTCGCGTCGCACGCCGCCCGAGGGATGCACCACCTCGACCGCCGGATCGCGTCCGTACGCGGCGCGGAAGGCACGCCGAATCTCGTGCGTCACCTTCGCCTCACCTTTCCCGCTTCTGCTCGCGCCTTTCCCCAGCAGGACGAGCACCGAGCCGCCCCATCCAGCACCGGTGAGTCGCGCGCCGAGCGCGCCCGCACGGCGTGCCGCGGCCACGATCGTGTCCAGCTCGGGCGTGCTGCATTCGTACAGTCGCCGGCAGGATTCGTGGGACTCGTACAACAGCTCGCCGAAGCGCTTCAGGTGCCCACGAGCGAGCAGCTGCGCGCCGAACCGGGCCCGTGCGGTCTCCCCGACGACGTGCAACGCGCGGGAGCGGAGCGGCTCGGCCAGCGCGCGCTTGAGGCGTGGCAGCCACGCGGCCGGCCAGCTGGCGAGCCAACGGAGCTCCGGCAACTCGAGCTTGAGCCGAGCGACCGCGGCTTCGCACTCCGCCCGCCGCTCGTTGAGGGCGCCGGCCGTCAGTTCCCGTCGCAACCCCGAGTCTACCAGCAGCAGGCGTCCACCGAACGGAATGTGGCGCGCCGCGAGCGAGCCACACTCGAGCAGCAGCGCGCGGCCCGGCCGCGCCAGCGCCGCGCTCATCTGATCCATGATGCCGCAGCGCACGCCGACGTGATCGTGCTCGGCACGGAACGCCACGCCCGCCAACTGGCGCGGCTCGAGGCGGGCCCCCGCGAGCAGGCTCAGTGCCTTGGCCACGGCCACGGTGAGCGCAGCGGACGACGCTAGGCCTGCGGCGACCGCCAGCTCGCTCGCCACCGCCACGCGGCCCCCGCCTTCTACGGGCGCCGCACCCAGCGCCACGAGCCCGCATTACCCCCGCGACGTAGGCGCTCCAACCCGCCGGGTGCCCGTCTCGATAGTCGATGCGCGCCACCGCTCCGTCGCGCGTCGAGACCATCTCCAAGACACCCCGATCCGCCGGGCCGACGGCCACGAATGTCCGTGCCGCACACGCCACCGGGAGCACGGGACCGCCGTTGTAGTCGGTGTGCTCCCCGATGAGGTTGACGCGGCCGGGGGCCGAGGCGGCGGCGCGTGGGGCGACGCCGAACGTCGCGCGGAACAGCGCTGAGGCGTTGGCACGCATGGGTTTGACAAGGGTTGGGGCGAATGCTACCGTTGGCCAGCCCGTTCCACCATCTCTCGAAAAGCCACCCGGAGACAAACGTATGGGGCGGTTTGCGCGGTACGTGCTGGTCCTGTGCGCCGGGTTTCCGGCCCTGCTCGGAGCGCAAGGCTTCGGGATCTACGAGCAAGGCACCTGCGCGATGGGACGCGCCGGCACCGGGGTGGCGGCGCCGTGTACCGACGGCTCGGCGATCTTCTTCAATCCCGCGGGGTTAGCCGGCCTGACAGGGGGGCGCGCCACGCTCGGCGTGACCCTGCTCGACGTGCAGGGCGGCTTCACCGACGACATCTCCCGGCAGACGACGAAGCTCGATGACCCCTTGCTCGCGATCCCGCAGATCTACGCCGCGTACGGGGTAACCCCGAAGCTGGGCGTGGGAATCGGCCTGTTCGCCCCCTACGGCCTCCAGACTCGCTGGCCGCTCACATTCGACGGCCGATTCGCCGGGTACGACAACATCCTGCGGTCCGTGTACATCCAGCCCACCGTTGCCTACCAGGTCACGCCCTGGCTGTCACTTGGGGGCGGCCTGGACATCGTGCTCGGCAAGGTGGAGCTGAACCAGCGGCTCGATCTGGCCGATGCACCGGTGCCGACGGCACTAGGAGTCCCCGCCGGCACGATCTTCGGGCAGTTCGGCATCGCCCCGGGGACCGACTTCGCCGACACGCACCTCGAAGCGAGCAAGACGACGGTCACGGCCCACTGGGGCGGCATCATCAAGGTGAACGACAAGCTGTCGATCGGCGGGCGCTACTTGATGCATGCGACGTTCGATTACGAAGGCACGGCGGAATTCTCCCAAGTGCTCACGAACCTGGTGATCCCGGCGACGATCAGCGTCGGCGCCTTCACGATCCCCGCCGGCACGCCGGTCGATGCGCTGCTCGCGGCCCCGGTCACGAGCGGAGGACTCGACCTGTTCAATACGGTCCTGACCGCGCAGACCGTCGCGACCAAGATCACGAATCCCGAGCAGCTGATCTTGGGGCTCGCGTACAAGCCGCGCAAAGACTGGACACTGTTCGTCGACTACCAATTCACGCGCTGGGGCAAGCGGTTCAACACAGTCAACATCAATTTCGCAAACCCGCTGCTGAACCGAGTGCTGCGCGAGAACTACCGGAACACCAACGGAATCCGGCTCGCGGGCGAGTGGGTCAAGGACGCGAAGTGGACGTTCCGCGGCGGCTACCTGCGCCACCAGGGCGCGGCGCCCGCCGAAACGGTGACGCCCCTCCTGCCCGAGGGCGGTCGCAACGAGTTCACCGGCGGCTTCACCGTAAAGCTCTCCCCGGGCTTCAGTGCGGACGTGGCGTACCAATACATCAAGCAGAACGATCGGCGCGGGCGCACCCGCGAGGCCCTGTTCAATCAGGCGCCCACGACGCTCCTGAACCACGGCGTCTACGATTTCCACGCGCACCTTTTCGGGGTGTCGCTCGGCTACGCGTTCTAGAGGAGCCCGGACGATGACGCAGCGTCGTTTCGTGTTTGCCGCCGGCCTGGGCTGTGTGCTCTGGGTCGCGGCCTGCCAGAATGATGTGCTGAACAGCCCGGGCGTGCCGCCCTACGCGGGCGGCGCCATGTTCCAGCGGTACGTGGCGATGGGCAACAGCATCACCGCCGGCTTCCAGTCGGGGGGGATCAACGACTCGACGCAGCGGCAGTCGTACGCCGTACTGGTGGCGGGGGCGATGGGCGGGAATCGGTTCTACTATCCGAGCCTCAACGCGCCCGGGTGCCCGCCGCCGTTCACGAACATCTTCACGCAGGCGCGTGTGGGCGGAGGCACGGGCACAACCTGCCTGTTCCGGAACGCCGCCATCCCGCCCTACGTGAGCAATGTGGCCGTGCCCGGCGCGGAAACGATCGACATGCTCGTCAACGGTCCGGCGCCCGGCACCAATTCTAACCCGCTCACCCAGCTGTTCCTGGGGGGACGCACCCAGGTCCAGGCGATGATGGACGTCAACCCGACGTTCGTGAGCGTGTGGATCGGAAACAACGACCTGCTGGGCGCGGCGCAGGCGGGAGACACTACACTCGCGACTGATACGGCGGTGTTCCGCGTCAACTATGGCAAAGCGCTCGATTCGATCGAGGCCACGGGGGCGAGCGCGATCCTCATCGCGGTCGGCCTGGGCCACCTGAGCGACAACGTCGTGCTGCCGTTCTTTTCGCGAGGCTCGACGTACTACGGGCTGTGGGCGAGCGGTGCGTTTGCGGCCTCCGCGCCGCTTTTCAGTGTCGACGCGAACTGTGCGCCGCCGGGCGGGAACGCCGTGCTCGTGCCGTTTCCGTACGGCTTCGGCCTCCTCGCAGCCGGCGCGACCACCGCTGTGACGCTGAATTGCACGGCGCCGCCGGTCATTGAACCGGCGGAGACGCAGTTCTTCGCAATACTGCAGGCCCGATACAACGCCATCATCCAGGCGCAGGCGACGGCGCGGGGTTGGGCGTTTACCGACAGCGTGAACTTCACGCTCGATTCGCTCGCGGGCGTGGCGAACCAGTTCGCACCCTTCCCCAATACGGCGGTGGCCTGCAGCGGCTCGCCAATGGGCCTGGCGTTCAGCTGCGACGGCATTCACCCGAACCAGGCGACTCAGCAAAAGATCGCGCGAAAGATCGCGCGAGCGATCAACCAGAAGTACGGCTCAGCCATCCCCGCCATCCCCTGAGCACGAACCCCAGGCGGGCCACGGGGTAGCGAACACGGCATCCACCATTAGGCGGGTGCCGTTTTGCTGATGCGAACCCTCCGTGCCGCCTTCCTGCTCGCGTGCCCCGCCCTGACGGGCGGGGCTAGGGTCATCGCCGCCCAGGCCGTCGAACGGACCGACGTGCCGGCGCGCGGCGTGCTGCGCGTGACCTTCGATCCCCGCATCATGACCTGGAACGATCAGTTCACAGACGCTGGACGCATGAAGCTCGGCGCCCCGCTCACTGGAGACACGCTGGGCGGCCGCTATATCCCTGTGGTGGCGCGGCTCGAGCAAAACGTACGAGTCGCGAGCGGGCTCTCGAGCTTCGTGGCGAGCCTCGGCGCGGGATTGTTGGCCGTGCGGCAGGAGCGGCGCACCTACCCCACAACCGCCGAGTTCGGTCTCACCAATCGTCTTTCCCTGAGCCTCATGGTCCCGATGGTCCGGGTGCAGACGCGGGCCTCGCTCCAGCTTTCCAGCCGGGGCGCCAACCTGGGCTTGAATCCGCTGGTGTTCAACTCGCTGGGCGCGCGCGGGACGGACTCCGCCTTCTTCGCGCAATTCGACCAGGCCCTGGCGCAGCTCGACCAGCAGGCCGCGGGATGCGCGGCCCCCCCCTCGCCGTGCGCGGCACGGGACAGCTCGGCCCGCTGGCATGGCGTGCGCGATGCGCTGCACGGCTCCGTGTACGGCGTGGGACAGACCGGCTCACCGTTCCTGCCGCTCGACACCTCGACCGCCGGCCAGGCCATCGACTCGACCATCGCCCGAATCCAGCAGGGCCTGAGCGTGACGTTCGGCATCGCGGGCTTCGACACCACTGTCGCGCTGGCGGACGACACGCTGAGCGGCGCCGCGTTCGAGCAGATCCTCGTCAGCCCCGATCCGAACGGCTTCGGGTATACCAGCGTGCCCTTGGTCCGCAACTTCCGTTACCGCATGGGCGACATAGAGCTCGCCGCGAAATACCGGCTGCTGGCCGGCGCCCACTACGCGGCTGCGCTCCAGGCGCTGGTCCGTCTGCCGACGGGAGCGAAGGATTCGGCCAGTGAGTGGCTGCGCCAGACGGTCGGCGATCACCAATTGGATCTGGAAGGGCGGCTGATGCAGGAGCTGACTGTGGGGCCGCTGTGGCTCAACGTGGCCGTCCGCGCCGGGACGCAGCGACCGGGAACGCAGCTGCGCCGGGTCGCGCCGTGGGACGCGTTCCTGGTCCCGGCCGCGGCCATGGCGGACCTGCGCTGGGACCCCGGTGACTACGTCGGCGTGGACGTCGCGCCACTGGTGCGCCTCGCGCCGCAATTCGCGGCCGGGTTCACGGCGGGCTACTTCTCCAAGACACGTGATCGCTACGCGTTTCAATCGTCCCAGGACTCGGTCGCGCTCGCGACCCGCATGGGATTTGCCACGCCGGCCAGCGTGCTGGACCAGGGTACGGCACAACGCTGGCTCCGCCTCGGGTTCGCGTTGACTTACCACGCGCCGGGCGTCGAGGGGGGATTCTCGATCGAGCAGACCGTCAGCGGCGCTGGGCTCGTCCCCGGGGCGACGGTGTATCGGCTCGTGCTGCGGGCGACTCGGAAGCTCTTTTGAGCAGCTCGGCGGCATGACTGAGCGCGGTCCGCATGTCGGGGTCACCCAGCATGCGGGCCAGCTCGCGCGTGCGGGCCTCGCCCGTTACGACCTGCACGTCGCTGGTCGCAATCCCGCCTCGGGCCCCTTTCGCCACCACCAAATGGTGATTGGCGTACGCTCCGATCTGCGGCAGATGCGTGATCACGAGCGCCTGACGGCCCGCCGGCGTGGTCTGCGCCACCGTCGCGAGCGCCTCGCCCACGCGTCCGCCGACCTCGCCCCCGATACCCTGGTCCACCTCGTCGAATACGAGCGTCGGGACTGCGTCGTGCTGCGCGAGCACGACTTTCAGCGCCAGCATGAGCCGCGAGAGCTCGCCTCCTGAGGCTACCTTGGCGAGCGGTCGCGCTTCCAACCCGATGTTCAACTCCACCTCGAAGACGATATCCTCCGCTCCCTGGGAGCGGGCAGCGGGGAGCGGTACCAATCGTGCCGTGAAACGGCCGCCCTGCATGCCGAGCGCCGGGAGCAACTCGTTCACGGCCGTCGCGAGGCGCGCGGCGCCCTGCGTCCGCTTGGCCGTGAGCGCCGAGCAAGCGCGCCCGCAGTCCGCGGCCGCGGTCTCGCGTTGCTCGGCGATGTTGCGCAGGTCCAGGTCCGCGGTGTCGAGCAGCTCGAGCTCACGCGCGGCACGATCCCGGGTTGCGAGCACGTCGGGCAGTGTCGGGCCGTACTTCTGGGTGAGGCGGAACAGCACGTCGAGTCGCTGCTCGACCGCCCCCAGGCGCCGGGGGTCGCTCTCGATGGCGGCGGCGTAGTCTCGCGCGGCCTGGGCCAGCTCCGCCACGTGCGCGAACGCGCCGTCCAGGAGCTCCTGCCACTTGGCCACGGAGGGATCGAGTCGCGTGAGCCCGCTGAACAGCTTGGCCGCGCGCGCCAGGCCGGCGGTATCGAGCGCCTGCTCGAGCTCGCGCGACAAGCGCCCCAGCTCGTCGGCATGCGCGAGGCGCTTGGCCTCCACGTCGAGGGTCTCCACTTCGCCGTGCTGCGGCGCCGCGCGCTCGATTTCTTCGACCACATGCCGGAGGTAATCCGCCTTGCGGCGCACGTCCTCGCGTCGGGCCGTGAGGTCCTGCTCGCGCCGCTCGAGCTCGCGCAGGCGGTCATGCGCATCGCGCACCGCCGTCCGCTCCACCGCGGCGTCGGCGTAGGCATCGAGCATGTCGCGCTGGGCGTCGGCCCGCAGCAGGGACTGGGTTTCATGCTGGCCGTGCAGGTCCACCAGGAGAGCGCCGAGCTCCGCCAGCACACTCACGGTCGCCGGGCTGCCGTTGACCCACGCGCGGGAGCGTCCCTCCGCGGAGATGTCGCGCTTCAGCACCAGACGGCCGTCCTCCACCTCTACACCGAGGGCGGTGAAGGACGGTGA
>Ga0075423_10001563_pt1 | contig 20244 bp, 16 predicted proteins | sample SoiMethybrSBSTD2_FD_80114 | JGI IMG/M metagenome (GOLD analysis project Ga0075423, IMG submission 80114) | Bulk soil microbial communities from a Populus tree surrounding site in Tennessee, USA - Soil MetaG P. TD hybrid SBSTD2 | ecosystem: Environmental > Terrestrial > Soil > Tree plantation...
CGCCGCACCGCGGCCCTCCGTTCCATGGTGCGCGAGACGCGTATCCAGCCGTCCGATCTGATCCTTCCGCTGTTCGCCGTCGCGGGGCGCGGGGTACGCAGGCCCATCGGGTCGATGCCCGGGGTCGCGCAGCTCTCCGTCGACCAGGTCGTGGAGGAGGTCAAGACCGCGCGCGCTGCGGGCGTGCGCTCCGTGATCCTGTTTGGGATTCCCGACCAGAAGGACCCACAGGGTACGGGAGCGTGGGACCCGAACGGGCCGGTGTGCACGGCGTTCCGGGCCATCAAGGACGCCGCGCCCGACGTGGTCGCCATCGCCGACGTGTGCCTGTGCGAGTACACGGACCACGGCCACTGCGGGCCGCTGGCGCGCGATGCGCGCGGCCACGTCGCGGTCGCCAACGACCAGACGCTCCCGCTCCTCGCGCGCGCCGCGGTGGCGTACGCGCAGTCCGGCGCGGACATCGTCGCGCCGAGCGACATGATGGACGGGCGCGTGGCGGCGATCCGCCGCGGGCTCGACGAGCACGGCCTGACGGAAACGGCGATCCTGAGCTACGCGGTGAAGTACGCGAGCGCCTTCTACGGTCCCTTCCGCGAGGCGGCGGAGAGCGCGCCCAAGGAGGGGGACCGGCGCGGCTACCAGATGGATCCGGCCAACGTGCGGGAGGCCCGCCGCGAGGCGCTCCTCGACGTCCAGGAAGGCGCGGACATGCTGATGGTCAAGCCCGCGCTGCCCTACCTCGACGTCATCGCCGAGGTGCGCCGCGCCACCGACCTGCCCCTCGCCGCCTACAACGTCAGCGGCGAGTACGCGATGCTGAAGGCGGCGGCGCAGAACGGCTGGATCGACGAGCGGCGCGCGCTCCTCGAGGTCCTCACCAGCATCAAGCGCGCGGGTGCGGATCTGATCCTCACCTACAGCGCGGTCGACGCCGCGCGCACGTTGTCGGATCTCGCTTGATCGTCCCGCCCCGAGGGCCCAGAGTGCTGCGCTGGAAGGTCGTCGAGACCAGCTCGGTGACCGACGAGAGCCTCGAGGCCATCGTGAACGAGTGGACGGCCCACGGCTGGACCTTCGAAGGGATGCAGTTCGCAATGCGGGAGTCGTCGAAGCGGCCGGCGATGGCGTTCGTGCTGTTCACGCGCGGCGAGCCGGGGCCCGGGGGAGACGGTGGAGAAGGCTGAGCCTCCGAGTTATCCGCCCGCCGACGTCCGCCGCCGCGCGCTCGCCCGGGGCCTGGACCTTTGCATCGGGCTCGCGCCGCTGCTGCTCATGCAGGACCACGCGCGGGCGGGTGAGCTGCTCTCGTTCGCGCTGATCCTCTGCGCCGACGCGTTGTTCGGGACGGGTCGATCGCTGGGTAAGCGCGCTGCGGGGCTGCGCGTCGTGCAACTCGCCACGCGGCGCCCGGCGGGGATCGCCGCCTGCCTGCGCCGCAATGCGATCTTCGCGGTGGCGCTGGTCCCGGCGCTGCTCGGCATTCCGCACCCGGTCGCGGTGACGCTGGCGCTTCTCGCGGTGCTGCTCGCGATCGAGACTGGCGTCGCGTTCCAGCCGCTCACGCGCGATCTCGGCGCGCGCCGCATCGGCGACCTCGTCGCGGGGACGCAAGTCATCGACGCCTCGGTCGCGCTGGGGCTGAGGGAGTCGCTCGAGCAGAAGGCACCCCCCGCGGCCGCCGGGCTGGCCGCCTCGCGCGCCGCGCTCGAAGTCGTGAAAAAGGAGCCGCCTCCGGCCCAGGCGGGACTCGACGCAACCTGCGGGCCCTACGAGGAAGCATGCGCATCGCCCTGACGCACAACTTGCGTCTCACCGATTCCGAAGACGAAGCCGAGTTCGACAGCCGCGAGACCATCGACGCGCTCACCTTTGCCCTCGAGCGCCTCGGGCACCGCGTCGAGCGCATCGAGGTGAGCGGCCCGGCGAGCCGCACCGCCGCGCGCCTCGAGGCGTTCGCGCCCGACCTCATCTTCAACACCGCCGAAGGCCGCCGCGGCCGCTTCCGCGAGGCGTTCTATCCCGCGCTCTTCGACGAGCTGGGGTTCCCCTACACCGGGTCCGACGCGTGGGTGCTGGCGGTGACCCTCGACAAGTCGCTCACCAAGCTGATGCTGGGAGAGCACGGCGTCATCTCGCCGCGGGGCCAGTTCATCGAGGAGATCGGCGCGCTGAAGCTGGACGGCTGGCGCTGGCCGGTGATCGTGAAGCCCAACTTCGAAGGCTCGTCGAAGGGCATCACGCAGGAATCGGTCATCGAGGATCGCTCGCGGCTGCGCGCGTTCGTCGAGAAGCAGCTGGCCCGCTTTCCGGCCGGCGTCCTGGTGGAGGAGTTCATCCCTGGCAAGGACCTCACCGTGGCGTTCCTGGAGAGGGCCGCGCCCGAGCGCGGCGGCGTGCTCTCGCCGGTCGAGTACGTGATCGACGATTCCGAGCTGTCGAAGCGGCGTTACCGCATCTACGACTACGACCTGAAGTCCGTGCACTTCGACGCGGTCAGCGTGCGCTGCCCTGCGCAGTTCCCGGGGCACGTGCTCGAGCGCGCCCAGGACATGGCGCGCAAGGCGTACAAGGCGCTGGGTTGCCGCGACCTGGGCCGCATCGATTTCCGCGTAGCCGAGGACTGACAGGTCTACTTCATTGAGATCAACGCGCTGCGCAGCCTCGAGCCCGGCGCGGGCATCTACGCGGCCGCAGCCCTGGAAGGGCTCCACACCGACGCGGTCCTCGGCAAGGTGGTGGAGAGCGCGGTGGCGCGATGGGGCATCAACGACCTGCGCCGCCGGCAAGGTCGTCCGCCGCGCAAGACGGGGCCGCTGCGCGTCGGCTTCACCTTCAACGTGAAGCGCATCAAGCCGGAGATCGACGGGCGCAAGGACGAGGAGGCCGAGTACGACGCGCCGTCCACCGTCCAGGCGGTCCGCGAGGCGATCGCCGCGGCCGGGCACGAAGTCATCGATCTCGAGGCGACGAGCGAGCTTCCCAACGTGCTCGCCGCCACGCCCGTCGACCTGGTCTTCAACATGGCGGAGGGGATCAAGGGCAGGAACCGCGAGGCGGTCGTGCCGGCGCTGCTCGAGCTGCTCGACATCCCGTACTCCGGCTCCGACCCCGCCGCGCTCTCCATCGCGCTCGACAAGGCGCTGGCGAAGCGGATCGTGCGCCAGCACGGCATCCTGACGCCCAACTTCGCCACCCTGCAGACCGGCAAGGAGCGCCTGCCCCGCGAGCTGATGAAGTTCCCGCTGATCGTGAAACCCGTCGCGGAGGGCTCGTCGAAGGGCGTGCACCACACCAGCGTGGTGGAGACGGAGGCCGAGCTGCGCGAAGCGGCGCGCGAGATGATCGCGAAGTACGACCAGCCCGCGCTGATCGAGACGTACGTCGCGGGACGCGAGTTCACCGTCGGGCTGCTCGGCGAGCGGCGCCCCAAGGTGCTGCCGCCGATGGAGGTGGTCTTCCTCGCCACGGAGAAGCACCCCGTCTATTCGTTCGAGTACAAGCAGGACTGGTCGAGCAAGATCCGCTACGACGTGCCGGCGAATCTCGAGCCGGGGCAGCTCCGCGCGCTGGAGCGAGCGGCGCGCGAATGCTTCATCGCGCTCGGCTGCCGCGACGTGGCCCGCGTCGACTTCCGCATGGACGAGCAGGGGAAGGTGTACTTCCTCGAGTGCAACCCGCTGCCCGGCCTCACCCCGGGGTGGAGCGACCTGGTCCTCATCGCGAAGGCGGCGGGCATCGAGTACAACGCGCTCATCGCGGAGATCCTCTCCGGCGCGATCCGCCGCTACAAGGAGCGCGAGCGCGAGCGCCGCGAATCGGCGCGAATCGTCGTCGGCGGTCCTGTCGGGGTCCCGCAGAGCGTCCCGCCGCCCGTCACGACTCCGCCCCCGCAGAACGGCGCGCCCGCGCCGGGTGAGTCGGAACCCGCTGCCCCGGCATGGCCCAGGTAGCGCCCCTCTGGAAGGTCGGGTACTTCTAGAGTGTGAAGAGCCCGCAGGATCACACTTCCCTACCTCGCCCGGAGCCGCGCTACCGCGCGCGGGACCTGGGCGTGCCGCTGGGCCGCTTCCGGCCGGGAAAGTGGAATGCGATCACCGACGTGGAAGGCGTCCTCGTCGGGCACTCGACGATCATCCGAGGGGCGGGGCCGCTGCGGCGGGGCAAGGGACCGGTGCGCACCGGCGTCACCGCCATCCTCCCCAACGAGCAGAACGTTTTCGAGCAGCGGCTGATCGGCGGCGGCTTCGTGCTCAACGGCGCGGGCGAAGTCAGTGGGATGACGCAGCTCATCGAGTGGGGCCTGGTGGAGACGCCGATCTTCCTCACCAACACGCTCAGCGTCGGCCAGGTCAGCGATGCCGCGGTGCAGTGGATGGTGGATCAGTTCCCGGGGATCGGCGGCGAGCACGACGTGCTCATCCCGCTGGTCGGGGAGTGCGACGACTCCTGGCTCAACGACGTCGCGGGCCGCCACGTCCTGGCGGAAAACGTGCTCGAGGCGCTGCACACCGCGGGCTCCGGTCCCGTGGCCGAAGGGTCCGTCGGCGGCGGCACCGGGATGATCTGCTGCGACTTCAAGGCGGGGATCGGCACCGCGAGCCGCAAGCTGCCGCCCGCCTTGGGCAGCTACACCGTCGGCGTCCTGGTGATGAGCAACTTCGGGCACATGCGCGACCTGCGCATCGCCGGCTTTCCGGTGGGGCCCATCCTCGAGGAGTGGTACCGCGACATCCCCAAGCGCGAGACGAGCGCCGGCAGCATCATCGCCGTCCTCGCCACGGATGCGCCGCTGAACTCGCACCAGCTCGGTCGCGTGTCGAAGCGGGTCGCGCTGGGGATCGGGCGCGCGGGGAGCATCGCAGCGCACGGGTCGGGCGAGATCATCCTGGCGTTCTCTACCGCCAACGAGATCCCGCGGACGACTCGCAAGATGATCTACCACATGAAAGTCTTGCTCGATCAGCGCCTGAACCCCGTCTACGAGGCCGCGATCGAGGCGACGGAAGAAGCCATCCTCAACTCGCTCTGCATGGCGCGCGACATGGTAGGTGCGAACGACAACTTCGCGCCCGCGCTGCCGCTGGCGCAGACCAAGGAGCTGCTCGACCGCTGGCGGCTGAGGCCGCGCGACAAGGCTGCCGCGATTTCGAAGCTCCCGCCGTCCGCGCCGCCTCCTCCCGCGCCCGTGCACGAGCCGGCCGATCCGCCGACGGTCGCCGAGGCGCCGCCCAGCGCCGTGCGCGGAGCGGAAGGAATGCCGGTGCCGCTGGAACCGCCGCCACGCGACGACTGATCCGGGTGGGTTGCGCACGCGCTGCTCCTGCCGCTACAACGCGTCCCCACGTTGCGAACGACACGTCGAGCGCCTGACGGCGCGCTGCTGGGAGATTGAATGGCCCGATCCAAGAGCAAGCACATCCGGCTCATCATGCGCCGCCGCAAGCAGCACAACCAGCGCATGAAGCGGCGCAAGGCCGACGCGAAAGCGCAGGGCTCCGCCGGCCCGGCCAAGAAGGGCCCGGCGCGGAAGGCGCCCGCCGCGAGTGCCACCCAGCCGCCGGCCCCGGCCGCTCCACCCTCGGCTCCGCCACCCGCGGCGCCCGGTCCCGGCGGCGAGACGCCTCCCGCCTCCGCCTGAGGCCACGCCCGATCGCACGCCGTACGGCCGGGCAGGCGAGCGCAGACAAGCGCCAGGCGGGCGGCAATGCCTATCTTGGCGCCATGCTGGCCGAGGCGAGGGTGGGGACGAGCGGATTCTCGTACCGGGAGTGGGCCGGTACGATCTATCCGCCGGGGTTGACGCAGACGCAGACGCTCGCGCTCTATGCGTCGCAGCTGGGCGGCGTCGAGGTCCAGTCGCGGCTGCCCGATCAAGCCACTCTCGCGACCTGGGCCGAGGCAGTGCCCGCCGGATTCGAGTTCGCGTTGAAGCTGCCGGGTCGGGTCGACCTGCGCGCGGGAAGGGCGACGGCGCGCGCCATCGCCGCGCTTCTCGAGGTCGCCGCTCCGCTGCACCGCAGGCTCGGCCCCATCCTGGTCCAGATCCCGCACACGGTGCCCGCGGATCGGCCCGCCTTGATCGAGTTCCTCCGCGGCGTGCCCGAAGGCGTGCGCCTCGCGCTCGAGCTGCGCCATCCCTCGTGGCACACCGAGGCGGTGTTGCGCGTGCTGTCGGCGCACAACGTGGCGCTGGTGCTGGCGGACCACGGCGAAGGTCCGCCGCGCCTGACGCTGACCGCCGATTTCGCCTACGTCCGGATCCGGCACGAGGACGAGTCGTCGGAGGTGTGGAGCCGCTGGGCCGAGCGCCTCGCGGCGCTCACCCGGCGCGGCGTCGACGTGTACGCGTTCCTCAAGCACGACCGGAAGGGAATGTCGCTGGAGCGGTCGCGACGGCTGGCGATGATGCTGCGGGCGGAGGATGCGCAGTCGGTGCAGCAACTGCTGACCTGAAGTCAGTCCTTCTTCACCGCGGGAGTGGGGGCTGGCGCCACGGTCTCGGTTTTCTTTTCCGGCGATGCGGGTTTGGGCTCCGCTGCGGACGGTTTGCGATCGCCGCTGGATCCATACAGATCCCGGTACCACCCGCCGCCCTTCAGCTGGAAGGAGTTGCGGCTCATGATCTTCGCCATCCGGCCGCCGCACTCGGGGCACGCATCGGGCGGAGGATCGGTGAGCTTCTGCAGCCGCTCGACGGTGCGGCCGCAGGATTCGCAGACGAATTCGTAGATCGGCATCGCAAGAACTGTAACACGCGTCCGACGGCGCGCCGGGGCTACCGGCGGCCGCGCGTCGAGCGGCGTGGAGCCTCGCGGAGGAAGCGTTCGCGCAACGCCTCGAGTTCCCGGACGAGTCCGCGCTCGCGGACCAGCCGGTCCAGCGCGTCGGCCTCGATCCCGAGCGCCGCGGCGACGGCGCGCGCCTCGCCGCGATGTCGCGCGAAGAGGGCGCGCAAGAGGTCCCGCTCGCGCTGGCCGAATTCGCGCTCGAGGCCCGCGGCCCGGAAGCGCGCGAGCAACACCCGCTCGGGCAAGGGACGCCCCGGCGAGCCGAGCTTCGCGGCGAGCGCCACGCGACGCGGGCCTGTGTCCGCCAGCAGCCCGAGGAGGGTGGCTGCCTGTGCGGCGACGGCGCCCGCGGCCGGCTGCGAGCGCGGAGACGCCGCGGAACCAGCGGTGCTGCGCTGCGCATCTTCGGACGCGGCGCCTCCAGGGAGCTCCGGCGCGCCGGGCGCGGGAGACGGAGCGGGGCGGGCGCGCCGCCTGACGGGTGGACCGCTGCGCGCGCCCGGAACTGCCTTGACCAGAGGAAGGTCGAACTCGTTTCCGCGGACCAGCCGGTGTGCCTTGCGGCGGAGCTTGAGCGCCTCCAGCTCGTCGTGCAGCTCGTCGAGCGACAAGCCCAGCGATCGCGCCACCAGAGGCGCGTCGCGGTGCCAGGTGAACAGCGCCAGGATCTGCTCGGCGCGCGCCCGGCGATCGGCAGCGCCGGGGCCGCGCCTCGCGGGCGCCTTGGGCGAGCCGGAGGCCATGGAGGGACCCGCAAGCTAAGGGAGCGCGTCGCGAAGTCAAGAGCGCGCGTCCGTCTGGACGGCGCTCCGGGCTCGGGGTAGGAGAGCCCGGTGAGCGACGCGCTGGAAGGAGTCCGCGACCCGCGGAGGCTGCGCGTCCGCGTCGGGCTCGCCTTCGTCCGGACGCTGCGGCTTGCGCTGTACGCGCTGCTCGTGGCGAGCGCGGTGCTGACGTTCTGGGCGGGCGGCGACATCGGCGGTCGCGAGTTGCCGCGCTGGGCGGCGTCGGCTGCGCCGGTCCTGTTCGCCGTCTTCCTCGTCGTGTTCGCCGTCTACCGGCTGGCGCTCATCCGCGCGAAGAGGTATCCGGCGGCGACCGGTCTGTTCCAGATCGGGCTGGGCGCGCTGGTCTGGGTCCTGCTGCTTCCCGGCACGCGCCAGCGCATCGGCACCGACCCGGGCGACGACGTGCAGGCGCTGCTCCGCTCCTCGGACGCCCGCGTGCGCGCGCTCGCCGCCGAGGTGGCCGGGTACCGTGGCGCCGCGAACTACGGTGCCGATCTGGTCGAGCGCCTCGACGACCCCGACCCCGCGGTGCGGCGCGCCGCGCACGCCGCCCTGGTGCGGCTGTTCGGCCGCGACGTGGACCCCGGGGAGGAAGGACCGGCTGCGCAAGCGAAATGGCGCGCGGCGCTGCGCTCGCGCGGGGTCGTGCGCTGACGATCGTCCGGCGCGGCAAACCAGACGTCGTTCCCGCAACCTGCGAACCAGCGCTTGACGCCGCTGCGCGCCGCGATATCTTTGCCTCGCGAGATTGAGAATCAATTTCAATATCGCCCACCGATGACGCCACGCCTCTCCAGCAGCGGTACCCGCGGGCGCAAGGGAGACGAGATCTCTCCCAGCACGGCCGCGCGCGAGCGGCTGTCGCGCTGGATCGCGGAGCGGGGGCTCAAGGCGACGCGCCAGCGCGACCTCATCGTCGACACGTTCTTCTCCTCGAGCGGGCACCTCAGCGTCGACGAGCTGCTCGCCAAGGTGCAGTCGCGCGACGAGAACATCGGCGCGGCCACGGTGTATCGCACCATGAAGATCCTCACCGACGCCGGGCTCGCCAGCGCGCGCCACTTCGACGACGGACAGACGCGCTACGAGGCCGCCATCGGCCGCCATCACCACGACCATCTGATCTGCACCAGCTGCCACCAGATCATCGAATTCGAGAACGAGAGGATCGAGGAGCTGCAGGACATGGTCGCGCGCCACCACGGCTTCCGGGTCACGCGGCACAAGCTGGAGCTGTACGGCCTCTGCAAGGACTGCCAGGGCAGGGGCTAACGACGATCGACAACCGCAGAGGAGGGACGAATGGGGACGCGGCACGGGAACCAACTGAGAATGAGAATCACAATCGGTATCATCGGGGCATTGTCCCTGCTGGCCGCGCGGGAAGCGCGGGCCGATCGGCGGACGATGATCCGCGCCTACGAGTTCCAGACCCAGCCGAAGGGCAACCTCGAGCTGGAGCTGTGGAACGACGTCGAGGCCCCGCGCAGCGCTTTCTCCGACTCCACCATCGTCACGCGCGTCGAGCTCGAGTACGGGCTCACCGACCGCTGGGACCTGGCGCTCTATCACGTGTTCGCGCAGGGCGGCCCACAGCCCAATCCGGAGCCGTTCCACTTCGACTCCTGGCGGCTGGAGATGCGCTACCGCCTGGCCGAGAAGAACGAGTGGCCGGTCGACGTGATGCTCTACGGGGAGCTCGAGCGCCCGGCCGACTTCAACGAGCCGTTCGAAGTCGAGGAGAAGCTGATCCTCGAGAAGGACTTCGGCCGCCTCGCGCTGGTCGCCAACCTGGTCGGCGAGCAGCACCTCCTGCGCGCCGACCTCGGGCGGACGTGGGAGGTCGATTTCGGCGTGCGCTACGAGGTGCTCCCGCAGCTTCGCGTCGCGGCGGAGTTCTGGACGACGCACGAGTTCGTCGGGCCCGACGTCTCGCGCAACTACTACCTGGGCCCGTCGGTGAGCGTCGCGACCTCGAAGCTGTGGCTGCAGTTCGGCGTGGGCTTCGGCCTCGATCCGGGGCAGGATCAGCAGATGCTGATCCGATCGGTCCTGGGGTTCAACTTGTGAGACGTCGAGTCGCCGCCTCGCTGCTGCTCTGCGCCGTCGGGTGCGGCGGCTCGCAACCTCGCGGCCCGATGACCGACGCGCGCCGCATGTACCTCTCCAAGTGCACCTCCTGCCACGGCGAGTACTCGCCGTCGACCTACACTCCGGAGCAGTGGCAGGCGGCCCTCGACGAGATGGAGAGGCAGAAGCGCATCCACTTGAGTCCCGACGAGCGCGCGCTGATCCTCTCCTACCTGACCGGCCGCTGACAGGCACCGCTTGTCAGGTCGCCCTCCGTTCAGGTATCCTGTCTTGGCCTGCGGCCTGACGGCCGGCACGAGGGGCGTCCTTGGCGAACCAGCCGACGAGCCGGCCCGAGCCGGAGGCGCTGCATCGGTCGATGATGCAGGCCTCGGCGCACGTCGCCGCGCTCGACCAGCGCGTCGAGGAGGAGCGGCGCCGCGACGGTCTCGGCCCGTTCCTGGAGACCTGGCGCAAGGCCGCCGCCGGAGCGCGGAGCGTCCTGTCGAAGGTGCGCGGCGATCTCGTCGGCCACGGCGCGGCGCACGAGCACCTCCAGCGCATCGGGCTGCGGCTCGACCGCCTCCGGCGCCGCGCGGCGGAGTTCCACGTCGGCGTCGATTTCGACGAGTGTGCCCGATCGTGGGCCGATCTGGCGCACGACGTCGCGGCGCTGCCGGGACCGGGGCGCGACGAGCTGATGCGGTTCCTCGCCGGCCGCAAGGAAGAGGTGGATCGCGCGACGACCGGTCTAGCGCAGGCACGCGCGGCGGGGGGCATGCATCCCGAACAGCGCGCGCGGGTCCGCGCCGTCGAGCAAGAGCGCGACCGCGCCCGCGAAGCCTACGCGGAGCTTCGCGACGACTACCTGCGGGCGACGCGCGCGCATCCGGGGCTTCGCCCCGCGCCCCCCGTCGCGCCGATCGTCCTGAAGCTGCCCGAGCCGCCCGGCGCGCGCGCCGCCGTCCGGGCCGCTCCCCCGCGCCTGGACGCGCTCATCGAGCGCGAGCGCCACCTGCGGGTGGGGATCGCCCAGCGTTTCGAGAAGACCCTCGGCAGCCTCGCCACGTCGGAGCATCGCAAGCTGGCCGATCCGCGCGCCGGCGAGCTGCGAGGCCATCTCGCGCGCATGGACGGCATCCTGGCGCGGCTGCAGGGGAAGCGCAGCGCCGCCGAGCTGTCGGAGGCCGCCCGTCAGATCGGGGGAGTGCTCGCCGAGATGGGTGACATCGCCGCGGGGCGCGCGACCGATGTTGGCCTGAAGCCGTTCCGGGCGCTCCTCGAGGAACGGCGGGCGGCACTGGCGCGCGTCGCCGGGGAGGCGCAACAGGCGGCGGGCGCGCAGGCGCTGCACCAGCGCGGCGCGCTTCCGCAGCCGTCCGCGGCCGCGCTGGGCGAGCATCAGCTCCAGATGCTTCGCAAGCTGCACCCGGGCGTAGAGAAGCTCCTGCGCGACGCCTCGGCGAGCCAACTGGCCGCCCAGTTGCACAGGCCCGAGACGCAGTCGCCGCTGGAGCGGGCTCACGCGCTGTCTGCCCCGTCTGGCGCGGGGCTGGGCGGCGCGGTCGCAGGCGCGCGCCTGCTGGGCGGTCTCGGCGCTCTGGGCGAGCACGCAGCCATCGGCCGCGCGCTGGCCATGCCGCAGGCGAAACCGTCGGCGCGCGCGGTCGAGCTGCACGAGTTGCTCGGCGCGTCCATCCGCCCGCCGCACGCCGCGCCACTCCACCAGGTGGCGCTGCACGCCGAGCGGAAGCTGCTCGCCGAACGCGCCAAGGCACGGCTTCACGCCGCTCCACCGACCCAGGCGCTCGCGGAGGCGTTCCGTGCCCGCGGGCGATCCGCCTTCGCCGCCCACGTCGCCCCCGGCGGAGCGCTCTACCAGGTGCTCCAGGCGGCGCAGCGTTCCCAGGGATTGCCGATTCCGCAATTCGCCTCGCATTACCTGCAGTCGCGCGGAGCGCACCCGCTGCTCGGGACCGTCCAGCTCTTCGAGCGGCTCCGCGCGCAGGGGCATCGCCCGCACTTCGGCCTCTTCAGCCGGCTCAAGCACGCGGCAGGCGATGCGATCCACAAGGCGACGAGCGCGGTCTCGCGCAAGGTCGACGATGTCGCGCGGACCGCGACGAGCCTTTCCAAGGCAGCAGCCGGAACCGTGCGCAGAGGGATCAGCGATCTCGGACATGCCGCGCGCGATGCGGGGCACCAGGTCGCCGACGCTGTGCACGCGGCCGCCGGGACGGTCGGCCGCGGCGTCCGCGGCAGCGCGCAGGCGGTGGGCAGGGCGGTTGCGCAGGCTGCGCACGGGGTAGGCCGCGGCGCTTCCGCGCTGGCACACGCGGCGGGCAGGTCGGCGTCCCGCGTCACGCGGACGGTGCGCGACGTCGTCCACCGCGGGATCGACCGGGCCACGCAACTCGGGGCGGCGGTGGCGCAGCGGGCCGGCGAAGCCGCGCACGAGGCAGGCCGCTTCGGCCGCCAGGTCGTGCACAAGGGGCTCGATGCGCTCCACCGCACCGGCATCGCGGGCGGGATCGGCAAAGGCATCCGATTCGGGCTCTCGGCCGTGAAGGCCGCGGCGAAGTCCTCGCCCATCGGCCTCGCGGTGCAAGGCTTCCACGAGGCCGGCGGCCTGCAGGGAATCTGGGAGAAGACGAAGCACACCGCGGCCGCCGCCTGGCACGGAGTGCAGAAGGCGTACGGCGCGACCTCGCATTTCTTGCAGAGCCCGGCGGGACAGCTGCTCGTCACCGGGTTGTCGCTCGCCGCCACGTTCGTGCCCGGCGGGGTGGTGGTGAAGGGCCTGGTCGGCGGCGCGATCGGCGCCATCCAGGCCATCAGCGAAGGCAAGGACTGGAAGCGCGTGCTGCTCGCCGCGGGCACCGGGGCGCTGACTGGCGCGCTGCCTTTCCTGAAGCTCGGGCCGCTGGCGACCGTGGGTATCGGCGCGCTCAGCGGCGCGGCCAGCACCCTCGCCAGCGGCGGCAGCCTGAAGGATGCGGTGAAGGGCGCCGCCACGGGCGCGATCGACTCGTTCAACCCCGGCGCCCTGAAGGCGCTTGGCCGGCTCAAGAGCCTGAAGGCCGCGCGGAAGATGGTCCCGGTGAGGCAGCTCGCGAAGCTCGAGAAGACCGCCTCGAAGGGCGTGCGGGGAGGGATCTGGCTCTCCGGGAAGGCGACCAAGGCGCAGGGGTACCTCGACAAGGCGCTCGCGATGGGCGATCGCCTCGAGGGAGGTCTCGCGCTCATCCACAAGCTGGCGCCCGAGGTGGCCGGCGTGGTGGGCGACAACGCCCTGGGACAGCTGATCGCGCAGGCCGGCGACTACGCGGGTCGGGGCGATCACCGCCTGAAGCAGGCGCTCGACATGGGCCACGGCGCCTCCGACCGCATGCACCGCTACCGTGGCCATCTCGACAAGAGCCTCGGATATGCCGGAGTGAAGGATCCGCGGGCCGCATACGGCCGGATGATGGCGCGCAAGGCGGCGCGCGAAGGAAAGCGCGAGGGGATCGAGGCGGTCGCCCAGGAGAAGCTCGCGCGCCACCGCCAGCGCCACCCGGAGCTTCAGGAGGCGCTGCGCGCGCCCAGGGTGCAGGGGACGGTCGCGAAGGGCACAGGCTACGGCGAGCACGTCGAGACGGGTCTCGCGAAGGCGGCGGCGCTGGCGCGGCAAGGAGCCGGCGTCCTCGGCGAGGAGAGCGAGCTTGGCGCCTACCTCTCCCACCTGGCCGATCGAGCCGATCGGGCACACGGTTGGGTCGAGCAAGGCGTCGACTTCGTGCGCGACTTCAACGAGCGCGTCGGGAAGGTCGAGGGAGGGCTGGAAGAGATCCCCGGCGTGCGGCCGGAGGGCGCGCCGAAGCCTCGCAAGAAGAAGATCGACGACGCGCCGGAGCCCGTGCACGTTCGCCACGGCGTTTCCGAAGTGCACGCTCCCGCCGCTGCACACGAATCGCCCGAGGAGCGGTCGCAGAGGTTGAGCCGCGCCTGGAACGCGATCGGCCGCGTCTCCTCGCAAGTGCAGCGGTTCGAGAGCGAGTCGGCGCAGCGCCTGCGGAAGGTGCACGAGCTCACCGCGCAGGGACGCACGCAGGAGGCCAGCTCCGAGCTGATGGGGCTCGGCAGCCACGTCGACGACATCGCCAAGCGGATCCGCGAGGCCAGGCGGCTCGCGCAGGGCAACGAGAAGTACGAGAAGGAGATCGCCTTCTACGAGGAGTGGCAGCAGAAGGCGCGCGAGACGGTGCATGCCGCCATCGCCGGCGGCAAGGACCTGGGCAGGCACGTCGGCGTGAGCGGGCAAGGAATCTCCGAGGCGACGCACCCCGACGTCTTCCGGAACACGCGCGAGATCTTCGCCGTGCAGACGAAGGTGATCGCCTTCGGCGGGGCGCTGAGCGACGCCGACGCGAGGCCGCACGTCGAGATGGTCCTCGCCGAGGCGAAGGCAGTGAAGGCGGAGCTGCGGTCGCTGCAGGCGAAGTACAGGCGCGATGCGGCGGCGCGCGCTTTCCTCGGCGACGGCGAGCAGGATCGGCTGATCGACGAGAGCATCGCGAGGCTTGGCAAGGCCCTGAAGCCGGAGCATCCGCCTGCCGCGGCGCCAGCGGAGCCTGGGCCGGCGCGCGCTCCCCGAAAGGCGCCCGACCACGGGCTCGCCGCCGCTGCTGGCAAGAAAGGCGTGCACCAGGGCCGCAAGCTGCTCGAGGAGGCGCTCCACCTCGGCGCAGCGCAACACGTCGAGCAGCACCACCGCGCGAACGCTCCGGGTTCGGAGCGACACGCCCCGCGCGGAGAGGCGCGCGAGACGCACCCTGCGCACGAATCGGAGCCGGCGGCGCCGCACCGCGAGCACGAGGCCGTGGCACACCTCGATGCGCACGCTGCCGTTGCCGCTGCCGCCGAGGCGGTCGCCCGCTTCGGCAGCGTCGTCGAGGCTGCGTCGAAGGACCTCCACGGGCTGGTGGAGCGCAATCGCGGCGCGGAGGCGGCCGCGCGGATCCGTTCGGTCGAAGGGGTGGCGGCGGAGGCGAAGGTCGCGGTCGCGGCGGCCGCGCAAGCAGCCTCGGGCGATCCCGCTCAGACGGCGCACGTCGTCGCATTGCGCAAGCACCTGGAGGAAATCCGCGCACACTTCCGGCAACTGGTCGGCGGGTTGCACGGCCTCGAAGCCGCGGAAGCCACCGCCGATGCGAAAGATGCGGCCGGACCAGTGGCGCGCAGGGGGCAGCGGCCGAGCCGCGGCCGCGGCGCGCGGGACCAAGGACACCTCGTCGACGAGGTGCTGCGCGGGATCGACGAGGGGCGCATCTTCGTCGACCGGGAAGCGCACCGCGGCGAGCGGCCGGCGCACGAAAACCAGGACGTCGACGGCGGTGCGGTCGACACGTGGATTGGCTCGGGCGAAGGCGTGAAGCTGTTCTCCGAAGTGTTCGGTCCGTTCATCCCCGGCGAAGCCGCCGCGCGCCGTGCAGCGCGCCACCAGCGCCGGCGTGCGCGGCGGCCGCAGGCCGGAGGAGGCGGGGGCGGAGCGCACCGGGACCACAAAGGCCACGCGGAACCCGAGGCGCCCGCTCGCGAGCAGCGGAACGGCAAGGGCGGCTTCTTTGCGCGCGTGTTCGAAAAGGTCGAGGACTTCGCCGAGGGCGTGGCGCACGTGGCGCACGCGGGCAAGCGCATCGTCGGCAAGGCGATGCACTACGCCGAGACCGGCATGCATGGCCTCAACGTGGTCGAGCACGCCGCCGAGAGGGTGCATGACTTCGCGGACCGCGCGGAGTCGTTCCTCTACCGCATCCACCTGGGATCCGCCGCGGAGATCGCCCACCGGGTCGGCGGCGCGGCCGGATGGGTCGACGAGAGGGCGAAGACCGCGCACGAGGGGCTCAAGACGGCCGACGAGGTGCTCGGCGAGGGCAAGGAGGATCTGGAGGCGGTCGAGTCGCACAGCCATCGCGCGGCGAAGGTCGTCCACAAAGCGCGCAAGGGGCACTTTGGAGAGGTGCTCCAGCTTTTCCGCGCGGCTACCGACGGCGACGGCACGGACGGCGCTTTGCGGCCGGAGCAGGTGCGGCTGGGCTCCTCGCTCGACGAGCCGCGCCGGCTCGACGCGCTGACCCAGGCGCGCATGCAGCAGTTCCTGGGCGGCGACTTCTCCGGGGTGCGCGTGCACGTAGGTCCCGGAGCGGCGCAGATCACGCAGCGGTACGCGGCCGAGGCGGTCACCGTCAGCGACCACATCTTCTTCGCCCCGGGAAAGTTCAGCCCCACGAGCCTCGAAGGCGAGAAGCTCCTCGCCCACGAGCTGACCCACGTCCTGCAGAAGGGGCGGCACAACCTCGACGTGCGCACGGCGGAGTCCGAGGCGCTGCAGGCCGAGCACACCTACGGCACCGCGCCCGCCATGGAGCCGCTGAACCTGAGGCGGCCGACTCCCGACTTCAAGCTGCCCGACGGCGAAGGCGCTCCCGGGTCGGACGGCATCCACACCGCCAAGCGCACGCGCAGCCGCGGACACGACGCCGCCGGCAAGGACGAGCTGCCCCAGGGCGAAGAGTTCCTGGAGAAAGTCTCCGGCCGCGTCTACGAGCTCCTCATGGAGGAGCTGGAGCAGGCCTTCGAGTCACGTTGACGACGTGTAGGCCCATGTGGGGGCGGTTTTCTTGCCGGGCCCCGACCTGCGTGGAACGCTCCCGCCCGATGGGGCTTCCGGAAATCCTTCGCGGACCGCGCGCGCTCGTCGCCTTTGCGGCCGTGGTGTCTCTCGCGATCGCCGCGGGGGCGCTGGCGGATCCGCGCGGCCTGCGGCTGCTGCGAAAGCTCGACCAGGACATCGCGCGGCAGGAAGCGGCGAACCAGGCCCTTCGCGGCGAGAACGCGCGCCTGCGTCGGCGGGTGCGCGCGCTGTCGGCGCCGATGGAGCCGCGCGTGCTGGAGAAGGAAGCGCGCGAGCAGCTCGGTTTCGTCCGTCCCGACGAGGTGCTCGTCAAGTTCGAGTGAGGCGCGCATGGCGGAGCACTGGAGCAAGCCGGTACGGCGTTGGGCAGGCAAATGCGCCATGCCCGCCTCCGTGCTCGCGCTCGCCATGTTGCTCATGCGCGGCGCGTTCGCCCACGACGCGGACCCGGGGACGGCGCGCATCGCCTCGTGGACGTTCCTGGTCGCGACCGGGGTGTGGGCCGCAATCCGACAGGCGGTCCGGAAGCGGCGTGGCGCGCGTGCCCCGGCGCTCTGGACCGGCGAGGCCTGCGCGCTCTCCGCCGTCGGCGCGCTGGCCCTCGCCCAACTCGGCGGCGGCCTGACCAGCCCGCTGTACCCGCTGGTGTACCTCCTCGGGGCGGGATACGCGCTCGCTTTGCCTCTGCGGTTCGCGCTTCCTGCTCTCGGCTGGCTGGTCGGCCTGGACGCCGGCCTGTTCCTCGCGGAGGGAGCGCTGCCGGCGCGCTGGCCCCTGCTCGCCGCGCACGCGGGGTTCGTGGTCGTCTTCGCCGCGCTCTACCACGGCGTCCTCGCGACGAGGCTCCGCGCCGCGCGCAACGCCGAGCAGGAGGCGGTCCGTCGCCGGGTCGCGGACGCGGAGCGCAGCGCGCGCGAGTTCCGGCTGGTCGCCACTGCCGAAAGCGACCCCGAGCGGCAGATCCTCGCGGCCGTCTCCGAGATCGAGGAGTCCGTCCGGGGGGCCCTGACGGTGGCGGCCGCGGCGCTGCAGCCGCACACCGTCGCGATCTTCCTCGTTTCGCTCGATGGCGGCACCGTCCGGCTGCGCGACTCGATCTCCCGCAGCGAGTCGCTGTTCCGCGGCCCGCTCCCGGTGCGCGAGGGCGCGCTGGGCGCCGTGCTGGTGTCCGGCAGACCGGTGCTGCTGGAGGGCGACGGACCGGCGCTCTCGCACTACGAAGGTCCGGCGCCCGCCCATTGCTTCTGCGGGGTGCCGCTGCGGGACAGGCAGGAGCGCGTGCTCGGCGCGCTGGTGGCCGATCGCGAGGTGCCGTTCGGGCCGGCGGAGGAGCAGGTCCTGACCGCGCTGGCGGCGGAGATCGTCCGCGCCATGGAAGGCGAGCGCCTCCTCACCGCAGTGCGCAGCGAGAAGGAGCAGAAGGCGCGCTTCTTCCATGCGCTGGAGGAGCTCAACCGCACCACGACGCTCGCGCAGGCGGCCGAATGCGCCGTCGCGCAGGCGCGCGAGATGGCGGGGCTCGATCTCTGCGCGGTGACGTTGGTGGAGGAGCCCGCGCGGCCGGGAGCACGGCCACGCCACCGGGTCCAGGCCGTCGCCGGAGAGGGCGGAGCGACACTGGGCGGTCTCGAGTTCGCCGACAACGCGGGCCTGGTCGCCAACGTGGTGCGCCTGGGCGCGCCGCTCCCCGGCCGCGATCTGCAGGCGATGGAGCGCGTCGTGATCTTCGATTCCGCCACCGCCGTGCGCGGCCTCGGCGCGCTGAAGATCTTCCCCCTGCGCGCGGGCGACGCGACCGTCGGGTCGATGGTGTGCGCGACGCGCCGGCGCGACGGGCTCCCCGACGCTGCGCAGGCCGAGCTGGCGATGCTGTCGATGCAGGCCGCGGCGGCGGTGGTGCGGACGCGGCTGTACGAGCACGCCGAGCGCCTCGCGACCACCGACGGTCTCACCGGGCTCCTCAACCGCCGGACCCTCAACACGCTCCTCGCGGCGCGCGTCCGCGAGGCGCAGCGATACCGGCGGCCGCTCTCGCTGCTCCTGCTCGACGTCGACCATTTCAAGAAGGTGAACGACACGCACGGACATCCCGCCGGCGACGCCGTGCTGCGTGGCGTGGCGGCGGTCGCCCGGGCCCAGGCGCGCGACACCGACCTGGTGGCGCGCTACGGCGGCGAGGAGCTGGCGGTGGTACTGCCGGAGACCGACGCGGCGGGCGCGCGCGCCATCGCGGAGCGGCTGCGCGCGGCGGTGGAAGGCACCTCCCACGCGACCGAGCAGGGGGCGCTGCGCGTCACCGTGAGCGTCGGCGTCGCTACCTGGCCCGGCGGTGGGCAGACCCCCGACGAGTTGCTCACCACCGCCGACCGCGCCCTGTACCGGGCCAAGCAGACCGGCCGCAACAGAGTCGAGTCCGGGCCCGGAAAGGCAGCGGCTTGAGGACGATTTCGGGCTTCGTTTCCGGGCCCTCCCGATCTACGCTCCGCGCCAAGGGTCGAGCAGCCCGGGAGTCCTCGTTGCGCAAGAACTACGTCCTCGACACCAACGTACTGCTCCACGACCCGAGCGCGCTGTACAAGTTCAAGGACAACAACGTCATCATCCCCATCTACGTGGTGGAGGAGATCGACAAGTTCAAGCGCGACCTGTCCGAGCTGGGGCGCAACGCCCGCCAGGTGTCGCGCGACCTCGACGCCTTCCGCTCGGAAGGCGGCTCGCTCACCGAGGGGGTCCCGCTCGACGGCGGCGGAACGTTGCGCGTGCTCTTCACGCAGAAGGAGCTGCCGCGCGAGCTGATGAACGGCCACCTCGCCGACAACCGCATCCTGGCGCTGGCGACCGACATCAAGGACCGCGAGCCGAATCTGCGCTGCGTCTTCGTCAGCAAAGACGTCAACCTCCGCATCCGCGCCGACGCCCTGGGGCTTCCCAGCGAGGATTATCGAAACGATAAGATCGAAAATCCTGAAGTCTACATGGGCGTCCGCGAGGTGGAGGCTTCGCGCGCCGACATCGACTCGTTCTACGCGCACGGCGAGCTGCCGGTGCCCGAGTCGATCGCCGGCACGGTGTGCCCGAACGAGTTCGCGCTCCTCAAGGACCGCGACGCCGCGAGCCACACCGCCCTGGCCAAGTACAACGCCGCCAAGGGCAAGTTCGTCCCGCTGCTCAAGTCGCTCAAGGAAGGCGCCTGGGGCCTGCGGCCGCGCAACAAGGAGCAGAGCTTCGCGCTCGACCTGCTCCTGAACGACGAGATCAAGCTGGTCACCATCGTGGGCAAGGCGGGCACGGGCAAGACGCTGCTCGCCATCGCCGCCGGCCTGCAGAAGACGATGGAGGAGCAGGTCTTCCAGAAGATGCTGGTCTCGCGTCCCGTGTTCCCGCTGGGCAAGGACATCGGCTACCTCCCCGGCAGCGTCGAGGAGAAGCTCAATCCCTGGATGCAGCCCATCTACGACAACGTCGAGTTCCTCATGGGGCTGTCGCGCGCCGACAAGAAGGCAGGCCGCAGCTACAAGGAATTGGTCGACCTGGGCCTCATCGCCATCGAGCCGCTCACCTACATCCGCGGCCGCAGCATCCCGAATCAGTACATCGTCGTCGACGAGGCGCAGAACCTCACCCCGCACGAGGTGAAGACGATCATCACCCGCGTCGGCGACAACACGAAGATCGTGCTGACCGGCGACCCCTACCAGATCGACAATCCCTACGTGGACTCCACCAACAACGGCCTCATCCACGTGGTGAACAAGTTCCGCAACGAGCGCCTCGCAGGGCACATCACGTTGACGAAGGGCGAACGCTCCGCGTTGGCCGAATTGGCATCCAACGTCCTGTAAGACGACACCCCGGGACCCCGGGGTCACTCTCCGCCCTGAGCGGCCCAATGATCCTCGCGCGTTGGATCCACAAGTGA
>Ga0075423_10001564_pt1 | contig 20242 bp, 20 predicted proteins | sample SoiMethybrSBSTD2_FD_80114 | JGI IMG/M metagenome (GOLD analysis project Ga0075423, IMG submission 80114) | Bulk soil microbial communities from a Populus tree surrounding site in Tennessee, USA - Soil MetaG P. TD hybrid SBSTD2 | ecosystem: Environmental > Terrestrial > Soil > Tree plantation...
CCGGGGCCGCGGCGGGCGCGGGCGGCGCGGCCGCGACGGCCTGGCGGCGCGCCTGCTCCAGCTCCTTGCGCGTCCGCTCCAGCTCGGCGCGGCTCTCGCGGAGCGCAGTCTCCTGCTGCTTCTGGCGCTCGGCGGCGGTGGAGGCGGCGGCGCGCGCCTGCTCCTCCGCTTCGCGCTGCCTCGCGGCGGCGTGGGTCACCTCGCCGCGGAGCCGTTCGGCTTCGGCCTGCGCGCTGTTCAGGCGGCTTTCGCGCGCCGCCGCGGCGGCCTTGACCCGCCCGGCCTCGGCGGCCGCCCCGCTGCGCGCCCAGACGATGAGGCCGATGCCGATCACGCCGAGCACCGCGACGGTCCCGAGCACGGCGGGGTCCTGGCTACCGTCGTAGACGAGGAAGCCGATTCCGAGCGCGGTAACGACGGCCATGACGAGTGCGGGCATGTGGCGCGCGGCCTCCCTGTGGACGGGCGTGATCGCAGCGAGCCGACGTTAGCGCCCTCGCCGCGTAAGGTCAAGAATTGGCGGCGCGGCGGTTGGGGTAAAATGCCCCCGGCGAATGATCACCTCGTGCCTGCTCCTCTCGGTCCTCGTCCCCGCCTCCATCGGACTCGTCACCAGCCTCTGGCACTGGGTGCCGCCGCTCTCCGTCCTGCTGCGCCGCCCCGCGCCCGGCCCCGCCCTGCGATTCGGCGTCGACACCTTCGCGTTCCGCAACGACCGCCGCATCCTCGATCGGGGCAAGCCGGACCTCTACGCGAACTGGTGCTTCGTGATGGGGCGGGCGGTCGTGCAGTTCGCGCGCTTCGCGCGCTTCGAGCCCGCCCTGCCGCGACTCGCGCCGGAGGTGTACACGGAGCGGGTGCGGCGCGTCACCCGCCGCGCGCCCTGGCGCGCGGCGCTGCCGGCGGACGGGCGCGTGGTGATCCCGGGCTTCGCGTCGCTCCACGAGCTCACGCGCGAGCTGGAGGGAGCGGTGAAGGCCGGCCTCCCCCGACGCTTCTGGAGCCTCGTGCGCTTCTCGAACTGGCGTATCGTCTACCCGCATCCCCGCGTGCAGCAGGCGCGAGTCGCCGCGGAGATCGTGGGTGAGCTCCAGGCGGGGCGTCCCGCCCAGCTCTTCATCACGGACTTTCCCCGGGTGGGGCTCAATCATTCGGTCCTGGCCTACGCCTACGAGGACCGCGGGGACACCGTGGAGCTCAGCGTCTACGATCCCAACGACCCCAACGCCCCCGGGGTGATCCGCTACGATCTGCGCGACTGCCGCTTTCGCCCCGCGCCCCTCTACGGCGTGGGCGTGCCCCACTTCCGCGTGTTCCGGCAGTACTGCTCGCCGCTCATCTGACCGGGCGGCACAAAAGGATCTCGACATGGGCTCACTCGACGGCAAGGTGGCGCTGGTGACCGGCGCGGGGCGGCTGCGGGGGATCGGGCGGGCGACCGCGCTCGCGCTAGCCGAGCTAGGCGCCGACGTGGTGGTGACGGGCACCGGCCGCGACCCCGCCACCTATCCCGAGGATGAGAAGCGGATCGGATGGCGCGACGTCGAGAGCACCGCCGAGCAAATCCGGGGCGCGGGCCGCCGCGCGCTCACGTTCGTGGGCGACGTGAGCCGGGCCGACATCGTGCGGCGCCTGGTCGAGGCGGCGGTGGGCGCCTTCGGGCGCATCGACGTCCTCGTGAACAACGCCGCCTATCCGCGCGGCAACGACCGCGTGCCACTCCCCGACCTGGACGAGGACATCTGGCGCAAAGTTCTCGACATCAAGCTCACCGGGGCCTTCCTCGCCTGCAAGCACATCGTGCCCTTGATGGTGAAGCAGAAGTGGGGGCGCATCGTGAACATCTCCTCGATCGCGGGGAAGCGCGGCAGCCCCAACACCGCCGCCTACAACGCCGCCAACTTCGGCATCCAGGGGCTCACCCAGTCACTCGCCCAGGAGATCGCCCGCCACGGCGTCACGGTGAATGCGGTGTGCCCGGGCACGATCGCCACCGCGCGCATGGACGTGCTCGGCCGCGGCGAGGGCTGGCAGAAACACCTCGAGCGCATCCCGGTGGGCCGCGCCGCCACCGACGAGGAGGTCGCGGGCCTCGTGGCCTTCCTCTGCTCGCCCGCCGGCGCGTTCATCAACGGGCAGTCGATCAACATCGATGGCGGCGTGGTCATGTGGTGAGCCGCCGCCGCCCGCGCCGGCATCTGGACAGCCGCGGGCGGGAGACTTAAAGTAGTCGAGCCCCGTTGATATCCGTCGGTTACCTCGGGATCGCCAAAGGAGAAGTCATGCCAGGCAAGTTCAAGGTCGTCGTCCAGAAGCCCGCCAGCGGGATCACCTACGATCTCGCCGATTCCACCTACAGCATCGAGCGCGAGGCGCTCGATCCGATCGGCGCGGAGATTGTCGAGGTGCCCGCGAAGACCGAGGAGGAGTTCATCGCCGCCGCCAGGGACGCGGATGCCGTCATCGCCCGCAACCGCCGCATCACCGCCGCCATCATCAAGGGGCTCACGAGCTGCAAGGTGATCGGTCTCGGCAGCGTGGGCGCGGACACCGTGGACGTGGACGCCGCCACCGAGGCCGGCATCGTGGTCACCAACGTGCCTGACGTCTTCATCGACGAGGTCGCGGACCACACCCTGGCCATGTTCCTCGCCGCGCATCGTCGCCTCCGCCTCATGCACGAGCTCACGACGCAGGGGAAGTGGTCGGAGGGTCGCCCGTACTTCAAGGAGATCCCCCGCCTCTACGGCCAGACCTTCGCGCTCATCTCGTTCGGCAACGTCGCGAAGGCGGTGGCGCGCCGCTGCCACGCGTTCGGCCTGCGCGTCATCGCCTACGATCCGTACCTCGCCGAGCTCGAGATGACCGCGGTGGGCGTCGAGCCCGTCACCGGCCTCATCGAGCTCTGCCAGCGCGGCGACTTCGTGTCCATGCACGCCCCGCTCAACAACGAGACGCACCACATGATGAGCACGGCCCAGTTCAAGGCGATGAAGCGCACCGCGCTCTTCATCAACAACGGCCGCGGCCCGACCGTGGACGAGGCCGCCCTCATCGAGGCGCTCCGGCACGGGCAGATCGCCGGGGCCGCCCTCGACGTGTTCGAGGTGGAGCCGGTGGACCCGTCGAACCCCCTCCTCGCCATGGACAACGTGATCGTCACCCCGCACATCGCCTCGGCGACGGCACGGATGGCCCCCGAGACACGGCGTCGGCTCGGCCGCGAGATCGCCACCGTGCTGCAGGGGAAGTGGCCGCGCTCGGCGGTGAATCCCGGCGTCCTCCCGCGCACCGGCCTCATCCGCTGGCAGCCGTACCCCATGGGCCGCGGGCCCAACCGCTGAGGCCCGGCCATGCACCATGTCCGTCTCGGCCGCACCGGGCTCGCCGTCTCGCGCCTCTGCCTCGGCACCATGACGTTCGGGCTCCAGTGCGACGAGCCCACGTCGGTGGCCATCCTCGATCGCGCCGCCGCCGGCGGCATCACGTTCCTCGACACCTCGGACGTGTATCCGCTGGGCGGGGGCCTCGACACCGTCGGGCGCACGGAGGAGATCCTCGGCCGCTGGCTCGCCGGACGTCGCCACGAGTTCATCGTCGCCACCAAGTGCTTCGGGGCGATGAGCGCGCGGCGGTGGGATCGGGGGCTCTCGCGCAAGCACATCCTCGACGCCATCGAGGGCTCGCTGCGCCGCCTGCGCACGGACTACGTGGATCTCTACCAGTGCCACGCGCCCGACGACGACACCCCCATCGACGAGACGCTGCGCGCCCTCGACGACGTGGTGCGGGCGGGCAAGGCGCGCTACATCGGCACCTCGAACTTCGTCGCGTGGAAGATCGCGCGTGCCATGGGGCGCAGCGAGGTGCTCGGGCTCGCCCGTTTCGATTCCACCCAGCCGCGCTACAACCTCCTCTTCCGCCAGATCGAGCGCGACCTCCTCCCGCTGTGCCTGGAGGAGGGCGTCGGCGTGATCCCGTACAACCCGCTCGCCGGCGGGCTCCTGTCCGGCAAGCACCGGCGCGATGGCGGGCCCACGCCCGGCACGCGCTTCACCCTGGGCAACGCGGCGCGCCGCTATCAGGACCGCTACTGGCACGAGCGCCAGTTCGAGACGGTGGAGGCGCTGCGCCCGCTCGCCGCTGGGGCGGGCATCTCGCTCGCCCGGATGGCGGTGGGCTGGGTGCTCGCCCATCCCGCGGTGACCGCCCCGATCATCGGGGCCAGCCGACCCGAGCAGCTCGACGATGTGCTGCCGGTGTCCGAAAAGGGCATCGACGCCGAGCTCAAGGAGCGCCTCGACGCCCTCACCGCCGACTACCGTCTCGGCGACGACGCGCGGTAGCCGCCATGACCCGCGTGGCGATTCTCGACGACTATCAGAACGTGGCGATGGGCCTCGCCGACTGGAAGAGCCTGCCCGTCGGCACCGAGGTGGTGGCGTTCCGCGACCACCTGCACGAGATCGATGCGGTGGCCAAGCGCCTCGCCGACTTCGAGGTGGTGGTGGTGATGCGCGAGCGGACCGCGTTTCCCCGCGCGCTGCTGGAGAAGCTGCCGAAGCTCCGCCTCCTCGTCACCACGGGCATGCGCAACGCCTCCATCGACATGAAGGCCGCGGCGGACCGGAGCGTGACGGTGTGCGGGACGTCGGGGCTGCCGTATCCCACCGCCGAGCTCACCTGGGGCCTCGTGCTCGCGATGTTCCGGCGCATCGCGGTGGAGGACCGGGCGACCCGCGAGGGGAAGTGGCAGACGACGCTGGGCCTGGGGCTCAACGGCAAGACGCTCGGAGTGATCGGGCTCGGCACCCTCGGGTCGCGGGTGGCGCGCTACGGGAAGGCCTTCGAGATGGAGGTGCTGGCGTGGAGCCAGAACCTCACCGCCGAGCGGGCCGCCGAGGTGGGCGCCACGCTCGTCGGCAAGGACGAGCTGCTCCGGCGCGCCGACGTGGTGAGCATCCACCTCGTGCTGAGCGACCGCTCGCGGGGGCTGCTGGGCGCGCGGGAGCTCGGGCTGATGAAGCGCACCGCGTATCTCGTGAATACCTCGCGAGGGCCCATCGTGGACGAGGCCGCGCTGATCCGGGCGCTGCAGGATGGGACCATCGCGGGCGCGGGCCTCGACGTATTCGAGCCGGAGCCCCTCGCGCTCGATCATCCGTTCCGGAAGCTGCCGAACACCGTCGTCACCCCGCACTTGGGGTACGTGACCGAGGAGACCTACCGGATCTTCTTCGGGCACGCGCTCGAGGACGTGCAGGCCTTCCTCCGCGGGGCCCCAGTCCGCGTGCTCAAGCCGTAGACGGGCCGCCAGCGGGCGTGGGCGCTTCCCTCAACGGCTGGGGCTTCACCCCGCGGGAGCTCCGCGCCCTCCGCGCGCTCCGCGATCCCGCCGGGATTCAGCGCGCGCTCGACGCCATGCCGTATCACCTGGCGACCACCGCCTGGTCGCCGCGCCGCGTCCTGGGCGAGCGCACCGCGCACTGCCTCGAAGCGGCGATCTTCGCCGCCGCCGCCCTCCGGGTGATGGGCTTTCCCCCGCTATTGCTGGATCTCGCGGCGGTGCAGGACTCCGATCACGTCGTCGCGGTGTTCCGCGTGCGCGGCCACTGGGGCGCGATCGCCAAGTCGAACTTCTCGGGGCTGCGCTACCGGGAGCCGGTCTACCGCACGCCGCGCGAGCTGGCGATGAGCTACTTCGAGGACTACATGAACCTGCGGGGTGAGCGCACGCTCCGCGCGTTCTCGCGCCCGGTCAACCTCGCCGCCTTCGACCGCCGGCATCCCGGCTGGATGACCAGCGGCGAGGACGTATGGTGGATCGCCGAGCATCTGGTGACCGTGCCGCACACGCGCTTGCTCACCGCCGCCATGATTCGCGGGCTCTCGACAGTCGGACGCCGTTCGCTCAGTGCCAGCCTCGTCGGCTACCGCAAGCACTGAGCGCCGCGCGCGCGGGACGCCGCCCTCAGAGTCCCATCGGCGGCCGCCCAAACCGCGCGCGCAGCCGGTTGATCGCGCCGAGCAGCGCGGGGCGCGCCACCAACCGCCGCTCGAGCGCGCGCTTGCCGGGGAAGTCCACCAGGATGAGCCCGATGAGGATGGTGAGCAGCCCCTGCCCCGGTATGCCGGGCACCGAGAGGACCAGGCCCAGCGCCACGAGAGCCAGCCCCAGCAGATTTTTTCCGAGACGCCACGCGACGCGAAGCAGCGGTGAGCGCGGCCAGGCCGAGATGGCCGCCTCGCCCCTGAAGTAGTCGGTGGGGAGGGACACCAGCACCGCGGTGACCGCGACGAGACTCAGCAGGGAAGAGCCGACAAAGAGGGCCGCGCCCCAGAGCAGACGCTCGGTCAGTGTCGTTCCTTCGAGCAGGTCGTCGAGCATCGGGCGCGGGCCGCGCCCGCCTCAGCGCGAGGCGGCCGCGACCTCGACGCGCGCGTCGTTGTAGCAGGCGCCGCCCGCGAGATCCGCGTGATGCGCGGGCGCCAGAGCCGATACCGTCTGGCCGTTGTCGCTCGTGCGGAGCCAGGCGCCCTTGAGCGACGAGACGACGCCGGGGCGCACCGCGTCGGTGACGCGCAGGGGGAGGCGTACCTCGCCGAGATCATTCCACACCCGGACGAGGACGCCGTCGGCGAGGCCCCGCGCGCGCGCGTCGTCGGGATGCATCTCGAGCGGCGGCGTGCCGTCGTTGGTGGAGAGGCCCCCGAAGGTCGAGGTGATGCGTCGGTCCGACGCGGGCGTGATCAGCGCGAGCGGATAGGGGCTCTCGACGGGACGGAAGCGGGGCAGGCGCGCGTCGTACTTGCCCTCGAGGTAGGGGGAGGCGAGCTCGATCTTCCCCGACTGCGTGCGCGGGACCACATTGTGGAACAGCCGGGCCGGCTCGCCCGCGACGTGCATCGGGAGCGGGCGCGCGGGCGCCACGCGGCTGCCGGTGAGGCCGCCCATGCGTGGATCGGCGGCGTCGACGGCGTCGTCCATCAGCTCCCGATCGTCGGCGCGGAAGATCGGATCGGTGAAGCCGAAGCGCGCGGCGAGCCGGCGGAAGATCTCCGTGTTGGGCAAGGACTCACCCTGTGGGGGGATCACCGGCTCCGCCCGCTGCAGCCAGTGCTGCCCGTAGGCGGGATACAGGTCGCCGTACTCGAAGTGGCTGGAGGCGGGTAGCACGATGTCGCAGTAGGCGAGGCTGTCCGTCATGACCACGTCCGCCCCGACGGTGAACAGGTCCTCGCGCGCGAGCCCGCGACGCATCCGGTTCTGGTCGGGATGGACGACGAGCGGGTTGTGGTTGTAGACGAACAGCGACTTGATGGGCGGCGCCAGGTCGGGGTCGAGGAGATGCCGGCCCACGTCGACGATGTTGAGGGTGCGCGTGCCCCCGGGTACCAGGTCGGGGCGCTGAAGGCGGGCTACCGTCTTGGGGAACGCCTGGCTCGCGCCGTTGACGAGCCCGCCGCCCGGCACCGCCCACTTGCCCGCGAGCGCGGGCAGGGCGAACACCGCGCGGCAGCCGCTGCCGCCGTTCTGATTGCGCTCGAGGCCGTTGCCCACGCTGATCGCCGCAGGCGACAGGGTGTGATACCACTCGGCGAGTCGGCGGATGTCCACCTCCGGCACGCCGCAGATCGCCGCGGCGACCTCCGGCGGATAGCGGCGCGCCTCCGCCATGAACGCGTCGAATCCCTCCACGTGAGCGGCGATGAAGCCCCGGTCGAGACCGCCCCGGCGCTCCAGCTCCACCGCGAGGGCCCAGGCGAGCACGACGTCGGTACCGGGGCGCAGCGCCACGTGGAGATCCGCCTGCTCGGCGAGCTTGATCCGCTTGGGATCCACCACGACCAGGCGCGCGCCCTGCTTCCGCGCCGCGTTGATCACGGGCGTGAGGTGGAGATTGCACCACGTGACGTTGTTGCCCCACACGATGACGAGGCGCGCGTCGCGTACCGCTTCCGGCCGGATCCCCGGCGCCGCGCCGTAGGTGCCCATCCACGCCTCCGCGCGGATGCCGCCGCAGAGGGGCTTGCGATCGAGGAGGGAGGCGCCGAGGCGGTGGAAGAACCGGAGGTCCATCGAGCCGCCCGCGAGCATGCCGTGGGGCCCGGCGTAGTTGAGGGGCAGGATCGCCTGGGGGCCGTGGGCGGCGATGATCGCGCTCCAGCGCGCGTGGATGACGTCGAGCGCCTCCGTCCACCCGATGCGCTCGAACCGGCCCTCCCCCTTCGCGCCGGCCCGCCGGAGTGGGGCGAGCAGGCGGCCCGGCCCGTGCACCCACTCGGGGTAGGCGGCGGGCACCTTCGCGCAGACCACCCCCGCGGTGTAGGGATTGGCCTTCGAGCCGCGCACGGCGACGACACGCTCGTGCTCCAGCGTCACGGTCAAACTGCAGGTATCGGGGCAATCGAGGGGACAGACGCTCGCGAGCTCCAGGGGCATGCACGAACCTCCCGTTCGAGTCGGGGCCGCGGCCTGGGCTGGCCGCATCCCCGCGTTCCAGAGTACACTAGGAACACCAATCGTTTCGGAGGGGGACGCCCATGCCTCAGCCGCTCACCACGATCGTCGTCGTGCCGCGAGAGCGGTTCAGCGTCTGCCAGCGGTCCCTCGAAGCCATCTACGCGAACACGGCGCCGCCCTTCGACCTGGTCTACGTCGACGCCGGCTCGCCGGCGCGGATCCACCGCTACCTCGCGGCCGCGTCCCGGGACCGAGGCTTCACGCTCGTCCGCACTCCGCATCACCTGTCCCCCAACGCCGCGCGAAACCTCGGCCTCCGCCATGTGCGGACGCGCTACGTCGTGTTCATCGACAACGACGCGGTGCCCGCGCCGGGATGGCTCCAGCCGCTCGTCGAGTGCGCGGAGACGACGGGCGCGTGGGTGGTGGGGCCGCTCTATTTCATCGGCGAGCCGGAGCGGCAGGAGATCCACATGGCGGCGGGCGACGCACGCATCGAAGACCGCCCGGGCGGCCGGCGCTTCGTCGAGCGCCACCGCTTCGCCGGCAAGCACCCCGCGGAGGTGCGCGAGCATCTCGTGCGCCAGCCGTGCGAGCACGTGGAGTTCCACTGCATGCTGGTTCGCACGGAGGTATTCGAGCGTCTGGGTCCGCTGGACGAGGAGCTCAAGAGCGTGGCCGAGCACACCGACCTCTGCATGCTCGTCCGGCAGGGGGGCGGCCAGGTGTATTTCGAGCCGGGCTCGGAGGTGACCTACATCACGAGCGGCGGGTTCACCGCGGCGGACTACGCGTATTTCTTCCGGCGCTGGAGCCACGCGTGGAACCAGTCCTCCATCGACCGCTTCCGTGAGAAATGGCAGCTGCCCCCCGGCGAGGCGGGGTTGGCGTCGGTGGCCAAGTGGGCGGAGCGCCACCGGTCGATACCCCTGCGGCCCATGCTCGGCCTGCTCGAGCGGCGGCTGGGCGCGCGATGGGGCGGCTGGGCGTCCCGGCAGGTGCTCGGCATCGAGCGCCGGATCAATCATTGGTGGGAGCCGGGATCGCGCCGGGCGCCCCGACCGCCCGCGCCCGATCCCATCCGCATGGAGCCCTGAGAAGGCCGTGTTCCCTTACGCGCAGACCAACCTCCAGCTCTACCGGCAGCTCGCGGCCGAGGGCTACGACGCCGCCGACGTCGAGACGGTGGGGCGCGCGCACGAGGTGGGCCTCCGACTCTTCCCCGGCACGTACCGAGGCTCGGGCAAGCCGTTCCTCGCGCATCTCGTGGGCACGGCGAGCGTGCTCGTGTCGCTACGCGCGCGCGTCCCCGTAGTGGTCACGGGCCTCCTGCACGCCGTGTACACCCACGGCGAGTTCGGCAACGGCTGGCCCGGCATGACCGATGTGAGACGAGCGAAGATCCGCTCGGAGGTCGGCGAGGAGATCGAGGACCTGATCGCGCGCTACACCCGGCTCACGTGGAAGCGGAGCACCATTCCCCGGATCCACGCGGGTCTCGACGGGATGGGCCCGGTGGAGCGCGACGTGCTCCTGGTACGGCTGGCCAACGAGCTGGAGGACCACCTCGACCTGGGCATCCTCTACGTCGAGAACCATGCCGACCGCCGCGAGTTCATGGAGGCGGATCTCCCGGCCACCGTCGAGATGGCGGAGCGCCTCGGCTTTCCCGCCCTCGCCAACGGCCTCGCCGAGACCTTCGCGGAGGTCGCGAGCGCTCACGTGAGCCCGGCGCTCCAGCGTCCCCACGCGGAGTCGTTCCAGATCCCATTCGCGTCGCACCGCCCCCGCTTCCGCGTCGCCCTGAGCCATCTCCTGGGCCGCCGATCCTGGCGCCGAGGCCGCCCCGCCTGACCTTGACGCGGCCCGCCGGCCCGGTCGATGATGCCTGACGAGACGAGCCCATGGACGGCGTCCACGATCTCGGCGGCATGCACGGCTTCGGCCCGGTGGACCGGGAGGCGAACGAGCCCCCGTTCCACGAGTCGTGGGAGGCCGCGGTCTACGCGATCATGCGGGCGAGCCTGGGCACCGGACAGTACAATCTCGACGAGTTTCGCCACGGCGTGGAGCGGATGGACCCCGCGCATTACCTCCGCTCCGGCTACTACGAGCACTGGCTGGACGGCATCGCCCGCGTCCTCGTCGAGAAGGGGGTCGTGTCGGACCAGGAGCTCGCCGCGCGCACGGCGTTCTTCGCCGAGCGCCCCGAGGCGCCCGCATCCGCCGCGGTGCGGGCCATGCCCGCCACTCCGGCCCCGCGGCTCCACTGGTTCGCTCCCGAGTCCGAGCGTCCGGCCACGCGGCCGCCGCGCTTCGCGGTGGGCGACACCGTGAGGACGCGCAACATCCATCCGACCGGCCATACGCGCCTGCCGCGGTACGCGCGCGGGAAGCGCGGGGTGATCCACCGCCAGCACGGCACCCATGTCTTCCCCGACAGCAATGCCCACGGGGGCGGCGAGCAGCCCCAGGCGCTCTACAGCGTCCGCTTCGACGCGCGAGAGCTCTGGGGGCCGGCGGCGGAGCCCAACCAGCACGTCTACATCGACCTTTGGGAGCCGTACCTCGAGCCGGGAGACCCCCGTGGGTAAGAACCACCCGAACGTCGACAAGTACGTGGTCTCACGCGTGCGCGCGCTGGAATCGATCCTCCTCGAGAAGGGGATTCTGCCGCCCGACGCGGTGGATCGAGTGATCCAGCGCTACGAGGCCGACACCGGTCCGATGGTCGGCGTGCGCGCGGTGGCGCGCGCCTGGGTGGACCCGGACTACAAGCGGCGCCTTCTCGAGGAGCCGCGCGCCGCGCTCCGGGACTTCGGCCTCGACTTGGACATGCTGCGCGTCGTCGAGAACACGCCGGCGGTGCACAACGTGGTCGTCTGCACGCTGTGCTCGTGCTACCCGTGGGCGGTGCTGGGGCTGCCGCCGACCTGGTACAAGATGCCGGCGTATCGGTCCCGCACGGTCGCGGAGCCGCGCAAGGTGCTGGCGGAGTTCGGGCTCGCCATTCCCGAATCGCGCGAGATCCGCGTGTGGGACTCGAGCGCGGAGCTGCGCTACATGGTGCTGCCGGAGCGGCCCGCGGGCAGCGAGGCGATGGGCGAGGCGGAGCTGATTCCGCTCATCACGCGCGACGCCCTCATCGGCGTCGCCGACGTCCGGTTGTCCTCCCCGGCCTGATCCGCTCCCGATGGGGTACGAGCGCCGGCGCAATCTCGTCATCCGCCCCGATGGCCGCCTCGTCAACGTGGCGCGGCCGCGTGGGCAGCTCTTCGTGTGCGCCAACGGGTGCTGCTGCGGGCGGACGGAGGACGGCTTCGCGCCCGTCCCCACCGCGCTCTTCCACGGCGAATGGGAGCGTCGGCGCCTCCGGAACCTCGTCCACCTCACCATCGGTGGCTGTCTGGGACCATGCGCGCTTGCCAACGTCGCGCTGCTGATCTTCGACGGCCAGGCGCAGTGGTTCCACTCGATGAATGGCGACGGGCTCGTCCTCGAGCTCTACGATCACGTGGAGCGGATGCTCGACGCCGACGGCGTGCTGGCCCCGCCCCCCGGGCTCGCGCCGTATCACTTCAGCGGCTCGGCCTGGCAGCCGCGACCGGATGGGCTGGCCGTGGACGACTACCGTCCGCGGCGCCGTCGGTGCCCTTCCGAGGCCGCGCGCCCGGACCCTGCCCATCAGGCCTGCGTCGCCATGCCGCCCGCGGACGACGATCCGAGTGTGGAGCGTCTCATCGCCGCCATGACCGGTCCCACCGCGATGCCGCGCAAGAACGGCGAGCTGGTGTTCGCGGAGCCCTGGCAGGGGCGGGCATTCGGCATGGCGGTGGCGCTGTCGGAGAGCGGCGCGTTCTCGTGGGAGGAGTTCCGCCAGACCCTGATCGCGGAGGTCGCCGTCGCCGAGCGCCGCGAGGGGCCGTTCGAGTACTACGAGGTGTGGCTCGGGACGTTCGAGCGGCTCCTTGCCGCGAAGGGCCTCGTTTCTCCGGGCGAGCTCGACGAGGCCGCGTATCAGTTCGAGTTCGGCGAGCGCGACGACGTCTTCTGATCACCCTCGCGGCCGTGGGGGTGAGCAACAAAGCTGAGGGCCGCATCCTCGAGGGGCAAATTCTCCTCGAACGGTGAGTCGGCTCCTGGAGTCGCGCACTTGCGCGCGGCGCCTCCCGTGGCACCCGCCTTGCTCCCTTGTCAGGGCATGTTGCAGTCAACCGCAACACCCAAGGAGGCGGCCATGGCCAAGAGAATGGACCTCGCGAAGCTCTGCTGGACCGTGATGGCGCTGGGCGCGGTTGTGTTCCTGACGCACTCGGCCATCCTCGCGTTCGCCCGTTGAATCCATCCGGGCATGCCGGGAATCCCCGACAGCCCGGGTCTCGATACCAGGCGCCGACCGCTCGTCAGAGAGTGGCGGCGCCTGGACGTTTTCCGTCGTCGGACCCTCGACGGTAACTTTGGCAACCCCCCGGATTCATTGGGGGCACTCTCTGGAACGCCACTTGCTCCCATAGGTTGATAGGACAACCCCCCATGCGTCTTGCGCCCAAGATCTTTCTGGTGTCGGTGCTCGCGATCCTGCTCCTCGGCGGCGTGTCCGCCTGGAGCATCGTTGCCGTCAGTCGGCTCGCCGAGGTGAACCGGGACATCGCCACGCGCGCGGTCCCGGCCATCGAGATCGCGAGCGGGCTGCCCGAGGCGTTCCGCCGCCTCGTGCGCCTGGAGGCGAAGCATCTCGTCCTCCGCGACCGCGCCTACGCCGATCTCTGGAACGAGCGGGCCACCCGCGCGGCGAGCGAGCTCGACCGCCTCGGGACCCTGCTCGTGACGCCCGACGAACTCAAGTGGCACAAAAACGCGGTGGACGCCTTCGCGGCGTACCGCGAGCACGTGGGGCAGGAGCGGGCCCTCATGGGGCGGGGCGAGATCGAGCGCGCGCAGCAGCTCTCGGAGCGCGCCGCTCGCGAAGCCGCCGAGCAGGCGGAGACGAGCGTGGTCAAGCTCGCGGCGGCGTCGAACGCCGCGCTCGGGCGCGCGCAGGCCGACGCCGCCGCGCTCGCCGGGCGCACCTGGACGACGGTGATCGTGGCCTTCATCGGGAGCCTGGCGGTGGCGCTCGCCGCCACCGCCTTCGTGGCCGTGCGCATGACCCGCTCGCTGCGCCAGCTCTCCACCGCCACGCGCCAGCTCGCTGACGGCGCCTTCACTGGACCGCTGCCGGTGGACCGCCAGGACGAGATCGGCGATCTCGGCCGGGCCTTCAATCGGATGGCGGAGCGGCTCAGGGAGGTCGACGCGCTCAAGGAGGATTTCTTCTCGCAGATCTCGCACGACCTCCGTAACCCGCTCACCGGGATGCGGGGCGCCGCGCAGCTCCTGATGCAGGGCCGGGCCGGCGGCACCCTCCCGCCCCGTCAGCTCCACATGGTGCGCGTCATCGACGACAGTGTCGGGCGCATGCTCGGGATGGTGAACCAGATCCTCGAGTTCACCCGCCTGCGCGCGCACCTGATGCCCCTCGAGCGGCGTCCGGTGGACCTGGCCAAGATCGTGGCGCGCGCCCTCGACGAGTTCCACGCGCAGGCGGAGGGGGTCGGCGTTCGGCTCGCCACCACCACGAGCGGCGCGGACTTCACCGTGCAGGGCGACGAGGCGGGTCTCATGCGCGTGGTCACAAACCTCGTCGCGAACGCGCTCAAGTTCACGCCGCGCGCGGGGTCGGTGACCGCGCACGTGCGGGACTGGGACGCGGAGGTCGAGCTGCGCGTGACCGACACCGGCGAGGGCATCCCGGTGGAGGCGCTTCCGCGCATCTTCGACGCCTACCGGCAGGCCCACTCCGGCCGCAAGGGATCGGGGCTGGGCCTCGCGGTGGTGAAGGGCTTCGTGGAGGCCCACGGCGGGCGCGTGGTGGTCGAGTCGGAGGTGGGCAAGGGCAGCACCTTCGTGGTGACGCTGCCGCGCCTGGAGGCCGCGTGAGCCGCGCCCGCCACGTGATCGCTCTCGCCCTGATCGCGGGGCTCGGCGGGGGCTGCGCCGGCACGACCTGGCGTCCCGCGTGGCTGCCCACCATGCCCTGGGAGACGCGGCGGGGCGGCCCCACGCCGCCCGCCGCGGCGAGCGCGCCCGTCTCGGGCGAGAGCACGCCGGCGCGCGGCGCCCTTCCCGCCCGATCCGAGGCCGCGCAGCTCGTGGTGCGCGCGGGGGAGCTGGCGCACGACGGCAAGCCGCTCGCCGCCCGCGACCTCTACGAACGGGTGGTGCGCGACTATCCCGGCGATCCCGCTCGGGCGAGCGCGCTCTACGGTCTGGGCCAGCTCCAGTGCGATCCCGCCAGCCCCTTCCGCGACTACCGCTCGAGCTACACGACCTTTGGCCGGCTCCTCGTCGAGTATCCGCGCAGCACCTACGAGGCGGACGCCAAGCTCTGGCGCGCCACGCTGAACGAGCTGCTCTCGCGCGAGGAGGAGATGGCCCGCCTGCGCAGCCAGCTCCAGCGCCTCAAGCGCATCGAGGTGGAGCTGGAGCGCCCGTCGCGTTAGACGCCCCGCTTATCGGAGGGCGTGCGCGAAGGCCAGGTAGCGGAAGCTCACTTCCTCCGCGTAGCGATCCCCGGGACGGTTCTCGGTGGCCTTGTCGGGATTGCGGTTGTAGGCGCGGAGGGCGGTCGCGTTGAAGCCGTACCGATTGATCTGCCAGCGTAGGTAGGCGGTGCCCACCCGCACGTTAAACTTGGGGTCGGCCAGCGAGCCGAGCGACGCGTAGGTGCCGTTCTTCGCCATCTGGGGCGGGGTGTAGTCGAGACCCAGCCGCTTCACCACCAGCTCGGCGGTGGAGGGCATGAGCTGCATCAGGCCGATCTCCCCCGACTTGCCGATCGCGCTCGGATTAAACTGGCTCTCCTTGTCGGCGATGGCGAGGAGGATGCGGAAGTCGATGTCCGCGGCCTGGCTCACTTCCAGCAGCGTGTGCGGAAATCCGGCGAACTCACGAATCGTCGCCTGCGGATTGCGCTCCACGATGAGCGCAGTGATCTTCTGCTCCATCTCGACCCGTCCTTGATCGACGCGCTCCTGCGCGAGACGACCCTGCGTGAGACCGCCCATGTAGAAGAGCGGCACGGCGGCCACGAGAAGCACGAAGCCCAGGGCCTGCAGCCACGTCCCGCGAGCTTCGGCGAATCGACGAGCCAGCGCGATAGCCTGCATGGTCACGAGTCCTCCTGCCGACTGGATTTGTTCATGATGTTCGTGGTGTTGCGGAGCTGTCAGTCCAGTAGAGGGGCAAGCGGTGTGCCATGGAGACCCGTCGGCGGGAGGGCTGGAAGAATCACGACATGACACTGCGCAACGTTTACGCGCTCGCGAGTTGTCAGGATCTCCGACACCGTCACGCGGTGTCAGCACCCACTAAAGATCCTACCGCGATCCCGCGACGAGCGAGCGGGCCCCGCCGCACCGGCGTTCTCCTGCGCTGATCGTCGGAACGCGCCCTGCACGCGCCGGCGCTTGCGCCGTCGGGCTACAATCAGGACGTGAAGGTGCTGGCGCTCGTCCTCACTCTGCTCGCCGTGCCCGTCATCGAAGCCCGGCCTGCTACCGCGCAGGGGCGCGCGCCGGCCCTGGGCCCGGCCCCGCGCGCCCCGGTTTCGTCGCGGCAGTCCGAGTCCGACCGCCTGGCCGCCGAGGTCGTCCGCACGACCCGCCAGTACATCGCGAGCCTCGAGCGCATGCGCGCCACCTACCAGAGGGATGCCGAGGCCCTGGCCGAGATGGTCGAGGTCCGGCGCGACCTCTACCAGCGGCAGATCATCTCGCTGCGCGAAGTCCAGATCGCCGAGGAAGCCCTGGCCGCGGCGAACCGCAAGGTCCAGGAGACCGACCGGTGGATCAAGGATGCCAACGACATTCGCAATTCGGTAATCGGCGAGGCGGCCCTCCACAGCGAGATCGCGAAGACCAACCTGCCGGCCGGCGGCTACATGGCCACCGGCGTGTTCATCCGCTTCAACGGAACGGCGGCGTTCACCCTCTCCGACCTTCCGCGGGTGGAGCGCTTCTTCGGCAATCGCTTCGGTCGCTCCTTGCCCGTCAGCGCGCTCGGCCAGACCCTGGTGCACGACCGTATCGGATTCGACCATCGCAACGCGGTGGACGTGGCCGTGCACCCCGACAGCGCCGAGGGACAGGCGCTCATGGGCTATCTCCAGGGCCAGAACATCCCGTTCATCGCGGTGCGGCAGGCGGTGCCCGGCTCCTCCACCGGCGCGCACATCCATATCGGGCAGCCATCGCGGAGAATGACGGCGCGCCCCTGACTGCTTTCCTGTATAGTTGCGGCGACGCGGGCCCAGAGGACCGGAGGACACGTGGACGCCGCCGACACCGCTCGCCCGATTCGCCCCACCATCCTGGTCGTGGACGACGACCCCGGTCTCCGGGAGTCCTTTCGCCTCGTCCTGGAGGACGAGTTCGAGGTCCTGGACGTACCCGACGGCCAGCAGGCCCTCGACATCGTGCGCTCGTGCCAGGTCGATCTGGTGCTCCTCGACATCCGCCTTCCCGGCATGGACGGGCTCGAGGTGCTCGAGCGGATCAAGGGGATGGACGAGCAGCTCGACGTGATCCTGGTGACGGCGGTGAAGACCGTGCGCACCGCGGTCTCCGCGATGAAGCTCGGCGCCCTGGACTACCTCACCAAGCCCTTCGACGAGGACGAGGTCCTCGCGCTCATCCGCCGCGCGCTCGAGAAGCGCGCGCTCGAGCGCGAGGTGGCCTTTCTCCGGTCGGAGCTGGCGCGCCGCGAGGACGCGCACGAGATGGTGGGTCAGTCCGCGGAGATGCGGAAGTTGGCGACGCTTGTCAGCCAGGTGGCGCGCACCACCGCCACCGTTCTCATCACGGGCGAGAGCGGCACCGGCAAGGAGCTGCTCGCCCGTGCGATCCATCGTCAGGGCCCGCGCCGCGAGCGGCCCTTCGTGGCGGTCAATCCTGCCGCGATCGCCGACACCCTCATGGAATCGGAGCTGTTCGGGCACGAGCGGGGCGCGTTCACGGGCGCCTATCAGCGCAAGCTCGGCCGCTTCGAGCTGGCGCAGGGCGGCACGCTGTTCCTCGACGAGATCGGCTCGCTCAAGCCCGAGATGCAAGCGAAGCTGCTCCGGGTACTGCAGGAGCGCGAGATGGAGCGGGTGGGGGGGACCCACACCGTGAAGCTCGATGTCCGCATCATCGCCGCCACCAATGCCGATCTGCGGCAGGCGGTCGCCGCGCAGACGTTCCGCGAGGACCTGTTCTACCGCCTCAACGTGGTGCGGGTGAGCATGCCGCCGCTCCGCGCCCGACGGGACGACATCGGGGTGATCGCGGATCATTTCATCCGCCGCTACCGGCAGCAGTTCGGGAAGCCGGTGAGCGGGCTCGCCCCGGAGGCCCTCGCCGCCCTCTCGGAATACTCGTGGCCCGGCAACGTGCGGGAGCTCCAGAACGTGATCGAGCGCTGCGTGGCCCTCTCCGACGGGCCGCTGATCCGCCTGTCGGACCTGCCCCTCGAGTTCATGATTCCCGACGCCCGCGCGAGCGCCAATGCCGCCGGCGCCCTCGATCTCGAGGAGGCCCACGACCATTTCGAGCAGCAGATCGTGCGCCGCGTGCTCGACCGGGTCGACTGGAATCAGAGCGAGGCCGCTCGGCTCCTCGGGATGCATCGCAACACCCTCAAGGTGAAGATGGCCCGATGGGGTCTCAAGCGGAGCGAGCCCGAGGGCTGACGCTGCACTTCACGCTGCCGATGCACTGTGAGCGGGGCAGATGGCTCAAGTGCAGGCCGTCATTGCCGATTTTCCTCCCATGGACCTGTCCGTGCCGCGCCCTGCCCCGCCGATCGTGCATCGGCCGCTTTCCTCCCCTGAGTCCCCATCGAGAAAGGCTCGACGAAACGCCGAGTTTCACCCGGATCTCCTCTCGGGTGCCATGGCGACCGAATTGCTCTATCCTCCCGCTCGGGCGGAGGACCTCATCGGGAGGCCACCCCGTCCGGAGACCTATTCCTCATGGGAGGGAGCGCAATGACAAAGCTCGTGGCGGTGCTGGTGGTTCTCGCCTCGTTCCTGCTGGTGGCGCCGGTGATCGAGTCAGGCACGTCGGAGTCGACCCAGATCTTCCTCGCCATTGGTAATGCGGACGGCGGGGCCGGAGGGGACTAGTTCCACGGCACATCGCCCTGGAGCCGCAGGCCATTCTCGTCGCTTCCCGGCTGGAGGAAGGGGGGGCTTCGCTCCCCCCTTGTTCTTCGTGACCCTCCTGTTGACGGGAGGGCTCGCGGCGCTGCCGTCCCACGCCCAGGAGTCGACGGAAGGGCCGGTTCGCGAGACGGGCGTGTACCGGAGGCCGCTCGGGAACGACCCCGCCACGCTGGATCCGGTCCGGGTCAGCGATCTCTACGGGCGCTCCGTGGCCGAGCAGATCTTCGACGGCCTCGTCCAGTTCGATCAGACGCTCACGATCACCCCGGCGCTCGCCCGCTTCTGGAAGGCGTCGCGAGACGGGCTCGTCTGGACGTTCACGCTGCGCCAGGGCGTGAAGTTTCACCACGGCCGCGAGCTCACATCCGATGACGTCATCTTCTCGCTCACTCGGATCCTCGACCCGAAGATCCAGAGCGGCGCGGCGGATCTCTTCTCGAGCATCGAGGGCGCCCAGGAGTTCAGGGAAGGGCGAGCGCCCGCGGTGAGCGGGCTCCAGGCGCCGGATCGCTACACCGTCCAGGTCACGCTGCGCGAGGCGTCCACGCCCTTCGTGTCCGTGCTGGCGCTCGGGCACGCGAAGATCGTGCCCCGCGACGTGGTCGAGAAGCAGGGCGACGCCTTCGGCCAGCATCCGGTGGGGACCGGCCCGTTCAAGTTCGTCCGGTGGGAGCGGCGGAAGGAGATCGTGCTGGCGGCGAACCGCGACTACTTCGAGGGTCCGCCCCGGCTCGCACGCGTCCTGTACCGCATCTTCCCCGGCGAGCTCAGCGACGTGATGTGCCGCGACTTCGACCGTGGCGAGCTGGACGAGAGCCCGGTCCCGCCGGTCTGCCGGAGCAAGGTCAACGACGCGCGCTACCAGTACGTCCGGCGCGTCACCTTCAGCGTCCGCTTCTACGGCCTGCAGACCCGGACGAAGCCGATGAGCGACGTCCGCGTGCGCCGGGCCATCGCCCACGCCATCGATCGGAACGTGCTGCTCCAGGACGTGTTCACCGGCCGATTTCCCCCGGCGTCCGGGATCTTGCCACTCGGGCTGCCCGGCTACAACCCGAACCTGAAGCCGCTAGGCTACGCCCCGGCGCGCGCGCGCGAGCTCCTCCGCGAGGCGGGCTATCCGGAGGGGCGCGGACTCCCGACCATCGTGCTCTGGTCCGGCGCGAGGAGCGAGCGGCTCGAGCGCGAGCTGGACACGGTGTCGCGGCAGCTCGGCGCCGTCGGCATCAAGACGGAGACGCGCTTCGAGACCGACTGGCCGACCTTCTCGCGGCAGGTGAGCGACGGCAAGCTGCCGATGTTCATCTACGCCTGGTACGCCGACGTGCCCGACCCGGACAATTTCCTGTTCCGGCTCTTCTACTCGCGGAGTCCGCGCAACCTCACCGGCTACTCCAACTCGGTCGTGGACGCCCTGCTGCTCCAGGCGCGAGGCGAGAAGGAGCTGGCTCACCGGATGGAGCTGTACCGGCGGGCCGAGCAGACGATCCTGGACGACGCGCCCATCATCCCCATCTGGCACTACCCGTTCGAGC